>ENA-OQBJ01000029-OQBJ01000029.1-human-gut-metagenome-genome-assembly--contig:-NODE-29-length-61886-cov-5.298272_pt1 | contig 61886 bp, 78 predicted proteins | sample MGYA00242743_ERZ504545 | MGnify/ENA primary metagenome ERZ504545 (study PRJEB26092, sample SAMD00036252) | human gut metagenome | host: Homo sapiens | study: EMG produced TPA metagenomics assembly of... | reverse complement strand
GCTTACGCCACCCTTATATTTTGATAATTTTTGTCTGTCATCTTCTCATTCTTGATTTTAGCACACATTTTCTTTATATTAAAAGCAATGGCAAAGAAGGCAAAGTCCATTGTGACCTTGTCTTTTCCAAAATGCCTGAACCTTTTGTATCCCATGTCGTATTTGATTTGTCCAAAGACGGCTTCAGGCTCTATGCATCTTTGCCCTCTATGTTTGCTACCTTTCTCTGAGGTAAGTCTTTCACGCGCTTTTTGTTTATATTCTTTCAGCCTGTGATTGACTTCTATGGTACGTCCTGGTGATTTTGAGCTGAAACACATACATCTGAGAGGACATCCCTCACATCTTGCAGCCCTATAGGCGATACTTTCTGCAATATATCCACTTTCCGTTTTATAATGCCGTACACCTGTCCGCTTCATATGTTGTCCCATGGGACAGACATAATAATCTTTCTCCTTGTTATAATATAGGTTTTCTTGTTTGAAAGGATTTGTCACATATTTGTCTGCTCTTTGCTCCTTATGAAAGAAATTGTACTTGACATACGCCTCTATTCCGTTTTCTTCCATAAAGCGATAGTTCTCTTCCGAACCATAACCGGAATCGGCAACCTCTTCCAATGGGAAACGGTTGTAACGTTCATGAAACGAATTTTCGAACGGAATCAATGTTAGAGTGTCTGTTGGATTGTGGAAGAGTCCAAAATCGAGCATAAACTGGTTTTCGGTTCCGATTTGCAGATTATATCCCGGTTTTAATTGCCCGTTTCCCATAGGGTCTTCCTTCATATGCATAAATGTAGCATCAGGATCTGTTTTGGAATAAGAATTCCGTTTGCCGAGTATTCTCATGTGCCTGTTATATTCGGCAAGTTTCTTGCAGTGTGATTCCAATAGATTGATTTGCTTTGCCTTCTGTCTTTTCGTTTTCTTTTCTTCCTTATCCGATGCGGTTGGGACATTTTCAAGGGAGGCTTTTAACTCTGATATCATATCTGTCAGCATGGAAGGAGTAAACTCTGTAGCGGTATTCTCAATGCAGGCATCCTCCTGTGCCACGACATCATCAATCTGCTGTAGAAGAATACGTATCTTTTCAAGAAGCCTGGCGCGGTTACGTTCTACGTTCTTACGCCATACAAAGGTGTATCTGTTGGCTTTTGATTCAATCTTTGTGCCGTCAACATATTCAACATCAAGACTTATGAATCCTTTGGAGGCAAGGATGAGGACTATCTGGGTGAATATTCCGTTTATCTCATCCTTGACACGGTTACGGAAACGGTTTATAGTCCGGTAATCAGGTTTTTCATAACCGGCAAGCCATATGAAATGAATGTCACGCAGCAGGGACTTTTCTATTTTACGACAGGAATAGATATTGTTCATATAGGCATACAAAACAGCTTTGAGCATCATTCGCGGGTGATAGGCAGAACGCCCGGACTCCTTATACAATTTATGAAATGAACTGAGGTCAAAGCTATCAACCATAGCATTCAGAATACGTACAGGATCGTCCGATGGAATATTTTCATCTATTCTTTGTGGGAAAAGGACGATTTGATTGGGATTGTAAGAACGAAAATGTATCTTTGCCATATTACTTTGCTTATGTTTAAAGATACAAAATCTTAGGTAATAACAAAGCCTCGGCTTGGGAAAGTCGGGGCTTTGTCATAAAAAAAAAGAGGGTATGCATTTTGACACACCCTCTTTTTTCATGTACCTTTTTCTTATTTCAAAGCGGCTTCTATATCAGCCATAAGTTCTTGAAATTCAGCCTTTGTATAACCTATGGAAGCATGAATCAGCTTACCGTCTTTTCCGAACAGATACGCTCTGGGGATTGTCTGGTCAGCAAAAAGAGAGAAGACTTCCCGTTTAGGATCCGGATAGAGCGGGAAACTGAATTTCTTCCGTTCATTGTATTTTTTCAGTTCTGCATCCGTATGCTCCCGGCCGATAACTAACAACTTGAAGTCCTTATTATCCTTATATTTCGGCCACAAGGTCTTCTGAACTTCTGCCAGTTCTATCTGACAAGGACCGCACCACGTAGCAAACAAGCTGACCAGCACTACCTTTCCTTTCAAATCGGCTGGGGTTACTTTACCATATATCTCCGAACTCAGGGTAATGGCAGGCATGGCATCACCCAAACTGATTTTTTCTTTCCCGGTGTCTTGTGCAGAAGCAGCCAGTACACCCATCCAAATCAGACACAAAAGGCTCCAAATCCGTAAATTTTTCATTGTTCTTTCCTTTCTATAAAATGTTAAACCCTGACAAATATACCGTAAACCGCTGGAAAATCCGCCAAGGAGTCTATCTTTGTAAATAGTTTTAACGAAAAACAAGAGCGCGTATGATGACATTTATCTCGTGTGCCAAGACCATGACCGCACGTAGCAAAACTCCATATCCAGAAACCAGTACCCCTCATTTTTTGAAAGAGGCCCGCGAAAACGCCTTGTACATGACCCAGTTTACTGCCGAAGAGCTGGCTCAGATGCTGAAAGTGAATCCGAAGTTAGCAGCCGAAAATTACCTGCGCTACCACGAGTTCCTTTCACCGGAGACTCCTGCCCTGCCGGCTCTTCTAGCCTACACAGGCATCGTGTTCAAGCGCATCCATCCGGCTGACTTTACCGCAGAAGACTTTCGGTATGCCCAGCAACATTTGTTGATTACCTCTTTCTTATACGGATTACTCCGCCCGCTGGACAGTATTCAGAATTACCGCTTGGAAGGCAGTGTACGCTTACCGGAACACGAGCGGAAAACCATGTTTGAATACTGGCGTCCTTTACTGACAGACTATTTCATTGATGCCATCCGGCAACAAGGAGGCATTCTTGTCAACCTGGCCAGTGGTGAAATGAAAGACTTGTTCGACTGGGAAAAAGTCTGCCGGGAAGTACAGGTCGTTACGCCCGAGTTCTACACCTGAAAAACGGGAAACCTACCACGGTAGTTATCTACGCCAAGATGTGTCGGGGCGAGATGACCCGCTTCATCCTGAAAAACCGGATAGCACATCCGGAACAACTGAAAGAGTTTGAGTGGGAAGGCTTTTCTTATCACGGAGAAAAAGACGGAAAAATGCATTTCATTCTCCAATAAAAAGGAGCGGTCTGCCGAGCCATTTCTCCCGACAGACCGCCATCAATCAAATGAAATCTATTTCTTATTCTTCAGCACCGTTACATTCAATATCCGTAGCCAAAGTTACGTAGTTCAATACTGAAGTACCGTCTACCAATGCCTTTTCTGTTTCTGTAGTTTCAGTTGTCAAGCATTTTCCTTTACCAGAAATCAGGGCATTGTACATCTTCACTTGTGTACCGGCACGCAAGCGAACACCCTGTTTCTCACCGCCGTTACCAATCAAGGTCAGGTTAGCCAAAGTAGGACAAGCTACCGGAGTGGCTGCAAAGTTCTTACCGTTGTTATCGCATTCCATCAAACAGTCGCAATCAAATCCGAGTGTTTCCTTTGCTTCCTGATAAGCCACCAGGAACTGGCCGCGTCCGTTCCATCCTTCAGTCCAGTCGAAAGAGTCATCACTACAGTTGGTCACTACCATGTGTTTCACGTCAACGCTACCACCAAAGAATTCAAAACCGTCGTCAGAACCATTGTAAGCCTGTACGTATTCTACTGTAGTACCGTTACCTACGCCATAGAAAGAAATACCATTTGCTTCATGTTCAGAGTCCAATGCATATCCCGTATTTTCCAGACGAATATATTTCAGCGTACCAGAGTTATCATTGTCAGCAGAACCTCCATAAGCTGCATCACCGATTTCTGATTTACCGGTACCACCTTCTGCATTGGTATGAGCTTTACCGCAGATGTGCAAACCGCCCCATGCACCAGACTCCTTTTTGTCTGAGGTCATGATGATCGGATTTTCTTTTGTTCCTACAGCCTCAATCTTAGCACCCTGCTGTACCAAGATATAGTCTACAGATTCATCGTCAGTCATGGCAACAATTTTCACACCTTCTTCAATAGTCAGTGTAGCGCCAGTCTTCACAATATATTCACCGCTAAGTCATATACTTTATTCTTCAATAAGTTTTATTGGCAGTCAGTTCGCCTTGCAGAATTTCTTCAGCATTGGCACTTGTTTCATCACCGTTGCCGCTTGTACGAATCCATCCGGCTGTCCAGTCATTATTAGCCGGAACTGCACCACGATAAGCAGCTGCTTCAAGAAATTATCTACCTTCGTCACGTCGGCTCCACCGTCAATCGTACCGACAAATTTGTTTGTAAATGTATTGCTGAAATTATAATTGATTGCGTTATTGTTTGCTGCAGTCAAGAACAACTCAGAAGAATACGCATCTGCAACAGGAGGTTCCGGATTCGGAGTGTTGTCATCTTCACTACAAGCAGTACACAAAGTCATAGCAGCGATTGCAGCCATCGACATAAATTTCAAGTTCATTGTTTTCATACTTTTCTCGTTAATAAAAAGTTTAGAATAGTGTTCAATTTTTTCCTTTATGAATTTTTATAATGTATAGCTAAAACCTAATTCAAAAGTAGTTCCTCTTCCGTAGCGTTCCACTTCCAGCTTTCTGCCGTCTTTCACTTCCTGCTTGAAGACGATGTCCTGATTCAGCAAGTCAGTCATCTGCAACTTAAAGTTCCAGTGGTCATTCAGTTTGTAAGTGGCTACGAAATCCAGCGTATGCAAATCCTCCTGTTTCACATCGCCCAATCCGGAGATACCTACCGCATGAATGCGTGGTCCTTGCAGGTTATAGAGTAGCGTAGCAGTCAACTGTGTATCGTTCTTAAACTTAGGAGCATAGCTGATATCCGCATTCACCAGATAAGGAGAAGCTCCCTGCAGGGAACGCTGTGCGTTGGTATAGGCTCCACCTTCCGGCAATTGTACGTTGGTGTACATGTAAGAAGCGTTGGCTCCTACGCGGAAGTCGCGGAACAGTTCTCTGCGGAATTCCACTTCCACTCCGGCAGCCACACCCGTATCTGCATTCTGGAAAGAGTGAACAGCCGCACCACCCGACAAGGTCTGTGTACGTTCAATCGGGTCTTCCAGGATTTTTGCATAACCCGTAATAGAGAACATATTGTTGCTGTTCTGCTGGTCGAAGCGTTCGTAACGTAAGTCGATATTGTAGTTATATCCGTTCTTCAATTCTGCATTACCTCGGATCATGGCTGCTCCATACGATTCCTGATAGAGGAAAGGAGCCATTTCGATAAATGACGGACGAGTTACCGTACGTGAGAACGAGAAGCGCAGACTGTTGGCATCGTTCACGGTATATTTCAAGTTTAATGCCGGGAAGAAATCATGGCAGTTTACCTCATTCCGTTTGGCTTCACCTCCATCAGTCGCATAATTTACCCACTGGTGGCTGTATTCATAACGTACTCCTATGTTCACCAGGAAATTGGCTGTCGGGTAATATTCCGCATCAATAAATCCGGCATAAATGGAATGTCCGGCATCATACTGGTCTTTCGGCTGCTGGTCACGGATTATAGAAATGTCTCCATTGGCAATATGGTCATACCCCATAAAGCCGGAACTCTGGTAAATATCCTCTATTTCAGGATTGAAACGGCTTACATCATAGTAGAAACGTGTAGAACGGAACGTACGGCTCTTGTCTTTATAAGTAGCTCCCATACGTATCAGGTTATTGTCTCCATAGCGATAAGAACTTCGCAAATCGCCCACCCATCTTCTTCATTCAGCGAGCCGAAATAACGCATATTCTCCTGCTTGTTCAGGTCGAACAGTTCCAGAGAGTTTCCTGCCTTTTCAAACATCACCTGTCTGCGGTCTGGTTCTTCACTGGAAGTCTTGCTGTACGAACCGCTCCAGTTCAAGTCCCACTGCTTTCCAAACTCATGGTGTCCGTTCAGCTGATGATTTTGAAGTGTATAAATGTGGGTTACAGAGTTATTACCTATCAGTCATTGTCTTCATAGTCTTCTCCTTGTCGCAACATGTAGGTATTCTCCGCATTACGTGCATAGAAAAAGGTATACCCTATACGGTCGGCCTCTCTAAGTGTATAAGCCAGGTTACCAAGTCCTGCCAGTTTCAGTTCCTGACGGTAACTGTCGTAGTCAAACCGGTCGAGGGTAGTACCTCCGGCCTCAAGTGTACGATAAAAAGCATCTTTTGTGGTTTCATTGGTATTGCTTGCACTCAACGCAGCCAACAGACTCAGATTCTGTCCATTTACATCCCAGTTCTTTCCACCGGCTATATTACCGCCAAATTCCGGAAGACTTGTACTCTTATTCACATCGAAGGTTGTATGAAAAGGATTTTCCTTCGTAATGGCAGTAGAAAAGTCCGCCTTAGACATGTCAATGTACTTCTGATTAATGCCCGGATTACGGAACAAGGAATACTGCTGATCCATTTTATAGAAATCCTGGAAAATTGTATTGAACCGGCCTCCTGTATTGAAACCGATGGAGAAAAAGTCTTTTCCGGTATTTTCTTTGGTACTGATGTCGATGTGTGCTCCTGAATAATCTGCAAAAGTTCCAGCTTCATATACCTTACTTACCGTAATGTTCCGTACCGTACTTGAAGGAAACAAATCCAATGGAATCAGTTTGTTATCTGGATTCGGGGAAGCAATCGGCAGTCCGTTCAAAGTAGTCGTACTATAACGGTCGCCCAATCCGCGCACAATCAGCTGTCCTGCACTGGCAATCGAGATACCGGTTATCTTCTTCACGCCTTCCTGCACATTACTGATGCCTTTCACGCTCATTTCTTTCGCCCCAAGGTTTTCAATGGCTACAGTGGCTTTCTGACGTTCCATGCTCAACGCACGTTCACCTTCCAGGTTTTTACGTGCTACAACGGAGACTTCGCTCAAAGCCTGTGCATCGCTTTCCATCTCAAAGTTCAGCACCACATCTTTACCTTTGGCTTTTACAGCCCCAGCCTTAATGTCGGTGTATCCCACGTATTTCACCACAAGGTCATATACTCCACCGGGGACATCCAAAATATAATTTCCGTCAAGATCGGCTACAGCCCCTACTGTACTTCCAAGCACTTGTACGGTAGCTCCCGTCAATGGTTCTTTAGTCTGCTTGTCTACAATGGTACCTTTTATAGTCTCTGCTACCATCGGCATAGTAGAACAAGCTAAGAAACCTGAAACAAAAACAATCTCCTTAAAACCTAATCTCATAATCTATTCATGCATTTCTTTTTTCCGTTGCAAAGATGGAGTGTTTATGTTACAGCAGAACTGCATGGGATGTACATTTCATTTACACGAAGATTACGTTTGTATTTCTGATTTGAGAAATCAAAAGAATACTTCATATCTTTTTTTCTCACCCAATTATATAAGGTATAATCATAGTTTTTCCTATTTTTGTACAGACCAAAATAAATAAGATTATGTATCCTTTGAAATTCAAACCTATTTTAAAATCGATTGGTGAGGAGAACGTATTATTCCTTTCAAACAATTAGACTGTCAGCAGGAACAAGTGGGAGAAAGCTGGGAAATCTCAGATGTACCGGGCGACGAATCTGTAGTAGCAGAAGGTGCAGATGCCGGCAAGAACCTGACTCAGCTGATGGAAGAATATAAAGGAAAGCTGGTGGGAGAAGAAACTACAAGCGATTCCAGGGCAAGTTCCCTTTGCTTATCAAGTTTATTGACGCCAAGCAGGATTTGTCTATTCAGGTACACCCTGACGATGAACTGGCCATGAAACGCCACCAGTCTATGGGTAAAACAGAAATGTGGTATATCATCGACAATACCGGTGGACAGGCACACCTGTATTCAGGTCTGAAAAAACAGATTACTCCGCAGGAATATGCCGACATGATTGAAAACAATACGATTTGCGATGCCCTCGACAAATATGACGTACAGCCGGGCGATGTATTCTTCTTGCCGGCAGGACGTATCCACAGCATCGGAGCCGGATGCTTTCTGGCAGAAATACAGCAGACTTCCAACATCACTTACCGTATTTATGACTTCAACCGTAGAGACAAGAACGGTAACTCGCGCGAACTGCATACGGAACTCTCAAAAGATGCCATCGACTATACTGTATCTGATGATTATCGTACGCACTATGAACCGCGTAAAGACGAACCGGTGGAACTGGTAAGCTGTCCGTACTTCACTACTTCTGTTTACAACCTGACAGAAACCATGAACATGGACTACAGCGAACTGGATTCGTTTGTTATTTACATCTGCATGAAGGGAGCCTGCACCGTTACTGACAACGAAGGCAACCGCATCAGCGTAAAAGCAGGTGAATCTGTATTGTTCCCGGCTACTACCCAGAACCTGGAAGTTATGCCGGAAGGAGAAGTCTCTTTCCTGGAAACTTACGTATAAGCTGATTTGATTTATACTCATTGCTGGGTCCTTTTCTTTTGTCCTGTTTCAGGCAGAGAAAGGGACTCAGTCATTTTTTACAAAAGCATTAGGTGATACGCCCGTAATCTGGCGGAACACACGATTGAAATGGTTGGGAGTGGCAAAACCTAATTCGTTCTGAACGCAGGCCTCACATCAGCCTGACGGCAACTAATGAGTTTAATGGGCCGATTCTGATAGAAGTTCCACCATTGAACAACAACTTCAACTACTGGTTTGCCGGAGTAGGTATCTCGTTCAACCTGGATGCTTTGTTCAAGAGCAAGAAGAAACTGAAACAGGCACGGATAGCTACCTAAAAAGCAGAAAAGAACTACCAGCTGGTCAAGGAAGAAATAGAGAACAAAGTGCACGAAGCGTACGTAAACCTGAATGAAGCTACGTAAGACTGCATACCCAGCAAAAAAGCGTACAGCTGGCACATGAAAAACTTCCGCATCGTGCGGCAACGTTACCTGAACGGTCTGTCACTGATTACCGATATGCTGGATGCCAGCAACATGCAGCTGGATATGGAATTGCAGCTGGCCAACTACCAGATAGGTATATTATATCAATATTACCTGCTGAAAAAAATTACGGGAACACTTTAATGAAATGCATATTTACACAAAAACGAAAAAATATATGATGCGAAACAAAAAAAGAGCTATTTCTAATTTCTTTATACTGCTGGTCCTCGTAGCCGGTATCAGCTGGGTTTGCGGCAAATTTATCCATTTAGGTAATGTGGAATATACAGACAATGCCCAGGTGAAACAACACCTGACCCCAGTCAGCACACGGTGCAAGGCTTCATCAAGAAAATCCGCTTTGAGGAATACCAGACAGTGAAAAAAGGAGATACCCTGGCCATCATAGAAGATACGGAGTATCGTTTGAAAGTGGCACAGGCCGAAGCCGACTATCGCAATGCACTGGCTGGAAAGAGTGCCATGCATACCACTATCAACACCACACAGAACAACATCCTCGTAACGGATGCAGCTATTGATGAACAGCGAATCCGCCTGTAAAATGCACAGACGGATTACAAACGTTATCAGAATTGCTGAAAGAAGAAGCCGTTACTCCCCAGCAATTCGACCGGGTAAAAACGGATTATGAAGCGACACAGGCACGCTATGAACAGCTGTTGCGCCAGAAACAATCGACTTTGCTCCAGAAACAGGAGCAAACCCAGCGACTGGAACAGAATGAGTCGGCCATCAAACTGGCAGAGGCTGCGCTCAACCTGGCCAAACTGAACCTCTCTTATACAGTGATTCTGGCTACTACAGACGGGGTAACCGGACGAAAAAACATTCATGAAGGAGAGTTAGTTCAGCCTGGACAAGCCTTGGTTACTCTGGTAGACGGTACGGAGAAATGGGTCATTGACAACTACAAGGAAACTCAGACTACCGACATGAAGAGAAACCAGCTGGTAGAAGTAAGAGTAGACGCCATCCCTGATGTGAAATTTGAGGGACGTATTGCTTCTATTTCGGATGCTACCGGAGCTTCCTATTCACTTATTCCACAAAATAACTCGGCGGGCAACTTCGTAAAGGTAGAACAGCGCATCCCAGTCCGTATCGAGTTTACGGAAAACAACCGCCCGGAAGATTTGCAACGCCTGAGAGCCGGAATGAATGTAGAATGTTACGTTAAACAGTAAACAAGAAAATGGCTGAACAACGTCCTCAGATTCCTTACTTCAAAGAATTCTTACCGACTCCGGTCTGCATCGTCCTGTCGCTCTTCTTTGCCATGGTCTTTCAGTTTAACGGAGGAGTTTTCCTACCGGCTGCTACCCAAATGTCGAGCGCATTAGGATGTATCCAGGAAGATGTAACCATGGCAGGCTATGCTCCTTCATCGGCATGCTAATGGTGGTATGGATTTGTGTCATGTGCCTGACTCGAACCATTAGATAGGTAAAAAGATTCCTTTATATGGCATAGACTGGATAGGCCTCCTCTTATGGACAGTCATGCTGTTCGCAATTGTTTTTATCTGTATCTATGGAGACTTTTACGACTGGCTGGACAGCGTGCAGATTCGCTCCTGCATTGTAATAGCCGTAGTATCCTTGTTGATAAACATCAACCGGATGACTTCCATACGGCATCCGTATATAGACCCGCAGGTATTCCGCTACAAGAAATTCCCCGTAGTATTGTTCCTGTTCTTGATGCTCTGTCTGTTTCTCACCACCTCCTCCGTACTGCAGAATGCATTCATGACCTCCATCTTACAGTACGATACGCTAAATGCCATTCATTGAACTGGTGTGTATTTGCAGGAATCCTGGCTGGAGCAGGTATCGTATTCTTCCGGCAAGCAGTATTAAAGAAAGGATATAAACTATTGATTTCTGTCGGATTTACACTGATAGTCATGTACCAGTATTACATGTATTTTCTGATATACCCCGATTTGAATATTGAAAGTTTGTATCTGCCCAACTTTTTAAAAGGCATCGGACACGGAGTGCTTTATATTTCGCTGACCATTTATGTAGCGAAACATATCCCCTTCAAGCATTTCTTCCAGTCTTTATGCGTACTCAGTTTCATTCGTACCAGCATTGCAACCCCGCTGGGAGCAGCCATATTGAACCGCTGGATGAAGCACCTGCAACGTGACAACTGGGGATTATTAAGCAGAAACATGGACAACCTGCACGAGTGGATGCCGGATGTATCACTCATGCAACTCTATGAAGAAGTAAACACCCAGACCATGCTGACCAGCCTGAAAGAGTTGTTCGGCTGGATATGTCTATTAGGAACTGTTTTTCTTGTAATCGTGTCAGCTACCGAATCTGGCGCGACCGCCACTTTGGCAGCGCTCAAAATGCTGCATAGCCTGCCCGTAAAGAAACGGCACAGGCCATCCAGCATACATAAAATTTCTAAGAATTAGAATTTATAGCCAGCAGTGAAGAAGAACGCCAAATTACGTGTCTTTGAATTGCTGGCTAATTTGCAGCATCCAAATTCTCCGTCAAGTCCTACCGTCCAGCGTTTAAAGTCGAGTGCCACACCAGCCATCACACCGGCATCAAAACGACGTAGTCCTGGAACGATTTCTCCTTCAATCTTTGATTCACCGAAAGTGTTAGAAGAAACAGTCAAGTCATCAATGTCGATATTCCGCTTACCGTTTACCCCATAAGCCAAATAAGGACCTGCCGTAAACACCATATCAAAATTAGCAGCTGTACCTACATGAAAGGCAGCCAGCAAAGGCATCTCAAAATAATTCTGGTTTACGTGCATATCCACCACATTCTGCGTATTAGCCCCTACATAATCCACATCTATGCTTGCTCCCTTCGATGCCCAATACAATCCGGTCTGAAATGATACCAGTCCACTCAAAGGTACATCAATTCCTACCCCAACCTTCTGGTTAAACAATGGAGAAGAATCTCCGGCATCCTTTCCCATCCAGGAACTCATACCCAGTCCGAGTTCCATACTCCAGGTTACTTTTGTCTGTGCGGCCATTGTCAAAGCTACGAACAAACCTGTCACTATGCATGCAATCTTTTTCATAAGCTCAAATAATAATGAATTACACAAATTTAAAAAGATAAAGCGGAGATACAAATAAAAAGGGAGCAAAAAAGAAGTTTTCACCTCTTTTTGCTCCCTATCTATTAGTTATTCAATCGTCCTTATTAGAATTCGTACTCAATACCAATGGAAATATTCTCGCCATCCAAAGCAACGCCAAATCCATTTCCGTTCATATTACGATAGTAGTCGTCACGATAACCTGCAAAACCCACTTTAGTAATAAAGCTGAAATTATCATTCAATTTTACTGCCAATCCCGGTTTCACTCCGATTTCAAAACCATTTACAGAATCCGCATGTTTTGCCTTGTAAGTAGAGAATCCAAATCCCATATCCAAGAACAAACGCACAATCTTGTTTTCATAGAAAGAGTAACGTGCATACGGAGCCAAAGCAAACGCATTGCTATTGAGCTTATCACCATCATAACCATTGTGTGCATAAGCCAATTCCACCCCTACGGCCCATTTTTCACTCAAGTTATAACCTACATCCGGTGTGATAGAGAATGAAGTCTTATCTACATCATTGTTTCTCCACAAACTGATACCACCACCTAAATAAATACCTTCCTGTGCGCTGGCCGAGATTGCAGCCATTACAATCACTACTAGTAAAAATAATAATCTTCATAATCTTCTTTTTTAGTTTTACTAAATATATTAACAACTGAATACAGTTTTTGTTCACTCTCATCCCTGTTTGTGTCTGTTGGCTCTCCGACGGCGATATTCCGCTTTCATCTTGGCAGAGCCAGAACCATGCAAACCTGTAATATAGGTTTTCTTCTTCGCCTTGGTCTTTACTTTCTCTTCTTTCTTTTTTCCGTCAGAAGACTTCCCGCCTCTAAACACTATTCCTTCTGTCAATATCTTTTCAATATCCATATTCTTTCATTTTTTAGGAGATAATTTCACATGTTTTCCTGTTTTCGTACATACCAGCGTACGTTTCAAAGGGACACGGGTAGACATATTAAATAATAATCCGGGATTAAAATGTTGTCCGTTAGCCCTGAGTTCAAAATGCAGATGCTCTGTCGTAGCACGTCCGGTACGTCCGGTCAATGCGATTACCTGACCCGCCTTTACCGAATCACCCGATGCAACAAAGTTTTTGGAATTATGACTGTACACAGTTTCCAGTCCATTAAAATGTCGCACCACAATTACCTTTCCATATCCACCATAACTTTTGGCCATGCGTACCACACCGTCGAACACACAAAGAATGGAATCATTAGCCTTGGTCTTTATATCTGCTCCCGAATGTCCACCGCGACTTCCATAAGCAGAAATGACCTTCCCTCCAGGAAGTGGAAAACAGAACTGTGAATCAGCCAGACACTCCAAGTGTATCTCCACGCTATTTCCCTTTGAAAACAGTCCCGGTGTATGCACCCTGATATGACTACGCTCCATGTGTGTAAATCCTGTTTTCACAGGTTCATCAGCCTGTATATTTCCCATACAAAGGAACAACAGCCCAAGTATTACAATCAAGCGATTCATATTACTCAAAATAATAAAGTTCTACATCCTGAGCATCCGCAAATTCTTTCAGTAAGTTTACCATATAGTTTACGGCTTCCTCCAAACCGTCACTCCCACTGTACGCATTCATGATGGCTAACAGATGAGTAGTTTCCGATGAAATCTTTGTCCGCTCATTATCGCTTGTCGGTGTACCTACACCTCCCACGGCATCTCGATATACCGGCATTCCCTCAATGTTCAATTCTCCACGCCCAATACCTTCGTAAGGCTCACCCGCCTTTCCGATACCTAATACCAGCTTGTTTCCTTGAATCTTATCCCGGTCAAAGCCTCCGATGGAATGTCCGCTATTGATGGATGCCAAATTAATCAAATCGACCAGCGTATCTATCTGATAAAGTGACAGTCCTCTCAACAAACGTCGGCATAAAGCTTCTGAAGAAGGACGGTAACGGCTGGGATCTTTCCCACATTTCTTATAAGCCTGACGAGTGGCCTGAATGGCAGGCATCTCTTTGATAGAATCAATGGTATATTTCTGACGATAGAGTTCCGTAAACTCACCGATACGTTTCCACAGTTCTTCACTATATGGAGAATTCTTTACCGTCGCAAATACAGCGGCTCCACGAAACAGCGGCCAAGCCTGCCGTAATTCCTCTGATACTTCAATTTTCAAATCCATTTCGCTATTTTCTTAAATGGTTCTACATCCGCATAATCCCCGACAAAATACGCCCGGAACGAATGCCCAGCCGACGTGCCGAGAAGAAATCCGTATAATTTTGATAGGTACAAATCCCTGCTACTTCCACATTATCCTTCTTACTCCTTTAGACAGCAACTGCATCCGGTTGGCTTCCCAAAGGTCGAGGTGCCACTTTTCATCTCTACGGGCAATGCAAGCCATATCAAATCCTGCTGCTTCAAAGGCTTCATACACCTCATCTCCCACCTCAAAAGCATCCAGAGAAATACCTGGCCCGATATAAGCCTGCACATCTTCTCCCCTCGTACCATAAAGTACAGCCATCTTGTCCAATGTCTTTTCCACGATGCGCTTCACTGTTCCCCGCCATCCGGCATGTATCGCCGCAATTACTTTCCGTTTTGTATCATAGCAAAGTACCGGGATACAATCGGCAGTAGAAATGCAAAGACAGACCTGCCTCATGTCGCTAACCATCGCATCCACTCCTTCCAGTTGATTCAATTGTTCCTCTGAAGAGAGTTGTAAAAAAGCTTCATCCACAACTCTCACCACTGTATCGTGCGTTTGATGAGGAACAACCATCATCCGTGGACGCACAGGCAACAACGAGCATAGCAGTTCCCGGTTCCGTTCTACCTTATCGGGCACATCACCACAATAATGGTTGCAGTTAAACGAAGCATAATTCCCCTCACTGCAACGCCGTGACGTGTCGTAGAGAAACAAAAAATGTCGGTGTGCAGACTATTCGGGCCGTACACCAACATTCTTTTATCATCAGTCAGATTATTCATTACTTTTGTGGTTCGTCCTCCCAGTCTTCCTCTTCGTACTCGTAGTCAAAGTCATCTTCATCATCCACGTCTTCATACTCATAGTCAAAGTCTTCGTCTTCACCCATATCTTCCAACTCCTTACGAAGCTTGGTCATATCTTTCGGACGATGTACGATAGCTTCCCGACGTACTGCTTCCAACTGGTTACTGTCTTTATTCAGTTCGGCCCAAAGCAAATCTTTCAACTGTTGAATGCCCATTCCTGATACCGAAGAAATAAAAACATGAGGTATATCTTCAGGTAATGTAGGTTCCAGCATCTGCATCAGTTCCTCGTCCAGCATGTCACATTTCGTAATGGCCAACACACGCTGCTTGTCCAGCATCTCCGGATTAAAGGTAGCCAGTTCGTTTAACAGAATCTCATACTCTTTGCGTATGTCATCCGTATCACCCGGTACCATAAACAACAGCAATGAGTTGCGCTCAATATGACGCAAAAACCTCAGTCCCAACCCCTTTCCTTCACTGGCTCCCTCAATGATACCCGGAATATCCGCCATCACGAAAGACTTCCCTTCGTGATAAGACACAATTCCCAGGTTCGGTTCCAGCGTGGTAAAAGGATAATTGGCAATTTTCGGACGTGCGGCAGAAACCGAAGAAAGCAAAGTAGATTTTCCGGCATTCGGAAAACCTACCAAACCTACATCCGCCAATAATTTCAATTCCAAAATCACCGTCATCTCCTGCATCGGTTCACCCGGTTGGGCAAAACGGGGTGCCTGACGGGTTGCTGTACGGAAATGCCAGTTTCCCAATCCTCCGCGTCCGCCTTTCAGCAAGATGACTTCCTGTCCGTGCTCCGTTACGTCGCACACGTATTCCCCTGTTTCGGCATTATATACTACCGTTCCACAAGGCACTTCAATGACTTTATCTGCCCCGTCCTTTCCGAAACTCTTGTTTTTCGAGCCGTTACCTCCGTGTTCCGCAAACACATGACGATCGTACTTCAGGTGCAGCAATGTCCAGTAATTGCGGTTTCCCCGCAAAATCACATGACCTCCTCTACCACCGTCGCCACCGTCCGGACCTCCGTTGGGCATATACTTCTCACGGCGCATGTGCACCGAGCCACGGCCTCCCTTTCCGGAGCGGCAGTAGATTTTTACATAATCAACAAAATTCGATTCAGCCATAAATTCAAGTTTAAGAACTGGCAGACCGTCACCGGCCCGCCAGTTTTTTTATTATTTAAAGTTTATCAATAGCCGCGCAAATATCAGCGAAGATACCGTCCATAGTACCCAATCCCTGAATGTGGCAATATTTACCGTCGTTCTTGTACCAGTCAATCAACGGAGCAGTCTGAGAGTGGTATACTACCAGACGCTTCTTGATAGTTTCTTCATTGTCGTCAGCACGACAGATTCCTGTCCACGTTTGATCAGACGAGTCATCAGTTCATCTTCAGGAACTTCCAGGTCAAGCATGATAGAAACTTCCTGTCCGCGTACCTTCAACATTTCTTTCAAAGCCTCAGCCTGAGCGATTGTACGAGGAAATCCATCGAAAATCACACCTTTGCTATCCTTGAAGCTGTCGAATACGCTAGCCAGAATATCAATCATCAATGCATCCGGAATCAACTGACCATTGTCGATATAACCTTTTGCTGTTTTACCCAGTTCCGTGCCGTTCTTGATTTCTGCACGCAATACATCTCCCGTAGAAATATGGTTCAAGCCATATTTTTCCACAATACGAGCACTCTGAGTTCCTTTACCTGAACCCGGAGCACCAAAAATTACAATATTCAACATGTTGTCTTATAATAAATAAAAAAATTATTCCATCACTGTATAGATGTCGCGGTAGTTCCGTCCGAAGCCATCGTAATCCAATCCGTAGCCCACGATAAAATCATTCGGAATATTCATCGCTACATAGTTTATATCCAGTTCCACCTGCAACTTATCCGGTTTCACCAGCAGCGTGGCAATACGGATTTCTTTCGGATTACGCGCCTTCAAGGTTTCCAGCAAACGTTGCATAGTCAGACCCGTGTCTACTATATCTTCCACGATTACTACCGTACGTCCTGAAATATCTTCATTCAGTCCTACCAGTTCTTTCACCTTTCCTGTAGAAGCCGTTCCTGCATACGAGGCCAATTTCACAAACGAAATCTCACATGGAATCGTCAGATGTTTCATCAAATCGGCCGTAAACATGAACGAGCCATTCAACACACTCAAAAACAACGGATTTTCACCCTCCAAGTCATGATTGATTTCATTGGCCACACGTGCCACCTCCTTCAGGATATCCGCCTCTGGGATAAACGTTTTGAAACGCTTGTCTTTAATCTGAATCGTATCCATGTTATAATCTAGTTTTAGAAATTGTGCAAATTTACGGATTTTCCCTAAAACCGCCACACTTCCCCCTGAGTATTTAAAGATATTTTCAATAGAATATATATCCCATTCGAGGCTTTTTTCGTACTTTTACCGACAAAATAGCTATTTTATATATACAATGAAAATTTTAAGTTGTACACAACAAAAGGAGGCTGATGCATATACCATCACCCATGAATCTATATTGTCAATCAACCTTATGGAAAAAGCCGCTGGCCTGCTGGCACAAGCCATTAGCGAGCGATATGACAAATCACACCGTCTTGTCGTATTTGCCGGTCCCGGGAACAATGGCGGAGATGCACTGGCCGTAGCCGGATTCTTTTCCTGAAAAACTACCCGGTAGAAGTCTATTTGTTCAACGTAAAAGGTACACTTTCTGAAGAATGTCTTACAAACGTACAGCGCCTGAAAGAAAGCGGTTTTGCCAACTACACCGAAGTCAGCAACCAGTTCGATCCTCCCCATCTGGCAGTCACGATGTAGTCATAGATGGTCTGTTCGGTTCCGGACTGCAAAAACCGCTGAGCGGAGGATTTGCTGCCGTAGTACAATACATCAATGCCTCTCCTGCCCAGGTAGTATCCATCGACATCCCTTCCGGACTGATGGGAGAAGACAACACCCACAACATCCGACAAAATATCATCAAGCCGACCTGACCCTAAGTATCCAGTTGCCTAAACTCTCCTTCCTTTTGCTGAAAATGCAGATGTAGTAGGCGAATGGCAATTACTCGACATCGGCATCAGCCGTGAATTCATCGAAGCAGCAAAAACTCCCTATTATATTACAGAAGCCAGCGAAATGCGTGCGCTCATCAAGCCGAGAAAGAAGTTTGCCCACAAAGGCATGTTCGGCCACGGTCTGTTGATAGCCGGTTCCTACGGGATGGGAGGTGCCGCTTTGTTAGCTTCACGTGCCTGCCTACGTTCAGGCATCGGACTACTTACCGTACACACTCCTGTATGTAACCATGATCTGCTACAGAGCAATGTGCCCGAAGCCATGGTGCAAGATGACGTACACGACCGCTGCTTTGCCGAAGCTGCCGACCTCGACAACTTCCAGGCCGTAGCCATCGGCCCGGGACTGGGACAGGAAGAAATCACGGTGCAGGCACTGTTTGACCAGGTAAGCAACTGTTATATCCCTTTGGTACTGGATGCAGATGCGCTCAATATCTTCAGCAACTACCGCAACTACCTGACCCGTATTCCTCGCCACAGCATCCTGACTCCACATGTCAAGGAACTGGAACGCATCATCGGACGCTGCAGCAACAGCTATGAACGCTTGTCAAAGGCTAAAGAGCTGGCAGCCCACCTGCAATGCTACATCGTACTGAAAGGGGCATGGAGCGCCGTCATTACCCCTGACGGAGTGACCTATTTCAATCCGACAGGCAATCCGGGTATGGCCACAGCCGGAAGCGGTGATGTACTTACCGGTATTATCCTTTCACTGCTTTCACAAGGCTATACACACGAAGAACCTGCCGACTGGGTGTATATGTACACGGTCTGGCTGGCGACATTGCTTGCCAGCAAAAAGGCGTTATCAGCATGACTTCCGGAGATATTGTAGAAGCACTGCCTGAAGCCTGGAAACAACTAATGGAAACTAAATGACAGACAATATGAAAAGAGGAATCATTGCATTGGGACTACTGGCCTCTCTGAATGCCTACTCCCAGGAAAGCTATGTACCACAAGCAGGCGAAGGCATCGTGTACTTCTTGCCTAAGACCAAAGTTGCTATTGACATCATTGCAACCAAAGTAAACTACCAGCCAGGCGACTTCAGCCTCTACGCCAGCCGCTACCTGCGTTTAAATGATGTCAATACACAGCCCGAAAGTCACTGGGAAATCAAGGATATTCATGTACGCCTTGTGGGAGTACCCGACTCCACCAAAGCTTACATCATGAAACTGAAAGATAAAAGTGTGGCGTCCAATGTGGAACTGACAGATAAAGGTATCGTAAAAGCCATCAATACAACCTCTACAGAGAAAGAATCTGCCCTGACTATAAACTGGAGACACCCGAGCCACATGAAAATGCCCGCAAGTACATGACAGAAGACATCCTCATGGCCGGTTCCAGTGCCAAGATGGCCGAACTGACAGCACGCGAAATTTACAACATACGCGACAGCAAAAATATCATCCTGCGCGGCCAGGCAGAAACCATGCCAAAGGACGGGGCTTCCCTGCAACTGGTTATTGACCAGCTGAACAAACAAGAAAAAGCGCTGACCCAAACATTTACCGGTACTACTGACCGCAAAGACAAAGTCTTTACGTTTTTAGTAGAACCCGACAACAATGCACAAGAACAAATTGCCGCCCGTTTTTCTGCCCAACTAGGAGTGCTTCCTACGAACAATCTGGCGGGTGATCCGATTTACGTTTCCATTCGAAATACTTCCACCTTGCCTTGTGCCTGAAGGAAAGAAGGGAAAAAATGAAGAAAAAAATTGACGGTGTCATTTACAATGTACCCGGTAAAGGCAATGTCACAGTCAGCTATCAAGGCAAAAAACTTTTCAACGACGAAATGTCGTTTACCCAGTTCGGGCATACCGAAGTACTGGTAGATGGTCTGTTTGACAAAAAAATCAATACACGGGTCGTTTTCAATTCTACGACTGGTGGTATTCTTAAAATAGACAAAGACTGATACACGAGGTTTATAAATGACAAGAATCCCGTTCTTCGCATGTATAAATGCCGAAGAACGGGATTCTTATTTTAAAAGAATAAGGTAAAAGTTGACAACAAAACCTCTTAAACAAAAAAGCATGACATCAAAAAATTTTTTATGTTTCCGTCAGAGAGCTATTCGTTTACTAATTGGGAAATATAAATTTCTGCTCCCAGAAACATATAGTTTCGGACAGGAAAACATAAAACAAACAAAAGAAATTTCATTAAAACTGCTTCAACGCATTTAACCAAGCTGGGACAGTCCCTAAACGATGCTTCAACTGCGCCTCGTAAAGCGATTGAGGTTCCACTGGAATGCCATTACTCTCATCTAATTTTACCTGCTCCTTTACGAATTTAACTGAAGCCCCATGGAACCCCACAACTACCGGAGGCAAAATCTTCCAGTATTTCCATCCCATACGCCACCAGTCAAGTTCACCATTACCAGGTAGTGTTCCGCCTCCATTTACAGCTGTCTTCGTAGCACACATATTCCAGATAGTAAGATCATTCAAATGATTCGGTACCTGATTAGCATCTCCCCCTTGTTTGGACTGCACAAAACCACCCGTACAATTATCAATCAACGTAGCACGAGGCTGAGTAGCATGCGATTCAAAGCAAGCATCATCCCCCAGGTTACCCTCCAAATAACAGCTCCCATACTAGGTTTCGATACGCCACAAGCATGATATTGTCCGGCATTAGTCTGAAACGTAGGGTATTGGTCTGCCAACGGTCCGTCCGTACAATCACGTACTGCACCAATAAACACCCTGCTGGAACCTTGGGAACGAATGGCCGAATGTCCGCGATTCCCGGTAATATTAATTTTATAAGCAGAGAAGTTCGCACTAGAGATAATAGAAGCAGCCTCGCTCACACTCTGATGGTAATCTTCCACCTGCACACCTTCTGTAGAAATATTTGTCATAGTAGATTCCCAAGTATACGGAAGCAATTCCCTTCTCACCAGTTCAGGATTATTGTCATGCAAATACAAGCATACCCACTCACCGACCTTGAAATTTGATGCTCCAGCCACTTTCACCTTAAACGCGCCTTTTTCCGCATTTCCGGTCACTTCATACTCAGCTCCCAGCCATAAATTATGCTTGATATTAATCATTACTGGTGAAGAATACATATCCGATTTCTTTTTAGGCAAGTTAGGAGTTTCCATTTCCAGGAACGTCTTGTCTGCTCCGTCACCTTTTATGACAAAATTCCCTCCATACATCAAAATTTCATTCGCTACTGATTTGAGAGCCGACAGGCACTCGGATTGGTATTGCATAAGGAGTGTTTCTTTAGTCATAATCAGAAGAGTTCAGAGACTTCTAATTTACTAAGAAATAACGAATTATGCAATACTTTTTTACCTTTATTATCAGCAGGTTAGCTCTCTTTTTTTCAGCACATTTCTTCATGCTTAACCATTCGTTTTTGACAACATTTTCAATGACCTCTTTAGTGTTTCCGAACCAGCTTTTGCCGGTTCTATTGTTTAACTTTTAATCTTTCGGTAAAAATTTACCGAAGTATTGTATTAATATAGTACTTGCGATATTCTTCTTTTAAAGAACGGATAGGATTGAAACGGTAGTCATTACTGCTATCAATAGCCTCATCCATCACATCATTCAGCAATGACTCCATAGACTTGTTCGGATAAGTAACAGGACGATATCCCCATACACTATAGAACAGGTTATTCATACCACTATAAGAAGTTTCTGATGGAGTGCTACCAGTCTGTATGCTACGAGAATAGTTTGTAGTCAGACTAATATCCAATTTATCTCTTTTCACAACCGTATTTGCACGCGCCTGAAAACGTTCATAACCTGAATTCAGCAAAATACCATCTTGATTATAATAAGATACAGATGCATTGTAACGGACACCTTCTGTACCTCCCGTAATTCTTATATTATGATTATGCTGCAAAGCTGTACGCAAAATTTCATCTTGCCAGTCATCTTGGAAAATATCACGATAATCTTCCAGAGTCCATTGTTTTCCTTGATATTCCATAAGGTATCCACCTGTCGAATTTGCAATGGATGCAGGATATGTTTCTGCCTGTAATTTTACAAATTCGTATGCATCCATCATCGGAATGGTACGAGTCACATGCTGCATGGTTACACTTCCATCATATGTAATTTGTGCCTTACCTACCTTACCTTTTTTAGTCGTAATAATAACTACACCATTTGCACCACGAGCACCATAAATAGCCGTAGCCGAAGCATCCTTCAAAATATTCAATGATTCAATATCAGAAGGGTTGATAGTACTTGCAATGGCAGCATCTTCCACCGGGAAACCATCAATTACATAAAGTGGAGAGTTATCCTGTGTCAATGAGTTATTACCACGAATTACAATATTCATCGTTCCACCCGGAGTACCTTCTCCAGAAGACACATTTACACCCGCAATACGTCCCCCCAGTGTCTGGTCAAATGACCCTACTGGAGTATTTAACAATTCATTCATATCCGCCTTGGCTACAGAACCAGTCAGGTCTTTTTTTCTCACTTCCTGGTAACCAACGACTACAACTTCATCCAATACCTTTGTATCTTCTTCCAATACAATAGACATTGGTTTAGAGGGATCCACCTGGAGTTCTTTTGTGGCATAGCCAATAAAAGAAATCACAATAACGGATTTTTTGTCAGGTACTCCTAACGAAAACTTACCATCAATATCGGTAATGGTTCCCTGAGTAGTACCTTTTACTTGAATACTGGCACCGATGACACTTTCTCCTGTCTTGTCAATCACAGTACCCTTCACGAGCACCTAGGCCATAGCCACAGTCATAGAGAATAAGACGAACAGCATCATGCTCAATCCCCTTCTCCATAGAATAGTACGGAATTCAGTTTGCATACAATGAATTTAGATTAAATTTAGATTTTAAAGTTTTCGTGACAAATGTACCGTTTTATTATAGAAAGAAGTGACAAAATAGTTCATTTAAGGGGACAAAAATATTCATTAGCTAAAAAAACAAAAACCACAAACTTTATAAACACCTATCTATCAGATGCATACGAAAACAAACATGATAAAGAACATCTATTTCACAAATAAAATTATACCTCCAAATGCTTTTACATCACCCTCAAAAACACAAGTACATTTCAACTAAAACGCAAGTACGTTTCCTTTAAAATGTACTTGTGTTTCAGTTAAAACGTCAAAGAGTTTAAAATCAAACGCCCTTGCGTTTTTTCAGCAAATATCAAAATCATCTTTTTTCCTCTTTATTTAAAGAGGAAATATTCACCTTAGCTTGTTTTTCTGTTTCTATTATTTGCAGAGTTCTCAAATTAGCCCTATCTTCGCACGATAAAAACATTCAACTTTGTTATGACCCGAATGAACAAAATAAAGAAAACTAAAAAAATCCGCCTCCACCATGAAGGAACTCACATTCTGATTACCAGCGCAATATTATTGCTTCTTGTAAACTCCGCTTTATATTGGGGGATAGAATGTCGGATACCATTTTATATTGTAGCGGCCATTAGTATCATTCTGTACCTACTGATGGCCAATTTTTTCCGCTGCCCGATTCGATTGTTCAAAGGAGATACGGAAAAAACCGTAGTGGCTCCTGCCGACGGACGTATCGTGGTAATTGAGGAGGTGGATGAACACGAATATTTCCATGACCGCCGACTGATGATTTCCATTTTCATGGACATCACCAATGTACATGCCAACTGGTATCCTGTAGACGGAGTGGTAAAGCATGTAGACCATCATAACGGACGTTTTATGAAAGCATGGCTTCCCAAAGCCAGTACGGAAAACGAACGCTCCATGGTGGTAATTGAAACTCCTGAGGGCCATACAGTAATGGCACGCCAGATTGCAGGTGCAGTAGCAAGACGCATCGTTACCTATGCAGTACCGGGTGAAGATTGTTATATTGACGAACACATGGGATTTATCAAATTCGGCTCACGGGTAGATGTATATCTGCCACTGGGCACAGAAGTCTGCGTCAGCATGGGACAAAAAACCACCGGTAATGAAACGGTAATCGCCCGTCTGCCTTAAACCTGAAATACAATATTTACACCTTATTATATAATAAGATATGGCAAATGTGATAACCCGGAACATTCCCAACACCATTACAAGTTGCAACTTGTTTTGTGGATGCATAGCCAGCTATATGGCTTTTCATTGTAAATATGAACTGGCTCTGCTTTTTATTGTATTAGGAGCCACATTCGACTTTTTTGATGGAATGACCGCCCGTCTGCTACATGTATCTTCTCCCATAGGAAAAGAACTTGATTCACTGGCAGATGATATCACTTTTGGACTTGCACCGGCTGCCATCGCATTTTCTTTGTTTAAAGAAGTACATTATCCGGATTTTCTTCTGCCATTGTCAGGAATCATACCCTATACAGCTTTCCTGATAGCTGTTTTCTCTGCCTTACGATTAGCCAAGTTTAATTTGGATGAACGACAGACTTCCTCCTTTATCGGAATGCCGACTCCAGCCAATGCATTATTCTGGGGCTCACTGACCGTAGGTGCACACAATTTTTTAGTATCCGACCATTTCAACGCTTTATACTTGTTCATCTTAGTAGTAATCATGTCACTGCTGCTGGTGGCAGAACTCCCGATGTTTTCACTGAAGTTTAAAGACCTGTCATGGGGGCATAACAAGATAAGCTATATTTTTCTGATTGTCAGTATCCCTCTGCTAATTATTTTCCAACTGAGCGGATTTGCGGCTGTCATTGTCTGGTATATCATTCTGTCATTACTGACATATAAGAAATAGCTAAGAAATCGTATGGCACATTTTTTGCATATATCACATTAAAAACAAAAGACAATGTTCCATATTTTAGGTTTTCTATTTTTTATTATACTGGTTGTTCTGGTGATTGGATTGCTTATACTTTCCAAAATCGTCAGTCTGGTATTCGGATTCAAGCGCCGTATGCAAGGTAAAAATTCGGGCCAGAGAACAACTTATTCTTCTCAAAACTATCAGTCGAATCCTCATCAGGAAGAGACAACAGATTCTTACTCCACACAAGGAGATATACCTGTGCGTCAACGCAAAAAGATTTTTGATAAAGACGAAGGGGAATACGTAGAGTTCGAAGAAATCAAATAAACCATCATCTCCTCTTCCGGAAGAAATCTTTCATCAGCCCGGCACATTCATCGGCCAGCACCCCTTTCACGACCACGGTCTTCGGATGCAAGGCTTGAGGTGCATAGCGCTGGTAGCCTCTTTTCTCGTCTTCTGCACCGAAAACGAGCCGACCGACCTGCGACCAGGCAATGGCACCGGCACACATCACACAAGGCTCCACAGTAACGTAGAGCGTGCAGTCTGTCAAATATTTTGCTCCTAACGAATTGGCAGCGGCAGTAAGTGCCTGCATCTCGGCATGGGCTGTCACATCGTGCAGTGTTTCGGTCAGGTTATGCGCACGCGCAGGATACGGTCACGGCAGACTACCACGGCTCCCACCGGAACCTCTCCTCTTTCTGCTGCCCGTGCGGCCTCAGCCAGAGCCTGTTTCATGTAAAAAGAATCGTCTGCCATAACTTATCTGCGCATATCGTGTTCCTTAAAAAGAGTAGGATAATCTTCCTCCATATTCTGATGGATAAAAGCCAATACAGTCTCGCGAAGCCAGCGTGCCTTGTTGGTTATCTGGTATTTCTCCAGATAACGGTCTACAATTCGCACCTCTTCTTCGCTCATCAGACAAACCATCCGCTGGCGGCGGGGAGGATTACTGACTGGTACTTTTTTCTTTTTTCCGCTATTTACCATCTTCGGTGCAAAATTAGCGTATTCTGTTAAAATGGAAGCATAAAAATGCGTATTTTTGCGAAAAAGCGGAAAAATGGCATTACATAATGAACTGGGAAAAGAAGGAGAAAATGCGGCCGTGAAGTACCTGCTGGAGAAAGGGTATGAAATCAGGCATCGAAACTGGCACTCCGGACACCGTGACCTGGACATCGTGGCACAGAAAGACGGTGAACTGGTCATTGTGGAGGTAAAGACGCGAAGCGATGCCTGTTTCGGACAGCCGGAGGATGCGGTGGACAGGCGTAAGATAAGAAGCATCGTAGCCTCTACGGATGCATACGTCCGAAAGTTTGCCATTGACCTTCCAGTTCGCTTTGATATTATTACGGTAGTAGGAAACCGCCCTCCCTTCCACATAGAACACATTGAGGACGCCTTTTTCCCGCCCGTGTGGAACTAACTTTGAAACAGAAAAAACAATGACATATCCTGAACCTATTATATTGGCAGAAACGACTTCTACCAACACATATCTGGCGACACTCTGCCAGAAAGAAGTGTGTGCGGAACTGACCACCGTGTATTCATCTTTCCAGTCGGCAGGACGCGGCCAGCGCGGCAACAGCTGGGAGTCGGAAGCCGGAAAGAACCTGCTCTTCAGTTTTGTTGTTTATCCGGATTTTCTGGAGGCACACCGTCAGTTCTACCTTTCACAAGTGACCGCCCTGGCACTGCACGATGTACTGTCCACCTACACAGAAGGCATTTCCATCAAATGGCCGAACGATATTTACTGGAAAGACAAGAAAATTTGCGGCACACTGATCGAAAATGACCTGACAGGCATCCATATCAGCCGTTCCATTTCGGGTAGCGGCGTCAACCTGAACCAAGAACGTTTTCTCAGCGATGCCCCTAATCCGGTATCATTATGCCAGATTACGGGCAACCAATATAACCCTCGGGAGATACTGGAACAGATTATAGAAAAAGTGACGGAGTACTATCAACTTCTGAAAGAGAACCGGACAGAAGTGCTGGAAACACGCTACAAGGAGGCGCTTTACCGAAAAGAAGGATTACATCTGTTCCGCGATAAAGACGGGGACTTCCGGGCACGCATTGCCGACATCGAACCGAACGGACGACTGATACTGGAAGACGAGGACGGACAGACAAGGGGATATTTATTTAAGGAAGTGGAATACATCTTATGACACGTACAGACCGACAGATTCTTCACATCGCCCTTCCTTCCATCGTTTCCAATATCACAGTTCCCCTGTTAGGTCTGATTGACGTCAGCATTGTAGGCCACTTGGGAGCCGCATCTTACATTGGTGCCATTGCGGTGGGAGGCATGCTGTTCAATATAATTTACTGGCTGTTCGGTTTCCTCCGCATGGGGACCGGAGGACTTACGGCACAGGCTTATGGAAGACATGACCTGCAGGAAGTGACGCGTATCCTGCTTCGTTCACTGAGCATCAGTCTGTTACTGGCGCTTGCCTTGCTGTTACTGCAATATCCGATACGAAATATCGCATTTATGTGCATGGACACCAGCGAGGAGGTCCGGCAATTAGCTACCTTATATTTCCACATCTGTATCTGGGGGGCACCGGCCACTTTAGGCTCTATGGCTTCACGCTGGTACATCGGCATGCAGAATTCCCGTTTCCCAATGTTCATCGCCATCACCCAGAACATTGTCAATATAGCAGCCAGCCTGTTTTTTGTATTCGTACTGAAGATGAAAGTAGAAGGCGTGGCATTAGGCACGCTCGTGGCACAATATGCCGGACTGGGTATGGCCTGTCTGCTCTGGCTGACTTATTACCGTCCGCTCCGAAAATACCTTCGCCAGAAAGCCCTGTTCGACCGTATGGAAATGAAGCGTTTCTTCCAGGCAAACCGGGATATTTTTTTCCGTACGCTCTGCCTGATTGCAGTTACCGTCTTCTTCACCTCTACAGGTGCGGCCTACGGGGATGTGGCATTGGCCGTGAATGCCCTGCTGATGCAGCTATTCACCCTCTTTTCTTATTTCATGGATGGATTTGCCTACGCAGGAGAGGCGCTGACCGGAAAATACATCGGGGCCAAAGACGACCAGTCGCTAAGACTGACCATACGACATCTTTTTAAGTGGGGAATCGCCTTGTCACTACTGTTCACGTTACTCTACGGAGCAGGAGGAAAAAGTTTTCTCGGCTTGCTCACCAACGACACTTCTGTCATTTCGGCTTCTGAGGAATATATCTATTGGGTGCTGGCCATTCCGCTGGCAGGATTCTCGGCCTTTCTGCTCGATGGAATCTGTATCGGTGCCACAGCTACCCGCGTGATGCTTCGCTCCATGTTAGTGGCCTCGGCCAGCTTCTTCCTACTCTATTATGGACTCCATACCACGTTAGGGAATCATGCGTTATGGATGGCTTTTATTGTGTACCTGGCACTGCGAGGCATTGTGCAAGCCTTTTACTATTTTTCCTACAAACTTCCCTGGAAAAATTAAACACCTACCACCCCATCCAATTGCGGCATAACCACCAGGCTATCACAATAAAGAAATAAATCCAAATGAAAAGAGGCCGATGTACCTTTATATAAAGTTTGGGGCACTTGGAACGAATAGACTCAACATAAAACAGTCCTATGATAATCGGTAAAGAAACGACCAATAAGGCATTGTACCCCCATGCTGCTGCCACATCTCCATGTAACAAAGCATGAACAGCCCGCTGTGAACCGCACCCCGGACATTTCCATCCGGTCCATACAAAAAAAGGACACTTGGGAAAAAGAGAAGAAGAAGTTGGGTTTAATGTATAATATACCACTCCAGCCAGAATCATCCCTCCTCCTATTCCCAAGTATTTCCAATGCTTAGTCATTTCTTTAATTTAGCATCGAAAAGAATGCAGCTCCATATACGAGCAGATACAATACGATTACAACCAGCCCCACAATGAAGCCAATCTTCGTCCACTTCCCGGCATCTTTACTGGCCTGAAGAGCAGCTTCATAATTACCTGCTGCATATAACGAACTCACTTTACTAGCAAAAACAATTCCAGCTATACCAAAAGGCAAGCAACAAAACACTGTAACAAGGATAGACTCTGCCATCCACGTTTTCGGACATACTTGTTCACTCATAGATTAAATTTTTAAAGTAACATTAATATAATGATTGACTACCAATCAATGCAATCATTCCTAAAAAAAGGAGGTACAACACAATGCAGCCTAGCGCGACAAAAAAGCCCCACAAAGTCCAGTTTTTAGCGGTTTGTGAATAGCGCAAGGCATCATTGTAACGACCGGAATTAAAAGCGGAATCAACCTTTGCAGCGTAGACAATACCAACCACTCCAAAAGGAAGGCAGCAAAGACAAGTAACTAAAATTGATTCCACCAGCCAAGACTTAGGCGGTACAGAAGGAGACGCAGCAGAAGTGTTAGGGGGCGGAGGCGGCAATTGAGCCAGCAACTCACCCAACTCCTCCATCTCGGACGCTTTTCGCCAATCGGTCATACCTACGTGCCATACCAGCACATCAGCTGTAAGCCCATTCTGTAATAATTCTTCAAAGCCGAATGGTCCCTTCTTCAATCCACCAATCAATAAATAATAATCCATTTCTTTAAATTTATTGAGTTATAGACACAAATATAGCAAAAAAAGCAAACAATCTGAATATTTGTAAAAATAAATTACTTACAAATATCAATCCACAATTCTTTTTCGTCATTGAAATACGCCACATATCCCCAATTATTTCTACCTTTGTTCCAAATTACTAAAACAAAAGAACTATGGCAAAATTCAAACGCATCCTGTTAAAACTCAGCGGCGAAAGCTTGATGGGAGAAAAGAAATACGGTATTGACGAAAAACGTCTGGGCGAATATGCACAGCAAATCAAGGAAATCCACGACATGGGGGTACAGATTGGTATCGTGATTGGTGGCGGTAACATCTTCCGCGGATTGTCTGGAGCCGGAAAAGGATTCGACCGTGTGAAAGGTGACCAGATGGGTATGCTGGCTACGGTTATCAACAGCCTGGGATTAAGTTCTGCCTTGGTAGCAGCCGGTGTAAAGGCCCGCGTACTGACAGCCATCCGCATGGAACCCATCGGCGAGTTTTACACCAAATGGAAAGCCATTGAAGCCATGGAAAACGGAGAAGTAGTAATCATGTCGGCCGGAACAGGTAATCCGTTCTTTACTACAGACACTGGTTCTTCATTGAGAGGTATTGAAATTGAAGCCGACGTGATGCTGAAAGGTACGCGCGTGGACGGTATCTATACTGCCGATCCGGAAAAGGATCCGACTGCCACCAAGTTCGATGACATCACTTACGATGAAGTACTGGCAAGAGGACTGAAAGTAATGGACCTGACCGCTACTTGTATGTGTAAGGAAAACAACCTGCCAATTATTGTATTCGACATGGATACAGTGGGCAACCTGAAAAAGGTAATGTCTGGCGAAAACATCGGTACGCTGGTACACAACTGATTATTCATTTGAATCAAAAAATATATGGCAAGACTGGAAACGCATCCTGGTCTTGCGTTTTTGTTTATTCACGTGCCAGTTCGTAACGATGAAGTTCTGCATTTTTCATCAGTGGAACCGTACGCAGTTCCTCCAGCGAAACACCTGTAATACGGGCTTCCAGGCAACGATTGATTTGTCCGTGTGCCACTACCAACACACGTTTTCCGTCATAATGCTGCCACAGATAGTCCAAAAAAGTGTCGGCCCGGTCGTACATCATCTGGCGAGTTTCCACTCCAGCAGGAGGATTACTTAAATCGACACTACCCACAGACAATCCAGTCCAAGGCCCCCAGTCTGTTTCCCTCAACAACGTAGTCTGTTGCCAAGCAGCTGCCGGCTCCCAACAGCCAGTTGCACGGTATCCACTACCCGTTGCAAATCACTGCTGACCACTGCATCCAGTGCAATATCCCGCAGGGACTCTCCTAATTCCATCGCCTGTTTTTTTCCTTCTTCTGTCAATGTACCGGGCAAGTGCCCTTGAAAAATACGGCTCAGGTTCTCCACCGTCTGCCCGTGGCGCGCCAAATAAAGTGTAATCATACAACCGTGCTGTTTTATAGTGATAAAACAAAGATAAGAAGTTTTTCAGGATATTTCCGAAACCGGAAGACACAAACTTATTTTCAGAAGTATTGCAAGGAAATAAAAAATAGCTTATTTTTGTTCACATAAATACTTATCAACGAATATAAAACCTATAAATGCAAGAAATATATGGCAGATTCTAAAACAATTATCAGCGAAGCTGAAGAGAAAATGGATATGGCAGTCATGTACCTGGATGAGTCACTGGCTCACATCCGTGCCGGAAAGGCTGACGTACGTTTGTTGGACGGTATCCGCGTAGATTCTTACGGAAGCATGGTGCCCATCAATAACGTAGCAGCAGTAACTACTCCTGATGCGCGCAGCATCGCCATCAAGCCGTGGGACAAAAGCATGTTTCGCGTAATTGAAAAGGCTATCATCGACTCTGAACTGGGTATCATGCCGGAAAACAACGGTGAAATCATCCGTATCGGTATCCCGCCGTTGACAGAGGAACGCCGTAAACAGTTGAGCAAGCAGTGCAAGGGTGAAGGTGAAACTGCAAAAGTAAGTGTGCGCAACGCACGCCGCGACGCCATCGATGCACTGAAAAAAGCCGTAAAAGATGGTATGCCGGAAGATGAACAGAAGAACTCGGAAGCCAAACTGCAAAAAGTACACGACAAGTACATCAAGCAGATTGACGATATGCTGGCTGCCAAGGACAAAGAAATCATGACAGTATAATCTTATTCACCATACACGAGGAGAGAAGAGTCCTTATGGTCTCTTCCCTCCTCTTTTTAATTTTGCACATATTCATTTTGGAAAAAGGTCTGGTCATTAAAAATACGGGAAGCTGGTACCTGGTCAAGACGGACGAGGGAAAGCTGATTGAATGTAAGATAAAAGGAAATTTCCGCCTGAAAGGAATACGCAGCACGAACCCCATTGCGGTGGGCGACCGTGTACAAATCAATGTCAATGCGGAGGGAACCGCATTCATTACTGAAATTGAAGACCGGAAAAATTACATCATCCGCCGTTCTTCCAATCTTTCCAAACAGTCACACATCATTGCAGCCAATCTGGACCAGTGCATGCTGGTGGTTACAGTGAACTATCCGGAGACTTCGACAGTCTTCATTGACCGTTTTCTGGCCTCTGCAGAAGCTTATCGAGTGCCAGTCTGCCTGGTATTCAACAAGGTAGACCGCTATACGGAAGAAGAACTGCATTACCTGGATGGCTTGACAAACTTATACACGCACATCGGCTACCCGTGTTACCGGATTTCTGCCTTAGACGGTACGGGAGTAGACGAAATCAAACAGGCATTAGAAGGAAAAGTAACCTTATTTTCCGGCCACTCCGGTGTGGGAAAATCCACCCTCATCAATGCCATCCTGCCCGAACAGAACGTCAAGACAGGAGAAATCTCCACCGCACATAACAAAGGTATGCACACCACCACATTCTCAGAAATGTTTCCGGTGGCAGGCGACGGATACATCATTGACACACCGGGTATCAAGGGATTTGGTACGTTTGACATGAAAGACGAAGAGGTGGGACACTATTTCAAAGAAATCTTTGAATTCTCTGCCCAATGCAAATATGGCAACTGTACCCACCGCCATGAACCTGGATGTGCCGTACGTGAAGCCGTAGAAAATCACTACATCAGTGAATCAAGGTACACTTCTTACCTGAATATCTTAGAAGATAAAGAAGAAGGAAAATACCGTTCCGCATACTAACAGCAAATAAAAACAGCCCCGCTCCGATAATATGTTAACATCAGAGCGGGGCTGTTTTTATAATATAGGGTAATATCAGAAACGTCCTCCTCCCAAAGAACGGTAAAGAAGGGTATGAAGCTGACAATAAGCCACATTCAAGTCGATACGTTCCAGCTCGCAATCCAGATAGCGTTCATCAGCTGACAACACGTCCAGATAACCTACAAAACCGGTACGGAACAATTCGTTCGCATTCTCAATGGAACGGCGATGCACACGACTTTCCTTGGCTTTCAACAATTTACGTTCGTCCATCCGCTCAGATGCCTCCAGCAAATCGGCTACTTCCTGATAGGATTTCAATGCCACCCGGTGATATTCCAGCAATGCCATACGCTGACGTGCTTTCGATTCATTCCACAAAGCCCTGATTTCATGCCGCTTGAATAGAGGAGCACTGATACCTGCTGCCAAATCATAAACCAAAGAAGCAGGTGAGACAAACCATTTACTCAAATCAAAGGCATTGAACCCGACCCCTCCCCCGATAAGCAAGGAAGGGAAGAAAGTCTTACGGGCAGCAGAAGCATCCGCCTTACAAGCCAACAGTTCCAGTTCGGCAGCTTTCACATCCGGACGGTTACACAGTAACTGGGCCGGTATACCGGAAGCTACGGGGAATTGCGATTCCGAAATTTCCTCAAAAGTGGAACGCTTGATTTCAAAAGGCAATTTTCCCAACAACAGAGCCAATGCACGTTCTGCTTCTGTAATCTGCTGACGCGTATCGAGAAGCATTTCTTCCAACTTCAGTCCACGCGACTGGAACTGGTCGACTGACAAACGGGAAACTTCACCTTCCTTCATCAGCTCATTGGTCAGTTCATAAGATTCCTGTGCCTTCTGGATTTCTTCTTTCAGGATGACACATTTCTTATCCAGCCCCACCAAATGATAATACTGCGAAGCCACTTCAGAAACCAACATGACTTGTGCCAAGCGCGCAGCCTCCAGCGAATTCATCCAGCGAAATGCTGCTGCACGTTTTTTTATCTGTCAGTTTTCCCCATACATCGGCTTCCCATTGAAAGCTTACACCTAAATTCAAGTTTTTATAAGGATCAGGGATATGCTTGTCTTTAGCCAAATCAGGGGTATTGGTCGTACTGTTTCCTACCCCATCCATGGTGTATTCACCAAAACGCTGCACACCGGCACTCAAGCCTAAAGATACTTCAGGCAGCAAAGCGCCCCGGCCCACCCGTAATTGTTCACGGGCAAGCGACACCCTCTCCAAGGTTTGCAGGAAGCTATGATTTCTTACCAGTGCCGTATCAATATATGCCTTTAAATAGGTATCCGGAAAGAATTCTTTCCATGACAAGTTGGCCATACTCAGCGTGTCCGAGGTTCCCCCGACAAAAGTCTCGGGCAGAGCCACCTTCTCTTCCGAAAGGAGAGAAGGCGACTTACAGCCACTCGACAACAGTATAACAACGGCAATTGCGATATAATTTCGTAAACTATTAGTCTTCATCTTCATCATATTTTTTATCGGTCTTTAAACGAGACGACCAGGTTTCAAACAAGATATACAAACCGGGTACAAGGAAGATTCCTACAAAGGTTCCAATAAACATACCTCCGGCAGCGGCTGTACCGATGGAACGGTTTCCTAACGCACCTGCTCCAGTGGCTACCAGCAACGGAATCAATCCGCAGATAAAGGCAAACGAAGTCATCAAGATAGGGCGCAGACGGCTTACTGCCCCTTTCACTGCAGCTTCCATAATCGAAAGTCCGCTCTGACGATATTGGTTGGCCATCTCAATAATCAAAATCGCGTTCTTACCCAACAAACCTATCAGCATAACCAGAGCACCTGTGCATAAATATTATTCTCAAGTCCGGCCAGTTGCAGGAAGAAATAAGAACCGAAGATTCCCGCAGGCAACGAAAGAATGACAGGGAAAGGCAACAGCAGACTTTCATACTGTGCCGCCAACAGCAAGTACACGAACAACAGACAGATTCCGAAAATCAATATGGTCTGTCCGCCTGAATCCTTTTCCTCACGGGTAATACCTGACCATTCCACGTCGTAACCACGGGGAAGCACTTCCTTGCTGATTTCTTCTACGGCCTGAATCACCTCACCCGAACTGATTCCTCCTTCTCCTTCACCCGTAATCAAGGCAGAAGTAAACATGTTATAACGAGTAATCTGACTGGGCCCGAACACACGATCCATGGTCATAAAGTTTGAATAAGGCACTACATTGCCATCGTTGTTCTTGCATACAGGCGATACAAATCCTCCGGATTCATACGATACTCCGGTGAAGCCTGAATCATCACCTTATACATCTGTCCGAAACGGATAAAGTTGGACGAATAGAAACTTCCGATATAAGCCTGGAGGGTTTCCATGGCCTTATCCAAGTCTACACCTAACTTGGCGGCTTTTGCCAAATCCACTTTCAACAAATACTGCGGGAAGTTCGGATTAAAACCAGACGTAACTCCCTGAAGACGCGGGTCGGCATTCAACTTCTCCACCAATGTATTGGCCACTTCCGCAAAATCATGAAAATCGCCTGCCGTCTTATCCTGCAAACGAAGCTCAAAACCACTGGCATTACCGAAACCGGGCACGGAAGGTGGCAAGAAGAACTGTATGTCGGCGTCTTTGATATGAGAAGTACGCTCCTTATACAGCTGCATCAGTTCCTCTACTCCCTTATCACGCTCATCCCAAGCTTTCAGGTTGATCATACCCATGCCGTAGCTGGCTCCTTCTGTCTCCGTCATCAAACTGTAGCCGGCCAGTGTAGAGATACTTTCAATCTCATCAAAAGGCAGCAAAGCAGCCTGAATCTGATTCAGTACCTTTTCGCTTCGCTCCACCGTCGCTCCCGGAGGGGCATCCACATTTACATAAATCATACCCTGGTCTTCATTCGGAATAAATCCGGTAGGAAGTACCAAATTGATGCCATACGTAACCAGGAAGAACAACACTAACGTAGCGTAAGTAAAAGATTTCCGTCCTAAATACTTGTGCAATCCTAACTGATAGCTGCGTTCAAAACGGTCGTAACGGCGGTTGAACACCACAAAGAACTTGCGGAGCCAGGTAGCTTTCTTGCGTCCGTGACCTGCCGGTCGGAGTAGCAAGGCACAAAGTGCAGGCGAAAGCGTAAGCGCATTGATACCCGAAATCACGATAGCCACAGCCAATGTCAAAGAGAACTGACGGTAGAAAATACCTACCGTACCTTCCATGAAGCCCACCGGCACGAATACCGCCGACATGACCAGCGTAATGGCAATGATGGCTCCACCAATTTCTTTAATAGCGGCTACAGATGCCTTATAAGGACTCAGCTTTTCTTCGTGCATCTTGACATGAACAGCCTCGACCACCACAATCGCATTATCGACCACAATACCGATGGCCAGTACCAGTGCAAACAAGGTCAGCATGTTAATGGAGAAACCTAACATCTGCATGAAGAAGAAGGTTCCAATCAAAGAAACCGGTACGGCAATGGCCGGAATGAGTGTAGAACGTAAATCCTGCAAGAAAAGATACACCACGACAAATACTAACAAGAAAGCCTCCAACAAGGTCTTCAACACAGAAGTAATGGAAGCGTCCAGAAAGCGGGATACATCATATGCAATATTATAGTCCATACCGGGAGCAAAACTACTTTCCTTGATTTCTTCCATGCGCTGCTTGATATTTTCAATCACTTCACGTGCATTGGAGCCCGGACGCTGCTTAATCATAATAGAGGCAGAAGGACGTCCGTCGGTCATAGATACCATATTATAATCTTCAGAATCAAATTCGATGGTAGCCACATCCCTCAGACGCAGCAACGAACCGTCGGGCAAAGCCTTGAGCACAATTTCCCCGTACTCTTCGGGGGTACTGAACTTTCCGGTGTACTGTAATACGTACTGTAGCTGCTGAGGCAATTTATCAGAACTGATACCTGTCTTTCCGGGAGCTGCCTCAATGTTCTGCCGACGGATAGCATCCGTTACATCCTGCGGCACCAAGTTATAGGCTGCCATACGAGCCGGATTCAACCATACACGCATGGCATAGTCACGGCTTCCCATGATTTCTACCAGCCCCACTCCGTCAATACGTTTCAACTCACGAAGCACATTGATGTCGGCAAAGTTATACACAAACTTCTCCGTATGCGTGGTATCTGTACTGAACACATTCAAGTACATCAACATACTGTTCACTTCTTTCTCTGTCACCACACCGGCACGGATTACCTCTTCGGGCAACTCATCCAGTACGGTGGTCACACGGTTCTGCACGTTTACTGCGGCTACATCCGGGTCGGTTCCAACCTTAAAATAAACGGTTGTGAGCGACATACCGTCATTCGTACATACCGTGGTCATATAGGTCATGCCCGGTACGCCATTAATGGCACGTTCCAACGGAGTAGCTACTGTCTTTGCCATCACATCAGCACTAGCTCCTGTATAACGGGTCGTCACCGTTACCGAAGGAGGCACAATATCCGGGAACTGCGTAATAGGCAACGATACCAATGCCAGACCTCCCAAACAAACGATGATGACAGAGATAACTGCCGAAAGAATCGGGCGACGAATAAACAACTTAAACATAGGCCCTTATCTTTGCAACATATTCAACTTCAATTCCTTTCTCACATCTTCAAACGGAATGGTGTCTGCCTTAATCTGCATACCGTCTTTCACCAACTGCACACCCTCGTACACAATTGTCGTACCCGCCGGGAAATCCTGCGTCACATAATAGTTCTGGAAACGCTCAATCGGGTTAAAGCTGCGCACCTCTACCTTACCTTCTTCATTAAATAAATACACATACGTAAAGTCCTGAATTTCAAAGGTCGATTTCTGAGGAATCATGTACACATCCTCCATATGAGTCATCATACATACCTTTCCGGTTACTCCATGCTTCAACAGTCCGTCAGGATTCGGAAAGCGTACACGGAATGCGATAGAACCGGTTCCCCGTTCAAAGTCACCTTCCACCGTTTCCTGCTTTCCTTTATATGAATACACCGACCCATCGGGCAAAATCAGCTCCACGTTATCCAGCTGCTGCAAGTTTTCTCCACTCAACTGCGCACGTTTCAAGCGCAAGTATTCGCTTTCATTTACCTTGTAATAAGCAAAGATTTCTGAAATATCGCTCACGGTAGTCAACAGACTTTCCGGGTTCACCAGACTTCCCACCTTATAAGGAATACGGTCTACATAGCCGGTAAAAGGAGCGGTAATCGTGGTGTAACTATATTCCATCTGCGCCCGTTGCATCTCTGCACGCGCCTGCTCTACTTTCATTCGAGCTACTTCCCGCTCACGTTTTACCTGGTCCAGACGAATCGGTGAAATAATCTGTTTATCCACTAGACGCTGTACGCGTTCAGTTTCATAATTCGCCAGTTCCAACTGGGCCTGTGTCTGCTTGTAGTTAGCTTCAGCCGCCTTAAGCACCTCCATATAATTCTCCGAATTCAGACGGAACATGGGCTGTCCTTTTTTCACCAGCTGACCTTCGTCGACCAATACCTGCTGGATAAAGCCTTCTACACGAGCCTTTATTTCCACAAACTGAATCGCCTGAATATCGGCCACATACGACCGCGGCAAATCAATAGTAGTAGGTTGAAGTAACGTCACCGGTATGGTTTCCTTACTCTTTACTTGTTTTTCGCCTGACGACTGACAGGCAGGCAACAGTCCGGCCACACATGACCAGATTGCAACCTTGTGAAGAAAATTTTTCATAAGATGACAAAATAAAGATTACTATGTAATTTGATAAAAAAAAACAAGAATAACCTTCCGATCGGGTATAACACCAGACCGGAACACGCTTTTTTTCACGCAATACGCGAAAAGACTAAATCAATAAGGTACAAAAAGTCACATACGGGCGTACAGGAAATACGCGTAAGGATACAGTACGGACTATTACAGAAATATCAGCAATAAAGTTTCGAAAGCAAATGAAAAATGAAGGAAGCAAACCTAATACAAACCACCAGAAAAAAGAACGCACAGAGGTTTTTGAATAAGATAAATCCTCCCACTCAAGGATATTGGTATCTTCTTCCTGAAAGGTATCAGCGGTAGAAGGTATCGTCATTTCTTCTTGTGTATCAATCTGACATGCACTTATTACCTCATACGCATACGCATCCAAATGTATGAGTAACAACATCATCATACATAAGGCCCGGAAAAACTTATTTTTTCTAACAATATGAGATAACATAGTATAAATACACAATCGGCATGCAAAGATAGCAGTACAATAACGAATATAAAAAAGCGATTCTCATTTTTCTATAAAATTAACAACTTCAGTCTCTATTTTTCACAAATCCCTTCCCGATAATTACGATTTCACTTCCCTAAAAGGGTTCTTTTAACTATAAAAAATATAAAAAACATGGTATTCTTTCAATAAATCAATATGTTTGCCAAATAATTATTTAACCAGACTCTAATAAACACATGGACAAACGAATCAAATGGGGAATTATCGTTTTGGTAGGTGCAGGGCTGACCGCTTTGGGCATTCATACATTTACTCCCGGAGAGAACAAGGAACTGACTGCAGCCGAAAAGAAATCACCAGTCGACAAAAATAAAGCGCTGAATGTAAATGCGAAGATTATTAAACCCCATCTGCTTACGGACCAATTGTTCGTAAGCGGAAAGTTGATGCCGGACGAAGAAGTGGATCTGTCATTTGAAACCTCCGGAAAAATTACCAGCATCGAATTTACAGAAGGTAGTTTCGTATCAAATGGACAGTTGCTGGCCAAAGTGAACGACAGCCAGCTACAGGCTCAGTTGAAACGCCTGGAAGCCCAAATGCCACTGGCTGAAGACCGCGTGTTTCGCCAAAATGCCTTGCTGCAACGCGATGCAGTCAGTAAGGAAGCCTACGAACAGGTAAAAACAGAACTGGCCACCCTCAATGCCGACATAGAAAATGTAAAGGCCAATATTGCCATGACGGAACTCCGCGCTCCGTTTGACGGTATCATCGGATTGCGACAGGTCAGTCTGGGAGCCTATGCCTCTCCGACTACGGTCATTGCCAAGCTGACTAAAATCACTCCGTTGAAAGTAGAGTTTGCCGTGCCGGAACGTTATGCCCGACAGATTCAGAAAGGTACCAACCTGACCTTTAAAATTGAAGGACGGCTGGAAACTTTCAATTCGCAAGTATATGCAACTGAGTCACGTATCAATGAGGAAACACATACTCTGACCGTACGTGCCCTCTATCCGAACCGAAATGGAGAACTGCTCCCCGGACGTTATGCAGACATCGCGCTGAAACAACAGGAAATTCAAGATGCCATTGCCATCCCCTCGGAAGCCATCGTGCCGGAAATGGGAAAGAACAAGGTGTTCTTGTACCGTTCGGGACTGGCTGAACCAGTGGATGTAGAGATAGGTATCCGCACGGAAGCAGAAGTACAAATATTAAAAGGCCTGTCTGCAGGAGATACCATACTTACTTCCGGTACCTTGCAGCTACGTACCGGCATGCCGGTAATTCTTGACCAAATCAACTAACCTTCTGCCGTATGAACATATCCGAACTTAGTATACGAAGGCCGGTACTGGCCACCGTACTCACCATCATCATCCTGCTATTCGGACTGATTGGTTATACGACTTTAGGAGTACGTGAATATCCGTCGGTGGATAACCCGATTATCTCAGTGACCTGCAGTTATCCGGGAGCGAATTCGGAAGTCATTGAAAACCAGATTACGGAACCTCTGGAGCAGAACATCAACGGTATTCCGGGTATCCGCTCCCTGTCGAGTACCAGCCAGCAGGGACAATGCCGTATTACGGTAGAGTTTGAGTTGTCAGTGGATTTGGAAACAGCCGCCAACGATGTGCGCGACAAGGTATCACGTGCGCAGCGTTACCTGCCACGTGACTGTGACCCTCCTACCGTTTCCAAAGCCGATGCGGATGCCAGCCCCATCCTGATGGTAGCCATCCAAAGCAATACCCGTTCACTGCTGGAACTGAGTGAAATAGCCGATTTAACGGTCAAGGAGCAGTTACAGACCATTCCGGATGTCAGCAGCGTGTCCATTTGGGGAGAGAAACGTTACTCCATGCGCCTGTGGCTGGACCCGGTAAAAATGGCTGGTTACGGAATCACGCCTGTAGACGTCAAGAATGCTATCAACGACCAAAACCTGGAACTTCCTTCAGGAAGTATCGAAGGAAATACTATGGAGCTTACCCTGCGCACCATGGGACAGATGCATACGGCTAAAGAATTCAACAACATCATCTTAAAGGAACAGAATGGACAGGTAGTACGCTTCTGTGATATCGGGTATGCCGAATTGGGACCTGCCGACATCAAAAGCTATATGAAAATGAACGGTGTGCCCATGGTCGGTGTGGTAGTTATCCCTCAGCCGGGAGCCAACCACATTGATATTGCAGATGCCGTGTACGAACGTATGGAACAGATGCAGAAGGACTTACCCGATGACGTAGAATATACCTACGGCTTCGATAATACCGCTTCATCCGCGCCTCCATTGCAGAAGTAGAGAGTACGGTATACGAAGCTTTTGTACTGGTTATCATCATCATTTTCCTTTTCTTGCGCGACTGGCGCGTGACACTGATACCCTGTATCGTGATTCCGGTTTCCCTAATTGGAGCATTCTTCGTGATGTACGTGGCAGGATTCTCCATCAACGTGCTTACGATGCTGGCTGTCGTCTTGTCTGTGGGACTGGTTGTGGACGATGCCATTGTTATGACGGAAAATATTTATATTCGCATCGAACGGGGAATGAAGCCTTTTGAAGCCGGTATTGAAGGAGCCAAGGAAATCTTCTTTGCCGTCATCTCTACTACCATTACGCTGGCGGCTGTATTTATCCCGATTGTGTTCATGGAAGGAACTAGCGGACGTCTGTTCAGGGAATTCAGTTTCGTGGTAGCCGGTTCGGTTATCATCTCTTCTTTTGCAGCCCTGACATTCACCCCGATGCTTGCTACCAAACTTTTGAAACACAGGGAAAAGCAAAACTGGTTCTATCGGAAGACAGAGCCTTTCTTTGAAGGAATGAACCGTATCTACTCACGTTCGCTCAACGCCTTCCTCCGGAAACGTGTCATTGCCATTCCGTTTACTATTATCACCTTAGGGCTCATCGGTTATTTATGGGGAGAAATTCCTGCAGAAATGGCTCCGTTGGAGGACCGTTCACAAATCAATATCCGAACCCGTGCGGCAGAAGGGGCCAGCTATGAGTACATACGCGATTATACGGAAGAGATCAACACGCTGGTAGACTCAATCGTTCCGGATGCCGCCTTCGTCTCCGCCCGCGTATCCAGTGGTAGCGGAAACATCCAGATTACCTTGAAAGATATCAAGGAACGCGACTATACGCAAATGCAGGTGGCCGAACAGATTTCGAAAGCCATCCGTACCCACACCAAAGCACGTTCCTTCGTGCAGCAGCAATCTTCTTTCGGTGGCCGAAGAACCAGCATGCCGGTACAATACGTGCTACAGGCTGTCAGCATCGAAAAGCTACAGGAGGTTCTACCGGAGTTCCTGGCACAAGTGTACGACAACCCGACCTTCCAGATGGCCGACGTAGACTTGAAATTCAGTAGTCCGGAAATGCGTGTCACCATCAACCGCGACAAAGCGGGTACCATGGGAGTAAGCGTGCGCGACATTGGAGAAACTTTGCAATACGGATTAAGCGGACAGCGTATGGGATATTTCTATATGAACGGGAAGCAATATGAAATTCTCGGTCAGATTAACCGCCAACAACGCAACCAACCCGCCAATATTAAATCCATCTATATTCGCAGCGACAAGGGTGAAATGATTCAGCTGGATAACCTGGTGGAATTCATAGAAGCCGTAGCGCCTCCCAAACTGTATCACTACAACCGTTTTATCTCAGCTACGATTTCTGCCGGACTGGCTGAAGGAAAAACCATTGGTGACGGTCTGGACGAGATGGATAAGATTGCAGCCAACGTACTGGATGACACCTTCCGTACGGCTTTGTCGGGCGACTCAAAGGAATATCGCGAAAGTTCCTCCAGTCTGATGTTTGCCTTTATTCTGGCACTCGTACTGATTTACCTGATACTTCTGCACAGTTTGAAAGTTTCAAGGACCCATTCATCATCATGCTGACTGTTCCTCTGGCCATTGCCGGAGCGTTGGTATTCATGTATTTTGGAGACATTACCATGAACATTTTCAGTCAGATTGGTATCATCATGCTGATTGGTCTGGTAGCCAAGAACGGTATTTTGATTGTAGAGTTTGCCAACCAAAAGCAAGAAGCAGGTGAAGACAAGATGCAGGCTATCCGCGATGCTGCCCTTCAGCGTTTACGCCCCATCCTGATGACAAGTGCTTCTACCATCCTGGGCTTGCTGCCGCTGGCTTTTGCCTCGGGAGAAGGAGCCAATCAGCGCATTGCCATGGGAGTAGCTGTAGTGGGTGGTATGTTGGTATCTACCTTCCTGACCATGTACATTGTACCTGCTATCTATTCGTATATTTCGACAAACCGTGCTAAAAAGAAAGAAAATGAAGAAACGGCTTAATTTATTTCATGATATGTCTGCTGGGAGGTGGAATAACCACACAAGCCCAATACACCTATACGCTAAAACAGTGCCTGGAAGAGGGACTGGCGAACAACTATTCACTCCGCATCACCCGCAACGAGGAGCAGATGAGCAAAAACAATGCGACGTTAGGAAATGCCGGTTACTTGCCCACTGTGGATCTGACTGCCGGATATACCGGAAATGCAGACAACAGCAATACGCAGGCACGGGCTACAGGTGAAACTACCAAGCTTCGTGGTGTGTATGACCAGACCTTGGATGCTGGAGTAGATTTGAACTGGACCATCTTTGACGGTTTCAACATCAGCACCACTTACAAACAACTGAAAGAACTGGAACGTCAAGGTGCCACCAACACCCGAATTGCCATTGAAGATTTCATTGCCAGTCTTACTGCTGAGTATTATAATTACATCCAACAGGAAATCCGCTTGAAAAACTTCCGTTATGCTGTGTCGCTGTCCAGAGAACGCCTGCGTATCGTAGAAGAACGTTATCATATCGGAAATTTCTCCCGACTGGACTATCAACAGGCCACCGTCGACTTTAATGCTGACCGTGCGCAGTATATCAAACAAAGAGAGCTGGTACACACCTCGCGTATCAATCTCAATGAGCTGATGGTCGCCAAGGACATGGACCGCCCACTCAGTGTAAAAGATTCTGTGATTGACGTAAACGAAAGCCTGGAATTCAATGATTTGTGGGAAGGGGCCCTTCAAACCAACGCTTCTTTATTGCAAGCGGACCAAAACACCGTATTGGCTCAGTTGGATTATAAAAAGGTATTGTCACGTAATTATCCGTACGTACGACTGAATGCAGGTTACGGATACACCCTCAACAAATACGACGTAAATGCCACACGCCAACGAAGCAACTGGGGATTCAGCGGAGGTGTCACTATCGGATTCAATATCTTCGACGGTAACCGGAAACGGGAAAAACGAAATGCCAGCCTGGCTATCCGCAACGCACAATTTGCCCGTGATGAACTGGAACAAAGTTTACGGGCCGACCTGAGCAACCTGTGGCAGGCTTACCGAAACAACCTTCGCCTGCTGGAACTGGAACGTCAAAACCTGGTTTCTGCCAAAGAAAACCATGAAATCGCCAAAGAACGCTACCTACTGGGTGACTTATCGGGTATTGAAATGCGTGAAGCACAAAAAAGTCTGCTTGATGCCGAAGAACGAATTCTTTCTGCCGAATACGATACCAAGATGTGCGAAATCTCTTTACTACAGCTCAGCGGAAAGGTTACACAATATCTGAAATAAGATATTCAGTAATTTTTCCTACCTTTGTCGGACAATAAAAAACAGACAAAGAAATGGGGCTTTTTATTCGAAAAAGTATAGAGGCTTTACAAGCAGAAGCCAAAGAAACTGGAAGTGGTACCCTTAAACGAGTACTAGGTCCTGTCAGCCTGGTAGCTCTTGGGGTAGGCGTAATCATCGGAGCCGGATTATTTTCAATAACGGGAACCGTAGCTGCTTCTTATACCGGACCAGCCATCACACTTTCCTTTATCATTGCAGCTATCGGCTGTTGTTTTGCCGGACTCTGTTATGCAGAATTTGCTTCCATGATTCCGGTATCTGGGAGTGCCTATACCTATTCCTACGCCACCATGGGAGAGCTTATTGCCTGGATTATCGGATGGGACTTAGTATTGGAATATACTGTAGCAGCTACCACTGTCAGTATCAGTTGGAGCCGCTACATGACCGTATTCCTGCAAGGAGTAGGCATTGATCTACCCCATGCATTTACGGCATGTCCATGGGACGGGGGTATCGTCAACATTCCAGCCATGATTATCGTAGTTCTCATGAGCTTGATTCTGATGCGAGGTACCGCCGGAAGTTCTTTCTTTAACGGACTGATTGTATTTCTGAAAATAGCTGTCATCCTGATTTTTGTAATACTAGGCTGGCAGTTTATTCAAAATGACAACTATACTCCTTACATTCCAGCTAATACGGGTACATTAGGAGAGTTCGGAATTTCCGGCATTTTCCGTGGAGCAGCGATTGTCTTTTTTGCCTTTTTAGGATTCGATGCGGTAAGCACGGCAGCACAGGAAACCAAGAATCCGAAGCGGGATATGCCTATCGGTATTTTAGTATCCTTATTGGTCTGCACCATCTTATATATTCTCTTTGCCCATGTCATGACAGGAGTAGCCCATTACACCGATTTCAGTGGACAGGTGGGCATTGCTCCGGTAGCTGTAGCCATTGAAAAGATGGGGCATCCTGATGCCACAGGTATCATACAACCCGCTTATCCATGGTTGAACAAGGCCATCATCCTGGCTATTCTGTTTGGATACTGCTCGGTAATCATGGTCACCCTGCTCGGACAAAGCCGTGTATTCCTGAGCATGAGCCGCGACGGTCTTTTGCCACCGTTCTTCTCCAAAATCAACCAACGCTTCCGTACACCGGTACACAGCAACTGCCTGTTTATGGTAGTCGTCAGCCTGTTGGCGGGATTTATCCCGGCACAAGTAGCAGGTGAAATGACCAGTATCGGTACACTTCTGGCATTCACCTTAGTCTGTGCAGCCATCCTGATTGTACGCAAGACTATGCCCGATGTGCCCCGTGCCTTCAAGACTCCCTTTGTACCCTTCGTTCCAATTATGGGCATCCTCACCTGCTTGTGCATGATGAGCTTCCTGCCGGCCGATACATGGATACGCCTGGTGCTATGGATGCTTGTCGGATTGGATGTCTATGCTTCATACGGAATCCATCACAGCAAACTGGAGTATGGTCAAAAGCACCGTAAAGGAGATATTGTATTAAACCTGACGGGACTTATTTTGTCTATTCTGAGTGTGATTACCGGACTATGGCATCAGCAAACCGTAGGATGGGATGCAGACAAAACCCTGCTGACCATTTCTTTTGTGTTTGCCTTCACACACTGCGCTTTTTACATGTGGCGAATTTGGAAACACCCACACAATCGGGCCAAAATTTCTTAAAAGAAGTTATAAAAATCGTCAGGAACAGAAAAAACGAATAATAAACCACAACCAGCATATAAAAAAGCAGTTATTTTACAGCGATTTATACTATTATGGATAAGAATATATTGTACACGGCTATTCAGGCCGCCCTTGCTGCGGGAGCAGAAATTATGTCTGTCTATACAGACCCGAAAGCAGATTTTGAAATAGAAAAGAAAGCGGACAATTCTCCGTTGACCATTGCCGACCGCAAGTCGCATGCAATTATAGCCCAAGCACTGACTGCGACTCCTTACCCCATTTTGAGCGAAGAAGGAGCTAAAATTGCTCCAGAAGAAAGACAGCAATGGAAAGAATTGTGGGTAGTCGATCCATTAGACGGCACCAAGGAATTTATCAAACGTAACGGAGAATTTACCGTAAACATTGCCTATGTAAAGAATGGTTGTCCTGAAGCTGGAGTCATTTACATTCCGGTAAAGCAGGAACTTTATTTTGCCGACATTGAACTGGGAGCCTACAAAATCAAAGACATTACCGATATAGAAGCTTATCCGTCGCTGGATACACTGATGGAGCAAGCCGAACGTCTGCCGTATGCCAACCGGACAGACGATACATTTGTCATCGTAGCTTCACGCTCACACCTGACTCCCGAAACGGAAAATTACATCCATGAAATGCAGCAAAAACATGCACACGTGGAAACAATCTCCAAGGGTAGTTCGTTAAAGCTATGTCTCATTGCTGAAGGGAATGCCGACGTATATCCTCGTTTTGCTCCTACTATGGAGTGGGATACTGCAGCCGGACATGCTATTATACGTGCTTCCGGGAAGGAAGTATATCAGGCTGGAAAGAATGAACCGCTACAATACAATAAAACAGATCTGCTGAACCCCTGGTTCATTGCAGAATAACCCACTAATTTATGTCTATCGAGATTATCATCGTACTTCTTTCACTTGTGGCCATGCTGACCGCATTGATTATGGACAAGATGCGCCCGGGAATGATTCTGTTCTCGGTGGTTGTCATTTTCCTTTGTACGGGTATTCTTACCCCTAAAGAAATGCTGGAAGGCTTCAGCAACAAAGGTATGATTACCGTCGCCATGCTGTTTCTGGTAAGTGAAGGTGTCCGCCAGAGCGGTGCCTTGACTCAGCTTATCAAGAAACTGCTTCCTCAGGAAAAGACTTCCGTATTCAAGGCTCAAGTACGTATGTTGCCCAGTATTGCCTTCATTTCGGCATTTCTGAACAATACACCGGTTGTTGTCATTTTTGCCCCCATCATCAAACGCTGGGCCAACTATGTCAAGCTTCCGGCCACGTACTTCCTGATACCTCTTTCGTATGTAACGATTTTAGGAGGTATCTGTACCCTGATAGGAACTTCTACCAACCTGGTGGTACACAGCATGATTCTTGATGCGGGAATGAAAGGATTCAGCATGTTCGAATTAGGAAAGGTCGGTATCTTCATCGCACTAGCCGGTATCATCTATCTGTTTCTGTTTTCTAAGAAACTGCTACCAGCTAACCGCCCGGAAACGACGAATGAAGAAGATAGCGATTCCTCCCTACACCTTGTAGAAGCCGTTATCGGTCCCCGATTTCCGGGTATCAACAAAAGAGTTCGTGAATTTGATTTCAAGCGCCATTATGGAGCCGAAATCAAGGAACTTCGCCGTAGCGGACGTACCTATACCGATTTAAATGAAGTGAGCTTCCGAGAAGGAGATACACTGGTGGTACTAACCGACGACAGCTTTATCCAGACATGGGGAGAATCATCTGTCTTCCTGATGCTGGCCAACGGAAAGGAATACGAACCCGCCGGAAAAAAGAAGCGCTGGTTTACCCTTTTCCTGCTCTTGTTCATGATTGTGGGAGCCACCGTAGGCGAACTGCCAGGCATCGAGAAATACCTTCCTGAAGGCATCAAACTGGATATGTTCTTCTTCGTATCCATCACAACAGTTATTATGGCGTGGAGCAAGATTTTCCCTCCACAGAAGTATACCAAATATATTTCATGGGATATTCTGATTACGATTGCCTGTGCTTTCGCTATTAGTAAAGCCATGGAAAATTCAGGAGTAGCGGATTTATTGGCTGGATATATCATCAGCCTGAGTCACGATTATGGCCCCTACGTATTGCTGGCCGTACTATTTATCATTACGAACATCTTTACAGAGCTTATTACCAACAATGCAGCGGCCGCACTGGCTTTCCCCATCGCCTTGTCCCTTTCCACCCAGTTAGGTGTCAACCCGATGCCCTTCTTCGTGGTCATCTGTATGGCAGCCTCAGCCAGTTTCTCTACCCCTATCGGCTATCAGACCAACCTGATTGTACAAGGTATCGGGAACTACAAGTTCACCGACTTCGTCCGCATCGGATTACCGCTGAACATCATCACGTTCCTGATTTCCGTTTTCCTCATCCCGCTGATATGGCCGTTTTAAAACTGATTTAAATACGCTTTAATATATGAACAACCAAGAAACAAATCATATCTATCCGATATTCGACCGCATGTTAGGTCGTGCCGACAAAGAAGAATTGCTGAAACAACACGGACTCATGATCTGGTTTACCGGATTGAGTGGTTCTGGAAAGAGTACCATCGCCATTGCTCTGGAACGTGAACTGCAGCAGCGCGGTCTGCTGTGCCGTATTCTAGATGGCGACAACATCCGCAGCGGTATCAACAATAACTTAGGATTCTCGGCAGAAGACCGTGTAGAAAACATTCGCCGCATTGCAGAAGTCGGCAAACTGTTTGTCGATACCGGCATCATCACTCTGGCTGCTTTTATCAGTCCCAACAATGAGATACGTGAAATGGCTGCCGGAATTATCGGAAAAGAGGATTTCTTAGAAATCTATGTCAGCACGCCATTAGAAGAATGTGAGCGTCGTGATGTAAAAGGTCTGTATGCCAAGCACGCCGTGAGAAATCAAAAACTTCACCGGTATCTCTGCCCCGTTCGAAGCGCCAGCCCATCCGGCTCTTTCGCTCGACACGTCGAAATTATCCCTTAAAGAATCTGTTGACCAGCTGCTCGACTTGATTCTTCCGAAAGTAATCAAAAAATAAACATATATAACCATGCAAGAAGAATACAATTTAAGCCACCTGAAAGAACTCGAAGCCGAGTCTATTCACATTATTCGTGAGGTGGCTGCCGAATTTGAAAATCCGGTAATGCTATACAGTATCGGAAAAGACTCATCCGTCATGGTCCGTCTGGCTGAAAAAGCCTTCGCTCCGGGAAAAGTACCTTTTCCACTGATGCACATCGACTCTAAATGGAAATTCAAGGAAATGATTCAGTTCCGTGATGAATATGCAAAAAAATACGGCTGGAACCTGATTGTAGAAAGTAATATGGAAGCTTTCAAGGCAGGCGTAGGCCCCTTCACTCACGGAAGTAAGGTACATACCGACCTGATGAAGACACAGGCCCTGCTCCATGCTCTCGACAAATATAAATTTGACGCTGCCTTCGGTGGCGCACGCCGCGACGAAGAGAAATCACGTGCCAAAGAACGTATCTTCTCTTTCCGCAACGAATTCCACCAGTGGGATCCTAAAAACCAGCGTCCGGAACTTTGGGACATCTACAATGCCCGTATCCGCAAAGGTGAAAGCATCCGTGTATTTCCATTGAGCAACTGGACAGAACTGGACATCTGGCAGTATATCCGCCTTGAAAATATTCCAATCGTACCGCTATATTTCGCCAAAGAACGCCCGGTAGTCAATATGGACGGACAGTTGATTATGCCCGACGACGACCGTCTGCCGGAAAAATACCGCGACAAGATTGAAATGAAGAAAATCCGTTTCCGCACCTTGGGATGCTGGCCGCTGACAGGAGCCATTGAAAGCGAAGCCGATACCATCGAAAAGATTGTAGAGGAAATGATGACCACCACCAAGAGTGAACGTACGACCCGTGTCATCGACTTCGACCAGGAAGCCAGTATGGAACAAAAGAAACGTGAAGGATATTTTTAATTACGCAACAACATGGAAGAATTAGATAAAAGTAAATCAGGCAACCCGATGGAAGGAGAAGCCAGAGGCAAGATGTCCATCGAAGAATTCCTGGCAAAAGATGAACAAAAAGACCTGCTCCGTTTCCTGACCGCAGGTTCAGTAGACGACGGTAAATCTACACTAATCGGTCGCCTGCTGTTCGACAGTAAGAAATTATATGAAGACCAGCTCGATGCTTTGGAACGCGACAGCAAACGTATGGGAAATGCCGGTGAACACATCGACTATGCCTGCTGCTTGACGGATTGAAAGCTGAACGTGAACAAGGTATCACTATCGACGTGGCTTACCGTTATTTCTCTACCAATAACCGTAAGTTCATCATTGCCGACACTCCGGGACACGAACAATACACCCGTAACATGATTACCGGTGGTTCTACCGCCAACTTGGCAGTTATCCTGGTCGATGCCCGCACCGGTGTCATCACGCAGACCCGCCGCCACACTTATCTGGTATCCCTGCTAGGTATCAAGCACGTGGTATTGGCTGTCAACAAGATGGACTTGGTAGACTACTCAAAAGAAGTATTCGACAAGATTGTAGCCGAATATACCGCTTTCATCTCCCCGTTAGGAATCCCCGACGTACAATGCATTCCGCTTTCAGCCCTTGAAGGTGACAATGTAGTAGAAAAATCCGACCGCACTCCATGGTACGAAGGTCCGGCCCTGCTGGAATTCCTTGAAACTGTACATATCGGTAACGACCATAACCTGAACGACTTCCGCTATCCGGTGCAGTATGTACTCCGTCCGAACCTCGACTTCCGCGGTTTCTGTGGTAAAGTAGCTTCCGGCGTCATCCGTAAAGGCGATGAAGTGGTAGCTCTTCCTTCCGGCAAGCGTTCGCATGTAAAGAGCATCGTGACCTACGACGGCGAACTCGACTATGCCTTCCCGCCCATGTCTGTAACCCTGACACTGGAAGACGAAATCGATGTATCCCGTGGCGAAATGCTGGTACACCCGGACAACATGCCGCTGGTTGGACGTAACTTTGAGGCCATGCTCGTGTGGATGGACGAAGAAAAGATGGACATGGAGAAATCTTTCTTCCTGAAACAGACCACCAATACCAGCCGCACCCGTATCGACAGCATCAAGTACAAGGTAGATATCAACACCATGGAACACCTGTCTGTAGAAAACGGACGTCTGACCAAGGAAGATGTTCCTATGCAACTCAACCAGATAGCCCATGTGGTACTGACTTCTTCCAAGGAGCTGTTCTTCGACCCATATACAAAGAACAAAGCTACCGGTGCCTTCATCCTGATTGACCCGATTACCAACAACACCAGTGCAGTAGGTATGATTATCAATCAAGTGGCCGACAAAGACATGCACAACCAGATGGAACTGCCTGTCCTCAATCTGCCGAAACTGAGAATTGCTCCAGAACACTACGATGCCATTAAACGTGCCGTAAAAGAACTGGAACGTCAAGGTATCGCAATTGAATTAAAAGTTTAATTGACAAGTTGAGTTTTTCAACTGTCAATTGTCAATTATTAATTATCAATTAAAAGAAATGGGATTACTTGAATTCAACAAACTCCCCATCAATACTTTAGTGGGAGCCGACTGGAAGACCTTCAACCAGATAACCGCTGGTCGTACCATCGATCCTGCGTATAAAGGAAAATACCGCCTGACCAAGCTGTATGCCGCCTGTTATCTACACTGGCTTCTCTGCAGGACAAACGTTACGAAAAGCTGTTGGCCGACAAGCCACTGGAACACGATCCTGTATTTATCCTCGGGCACTGGCGCAGTGGAACCACGTTCATGCACAACGTATTCTCTTGCGACAAGCACTTCGGCTATAATACTACCTATCAAACAGTATTCCCACACCTGATGATGTGGGGACAGCCTTTCTTCAAGAAGAACATGAGCTGGCTGATGCCGGACAAACGCCCGACCGATAACATGGAACTGGCCGTAGACCTTCCGCAAGAAGAAGAATTTGCCTTGCTAACATGATGCCCTACACGTACTATAACTTCTGGTTCCAGCCTAAACACATGCAGGAATATGCCGATAAGTACCTGTTGTTCGATGACATCAGCGAGGCCGAATTGAAAGTGTTTGAAGAAACCTTTACCAAACTCATCAAGATTTCCTTGTGGAATACTCACGGCACACAGTTCCTCAGCAAAAACCCGCCGCATACCGGACGTGTGAAAGAGCTGGTGAAAATGTTCCCTAACGCTAAATTCATCTACCTGATGCGTAACCCGTACACCGTATTTGAATCTACACGCAGCTTCTTTACCAACACCATTCAACCGCTGAAATTGCAGGACATCAGCAACGAAGAACTGCAAGAGAACATCCTTTCGGTTTATGCCAAACTATACCATAAGTACGAAGCCGACAAGAAGTTCATTCCGGAAGGCAACCTGGTAGAAGTCCGCTTTGAAGACTACGAAACCAATGCTTTTGACATGACGCAGGAAATCTACCAAAAGCTGCAGATTCCAGGCTTTGAAGACGCTCGTGCCGACATCGAAGCTTACGTCAACAAAAAGAAAGGTTACAAGAAAAACAAATACCAATACAAACCTGAGACAGTAGAACTGGTGGAAAAGAACTGGTCATTCGCTTTGGAACAGTGGGGGTATAAATTGTAAGACTAAACTCAATAGAGAACAAAAAATGTGGGACATACGTTCCGCATTTTTTTGTTATACATTCTCAATTCTGTTTACTTACATACGATTCGGAATCCTACAGCTGTTTTCAGATGAGCAGAATCAGGATAAACAATACTCAATCCATCAGCCTCTTGCTTCCATTCTATCTTATTCTTCTCTCCCAACAATTCCACCGAGGTCACCTGCTTTTGTCCTATGCCCGCATCACTCCCTAAAGAGACGATTTTCAGTTTATCACCAGCCTTTGGCACAGTCATACACCAAGCATAGATGGCCCCATCTTTGCCTACTGTAAAACAAAAATCGGTGGTATAGAAGCTTTCCCCGTCGATCCAGCGTCTTATTATAAAAATCCGCTATTACCCGTTGCATGGCATCACATTTGTATCCAGTACCTGTTCCAGAGCTACTGAAAGGTTGCTGGTCTGTACCGTCTGTATAAATGAAATCCGGATTGTATTTATCTACGGCATCCATCATTCTCAACGCCCACCATTTGGCATACCATTCAGCATACTCCAGATGACCGCTAAAGATACCGGCTTGAGGAGGAGACCATCTTGAGTTAGCCGCCTCAGCCACCGTTTCATACTCCCTCAAATTAATCCCATAGAGATATTTAGGGTCTAATCCTTCCCACCATTTACCTTTGCCGTCGGCCAGTGTCAGGTTTCCGTCGTATGGCACTCCTTTCTTATCACCTTTTGTATCACTTTGAAAAGCTGTCTGCCACCACCACCAGGAATACTCATGATGGAAGGTAAGACCAAAACGGATTCCTGCCTTTCTTGCAGCTTTCTCCCATTCACCAATCAAATCACGCTTCGGGCCCAGACGCGTGGAGTTCCAAGGTTGATATTTAGAATCCCACATATCAAACTGGTCATGATGCACACTGCGGGTTAAACTTCTTCGGATTCCAGTCGCGCAATACCTCCTTGTATCCCACTTCCGAGGGATGTCCATAATTTTTCAGATGATTTTCATACGCCGGTGTCCCCTCCACGTACATTTTTCGGGCATACCAGTCGCCGCTTTCTCCTGCCGACTGCAGTCCAAAATGTATCCAGATTCCGAATTTGGAATCCCGCAACCATTCCGGTGTGCCCGGATAATTTGCCTCAATCGACCTCCACGTAGGTTCATACGGTCCGGAAGTTATCGGCAAATCTAATTTTACCTCTTCAAAAGTCTGAATATTCCCCATCGGAACAGAATTTTCCGCCAGCGGTTTATGCACTGACGGTATCGGTCCTAACTGATAATTCACTCCATTAGTCTGCTGCTGGGAAAAAGCCGTCGCACAAGCCCCCAAACCACAAACAACCTAACATTACAAACTGATTCATGCCTAAATTTTATATTTAATACACATTCTTAATAATCTATGAATAAGCCTCATTCAGCATCATAAAGCTTATTTATACGAACATATACACTATAAGGCTCATCCTCTATACTCAACAAAGGCTTTAAATAATACTTTTTGCCACCATTATTCAATACAAACAATAAACTTTCCCTGTCACCAACCTCCAGATTTGACAATATATCATCCTTTTCTCCATACAATGATATTTCCTCCGCACTTTGAAAAGCCAATAATAAGGGACCATAAAAAATAGCGACAGTGTTCTTGTCATCAGGCATCGATTCCACCCGAAACTTAAAATCAAACTGCACACGAATGCAATCACGCTCTCTCCACTCCCGATTTAAAGTAAAGAACAAATTTTCAGAAGCAACACCTTGCAAATGATTATTGACATACACCTTTGCTCCTTTTCCCCATGAAGGAATAAAAAGATTCAATGAAAGGAACTGAGCAGAATCTGACGCCACGGTCAGCTCCGCTTTTTGATCACGAATAAAATCTCCTTCCTGAGAAATCTTTATATGACGTTCTTTCCAGTCAAGCACAGTTGGAATATACAGGTTAACCCATACATTTTTATCATCATGAAAATAAATATTCTTGTTCAGTAACGAAAAAGCCTCTATGCTGGATCCATTGCAGCATCTGAAATCGGAATAGCTGTTCAGAAACTTTTTCCTTCTGGGAGACCCCAATGGCAAATGATACACATACTCCCCTGTTTTCGCATTTTGCAAGGCCATTATTGAATTATAGAATGCATTCATATACCAATCAGCATACTGAGGTTTACAAGTCCATTCAAATAACTTGCTTGTAAGCCTTTGGGTATTATGTGAGACACAAGTTTCCGCTATTTCCCCCGTTAAAGTGTTACTCAGTTGCCCCGGTCTTCCCCAATGTTCAGAAGTAAGAGAAGTAGGAGTAGTGACATTAGGACGAGGGCCACTGCTGGACCCGTTCACATAAGCATGTTTATAAGCCAGCATATCCCAAAAGTGAGTCACGGCATTATAATAGATCGGATTCTTTGTAATCTCATAACATTCCGAAAAACCGTTCACCAAAACGATATGCGTATTTGAATGTAATCCAGATAAAATATCCTCATTATTGGCCAAGGGCATCAGAAACCATTTCCGGTCAAATATCTGAGCCAGTTTCAGGTGTTTCTCATCTTTTGAAATCCGATACAGTTTATACAAGACATCATTCATGCCTCCGGGCTCATTCGCAGGATTTGCCTGAGTGGTATACAGCATTTTTGATATGGACTGGACACTTAGTTTCTCCATTCTCAGCCCTACATAATCGGCCATATTCAACAATATATCATAGGCTTTTACATTGCCCGTGTGATATACACATCTAGTAACCCTTGCATTATCTTATGATATGTATAATATGGTGCCCAGACTCCTTCCGCCTTCGTTTCAAGAATATCAAATTCCCTTTCTGGAAATGCCGACAAATATCCTTTACCAAGTGCCATCTGACATTTAGATAATTCGTCGACCATATATTTCAGACGTTTACCTAATATACCGTCATGATATTTCTTTACGACAAAAGAGCATGCAGACAAATAATGACCGACAAAATGACCTCTCAAACCGATATTAGGAGCTTCCCATCCCTCCAAAGGAGTCGCAGAAGAAGGGAGCCCTGCATTTATCCTGAAATTATGCAGTAATCTGTCCGCATCTAAGGATTGTAGATACTCTATGTTTAATGCCTCTCTGCGCTGAATCCAGGACTCCTTCAATGTAACACTTTCTATTGGAAAAGCATAAGCTTGTGTTGCATCCTGGGCATTGGCATATCCTCTGATACACCACAGCCACAAAGCAAACAAACATATTATGTACTTATATTTCCACATATTCATCCCTATTTAAATCTATATCCAAAAGAATTATATTTCTTCTTTTTCCAAGAAACAAATATAGACGGATAATACGAACAATAAATAGGATGAAAATGTGGAATTATAGGAGGAAATCGATTCACAATAAAAAAAGTCCCGATGTTCGCTCATCAGGACTTTTTCACGCCATCATATTTTACTAAATATGTTATTGAGTTATTTTATATAAAACAGAAGCATGAGGGGAAAGTTTTTGCTCAACCTTAGCAGAGACTTTACCCAAACTTTGCCCAGTCCACAAATCGGTAATTTCCGCAGTACCTTCTATTCCCAGCTCTTTCAATTCTACACCGACAGATATTTCTTTCTCATCTGATGTATTGAATAAAGCTAAATAGACCTCTCCTGTCTGAGGATGACGAGAAGTAATAGCAACTTTATCCAACTCACGATATAACATACGTGTATCCACAGATTCACGATGCATCTTGAGGACTGCTTCATTTGTCAACAAAGATAATGTAAAATCATCACAACTGGGCAAATCGCTCCAAACATCAATGGTGAACGGAAAATAGTAAACAAAGTCATCAATGTATATTGCTCATCTTTAGTAAGTCGAGTCATGCGATCCTCTCCTCTTTCTCCACGAATAGAAATACGCCCTAAAGGAATCATATCACAATCAGGCCAAGTACCAGGAGTTATATAAGGATACCATTTCTGACAAACAGACAACAGATGATCTATATCCCCCAAACATCCCATACATCATTTACCATACGCCACATATTTGCATGATTACGCACATGTTCAGCCTCTTCTACCGGAGTTTCACCTGGTGAAGTGCTAAAAACAATTGGACGTCCACAATGATCAATCGCATAACGTATCATCTCGATCTCATCTTTATGATAATATGGAGCAGACAAATCATCTACTTTTATAAAATCAACGCCCCAATCTGCGTACATATTAATAATAGAATTATAATATTCCTGTGCACCAGGTTTAGAAGTATCCACCGTATAATTATCAGAAAGCCATTTGCACAAATTATCTTCTGAATAAATCTGGTCCGCAGTAATACCATCCGTTCCCTTTACCGGCATCTTTTGAGCTACAGCTTCCTTTGGAATTCCACGCATAATATGTATGCCAAATTTCAGTCCTTTCTGATGTACATAATCAGCCAACTCCTTAAAACCTTTCCCATCCTTTGATGAAGGGAAACGATTAACAGCAGGCTGATAACGCCATATTCATCAAGCACATAGCGTGGATCAGTTTGATTGTAACCTCCTGCCTTGTCATTCTCTACAAACCAGCGAATATCAACAACCACATATTCCCAACCATATTTCAGAAGGTGTTCGGCCATATAATCAGCATTTGCCTTTACCTCATGTTCCTCCACAGTAGGACCATAACAATCCCAACTATTCCATCCCATAGGAGGAGTTTGTGCCCATTCTTTAAACTCATTTTTAGCAAAAACCTTTCGCTCAGTCTCCTTTTTCTCTGTACAAGAAGCTGCCAAAGCTAAAGCTAATAAACCTAATGCAATATTCTTTATCATAATAACTTACCTCAATCTTAAATGCAAATTACTTAGTTAATATAATTCCACCATCCGGTTGGATTACGACTTTCACCTCTGCCGGATTCTTGATTTTCAGTTCTTCCAACTGCGGCTGACGTTTCTTATCGTCCAGATAATAGGAAACCGTTTCGCCTTTCTCCCACATCGGCAGGTTCAAGCTCAACTTCAAAGGCTCCTTCTGTGCATTTACACCCACTACATACCAGCAGTCGCCGTGACGGCGGGCCAGCACACAGTATTTACCCGGATAGCCGTCAAGGAACACCGTTTCATCCCACGTAGTAGGTACCTGCTTCATAAAATCGATGGCCAGTGCCGGTGCATCTGTCAGGTTGTTCGGAGCCAGGGCAAAGTTCTGAATCGGGTTCTGATACAGCACCGCCGTAGCCAGCTGGAATACGTCCGTCGTCTTTCGGATAGTACCTCCGTCGTTCGTACGGTTATGACGCTTGTTCAGCAGCGTACCGCCAAACTCCATACAGCCGATGGTATTGCGGATAAACGGATGCAGACAAGCGTTGTAAGCCTCCATATCATCAAAATGCTGGTTAAATATCAGGTTTTCAGAAGCCAGTACCGCCTCACTGCCCACATAGTTCGGATACATACGTTCCCAGCCACGTGGGATGGTACAGCCATGGAAGATTATCATCAAGCCGTATTCGTTGGCATCGGTCAGGATATCTTCGTACAAACCATCATCTGCTGCTTGTCACTGCCGAAGAAGTCCACCTTCAAGCCCTTCACGCCGCACTTCTGCAGCCATTTCATCTCTTTCTTGCGGGCTACTGAATTGCTCATGCATTGCTTTGGGTTCTGTGGTGCATCATTCCAGTAACCATTAGAGTTATACCATAAGAATATATCCACATTCTTACTCTTAGCGTAATTGACAAGTTTTTCCATACGCTCACGACCAATATTGCTTTCCCACCAATTATCTACAAGCGTATATTCATAACCCATTTCACTGGCCAGATCAATGAAACGAATCTGGTCATCATAGTTGATACTCGGGTCCTGCCACATAATCCAGCTCCAGGTAGAACGGCCAAACTTGTATTCCTGCGAAGGCTCATACAGCGGTTCCACCACATCAAATGGTATGGTAGTCTCCACAATCGGCTTCAGTCCGTTTCCCACCGTAATGGTACGCCAGGGAGTGACACCCGGCAAAGCCAATCCCGGAGTAGAAGAACCCAGACCATTTATCTCGCCCGGATTTGGGAAAGCAATACTGTAAAGACCGTCTTGAGTAGCATCGCTTAGGTGAGAGGCGCAATACAGGCTGCGTACACCGGTCTCCGATACCAGTGCCAATTGTCGCCCACATGGAACAGCGCCGGGAAAGTATAGCCCTCACCGTACTTGGAAGGAGTAGCTACCGGTTCATCGGGTACATATTCCTCTTCGTAGCTCGGTTTAATGCGTTGCCATCCAATCATCGGGTCACTTTGCGGAGAAAGAAACGTGGTAGTGGTAGAAGGAAAATCAAAGCCGGTCGCTTCCTTTTCAATTACCATACAGGCCGTTTCGCCATACTGCGGCATCTCATAGCGAAAAGCTATGTCATTATTACTCAACTGAAACACGATATCCAGTTTCTTCTTTTCCGCATTTTCAAGGGTTACAGTCAGCTTGTTGGCAGAATAATTCACCGTAGAACACTTGATACGGTCCTGCGTGTACGTCTTTTCCACCTTGTCCGCCTGCTGGCCGACAAAACTCATCTGACGGCTGAAGTCGCCAATATTGGATACAAAGCCGAGAGGAGAATTCTCCAAGACGGTTTTTCCGTCGTATGTCACCGAATAGACAGGCTTGCCGTCCTGCAACTGAAAGTCGAGTTTCAAGCGAGAATCAGGCCGGTGACCACTGCCTGCTGGGCAAATGCTTGAGAGGCCAATAATGCCAATGTGCCAAAAAGTACTTGTCTTTTCATAAATACATGTCAATAAATGCTTTATATAATAAAATGCATACAACTTACCAAAGCATAAGTATAGATTTCAAGAGAAAGAGAAATGCAGAATATAATCTGCATTTCTACTATCTTTTATAATCCTTTTAATCCGTATAAAGAGGATTCTGAACTAATCCCGGATTTTTATCTCGCTCTGTTTTCAGAATCGGCAACCAATACATTTTATCATCCCAAATTCTATCTCCACCTACATCACTTCTTAAATCTGAAACTTCATAAGTTTTATGTCCGTCAGGATACTTTTTCACCGTAATGGCATGCATAGTCCGTCCTAAATACTTATCAGCTTCCATCCAGCGACGTACATCAAAATAACGATGTTCTTCAAAAGCTAACTCAATACGACGTTCATGCTTTATATCTTCTAAAAGTTGTTCGCCTGTAGAAGTAATATCCGGCATACCTGCACGATTGCGGACTTCATTTACAGCATCTCGTGCACCATCTTCATCACCAGTATGATATAATGCTTCTGCCTTATTTAAATACAATTCCGCAACTCGAAACCAAATCCAGTTTTTAGCTTTAAAATTCCATGAATTCGGTACATAGTCCTCATCTAAGAATTTCTTCAAGTTATATCCCGTAGGAGAAGTATTCCAGTTATCCACACCATATTTTGTATCTCGTCCTCCTCCTATTTCTTTTCCTGAAGCATCCACATCAAAATAAGTTTCTACAGTACGTTCTTTCCAAGGAGCACCATCATATAAAATGCTTGCATAAAAACGAGGGTCTCTATTTTCGTAAGGACTGGCAGCCTCATCAGGATTATTCCAATCAAAGCGAGAAGCCACCCCATTTTTAACAATCTCGTAATCATCTACCAATCTTGTAAAGGACAGTTTCCACCCCAGCCATTCCATCCGTTAGGATAATTATATTGCTCTAATGAAGAAAGTCCTTCTCCTAGATTACTGGCAGTACCCATACGAGCAAATATAACCTCTGTATTTGTTGATGTATTATCCAAAAATATATTCTGATAATTTGCTGATAAGTCTTCTGTTACAGTAGAAGATGTTTTCAATAAGCCATAACCATTATTTAAAGCTTCTGTCAAAGCTTCATCAGCTGCTGTAGCAGCCTTCTCCCATCGTTTAGGATCTGGAGTGGTATAGCCCACTTCTGGCATCTTTACATTTACGTTCATCAAATCACTTGCCGCATACAACAATATACGAGATTTTAAAGCTTTTGCAGCAACACTTGTAGCACGTCCATAATCATCTCCAGAGTAGCTTGCAGGTAATTCTTTTGCAGCCTGATCCAGCTCTTCAACCATAAAATCAACGCAGTCCTTATAGGAAGCACGAACCTGCTGTTTTATCTTATCTACATCATCAATAGTATAACTTTCAGTTATCAAAGGAACACCACCCCAACGAGTAATCAAATCATTATACTCCAATGCACGAATAAAACGCACTTCACCTTTCAAACGTTCTTTTAAATCAGCATCAGTAAAAGGTGCATCTTCTATTCGTTCAAAGAAAATATTACAATTGGCAATATTATTCCATTTAGTACTCCAGGAACGGTTATCCCATCCCCACCAAGCTCCATTCATTCGACCTAAGTCACTGGAACTTACACGCGCAAAATTATGTACTTCACAACCACGTAACCAAGTCAACTCTGTTTCATCCACTATAGAACTCTGCATAGACTCAGTCCATCCATGTCCCACCTGATTATAACGAGAATTTACAAAAGCCTGTATCAATGCAGGGTCCCCCCACAACTGATCTTCTCCAATTTCAGTTAATGGTGCTTTATCCAAAATATCAGAACATGAAGAAAGAACCGGGGCACTCA
>ENA-OQBJ01000027-OQBJ01000027.1-human-gut-metagenome-genome-assembly--contig:-NODE-27-length-64027-cov-3.186901_pt1 | contig 64027 bp, 87 predicted proteins | sample MGYA00242743_ERZ504545 | MGnify/ENA primary metagenome ERZ504545 (study PRJEB26092, sample SAMD00036252) | human gut metagenome | host: Homo sapiens | study: EMG produced TPA metagenomics assembly of... | reverse complement strand
CGTATTTCGTACTATCTGACCAATAAGACAGAATAAAGATCGTCGTCAAACGATGGTATAAAGATTCATAAAAGAATTTAAACAGTATCTAAAAAGATGGTGCCTGTGTACGGCGCCATCCTTTTTTGTGGTATAATACTCATACTACCGTTAGTGAATGAGGTGATTTTATGGACAGCACATCCATTTATGGTGCATATGAACCGGCCCTCGAGGCCGTGATGAAGGACCTTATCGGCCGTATCCGGGCCTATAGCAGTGATACCAAGAAGAAGACCGGCGAAGCGCTTACGAGCATTTAATCTACCGCTTGAAAGGCGAGGCCAGCATGCGGGAAAAGTGCGACCGCAAAGGCCTTCCCCAGACGGCTCAGTCGGCGCTCCATGATATATACGATGCCATCGGCATCCGCATCGTCTGTTGTTTCCTCGACGATATTTACCGGGCCATCGATTTTTTGAAGAGCCAGCCCGACATCCGCATCGTCGAAGAAAAAGATTATATCCGTAACGTCAAGCCCAACGGTTATCGCAGTTACCACATCATTTTAGAACTGCAGGCGCCTTATGAAGACGTAACCGGTGCCAATCCGGGCCGCTTTTATGCGGAAGTCCAGCTGCGGACCATCGCCATGGATTCCTGGGCCAGCCTGGAACACCAGATGAAGTATAAGCAGGATATTAAAAATCCCCAGCTCATCGTCCGGGAATTGAAGCGCTGTGCCGACGAACTGGCGTCGTGCGACGTATCCATGCAGACCATCCGCAATTTGATCCATGCACAAGAATAAGGGGGAATGAAGATGCGCCTTCTCTTAGCGGAAGATGAAAAAGAAATGTCCGCGGCTCTGGTCGCGATTTTGACCCATTCGGGCTATGAAGTCGACGCCGTTTATGACGGTCAGGCCGCCGTCGATAAGGCCCTGGTACAGTCGTACGACTGTATGATCCTGGACATCATGATGCCGAAAAAAGACGCGTCCAGGCTCTGCAGGAAATTCGGGAAAAAGGGGATATGACGCCGGTCCTGATGCTGACGGCCAAGGCCGAAGTCGACGACCGCATTACCGGTCTTGACGCCGGCGCCGACGATTACCTGACCAAGCCCTTTGCCATGGGCGAACTCCTGGCCCGCCTGCGCTCCTTGACCCGGCGCTCTCAGTCTTTTACGCCGGCGAAGCTTCACGTCGGAGCCGTCAAGCTCGACGTCGACGAACAGGAAATGGTCTGCTGCAGCTCCATACGCCTGGCCAATCGGGAAACGAAGTTGATGAAATTCTTCATGGCTAACGTCGGAAAATCCTTGTCGACGGAGCAAATCTTCGACAATGTCTGGGGCGATGAGGGCGACGTCGAGACAATATCGTCTTTATGTACGTCTCCTATTTACGAGAAAAACTGGAAGCCATCCAGGCCGATATCGAAATCGTCGGCGAAAGAGGCCAGACCTACTTACTCTCGGTAAAAGAAAGGAAATAGGACCTGTCAACGACTCCCTCTTATAGAAGCGGGAGCTTGTAAGTCAGAAATGCATAGGTAATCGCGACATCTTAAAGCTGCCTCCCTAATTCTGCCTACATCATCGGGCAGTTGACTATGCCGTTTTGCCAGGGAGATTTACTCCGAGGCAGTTGTAATTCTCTCGTAACGAGGGTGATTGTCTCCAGAAATCCACATCGAACCAAGAAGCTGGATATTCATAGCTCCGATGCGGTCATCGTTGGATTGGTATCCGCACTGGCAGCTATACAGGTGTTGATGAGGCTTGCGGTTTTCCTTATGGATAGTACCGCACTTCGGGCAACGCTGAGAGGTGTATTTTGCCGAGACTTTCAATACTTCCGAGCGATTTTCGTGAGCCTTGTAGGTCAGAAATTGCTCAAGCTGATAGAAAGGCCAACTCCGTAGGTCATAGTTCTGCTTTGCAGTTTGAGAGAGATTCGATTCCTCAAAGCTGACACCTGTCAAATCTTCCAGCACGAACAACGTATCTTTGCCGTATTTCGTAACGAGTGTCTTAGAAATCCGATGATTTACATCAGAGATCCAACGGTTCTCTCGTCCGGAAATGGCTTTGAGTCTGCGCTTGGCTGATTTTGTGCCTTTGGATTGGAGCTGCTGTCTGACTTTGAGGAACTTATGTCGTTTGGCTGCAATCTTTCGCCCGGAAACAAATTTGGTTTTACCTTGTTCATCGTAACTGACAGCCAGGAATCGTAAACCACGGTCAATCCCGACAACGTGACGGATGTTCTCCTTTTGGAATCCTTCAACAGATTTGGTGACAGGAATATGCAGATACCACCGGCCTTTGAGTTCAACTAACTTTGCCGTGCCAAGATTCCATGAACCGTCCAGATATTTCGAAAATGGCTTCCTTTCAAAGGCACATTTTGTTCTTTTACCGAGCGTGTTGATAGATAGGATTTGTCCATTATCCACGAAGCTGTAATCACGATTGCGAACCAAATCCGCTTGCGGGCGCTTGAAGAAGATGGGCGTCCAAAGCCATTCGAGCGTTTTTGTTATGTATTTCCAGTTGCCATCTTCATCCTTGTATTTGTAGGGCTTTTGAAATAGCTGCTGACTGACCGTCTTATAGCGAGCCATAGTCTCTTGATTGACGACTGTGCAAGCTGCGACTTTAAGCCAAACAACGCACGAAGGTCGCTATATAGTTCTTTGTTGAGGCTTTGATAAGCAACGTTAAATTGATTGTCGAAGATATATTGCGACACAAAATTACAAGCCTGACGGTACTGTTCGGTCATCTGTTGGAACAATATCTCTTGTTCCGGAGAAACATGGATGCGAAGTTTTATGGTTTTGGTTAGGTCGGACACTTTTTTCTCACCTGCCTTTCTAAGCATAGATTGCATTCATTAAGACCACCATATCATATATGTTACTAAAACTCCAGTATTTTAAGAAAGTGAGGTGAGTGGGCATTCCGCCCCGACCTAAGAGGTCGGAGTATCCTGCCCGCATTTAGATGAACATGATCAAGCGCCTGCGCCGCAAATTTCTCATCATGGCCGTCATCGGCGTCCTGGTCGTCGTCGGCGGGGCCTTAGGCTCATCAACGCCATTGCCTATATGCGCATGAACGCCCAGTCATGTCCGTCCTGACCTATATCATCCATAATGACGGCGCCGTACCCCAGAAAATCGGCGGTGACGACAGCAGTTTCTTCAGCGACCCGTCGTGGACCGAAGAGACGCCGGAATTTGCTTACCAAATTCGATTTTTCAGCGTCCTGGTGAACGGCAGCGGCTATGCTGAACACATCGATATCCAGCACATTGCGGCATTTTCACAGCCGGAAGCCATCGAATACGCCCGAACGACCGTAGAAGAGTCGCGCGAGACCGGCCAGAAACAGGGCTTTTTCAAAAAAGGACGGGCGACCTATGCTACATGATCAAGCCCAATGACGACGGCAGCTTCCTCATCGTCATCATGGACGCCACCCGCGATGCGGCGGCCGTTACGTCGTTTATGCGCTACTCGGCCTGGTTTGGCTTTGGCTGCATCGTCGTCTACATCCTCATCCTGGCCGGACTCTGCAACATTGCCATTCGGCCCTTCGTCCAAAATATGGAGAACCAGAAGCGGTTCATCACCAATGCCGGTCACGAACTGAAGACGCCGATTGCCATCATTTCCGCCAATGCCGAAGCCATTGAAATGCTGAACGGCCAAAGTCAGTGGACGGACAGTATCTTAAAGCAGGTCCGCCGCCTATCGAACCTCATTCAGGACCTGATCATGCTGTCTAAGATGGGCGAACGGTCGCAAGTCGACCTGGTCATTACCGACGTCAACTTCTCGGAAACGGTCAAAACCGTAGCCGACTCCTTCCAGCAGCTGGCCATCGACGCTGAAAAGACACTGACGACAGCCATTGCTGACAATGTCATGCTCAAAGGGGACAGTAAATGCCTCTATGAACTGGTCAATATCCTCGTCGATAACGCCGTCAAATACTGTGACGACGGGGGCAGCATCGAAGTGGCCCTGCGCCGGTCGCGGCTGGGAAATGGCGTCGTCCTCGACGTATCCAATACCTATGTCGATGGAGCCAACGTCGACTATTCCCGCTTCTTCGAGCGGTTTTATCGCGGCGACGTGTCGCATAACAGCCAAAAAGCCGGCTACGGCATCGGTCTGTCCATGGCCGAAGAACTGACCAAACTGATGGGCGGCAAGATCTTTGCCACCTATAAGGGGCAGCGAATTACCTTTACGGTCCGCCTGGGATAATCTTTTGTCCGATAAAAGCAGTATCTGTGCTATAATGGGGACATGACGAATTTTACGCAGGGGGGAAGACTATGGAAATGCAAATGGAATATATTCGGAAACTGCCGGAACCGCAAGAACTGATGGAACAGTTTCCCATCGACGACGAGGCCAAGGCCGTCAAACGAAAACGGATGAAGCCATCAAAAATATCTTGTCGGGAAAGGACGACCGCTTTCTGCTCATCATCGGCCCTTGTTCGGCCGACAATGAAAGGGCCGTCCTCGATTACATCCACCGCCTGGTCAAGGTACAGGAGCAGGTAAAAGACCAGATCTTCATCATTCCCCGGGTGTACACCAGCAAGCCGCGGACCATCGGCGTCGGCTATAAAGGGATGCTCCATCAGCCGATCCGGAAGGAAAGGAAGACATGTTGGGCGGCATCATCGCCATCCGTGAACTCAATACCCGCGTCGTCCAGGAAACAGGCTTTACCTGTGCCGAAGAAATCCTCTATCCGGAAATTTTCCGCTACTTATCGGACCTCCTGTCCTATGCCGCCGTCGGCGCCGCTCTGTTGAAGACCAGGTCCATCGCATGATTGCCAGCGGTGTCGGTATTCCGGTGGGCATGAAAAATCCGACCTCCGGCGACATTTCGGTCATGCTCAACTCCATTGAAGCGGCCCAGCACTCTCAGGATTTCCTCTTCCGGGGCTGGGAAGTACGGACGACGGGAAACCCCATGGCCCACGCCATCTTAAGGGGGTACGTCGACAGCTTCGGCAACAGCCTGCCGAACTACCACTATGAAAACCTGCAGCGCTTGTATGAAGCCTACGGCAAACGCGACCTCGCTCATCCGGCGGTCGTCGTCGACGCCAACCACGCCAATTCGGGCAAACAGTATCTCGAACAGATCCGCATCGCTAAAGACGTCCTCCAAAGCCGTCGCCATGCGGCCGATATCAAAGGCCTTGTAAAGGGCTTGATGATTGAAAGCTATCTCGAAGACGGCTGCCAGAAAATCAGTGACGGCGTATACGGCAAATCGATTACCGACCCTTGCCTGGGCTGGGAAAAGACGGAACGCCTCATCTACGACATGGCCGACGTCTTATAAATTTATAGCAGGACATGAAAAAAGTCATCCTCATAGGATGACTTTTTTAGAATGTATCGAGGAGTTGATAGCCTTTTCCCCGCAGGAAGGTTTCCGTTTCCATTTCCCGGGACTTGAAGATGGCCACCGGTGTGCCGGACTGGCGGTTATAGGAAATGTATAAGTAGTCGACGGCCACGTTGGCCTGGCAGAGGTGATCGAGGATTTTATCGAGGCAGCCCGGCGTATCGCCCATTTCGACGGCGACGACGCGGTCCAAATGGCATTGGTAGCCGCTTTTCGCAGCTCCGATGCGGCCAGTTCCGGATCGGTGACGATGAGGCGGATGATGCCGAATTCGGCGCTGTCGTTAGCCAGCATGGTGTAGATATTGATATTGGCATCGGCCAGGACCGACGTCATCTTGCGCAGGGCGCCCTTGTTGTTTTCCGCAAAGACTGAGACTTGGTTGAGCATGAAATAAGAATCCCCTTTCACGATAAAATATATAGATGTGTTCTTATTTTATCATAAAAAGATAAGTTTGTACTAAGAAAAGAGCAGAGCTTCTCGAAATCATGGAAGAAATCTGCCGGTCCATATCGATTCGTGTTATAATAAAAGAAAGTGTACGAATCGGATGGGAGATGGGAATCATGCCCTTTTCTGTTTTTATTACGCTCTTTGTCATCATGTTGGGACTGACTAAACTCTATATATGGTTGTTTTCGATAGAAACGCCAATCTATGCCATTGGGGCGGCAGCATTGACCTTGAGCGCCATCTACCTGGCCCTCTTGCCGGGCATGAACAAAAGAGCTCAGGAAGAAGAGCAAAGAAAGGCCGAAGCTGAAAAAAAGGAGAAGGCTGTGTCTGAACTTCGCGAACCGTCTGCGGCAGTGCCGAAAGACGACGGTCATGATATGGGAACTGATGAGGCCTTTATGGCGGCCTTTACGGCGTCCATGATTTATCATGAAATCCACGGTCATCATAAGAGCCGGGAAGAACGGGACTATGACGGCAACTGGGATGCGCCCGATGACGACAGCTACTATGCCGACCCTTATGAGGAAAGCCGTGACGATGACTTTTTCTAAATCGATGGTACCGGGAGAGACCGCTTGCGGGCGGTCTCTTTTTGGCGTCAGTCTGTATCTCGAGGCCGGAATATGATATAATGATAACTCACTAGCAGCAAGCTATTTTGACCGAGTACGGTAAGGGAGGATTTTGGGGATGCGGCCTTTTGTTCATTTACATGTTCATACGCAGTACAGTTTATTCGATGGTTTGTGCAAGATTCCCGACATGGTATCGCGGGCGAAAGAACTCGACATGCCGGCTGTGGCCATTACCGATCACGGCAATATGTACGGCGTCATCTATCTCTATCGGGAGGCGAAAGCCAGGGCATCAAGCCGATCATCGGCTGTGAAGTCTACATGACCCGCGGCAGCCGCTTTGAGAAAAAGACCAAGGAACGGCTCTGCCACCTGGTGCTATTGGCGAAAAATAATCAGGGCTATCATAACCTCATCAAGATCGTCTCCAAAGGCTTTGTCGACGGGGAAAATAACTATCACCGTCCGCGCGTCGACTTCGACCTCCTCGAGCAGTACCATGAAGGACTCATTGCTACGACGGCCTGCATCGAAGGTCAGGTCCCGCAGGATATCCTCAACCACAACGAACAGGGCGCCCGACGCACCCTCGACCAGCTGGTCTCGATTTTCGGCAAGGAAGACTTCTATTTAGAAGTCCAGAATCACGGCATTCCCGAAGAAAAGACGGTGCGCACGGTCTATAAGCGCTGGTCGCAGGAGTTGGGGCTGGAAACTGGTGGCGACCAACGACTACCACTACATCGATCAGCCGATGCGCCGGCTCAGGAAATCAAGCTCTGCATCTCGACGGGCAGCACCCTCGACGACCCGTCCCATTTCCGCTTCTATAATAATGAATTTTATATGAAGAGCGGCGATGAAATGGCCGACCTCTTTTCGGATATGCCTGAAGCCTTGGATACGACCTTGGAAATCGCCGATAAATGCAACGTCGACATCTCCTTTGACGATCGTCATCTGCCGCAGTTTCCCGTGCCGGAGGGTGAAACGGACTCGTCCTATCTGCGAAAGCTCTGCGAACAGGCCCTTTCTGAAAAATACGATCCCATTACGCCGGAAGTTAAAGAGCGACTCGATTATGAACTCGGCGTCATCGACACCATGGGCTTTCCGTCGTACTTCCTCATCGTCTGGGACTATGTCAAATACGCCCGGGATCACGCCATCCCTGTCGGCCCCGGCCGTGGTTCGGCCGCAGCTCTGTCGTCGCCTACCTCCTGGGGATTACCGGCCTCGATCCTTTGAAGTACAATCTCCTTTTCGAACGTTTCCTCAATCCGGAACGCGTCACCATGCCCGATATCGATATGGATTTTTGTTATGAAAACCGCGGTCGGGTCATTCAGTACGTCACGAAAAAATACGGCATCGACCACGTTTCGCAGATCATCACCTTCGGGACCCTGGCAGCCAAGGCCGTCTTGCGCGACGTCGGCCGCGTCCTCGACATCCCTCTCAGCGAAGTGAACCGCATCGTAAAAATGGTGCCTAATGAACTGGGCATGACCCTCGATAAGGCTCTTCAGATGAGTAAGGAATTCCGCAGTGAATACGAATCCAATGACACGGTTCACCGCCTGGTTGACTTCGGTAAATCCCTCGAAGCTGGTCCGCCATTCGTCGACCCATGCTGCCGGTGTCGTCATTTCAGCAGCCCCCGTCGACGACTACGTCCCGGTCCAGCACTCTAAGGAAGGCGACCTTACGACGCAGTACGAAAAGGATCTCGTCGAAGACTGGGCCTGCTCAAGATGGACTTTCTCGGCCTTCGGACCCTGACTGTCATCGGCGATACGGTCAAGATGATCAATAAGAACTACGGCATCGATTTTGACATCGACGCCATTCCCCTCGACGATCCGAAAACGTGTAAGCTTCTGACCGAAGGCGATACGGCCGGCGTCTTCCAGATGGAATCATCGGGGATCACCAACCTCGTCAAGGAACTGGCGCCGAAGCACTTTGAAGACATGATCCCCCTCGTCGCCCTGTACCGCCCGGGCCCGCTGGGCAGCGGCATGGTCGACGACTTCATCAAGGGCAGCCACGGACAAAAGAAGGTTACCTACCTGCACCCGAAACTGGAACCGATCCTAAAGGATACGTACGGCGTCATCCTCTATCAGGAACAGGTCATGCAGATCGCCTCGGCCTTAGGCGGCTTTTCCCTCGGCCAGGCTGACTTGCTGCGCCGGGCCATGGGCAAGAAGAAAGAATCGATCCTGGTAGCCCAGCGGGCCAACTTCCTCGAAGGGACGCGGAAGAATAATATTTCCGATGACATCGCCAATAAGATCTTCGACCTCATGGTCTATTTTGCCGGCTACGGCTTCAATAAATCCCACTCGGCGGCCTACGCTACGTTGCCTGGCAGACGGCCTACCTCAAAGCCCATTACCGGGCCGAATTTATGGCCGCGACCATGACCAGCATGATCAACGACAGCAGCAAGATCAGCTATTACGTCGCCGAATGCCGCCGTCACGGCGTCAAGGTCTTATCGCCGGACGTCAACGACAGCGTTTCCATGTTTTCCGTTCAGAACGGAGCCATTCGCTTTGGCCTGTCCGGTGTCAAGAGCGTCGGCGGTAATGCCATCGATGCCATCGTAAAGGCCCGCGAAGAGGGGGGAGCTTTTTCGTCCCTCGGCGACTTTTGCAGCCGCGTCGACTATCACTTGGTCAATAAAAGAGCCTTGAAAGCCTGATTAAATGCGGCGCCATGGATTCTTTCGGCAAGAAGCGGTCGCAGCTCATGGCCGTCATCGACCAGGCCGTGGCCATGGGGTCCCTCAGCCAAAAAGACTATGCGTCAGGCCAAATCGGACTCTTTGATGATACGGAAGAGGTCATGACTGACCTCGAATACCCCGATATTGAGGAATATCCCATTGAAATGCGCCTGGCCATGGAAAAAGAGTACGACGGCTTCTATTTCAGCGGCCACCCCTTGAGCAAGTATCAGGAAATCATGGACCGCCTCAGCCCCTTGTCGCTGCTCTACGGCGAAGATGGCCGGCAGTATGATGGCAAGATGCTACGCGTCGGCGGCCTGATTACGGCCAAGAAACAGGTCATGACCAAGCGCAATGAACAGATGGCCATCATCACCCTGGAAGACTTCACTCATGCCGTGTCGATTGTCGTCTTTCCTAAGACCTACGGCCGCTACCAGCAGTTCGTCGCCGTCGACATGGCCGTCTCCATTCGGGGACGTGCCGACATCAACGACGACAGCATTCAGATTTTAGCCGAAGAAGTGCAGCCCCTGGGGCAGGCCACGGCGGCATCGGATCCGCAGCCGGCACCGGTCGTATCGGCAGCCGCCGCCAGGGAAGCCGGGGACTATTGGCACCCAGGCATGGGAACGAAACTGTTCATTAAGATCCCGGCTCACCTCGAACGGACCGACCTTGCCAGCCGTATCGGCGGCGTCCTGAAAGAACACCCGGGGCAGGTCAAAGTCTATTTCCACCTCATGGGAAGCCGTAAGACGATCCTGACCGACCAGCAGTATTGGGTAGAAACGACGGAAGATTTGCGCCAGCCCTTGCAGGCCATGCTCGAACCGCGTTCTTTAGTCGTTAAATAAATAAAAGGTGAAGAAGGGAATCCTTCTTCACCTTTTATTTGACGTCATTTCAATTTTTGACTATGATAAAATTACATTAGATCTTTCAAGGCAGCATCAAGACAGCCTCTTTATAACACTAGAATTTTATGCAGCTACTCTATGGTTACTTTATGCGATCATAGAACCGAGCTGTCATGAGTAGAAATTATTCTAGCACTTAAATCATTACCTGGGTTATAAATAGATGATGGGAGTTTGCTGCGTTTTGGACGCCGGAAGTAAGGAAGTGTGAATATCATGGAAGCAAGGGAATGTATTTTACAAGGGCAGACGGCTCTGGGAATTGAGTTTGGATCGACGCGTATCAAAGCAGTACTGATCGATCAGGACGGTAAGGTATTGGCCAAGGGGAGTCACCGCTGGGAAAATTCCTTTGAACAGGGTGTTTGGACCTACCATCTGGAAGACATTCATCAGGGGCTGCGTCAATGTTATCGTGATTTGCGCCAACATGTGCGTGCTGCATATCAGCTGCCGTTGACCCAGATTGGGGCCATCGGCATCAGTGCGATGATGCATGGTATATGGCTTTGAACGAGGATGGCAACCTATTGGCACCCTTTCAGACCTGGCGCAATACGAATACCGAGACGGCTGCCCAAGCGTTGACCGAGTACTTTCATTTCAATATTCCACAGCGTTGGACGATTGCCCATCTTTATCAATGCATGCTGGATAAGGAAGAGCACCTTTTTCATCTGGATTATCTGACGGTGTTAAGTTCGTACATTCATTGGCGGCTTACGGGAAAGCGCGTCGTCGGTATGGGGGATGCTTCGGGCATTTTTCCTGTGGATCCGCAAACGTTGGATTATGATGAAACGATGATTACGGCGTTTAATAAACTGCTGGCAGATAAGAATTACCCTTTTAAGAATGTCCGTGATATCCTGCCGCAGGTCCTGGCGGCCGGTACCCCAGCGGGGACGCTGACGGCAGAGGGGGCAGCCTTCCTCGATGATTCCAGGGAACTTTTATCGGGGATTCCCTTTTGTCCGCCCGAAGGCGATGCTGCGACTGGCATGGTGCAACGAATGCCGTACGGGTTCATACGGGGAATGTCTCTGCCGGTACGAGTACCTTTGCCATGTTGGTTCTCGATAAACCGCTCCGTCGCGTCTATCCGGAAATCGACATCGTTGCGACGCCTTCCGGCCATCCGGTAGCCATGTCTCATGCTAATAATGGCACGACAGATCTCAATGCCTGGGTGGATATCTTCAAAGAATTTACGCAGTTAATGGGTGGGACTTATGATACGGATGAGATCTACCATGCCCTGTATCGACACTCTTTAAAGGGCGATGCCGATGCCGGGGGCTTATTGTCATACGGCTATTATTCAGGAGAAAACGTCACCCATTTTAACAGTGGCCGGCCGCTGTTGGTCCGCACGGCAGACAGTCGATTCAATCTGGCGAATCTTTTTCGCGTCAGTTTGTATACGTCTTTAGGCGCGGTCAAGATGGGACTGGATATCCTATTTCAGCAGGAACACGTGAAAGTCGATTCGCTGACGGCACATGGCGGGCTTTTTAAGACCAAAGGAGTGGCCCAGCGGTATTTGGCCGCCGCTGCGGGTGTCCCCGTTACCGTCATGGAGACGGCGGACGAAGGAGGCGCCTGGGGCGAAGCGCTGTTGGCAGCGTATATGCTGACAGGGAAAGAAAGAGGATGGACTCTTGAGGATTATTTGACAGAAGAGATCTTTAAGGGTGCGATAGGTGAGACACTGACGGCGACGTCAGCGGAGATTGCCGGTTTTGAAACATTTATGGAGCGGTATCGTGCGGGTCTCATGCTGGAGCGGGCAGCCATACAGACCGTTTCCTGGTAACCGCTGATTATAAATGGTATAAAACAAGGGAGAGGCTAAAAGGCTTCTCCCTTATTTTATGGGCGCTCCCATATCACCGTTTATGGCAATTTCACTGCCTGTAAGGGTGGCGCCGTTCATGAGCTATTTAAAGTGCAAGCTAGATTCAGGATTATTGACCGCCGCGAGGATCTAAAAAAACAAGAGCCCCTGTGAGGAGGCTCTTGTAATCGAAAGGTGATGCCAGATTTTTTTCGTTCATATTCTCCCGTGGTTCCTTATGATTGCGGGTCGGCGATGATTTGAGCTAAGACGACACGGTACTTATCGTTGTACTTTCTCATGCAGGCGTTGATTTCCCGGCGGATGCGGGCGATGTTTTCTTTGTTGTACTCGTCGGGCGGCACGTGGATGTCACAGATGATGTTCAGTCGGGCGTTTCCCGAGGTCATGCGCAGGTGGTCCGTATGGTAGCGCGGATATTTTTCGTGGACGATATGGTCTAAGACGTGGCGGATGGCGTCGATCTTATCCGGATCGGTACACAAGGGATCCATGTGGATGTTGATATCCATTTGGTAGCGGGCCTTTAATTCGTCTTCCAGGACGTCGAGGGCGGCGTGGACGTCGGCCAGGTTGGCCGTGTCCGGGACTTCGGCGTGGAGGGTACCGAACATCCGGCCCGGGCCGTAGTCGTGGATGCGGATGTTGTGGATGCCGACGACGTATTGGCATTTTAAGGCACTTTCTACGATGCCGTTGACGATTTCCGGATCCGGCGCCTTGCCGAGGAGGATGTTGATGACGTCTTTGGCAATGCCGTAGCCGGCGTACATGATCATCAGCGACTGCGTCGCCGGCAGCGGCATCGACGGGAAGGGTCGTAAACTGCTGGGCGAGGGTCGTCACTAAGACGCCCGTCGTAGCTACGGCGTCGGTGATGCTGTCGGCGGCCGTGGCTTCATTGACGCTGGAGTTTATTTTCTTTCCGATGTAGCGGTTATAGACGCACATCCAGACCTTGACGGCAATGGAGATGATGAGGATGCCCAGGCTCCAATAGGAAAATTCAATGGCTTCTGGTTCGAAGAATTTTTCAATCGACGTTTCGCAGAGCTTATAGCCGACGACGAGGATGATGATGGCAATGGTAAGCGACGCCAGGTACTCAAAGCGGCCGTGGCCGAAAGGGTGCTCTTTGTCGGGCGGACGGTTGCTCAGTTTGGCGCTGATGATGGAAATGAAGGAGGAACCCATGTCGGTCAGGTTGTTGAAGGCATCGGACAGGATCCCGATACTGTTGCTGGCCATGCCGACGATAAATTTACTGACGAAGAGGAAAAGATTACAAATGATGCCTAAGACGCCGCCGAGGATGCTGTATTGTTCACGGACTCGTTTATTGTCTGTGTCTTCATAGTTTTTGATGAAGCGGCGTATGATAAATTCAGTCATATCGATTCACCTGACTTTCTGATTTCCTCTATTATATCAGAGTTGGCGCAAGATACAAGAGATAATGAAAATGCAAATGAGAATAATGAAAATGCGAAAAAATCATAATATTATCGAAAATGGGAATAATTATTACCTCTAAGGGGAGGGGAAATTGCAATTCCTCTTAATTTCGATATAATAAAGATGAAGTTCAGAAAATGGCTGAAAATGATAAGCCTTATACACAGGGAGGAACTATGGAGAAAAGAAAAGCCTTGATTTTTGATATGGATGGGACTATGTTTGATACGGAACCCATTTCTTACCGTTTCTGGCGTGAGATATCGGCCCGCTACGGCTACGATTTGGATCGGACCGTCTTTGACCAGATGCTCGGCGTGATGACCTTCGCATCAAACCCCTTTGCGAAGCTGCTTTCGGACCAGACTATCCTTATGAAAAGGTCGTCCAGGAAAAAGTGGCGGCGCAGATGGAATATTACAAAAGTCATGACATTCCTTTCAAACCGGGCCTGAATCAGATCTTGGAGTATGCTCGAAAAGAAGGACTGATTTGCGCCGTCGCCTCCTCGTCTCCGCGGGAGATGATCGAGTATTTACTGGAACGAAACGGCCTTGCTCCTTTTTTTCGGTCGTCCAGAGTGGGGAAGAAGCGCCGCACGGAAAGCCGGCGCCGGATGTCTTCCTCATGGCCTGCGAAAAAGCCGGCGTCCAGCCTGAAACGGCCCTGGTCATGGAAGATTCGGAAAGCGGAATTTTGGCCGCTCATCGAGCCGGGATTCCTTCCATTTGGATTCCCGATTTGATTGAAATTGATAAAGAGGTGCAGGCCCTGGCCTGGCATATTTGCCAAAGTCTCTCCGAAGTACCGGAACTTCTTGAAAAAAATACGGCCCGGGACTGAGGGATTTCAGTCTCGGACCGCGTCGGTCAAATGTTGCGGGCGACGAGTTTTTCAAGGGGCTCGTCAGGTCGTTTGAAGGGAATATCTGGTTTTTCTTTTAAATAATCGAGGGCAAAGCCTAGGCAGGTTGCGGCCCCATAGGGCAGGCCGTCTTCATCGAGGTCGAATTCCGGCGTGTGGTGATTGGCGCCGCAGCCTTTTTCTTTATTTTCGATGCCCGTGAAGATCAGGACGCCGGGTAGAGCCGGGCCGTGAGGGCAAAGGTTTCCGACGCATCCAGGCTGGCAGTCCGTTAAGACGTCAGGGCCCATATATTTTTGGACGGCTTCCCGGGCAATGCGGACGCAGGCGGGATCGTTCTGGACTTCGAATAAGGGGTCCGGCATGTGCAGGATTTCGTAGCTGCACCCGTAGGTTTGGCAGGACTTTTTAAGGATGTCCTGAAAGGCTTCATAAAAGCCCTTTCCGGCATTGTCATAACTGAAGAACCGCGACGTTCCCGAAAAGGTCAGGGAGTTGGGAATGACGTTGAGTGTATCGCCGCTGTGCAGGCTGCCGATAGAGTAGGTCAGGCATTCCTTGGGCGAGACGATGCGCATGCGCAAGGCCTGCAGGTTGCCGTAGAAATCGTGGAAGCAGTCGATTGGGCTTTGGGCCAGGTCCGGACGGGAACCGTGGCCGCCGTGACCGTCGATGCGGATTTCAAAGCCAAAACCGCCGGCCATGGGGGCTTCGTCGCAGATGGCGATTTTTCCGGCCGGAATGTCCCAGCGGACGTGGGTGGCATAGCAGGCGTCGACCTGCCAGGGGCTGTCCTGTTCAAGGTAGCGCAGGAGATATTCAAGCGGGCCTGAGGCTTCTTCGCCCCGTTCAAACATGAAGAGGATCGTGCCGTCCCACTGATCTTTCCAGCGGTTCAGTAGTTTTGCCGCGACGAGCTGCATGGCCATGTGGCCGTCGTGACCGCAGGCATGCATGACGCCTGCGTTGCGGGAGCGGCAGACCCGGGAGCAGGAGAGATTCTTTTCGCCTTCCGTAATGGGCAAGGCATCGACGTCGGCCCGAAGGAGCAGGGTCTTTCCCGGTCCCTTGCCGTCGATCCAGGCGATGAGCCCGCCCTGGTCGACGAGGCGGTAAGAAATGCCGTATTCATCGAGCTTTTTGGCGATATAGGCAATGGTCTGATCCTCTTGTTTTGATAATTCCGGATATTCGTGGAAGTGGCGGCGCAGGGCGACGAGTTCCCCCTGCTCTTCTTTTACAGCTTCAAAGATATTGATCATATGAGATTCCCCCTTTTAGCTATTCTTCGATTCCCTCGCGGGCCGGAATGCCCCGGTCGAAGGGATGCTTTATCTTTTGGATTTCAGAGACGTAGTCGGCAAGGTCGATGAGGGCTTGACTGGGATTGCGTCCGGTCAGGACGACTTCCGTTTTGGCCGGCTTTTCTTGCAGAAAGCGGCGGACTTCTTCTTCGGGTACTAAGCCCAGGGCCGAGGCGCCGACGAGTTCATCACAGACGACGAGGTCGGGCTTTTGGTCGAAGCAGAAGGCGCAGACCTTATGGAATAAGTCCGTTTGCGCTTCTTTCGTCTCTCTTTTCTCATCATCGGTCATCTGGAAGGTGAATTTCAGGATGGCCTTGCCCCGAAGGACGGTGATGGCCGGAATCTGGCTAGGGACGTGAGTTCGCCCGTCGGCCGTCCTTTTAAGAATTGGGCAAAGAGGATGCGCCCGCCGCGGCCGGCACAGCGCAGGGCCAGACCTAAGGAAGCCGTCGTCTTGCCTTTCCCGTCGCCGCAATAAATATGTATTAAACCTGTGTCCAAGAGATTACCCCCTTTTATATTCTCTGGCGGACTGTTACGTTCACCTTATGAGTGAATTATATCATAACGATAGGCTATCAGATAGTGGTCAGTACCGTCTATTCGTGTTATAATATAACATCATTAATTTCTGAAGGAAAGGAAGGCCGGGATGATGAAAGAACGAGCGCATCAACTGCTTATGGCACTGGAAGATGCCGGTTTTGAAGCCTATGTCGTCGGCGGAGCTGTTCGCGATTTGCTCATGGGACGGACGCCCCATGACTACGACATTGCCACGTCGGCCCGGCCTGACGATATCCGCCGCGTCGCCGAAGAAAAAGGCTGGCATACGGCAGAAATCAACGCCGAAGCTTTTGGCATCGTCGTCGTCGTCCTCGACGGCCAACCCTTTGAAGTCGCCACCTTTCGCGGCGAGTCTTACGGCAGTGACAGCCATCGGCCGGACCGCGTCTGGTACGCCGATACCCTTCGCGAGACGTGCTGCGCCGCGATTTTACCGTTAACGCCCTAGCGATGGATGGCAGGGGAGAAGTCTATGACTACGTCGGCGGCCGAAAGGATTTAAAGAAGAAACGGCTGGTTACGGTCGGCGATCCCGTCCGCCGCTTTCAGGAAGATGCCCTGCGCCTCTTTCGCCTGTGCCGCTTTGCCGGTCAGCTCGATTTTACGGCCGCCACCGAAACGGTAAAGGCCATGCCGGCCGCTTTTGATCGCGTGTCCGGACTGTCTCTCGAACGGGTCGTCGGTGAACTCGACCGCCTGATGGTAACACCGGCTGCTTTTCGCGGCTTAGATATTCTCGTTCGCAGCGGTCTTGGGGCCTGTTCGTGCCGCCAAAAGGAAAACGGCGTTTATACGGCCATTCCCATCCTGCCGGAATTGAGCCACTTGCCCGATACGCCCCAGTCTATGCCCTTTCATCGCTACGATGCGTGGTTTCATACCTTGCGACAGTGGCCCATACGCCGCAGGATCTGACCATCCGCTACGCTGCGTTATTTCACGATGTCGCCAAAGGCCTGCCTGGGATCCGCGGTGAAAAAGAAGGGCGGTATACCGATTACTGCCACGATTCGGAAGGGGCTGATATGGCCAAGGCCGTGTTGCTGCGCTGGCGCAAGAAACCGGCCTTTGCCGAACGCGTGGCTTGGCTGGTCAAGACCCATATGAAATTTCATTTTTTTGCCAATACGTCAGAGGGAGACGTCGACAAGTGGCTTCGCCGCGAAGCTCTGCAGGGGCCCTTCCATCGGACGGAAGAATTGGTCGAAGCTGTTCAACAGGCGACGGCTCTGTCCATTGGCGATATCATCGGCTGCGGCCGTCCCGATACGAATACGGAAGGAACGGAATCTTTCGGGGCGTATATGACTATGTTGGCCGAAGCCATGCCGGTTAGTACCAAGGACCTGGCTTATGACCGACGCATTCCAGACCAGTGTCGGAATCGTACCGGCCAGTGCCTGCGCGTCCTCTTGAAACGGGTTCAAAACAAGGACCTGGCCAATGACGCCGACGTATTGGCAGCGGCAGCCCAGCGCTGGATGGAACGCCATGAGGGGGATGCAAATCATGGATTATAACGAAAAAAGAGAGAACCGCTATATCCGATTCCGTGTCACCTTCTGTGTTTGCTGCATGATGCTCCTTTCGGCAGCCGTCCTGGGTGCCCTTTTTTATCACCAAGTTCTCCATCATGATGACATGATGGCCATGGCCGAGATGCAAAGTGAAACGGAACGCAATCTTCAATCGCCGCGGGGCATGATCCTGGACCGCAACGGCAAGGTCCTGGCCATCAGCGAAATGTCAAAATCGCTCTACGCCGCCCCGACCATGCTCAATGAACCGCCGGAAAAGGTGGCTCAGCTTTTGGCACCGTATCTTCGTATTTCTCAGGACGAAATACTGCGGCGCCTTAAGGAAGACACGGCCTTTGTCTGGCTCGACCGCCAGATGGACCACGATAAATACGAAGCCGTGGAAGGCGTCATTAAGAGCGAAAAACTGCACGGTCTCGTCTTTCGCGATGAAAACCGCCGTTTTTATCCTAATGGCACCATGGCGGCTCAGGTCATCGGCTTTGTCGGTGACAATGACCGCGGTCTCGATGGCATCGAAATGATGCTTGATGATGAAATCCGCGGCAACAAGCAGACCTTCCGCCTTCAGACCGACAGTAACAACATTCCGGTCTTTGACTCGGCCCTTAAAAAATTCCTGCCCGATAAAGAACGGTCGGTCAGCCTGACCCTCGACAGTACCATCCAGTATCTTGCCGAAAAAGAACTGGACGGCATTATGGACCGTAATAAGCCGGAAGGGGCTGCCATCATCGTCATGAATCCTAAGACCGGTGAAATTTTGGCCATGGCCAGCCGTCCGACTTACGATTTAAATAATTATGGCAAGGGCGATAAAGAATCGTATCGGAATCGGGCTGTGGTCAACGTCTATGAACCGGGATCGACCTTTAAGCCATTGGTGGCAGCGTCGGCTCTCGATTCGGGAAAATGGCGCGTCAGCGACGTCTACAACGATACGGGCACGATTCAGGTAGCCGACCGGACGCTGCAGAACTGGATGAGAAGGGGATGGGTAAGGTCACTCTTCGGGAAATCATCATGTACTCCATTAATACCGGTATGGTCCACATTGCCGAAACGGCAGGGGGAAAATTATTGACCGAATATGCTCATCGTTTCGGCTTCGGCTCGATTACGGGTATCGAACTTCCGGGGGAACAGGAGGGCATCCTGTTTTCGCCGAGTACCATGTCTATCGTCGATACGGCTTCGATGGGGATCGGCCAGGGCATTGCCGTTACGCCCCTGCAAATGGTCCAGGCTTTCAGTGCCATTGCCAACGACGGCCATATGATGAAGCCTTTCATCGTAAAGGAAATCGACAATCCCGACGGATCGGTTTATGAAAAGAGAGAACCCGTTGAAGTCGGTCAGCCGATTAAGCCGGAAACGGCAGAAATAATCAGTAAATTTATGGGAGAAGAAATTTCTTCCGGCGGCGGTCAAAATGCAAAAATTGAAGGCTATACCTTCGCCGGTAAGACCGGGACGGCCCAGAAGAAAACGGCCGACAGCACGGGTTATGCCGAAGGGCAGTACGTCGGTTCCTTCATCGGCTTTGGTCCCTTGGAAGATCCGCAGTTCTTAGTCTTGATCGTCGTCGATGCGCCGAGCGGCTCCTATTACGGGGCTCAGGTCGCCGCGCCGGTCTTTAAGGACTTGATGACGGAAATCGTCCGCATGAAGGGCCTGAGGCCGACTTCGGATACGGGTCTTAAACCTTCGGCTCCCGTAGTTACGGCACCGCCGAGAGTGATACCGCCTGTCCATCAGACCGAAGAGGAGTCTCATCCCGTCGTTTATCGGCTGGAGTACGAGGGAAGTCAATGACTGGCTCAATGAAGCCGGCCTTGGCTTTGTGCCCAAGGGAATGGGCGATGCCGTCCAGCAGGACCCGCGGCCCGGCAGTTATGCGCCTTCCGGAAGTGACGTCACGGTCACTTTCAAGCGCTGACCGGAGGCATCATCATAGGCTACATAGGGGGAATATCATGCAATTACTCAATGGGAAAGACGTGGCGGCCTTTCATCGTCAGCGCATTGTTCAACAGATACAGGAGGTTCGGGAGAAACGGGGAATAGAGCCCGAACTGTCTATCGTCGTCGTCGGCGACGATGCACCGTCGGCCATGTACGCGGCGTCGATGCAAAAGACGGCCCGCTCCGTCGGCTTAAAGGCCGCTATCTATCGCCAAGAGGCAAATATCGGTGAAGCAGATCTTTTGGCCTCATCGACAGGCTCAATGACGATGTGTCGGTCTTTGGCATCTTATTGATGATGCCGCTGCCCGAATCCTTTGACAGTCAGCGCATCATCAATCGCATCGACCCGTCGAAAGACGTTGACGGCCTGACCGATGCCAATATCGCCCGCCTGTGTACGGGACGACCGGGGTTCGTTCCCTGTACGCCGCGAGCCGTCATGGCCATCCTTGACTATTACCATCTTTCGTTAAGTGGCAAAGAAGTGGTCATCATCGGCCGCAGCACCGTCGTCGGCAAACCGCTTTCACAGCTTTGCCTGCAGCAGAATGCGACGGTAACGGTCTGTCACAGCCGGACGAAGGATCTCAAGGCCGTCTGCCAAAGGGCCGATGTCATCATGGCAGCGGCCGGTCGGGCAGGCCTCGTTACCGGCGATATGATAAAACCCGGCGCTGTCGTCATCGACGTCGGCATCAACCGCGTCGAAGGCAAGACCGTAGCGACGTCGCCTTTGAAGACGCCGCTCTTTTTGCCGGATCCATCACGCCCGTTCCGGGCGGTGTCGGTGCCGTGACGACGATGATGATTCTTGAAAACGTCGTCTGCGGCATCGCCCGGACAGAAACTATTTCATAACAGAGAGGGGAGTATCTATGAATATCTTAGATAATTTTCTAGTTCATTATTTACGTCGCTTCGATAGAGATTGTTTTACCGTACGACTTCACGATAAGACCTACACCATTGGTGAAGGTCAGCCCTTGTTCAATATCATCATCAACAAAGACATCCCCAAGAAAGAGCTTTTGGCCTCGACGTCACTGGCTCTCGGTGAAGCTTATATGCGCAAAGACGTTGAAATCGAAGGCGATTTGTTTACGGCCCTGCGCTGCCTCTTGTCGCAGAACAGCCAGTTCTCGCTGGATAAATCCTTCTTTAAGCGCCTGCTCTATCCGTCGGAATCGAAGGCTGCTCAGAAGCAGCAGGTTTCGTCGCACTATGATCTGGCAACGATTTCTATGCCAAATGGCTCGATCCGTCCATGAGCTATTCCTGCGCCTACTTTAAAAAGGACGACGATACCTTGGAACAGGCTCAGCACAATAAAGTCCATTATATTTTGGAAAAACTGGCCCTGGAAGAAGGAATGACCCTCCTCGATATCGGCTGCGGCTGGGGCTACCTCCTCATCGAAGCTGCTAAGAAATACGGCATCAAAGGCTATGGCTGCACGCTGAGTAGGAACAGTGAAGAAGGGCCAGGAACGGATTGAAGCCCTGGACCTTCAGGATAAGGTTCAGATCGATCTCGTCGACTACCGCGATCTCGTTGCCGAAGGCGCCAGTACGACCGCATCGTCAGCGTCGGCATGCTGGAACACGTCGGTCGTTCCAACTATCCTTTATATATGGAAACGGCCAGCCATCTCTTAAAAGACGGCGGCATGTTCCTGCTCCACTACATCAGCGGCCATGACGAAAGCATCGGCAACCCGTGGATGCGCAAGTACATCTTCCGGGCGGAACCTTGCCGTGCTCCGCGAAATCGTAAGCCTGGCTTATGATAACGACTTCCAGGTCATCGACGTCGAAAGCCTGCGCCGTCATTATTACAAGACGCTGATGTGCTGGTTCAATAACTTCCAGAAGGTTCGCGACGAAGTCATCGCTGCCAGAGGCGAAGAATTTGCCCGCATGTGGGATCTTTATCTCTGCGGCTGCGCCGTCTCCTTCTACATTGGCAACATCGATCTCCATCAGATCCTGATGACCAAGGGCAGCAAGAATGACCTGCCTATGACTCGTTGGTACTAATGGCGTTCAACAGTACTTCTTTGTAAATCGACAAAAACCACATATCTACTGAGAGAGGACTTGTGATATAATTTTCACAAAAAGTCCTCTTTTTTGGCATAAACATGCCTGCTGCGGCAGATCGTCGGAGTGGACTCACAATTTCAATTATTTACGTATCGTTTACGTAAAACGTATAACTATGCGCTTATCGATGATAAAATAGCATTAACACTATGCTTGACTTTTATACCTGCAGCGACTATACTAAAAGCATAGAAACGTTAAACGTTATACGAGTCCGGATTAAATTTTGTTCATTCAGAAAAGGAAGTGTACTTTATGATTAAGCAAATTGTAAAAACTTTGGATGGTAACGAAGCTGCGTCCCACGTGGCCTATAACTTTACCGAAGTCGCAACTATTTACCCGATCACCCCGTCGTCTCCGATGGCTGAACACGTTGACGTATGGGCAGCCAACGGCCGTAAGAACTTATTCGGCCAGACCGTTAAGTTGGTTGAAATGCAGTCTGAAGCCGGTGCTATCGGTGCCGCTCACGGCGCTTCCGAAACGGGCAGTCTCTGTACATCCTTCACGGCTTCTCAGGGCCTCATGCTGATGATCCCGGTCATGCACCGTCTGGCTGGCGAATTGAAACCGATCGTCCTGCACATCGCAGCTCGTACGGTAGGGACGCACACCATGTCCATCTTCGGCGACCACTCTGACGTTATGGGCTGTCGTAACACCGGCTGGGCTATGCTCTGCAGCGCCAGCGTTCAGGAATGTGCTGACCTCGCTGCTGTCGCTCACTTGGCTACGATTAAAGGCCGCGTACCGTTCATGCACTTCTTCGATGGTTTCCGGACGTCTCACGAAATTCAAAAGATTAAAATGCTGCCGGCCGAAGAATTAGGCAAATTGATCGACCGCAAAGCGCTCTATGATTTCAAACACACGGGCCTCAATCCGGAACATCCGGTTATGCGCAGTACGGTTACCAACCGGATATGTTCTTCCAGTCCCGCGAAGCAAACAATATCTGGTACCAGCGCCTGCCTTACATCGTTCAGGACTACATGGATCAGATCGGCGAATTGACCGGCCGTCCGTACCACCTCTTCGATTACTACGGCGCTCCCGATGCTGAACACGTCGTCGTTGCTATGGGCTCCGTTACCGGTGCTATCCAGGAAACGATTGATAAACTCAGCAAAGACGGCAAGAAAGTCGGCTTCCTCCAGGTACGTCTTTATCGTCCGTTCTCCCTCGAACACTTCATGAAGCTATGCCGGATACGGTTCGCACGATCACCGTTATGGACCGCACGAAAGAACCGGGCGCCTTGGGCGAACCGCTTTACGAAGACGTCTGCGCTGCTGTATCCCACATCAAACAGGACGTTACCGTTTTGGCCTGTCGCTATGGCCTGTCGTCGAAAGACGTTCCGCCGGCATCGATCCACGCCGTATTCAACAATATGGAAGCCCTCCAGCCGAAGAACCACTTCACCTTGGGCATCATCGATGACGTAACCCATCTGTCCATGCCGGATATCCCCATTGCCGTTGACACGGAAGGCACGATCAGCTGTAAGTTCTGGGGCTTCGGTTCTGACGGTACGGTCGGCGCTAACAAGAACTCCATCAAGATCATCGGCGACAACACCGATATGTACGTCCAGGCTTACTTTGAATACGATACCAAGAAATCCGGCGGCGTTACCAAATCTCACCTGCGCTTTGGCACCAACCGATCCGGGCTACATACTACGTAAAAGCAGCCGACTTCCTGGCTTGTCATAAACAGGCTTACATGGATACCTATGACATCGTCAGTGAAATCAAAGAAGGCGGTATCTTCCTGCTCAACTGCAACTGGGATAAATCGGAAGTTGCCAGCCACCTGAGCAACAAGGTTAAACGCCAGTTAGCTGCTAACCACGTTAAATTCTACATCATCAACGCTACCAAGATCGCTGAAGAAATCGGCCTCGGCAGCAACCGTACCAATACGGTCCTCCAGGCAGCCTTCTTCAAACTGGCGAACATCATGCCGATCGATGATGCTGTAAAACATATGAAAGACGCCATTGCGAAGACTTACCTGGCAAAAGGCGAACAGGTCATCTCCATGAACCAGGCAGCTGTCGACCGCGGCATTTCCGACCTCGTCGAAGTCGAAGTTCTGCCGGAATGGAAAGATCTCCCGTCCGATCCGGTCGTCGAAGATACGAGAAATATTCCTGACTTCATTAAGAACGTCGTTGAACCGTCGAACTTACAGATTGGCGATTCGATTCCGGTCAGCGAATTCGTTCCTTACGCTGACGGCTCCTATCCGTTGGGCACGACGCAGTATGAAAAACGCGGTGTCGCTTCCAAGGTTCCTGAATGGGATGTCGACAAGTGCGTTCAGTGTAACCGCTGCGCCCTGGTCTGCCCGCATGCTGTCATCCGTCCGTACCTCTTGACGGCTGAAGAAAAAGCCAACAGCCCGGAAAGCTTCAAGACCAAAAAAGCCATCGGCAAAGGCCTCGAAAATTATGAATTCCGCATTCAGGTTTCGCCGCTCGACTGCTACAGCTGCAGCGCTTGTGCTAACGCTTGCCCGGCTCAGGCTCTGACCATGAAACCCCTCGATACCCAGCGTCATGAAAGTGAAAACTTTGATTATGCCCTCACCTTATCGGTAAAAGAAACGGGCCTCGATAAATTCTCCGTTAAAGGCAGCCAGTTCAACCAGCCGCTCCTCGAGTTCAATGGTGCCTGCGCCGGCTGTACTGAAACGTCTTACATGAAACTTTTGACGCAGCTCTTTGGATCGCGTATGATCGTTGCCAATGCGACGGGTTGTACCCAGGTTGGGGCTCTGCTATGCCGAGCATTCCGTACACGACGAACCACGAAGGCTTCGGTCCGGCTTGGTCGAACTCGGTCTTTGAAGATAACGCCGAATTTGCCTCGGTATGTCCCTCTCCATGGATCAGCAGCGTGAAGCCATCATCATGAAATCGGAAGAACTCCTGCCCTTGACGGAAGGCGCTCTCCACGATGCCATCCAGGCTTGGCTCGATTCCATCGGCGTCGCTAACGAAGGCGAAGTTACAGAAGGCATCAGCCGGACGTACCTCAAAGAATTGATGGCCGCGAAATTGACCGGTCAGGCAGCCGATCTTCAGAAAGACATCCTGGCTCATAAAGAACACGTCATCAAGAAGACGATCTGGATGTACGGCGGCGACGGCTGGGCTTATGACATCGGTTACGGCGGTTTGGACCATGTCATGGCTACCAATGCCAACGTCAACATCATGCTCGTCGACACGGAAGTTTACTCCAATACGGGTGGTCAGTCCTCCAAGGCTACGCCGATCGGTGCCGTCGCTCAGTTCGCAGCTTCGGGCCGCAAGTTCAACAAGAAAGATTTGGGCCGTCTGCTCATGACCTATGGCCATATCTACATCGCTCAGGTTGCTCTTGGTGCCGACGCGAACCAGCTCATCAAAGCCGTTAAAGAAGCGGAAGCTTACAACGGTCCGTCCATCGTCATCGCTTACGCACCGTGCATCAACCACGGTATCAAGGGCGGCATGGGCAACGCACAGAACGAAATGAAACGCGCCGTAGAAGCCGGTTACTGGCACCTCTACCGCTACAACCCGCTCCTCAAGGAAGAAGGAAAGAATCCGTTCATCCTCGATTCCAAGGAACCGACCCAGTCCTTCCGCGATTACCTCCTCGGCGAAACGAGATACGCAGCGCTCACGCGTACCTTCCCGGATATTGCTGAAGAACTCTTTGCCAAGCCGAAGAATTTGCTGCTAAGAAATACGAAGTATACAAAGAATTGGCCGACAAATAACGTTTGCACGACTATAGATCTGCTCAATCTATAGATACACGCTCAAAAACCATATACATACCCCAAGGCGAAGGCTGCTCCGGCAGCCTTCGTTTTGCATGGGAATCCTTTTCCTTCCAAAACACGTATCGTTTATGATACAATAAGACAGAAAGCAGGTGGTTACTATGAAGAAGATATGGCTCATCCGCCATGGCGAAAGCATTGCCAATACCGGTGAAGCGACGGACGATCATAAAAGTATTCCCCTGTCCGAATTGGGGTTGAAACAGGCCCAGGCCTTGGCCCTGCAAATACCGAAACAGCCGGATCTCATCGTGACCTCGCCGTATCTTCGGGCACAGCAGACGGCCATGTATACCATCGGACGATTTCCCGATGCAGCGACGGGGATTTGGGATGTCGTCCATGAATTTGTCTATCTGGCGCCGGCTACTTGTGTCGGGACGACATCGGCTCAGCGGCGACCCAGAGTCATCGACTATTGGCGTAACCTCGATCCCGACTACGTCGATGGCGAAGGGGCCGAAAGTTATCGGCAGCTCATCGACCGCATTGAGCGAACCCTGGCCCTCTTGAAGCGACGCCCGGAAGAATTTATCTTAGTCTTTACCCATGCCCAGTTCATCCGGAATTTTCTCTTAGTCTATGAAAATCCGAACCTCCCCGTCGAGGAGTATATGGCGGCCTTTCGCCGCAGCCGTTCCATTCGCAACGGGCAGATCATCGAAGTGACCATGAACTGGTAAAGGCATGTGTGGATCATCCCTTTTTGAAAGGAGTGTTTTAACATGGAATTACAGTACAGTGACAATAAGATTTGGATTGAAAATGAACAGGGCAAGGTCGTCGGGGAAGTCGACTTCATCCAGCGTGAGGACGGCAACTACGACATCGTCCATACCTTCGTCGACGACAGCCTGCGCGGCCAGGGGCTGCGGGAAAATTGGTCAAAGCCGCTGCCGATGAAATCCGCAAGCGCAATAAGAAGACGGCGACCAGCTGCACCTATGCCCAGGCCTGGTTCAAGCGCCATACGGAAGAACAGGATCTCTTAGGATAATAGAAAGCAGATAATGAAAAAGGCTCCCTGCCGTTGAACTGCTACCCGTCAAGTAGACACTCAAAAAAACATAAATAGGTTTTGTTTCTGCCACCGGTTTCCGGTGGCAGTTTTTTTATGCTGCCAGCCAATAGCTGGCATGTTTTTCCATCGGTGTTACGACTCCCAGATTTCTCTGTAATCGTTTTGTATTGTAGTATTCAATATATTCTTCTATCGCTTTAATCAGTGTTTCTCTATCTGTAAAACGATGTCCATAGTAACGTTCTCGCTTTAAGATTCCCCAAAACCCTTCCATAGGACCATTATCGATACATTTCCCCACTCGAGACATGCTTTGTACCATCCCGGCGGCCTTCAGTTTGGCATGGAAACTTCTGTTGGTATATTGAAAGCTCGATCGCTATGAAATAGCGGACGAGCTTCCGGATTGGAAGTAACGGCTTGATGGAAAGTATCGAATACTAAGGAATTGTCATTTCTATCACGAATTACGAAAGAGACAATTCTTCGATCATATAGATCAAGAATGGCACTCAGGTATATTTTATGAATCTCATTTCCCAGATAATACTTAAATTCGGTAACATCTGTAAGCCATTTTTCATTGGGGGCTTCCGCCATAAAGTTTCTACCCAGAATATTTTCTGCTATAAATTGCGGAGTTGAAGCTCGACGGGTACATCCGTGGCTACGATACTTAATGGTGGACTTGATGTTTTCTTCACGACAAATCCGGAGTACTCGTTTGTCATTGAGGTGCATTCCGTAATACCGTTCCATATCATCTCGAATTCGGCGGTAGCTTTGTCCGGATAAGCCCGGTGAATTTCTTCTACCTTTGCCGCAATCAATCTGTTTTCTTGTTCCATCGCAGGAATTTGGCGATGAAGCCATTTGTAATAGGCGGCTCGGGTTACTTTCCCTAATTTACATAAGGCTGAAATGGGATAGTGATGCTCCTCGTGTTCTTCCTGAATAGTCAGATAAATATGGCGTTTTTTTAATCGGCTCAGTCCCGCCTCCTCTCTATTTCGTCCAATTTTTTTAAGAAAGAAATCTCCATTTCCGCTTGTTTTCGCTTAGCTCTTTCTAGCTTGAGTTCGGCACGTAATCTTTCTACTTCCGTAAGTTGGTCTTCAGGTTTTCTTTTTCCGCGATTATCCTGTAAGGCATCAAGACCACCGGCTTCGTATTTCAACGTATAGCTACGGGCCTGTTGGTAGGAAATGCCGTACTTTACCGCAGTTTCTGCGTAATTATGGTCATGGGCGATACAATACTGAACCATTTCAACTCGCTCATCAAATGTTGTTTTTCTGCCTTTCGTCATGATAGAAAATCCTCCTGTTCCGGAAGCTTTCAGCTCCTCATGACTATTATACCTCTTAATCCATCTGCGTAGTTGTGTTGGTGATCTCAATCCAAATCTTTGACAGATAGCAGACAGAGATCCTTCCTGATTCAGATAAGCGGTTACCGCCTGAACTTTACATTCATGAGAATAGTAGTTGTTCTTTATGTGTGTAAAGGCATCGATACCATTCCCTTTATAACTACAAATCCAAACTCTGACCGCAGATGGGTCAACGGACAGACGCTTGGCAGCCGCATGGATAGATTCTATCCCATGGAGGATGTTTTTGACGGTATGCAATTTCTCTTGAGCAGATATCTTTGTTTTTCGCATTAAAAATACTCCCCTTCAAGCAGCATGAGATTTTATTATTTCTCATGTCTACCTAAAGGGGAGCATATCACGATGATCGCTGAACCTTTTTTGCTATTTATTGTTTTACTTTTTTCATCGACAAGCCGATGCGGCCGCGGTCGGCGTCGACACTGATGATTTCTGCCTGGACGATGTCGCCGGCGTGGACGATGTCCGTCGGGTGACGGAAAGGATGGTTGCTGAGCTGGGAGCGGTGTACCAGGCCCGGCGTCTTGATGCCGAAGTCGACGAAGGCGCCGAAATCGACGACGTTCTGGACCGTGCCGCGAACGACGGTCCCGACCTTGAGATCAGCGAGGGACAATACGTGCTGGCGGGTTAAGGGCTTGGGAAACTCGCTGCGGACGTCGCGGCCAGGCTTACGGAGTTCTTCTAAGATATCCTTGATGGTCGGTTCGCCGGCATCGAGGGAGGCGGCCAGCTTCGGAGCGGCATTGCACTGGACCTTATCTCTGAGCCCGGCCAACTTTTCCGGTTCTTTCAGGTCGGCCCGGGTCAGGCCGTACTGGCCGGCAATTTGAGCCGCCAGGTCATACGATTCGGATGGACCGACGTGTTGTCCAGCGGCTCATCGCCGTTTTTGATGCGCAGGAAGCCGGCACACTGGGTAAAGGTAGCCGGTCCCAGGCGAGGGACGTTCAAGAGTTCCTGCCGGTTTTTAAAGGGACCGTTTTCGTTTCGGTAGGTAACGATATTCCCAGCTGTCGACGCCGTAAGACCGGCGATGTGCTGGAGCAGGGCTGCCGAAGCCGTATTCAAATCGACGCCGACGTAGTTGACGACCGACGTGACGGTCTGATCGAGGGCCGACGACAGGTCCTTTTGGTTGACGTCGTGCTGATACTGGCCGACGCCGATGGAGCAGGGATCGATTTTGACCGATTCGGCCAAGGGATCCTGGATGCGGCGGGCGATGGATACGGCACCGCGGATGGTGACGTCCAGGTCGGCAGTTCTTCCCGAGCTAGTTCCGACGCCGAGTAGACCGAAGCCCCGGCTTCATTGGTGATGACGTAGCGGCAGTTCAGCTTGTAATTTTCGATGAGCTGGGAGACGAATTGTTCCGTTTCATAAGACGCCGTCCCGTTGCCGATGGAAATGAGGGTGACGCCGTGGCGGCGGATCATGTTGGCCAAATCCTTGGCACTCTTTTTCTTCTGGGCCTCCGAATGGGTCAGGTAATAAGTCCCGTAGTCGAGGACCCGGCCGGTAGCGCTGATGACGGCAGCCTTGCAGCCCGTGCGAAAACCGGGGTCAAGGCCTAAGATGATCTGGCCTTCAAAAGGCGGCTGCAAGAGGAGGTGACGGAGGTTTTCGGCAAAGACGTCGATGGCCTGTTTTTCGGCCTGGGCCGTCAATTCGTTGCGGATTTCCCGGTCCATTTGCGGGAAGATCAGCCGCTTGTAACTGTCAGCCGCGGCATTTCGGATGATGTCTTCGTAGGGCGAATGGCCTTTGATGACCAGACGGCACAGCATGTCGATATGTTTGTCTGACGGTTCCTTGAGGCTGACCTTTAATTTCTTTTCATTTTCACCGCGTTGATGGCCAGGACCCGGTAGCTCGGGAGGCGGGTGATGCGTTCACTGAAGTCGGCATAAGTCAGCATGGGGCCGGCGTCTTTTTCTTCGACTTGGAGGCTGCAGGTCAGGCGGGCTTCCTGCCAGAGGCTGCGGCGCAGTTTTTGGCGGTAGTCGGCTCGCTCCGAAAAGCGTTCAGCTAAGATGTTGGCCGCCCCCTGGATGGCATCTTCAATCGTCGGGACGTCGTCGTTCAGGAAGGCTTTGGCAGCGTCTTCCGGTGCCGGTCCTTTGGGATTTTGTTCGGAAAAGAGCCGGGCCAAGGTTCAAGGCCGGCGTCACAGGCCATGGAGGCCTTGGTGCGCTTCTTCGGTTTATAGGGAAGATAGATGTCTTCGACTTCTTGGAGCTGACGGGCTTTGTTGAGGGCCTCTTCCAGTTCGGCATTCCAGCAACCCTGGTCTTCGATCGATTGGCGTACCGTTTCTTTGCGGCTGGAGAGGGCCTGTTCGTAGGCGTACTGTTCCTGGATACAGCGCAGCTGGACTTCATCCAGCGTTCCCGTTGCTTCTTTTCGGTAGCGGGCGATGAAGGGAATCGTATTTCCTTCGTCGAGAAGGGAGAGAGCAGCCTGTACCTGCTGAGGACGGACGCCGAGGGTACGGGCAATTTCAATAATCATCGTTTCGTCAGTCATGGATTCATTCCCTCCATAATGAATAGTTAAGATTGCTTATTTTGTAAGAGAAACTTTACACAAGTCATTGAATTTTCTCTTAATAACCGTTATAATATAATATAGGATATTTTATTTTTTTGTTCATACAAAATAACTGTTGAATAAGGATAGAATGTCTTATTATACCATACTTTTCAAAGAAAGGGGGATAAAAATGGAAATTGCTGAAGTTTTGCGAAAAAACGGTTATAAAGTCACACCGCAGCGGCTGGCTGTCTATGATGCTATCATTCACAACCCGATGCATCCCAATGCCGAAGCTATTTACAAAACCTTACAGCCGAACTACCCGTCTATGAGTATGGCCACGGTATATAAAACCATGGAAATTTTTGCTAAAATAGGTGTCGTACAAGTCTTACAATGTGCAGAAGATGCCCATCGTTATGATTATAACACGAACCCTCACGCTCACATTCGCTGTGAGAAGTGCAACCGCGTCATGGATATCGACTTGGATCAGAAGCATCTGAGTCAGTTGGCTGCCGAACAGACTGGTTTTACGGTCAATGGTGTAAGTGTTTCGTTTGTCGGTGTTTGCCCGAAATGTCGGGAAAAATCGTAATATGTTATAACGTCTGTTTTCGCTGCTGTCGCACGAGCCTGTCGGTTTTGTGCGGCAGTATTTTATATTATAATGATAGTATATGTCTACAAGGAAAGAAAGGAAATATTATGCTGCATATTGGTTGTCATCTGTCGGTATCACAGGATTTTGCATATTGGGTGACGAAGCTTTATCTATAGGAGCCGATACGTTCCAATTTTTTTCGCGCAATCCGCGGGGAAGCAAGGTACGAAAACTCGATATCGATGATATGGAGGCTTTGAATGAACTCATGAAAAAGCACCACTTCGCCCCTATTTTAGCCCACGCTCCCTATACCTTAAACGGCTGCTCCCAGACCGCAAAGACGCGGGAATTTGCTCGTCAGGCCATGGCCGATGACCTGCGCCGCCTGGAATACCTCGAGAACTGCCGCTATAATTTTCATCCCGGCAGCCACGTCGGCCAAGGTCCGGAAATGGGCATCAACCTCATTGCCGACATGCTCAATACCTGCATGTTTCCGGAGCAGAAGACGACGGTTCTCTTAGAGACCATGGCCGGCAAGGGGACTGAAGTCGGGCGGACCTTTGAAGAATTGGCCGCCATCATCGATAAGGCGTCATGAATGATAAAATCGGCGTCTGCTCGATACGTGCCACGTCTTTGACGGCGGCTACGACATCGTCCATCAGCTCGATGACGTCCTCATGACCTTCGATAAGGTCATCGGCCTCGACCGGCTGAAAGCGTCCACATCAACGACAGCAAAAATGAACTGGCCAGCCATAAAGACCGCCACGAGAAAATCGGTGAAGGCCATATCGGCCTTGCCGCCTTTGACGCCATCGTCAATCACCCGGCCTTGCGGGCCCTGCCGTTTTATTTAGAAACGCCGAATGAACTCGACGGCTATGCCCGAGAAATTGCACTGCTCCGCTCTTTGCAAAGGCCGGAATAACCGTAGATAAAGGGGACTTTTTATGCGTATACTACACACTGCCGACTGGCATTTAGGAAAACTGTTTTATGGTTCGTACTTGACGGAAGAACAGGATTATGTGTTAAAGCACCAATTCCTGCCCCTCATTAAAGACGAAGGCATCGACGCCGTCGTTTTAGCCGGTGACGTCTATGACCGCAGTCTCCCGCCGACGGAGGCCGTGGCCCTCTTCGATGAAATCGCGACCAAGATCACGGCCGAGCTGAAGGTACCCTTTTTGGTTATCAGCGGCAATCATGACAGCGCAGCCCGCCTGTCCTTTGCCAGCCGTTTGCTATCCTCCCAAGGCCTTTATATCGCCGGCGAATTAGAACGCATGACCGGCCCCGTCTGGTTAGACGATGAGGACGGCCCCGTAGCCTTCCTGCTCGCGCCCTATGCCGAACCGGCCGTCGTCCGCCATTTCTTTGGCGATGACAGCCTGCGCAGCCATCAAGAGGCTTTAGCCGCCCTGTTGTCGTGGCAGCAGGGACAGATTCCTCAGGGGATGCGGACGGTCTGCGCCGCCCATGCCTTTGTGGCCGGCGGCCTTGCCGGTGACTCTGAGCGGCCTTTGTCCATCGGCGGCAGCGACCAGGTCGGAAGCGATTTGTTTACGTCCTTTTCCTATACGGCCCTGGGCCATCTCCACGGGCCGCAGCAGATCACGACGCCGACCATCCGCTATGCCGGAAGCCTTCTTAAATATTCCTTTGGCGAAGCCCGCCAGAAAAAAGGGGCCGTCGTCGTTGACCTCGATGGGAAAGGAAAGGCGCATCCCGTCTTTCATGAATTTACACCCCGTCACGACGTGCGCATCGTCAGCGGATCCTTTGAAGCGGTCATGGCGGCTACTGACGACCGGCCCGATGATTTTATCCTGGTACGCCTTTCGGATCAGCAGCCCATCCTCGACGGCATGGCCAAACTGCGGCGTAAGTACCCCAATGCCATGGCCCTTGAAATGCCCAATCGCAATACCGAAGCCGGCGGCCAGCGAGATTTTAACCTCAGGCAGTCGACGGGGCAGGAACTCTTTGACAGCTTCTCCAAAGCTATGCGGCCCGACCAGCCCTTGACCGAAGCCGAAGAAGAATGTGTCCGCCAGTTGTGGAAAGAGCTTGAAAAACGCCAAGAAGGGAGCTCCTTATGATTCCCATTTACTTAGAAATGAAGGCCTTTGGCCCCTATGCCGGTACGGAAATCGTCGATTTTCGTAGGTAAAGGATCATAAATTATTCCTCATCTACGGCCCGACCGGGTCCGGTAAGACGACCATCCTCGACGCCATCTGCTACGCCCTCTACGGCAGTACCAGCGGTGATATCCGCACCGGTGCCTATATGCGAAGCGAGTATGCGACGCCGGAAGAGCCGACGTCCGTATCCTTCCGCTTTGCCATCGGCCAGAAATATTACCGCATCGACCGCAGTCCGGAACAGCAGATTGCTAAAAAAGAGGCGATGGCTTGAAGAAGGCTTCGGCCCAGGCCGCCTTGTATGAAACCGATGCCGATGGGAACGAAGAAAAGCTCTTGGCTGCCAAAAACGTTACGGCTTCCGTCGAAACGCTGTTGGGCTTTAAAGCCGATCAGTTCCGACAAGTCGTCCTCTTGCCCCAAGGCGATTTTCGTAAACTCCTCCTGGCCAACTCCGGCGAGCGTCAGCAGATCATGCAGACCTTATTTCATACCCAGTCCTATGCCAAGCTCCAGGCCCTGGCCAAAGAACGCCATGACGAACTGGAAAGTCGCCATGAGCAGGTGGTCCATGAACGAGAACAATGCCTGATTAACCTGGGAATCGACGGTGAAGACGATTTGCCAGAGAAAGAACAGCAATTTAAGGACCAGGAAAAGGGGCTGTCGGCGCGGTGGAAAGAGGCTGAAACCGAGCGCAGTGCCCGGCAGAAAGACTTCCAAGCGGCCCAGGCCTTAGAAGCTCACTGGAAACTGTGGGAACAGAAGGGCAAAGAAGCGGCCGACCTCGAAGGCAAGGCGGCCTTGTTTGACCAGAAGCGACAGCGAATCGACGTCCTGCGCAAGGCCGAAGTCTTAGCCGAACCCTGCCGCCATCTCGATGAGTTGGAACGGGAAGGGAAGGCCACCGCTGCGGCTGCCGATAAGGCCCATGAAGCGTCACAGCAGGCGGCGAAAGAACTGAAGGCCGCTAAAGAGAAGATGGATGCCCTGGAACAGAAAGAAGGGGCCTATAAGGCGGCCGGAGAAGAACGGGTCAAGCTGACGAACCTCAAGGGAAAAGCCGATTCCTACTACGATCAGTGCCAAGAAGTTCAAAAACTCCGGGCTGAGGCGACGGCTGCGAGAAGGCCTGGAACAAGGCTAAGGACGACAGGGAAAAGGGGAAAAGGGACTTAGAAAAAGCCCGAACCGCCCTGTCGGCCCTGTCTGAACAGGCCCTTTTGGCCGAACAGGTAAAGCAGCAGTGCCAGTCCCTAAAAGATCGAGTCGCGCGAGAGAAAGAAGCCGCAGCCCTGGCCCTTCAAAGGGACGAAAGGCAAAAACAGTGGCAGCAGCTTCAGTCGGCCTTAGAAAAAGCGGCCCAAAGAGCCAAAAACGACCGCGTAGACTATGAATGCGTCCGATCTTCCTTCTTACAGGCCCAGGCCGCCGTCTTGGCCGCGGACCTTGTCGACGGAACGCCGTGCCCGGTCTGCGGGGCTACGGATCATCCCTTGCCGGCCGCTCCGCCTGAGGATTTGCCGACGCGAGACGACGTCGAACGGCGGCAAAAAGTGGCCGAAACGAGCGAACAAGGGCGGCAGAAGCTTGAAGTCGACACCAAGGCCGCCGAAACGGCCTATCAGGCCTTAGACGGGCAATATCGGAGACTGCGCCAGCAGTACCCCCAGGAAGCCTCTTTGAATGAATTAGAGGCAGAACTGAAAGAGGCTCAGCAAAAACAGGCCGACCTTGAAAAAACCCTGGCCCAGGGAGAGACCCTTCGCAAGGACGTTTCCGATGGCGAGACGAAACTCAGTCAATGGGAAGCCGCCGAAGAAGGGGCTCGAAAAGCCTTAGAAGAGGCCAAAACCAAGGCCGTCAAAGCCGGCGAAACCCAGGCTCACTTAGAAGCGGAACTTCCCGAAGCCTATCGCGACCCCAAGGCCCTCGGCCGCCGCCTGACGGAACTTACGCAACATATTAAGGACTACGAAGAACAGCTTCAGAAGAGCCGGGACCAGTTGCTGACCTGCGAACGCCAAGGGCTCAGCGCCAGGAAGAGGTCAGAAATCTAACCCAGCAGGTGCTGACCCTGCGTGCCCGATTTAAACAGGCCTACAACGACTTGGGACAGCGGGTGACAGCAGCCGGCTTTGCCTCGGTCCGAGCCTGCCGGGACATGCAGGCATCGGTGAAAGACATTCCCGTTCTTGAAGCCGAAGTCCGTCAATACGATACAAAGCTCCAACAGGTACGCGGTCAGCTCCAGCAGGAAAAAGAAGCCATTGACGGCAAAAGCCGCCCCGATGTGACAGCCCTCGAAAAAAGCTTGAACGAGGCTGAAAAGACCAGCCGGGACCTTGCCGAAGAACGGGGCCGCCTGTCAGCCACTTTTTCTCAGTGGCAGCAGGAAAAGAAGAAACTCTTGGCCCTTGGCAGGATGAAAAAAATCTGGTCGAAGATATAAGACTGTCGGCGCCGTTTACGACCTCATCGCCGGCAAACAGACGGGCATCAACTTTGAACGCTACGTCTTAGGGGCTCTCCTCGACGACGTTTTAGCAGCGGCCAATGAACGGCTCCAATCCATGAGCCGTCAGCGCTACACCCTGCAGCGCTCCCAGAGCTGGGACGATAAACGGGTCAAGCAGATCGGCCTCGACATCGAAGTCTATGACAATTATACGGGCTATGCCCGGCCGGCCAATACCCTCTCCGGCGGGGAAACCTTCTTGTCCTCCCTGTCCCTGGCATTGGGGCTGGCCGACGTCGTCCAAGCCTATTCCGGCGGCATCCACCTCGATGCCATCTTTATCGACGAAGGCTTCGGCACCCTCGACAGCGAGACCTTGGACTATGCCCTAAAGACCTTAGCTTCCCTTCGAAGCGGCGGTCGCCTGGTCGGCATCATTTCCCATGTGCCGGAATTAAAAGAGCGCATCGATGCCCGCCTTGCCATTCATAAAACCGATCGGGGCAGTACGTCGTCCTTTGAATTTTCCTAAGACCGTCTTTATATACCCTATATTGTTGAATCGACGGAAAAAGTATATAATAAACCATAATCGAGAGAGGAGGGACGGAATGTCCATTCAAAAAGTACGCGACTATTTCTCCCAGTGGGGGATGGAAGACAAGGTTATGGAACTGACCGAATCCAGCGCCACCGTCGAAGAAGCGGCAGCAGCCCTTCATACGGAAGGCCGGCGCATTGCCAAGACCATGTCGTTTTTGGTCGGAGATCAGCCGATCCTCATCGTCTTTGCCGGCGATGCCCGTGTCGATAACCATAAGTACAAAGAACGGTTTCATAAGAAGGCATCCATGATCAAGGCCGACCAAGTCGAAGACCTCATTGGCCATCCTGTCGGCGGTGTATGTCCCTTTGCCATTCATCCCGGCGTCGACGTCTATCTCGATGAATCACTCAAGCGTTTTCACACTGTCTTTCCGCCTGCGGCACGGCCAATAGTGCCATCGAATTGACCTGGACGAGCTGATGACCTATTCCAAGGCTCGCGAATGGGTCGACGTGTCCAAAGGTTGGCAGGAAGATTGTATTTAAAAAAAGGGGGTAACGCACTATGCAGTTTACTTTTAAACACACGAATTTTAACGTCCTCGATCTTCAGCGCAGTATGGACTTTTATCAGGAAGCCCTGGCTTAACCGAAGTCCGCCGTATCGAAAACCCTGATTTCACCATCGTCTACCTCGGCGACGGCGTTACGGACTTCCAGCTGGAATTGACTTGGCTCAAAGATCGCAAGCAGCCGTACAACCTCGGTGACAATGAATTCCATACGGCTTTTTCCGTTAAGGATATGGATGCTGCTTTGGCCAAACATAAAGAAATGGGCTGCGTCGTCTATCAGAATCCGGCCATGGGCATCTACTTCATCGTCGATCCCGACGGCTACTGGTTGGAAATCATTCCGGAGCGCGGCTAATGAAGAAGGAATATACACAGCGGACGGCTCGCCTCATCGGCCAGGAAAAAGTAGATGAATTAAATAATAAGAAAGTGCTCGTCTTTGGCGTCGGCGGCGTCGGCTCGGCTGTCGTCGAAGCCTTAGGCCGGGCCGCGTCGGTCACCTCATCTTAGTTGATGCCGACGTCTTCGATCCGTCGAACCTTAACCGCCAGTTAGGGGCGACGGTGGAAACGATCGGTCGGCCAAAGGTAGAGGTCATGAAAGAACGGTTGCTGACCATCAATCCCGACATCGACGTCGAAACCCATGCCACCTTCTACTTGCCCGAAAGCCATGAAGGCTTCATTGCCAAATCCGGTGCCGATTACGTCGTCGATGCCATCGACACGACCAGTGCCAAGATCGCCATCATCGACGAAGCTTATCACAGCGGGATTCCCGTCGTCTCTTCCATGGGAGCCGGCAACAAGCTCCATCCGGAGTACTTCCAGCTCGACTACATCGAAAAGACGACCGTCGATCCCTTGGCGAAGATCATACGCCACGAATTGAAGAAGCGCCGCATCCGCCGCATCAAAGTCGCCTATTCGACGGAAGTGCCTCGTACGCCCATCTCGGACAGCGAAGAACTTCGTCCCAGCCCGGGCAGCATCTCCTTCGTACCCGCTACGGCTGGTATGATTTTAGCCGGTGCCGTCATACGCGACCTCCTCGATTTAACCTAAAATAAAATTTTACCCATCTTATACACAAGGGCTGCGACAAAGAATCGCAGCCTCTTTTTACGGTATTTTCACGGGATTCCGGCGATTTTGATAAGTATCGGAGCATGTTTGTCCACAACATGATAAAGTATTCACACATTGACACGACCTACTATATATAGTATCATAAGTCTTGTAAATATTGGCCCCTATATCATACATGTTGTGGGATATGTAGGGGTTGTGGACATTTTTATACAATATACTGTGGAGGTAGACATATGCTGGAAGTAATTAAGAGAAATGGACAAAAAGTACCCTTTGACAGGGACAAAATTACGATCGCCATTGAAAAGGCCATGAACAGCAGCAGCGGCGTATACGAAGAAGGCCAGGCTGCTAAGATTGCAGGTGAAATCGAAGCATATGCTGCATCCATTCATAAGGACATGACCATCTATGCCATTGAAGATCAGTCTATTACCGCCTCTTGAAGTACAACAATCCGGCAACGGCCCGGGCTTATGAAAACTACAAAGCCATTCAGTCCTTTAAGCGCCAGACTAACACGACGGACAACGACGTTTTCGGCCTGTTGAACAACACCAACTTAGAAGTCCTGAATGAAAACTCCAATAAGAACGGCCACGTCGTTTCGACTCAGCGTGACCTCATTGCCGGCGAAGTATCGAAGGACATTGCCCGCCGTAAATTGATTCCGGCCGACATCGTCCAGGCTCATGACAGCGGTGCCATCCATTTTCATGACATGGATTACATCATTCAGCCTATGTTCAACTGCTGTCTCATCAACCTCGAAGACATGCTGGCCAACGGTACGGTCATCAACGGCAAGAAAATCGATACGCCGAAGTCCTTCCAGGTTGCCTGCACGGTTACGACACAGATCATCGCCCAGGTCGCCAGCGGCCAGTACGGCGGCCAGTCCATCAACGGCATCGACCGCATCTTAGCGCCCTACGTCCGCAAATCCTTCAAGAAATACATGAGTGCCGTCGTCGAAGAACAGCGCGAAGTCTACGGCATCGAACCGGACATGGAAAAGGCCGAAGAAATCGCTTGGAAGCGTACCAAGAAAGAAATCAAAGACGGCATCCAGACGATCCAGTATCAGATCAACACCCTCATGACGACCAACGGCCAGGCTCCGTTCGTCACCTTGTTCATGTATTTCCAGCCCGACTACGAATACGCCAAAGAAGCGGCCCTGATTGACGAAGAACTCCTGCGTCAGCGCATTCAGGGGATTAAGAACGACGCCAACGTCTACGTTACGCCGGCCTTCCCGAAACTGATCTACGTCCTCGACGAACACAACGTCCGCGAAGGCAGCCCGTACTTCTATCTGACCAAGCTGGCTGCTGAATGCACGGCCAAACGGATGTATCCCGACTACATTTCGGCCAAGAAGATGCGCGAATCCTATGAAGGCAACGTCTTCAGCCCCATGGGTTGCCGCTCCTTCTTGAGCCCTTGGAAAGATGCCCAGGGCAACTACAAATTTGACGGCCGCTTCAACATGGGCGTCGTCTCCTTGAACCTGCCCCAGATCGGGATCCTCGCCGACGGTGACGAAGAAAAATTCTTCCAGATCCTCGACAAACGCCTGGAACTTTGCAAAAAAGCACTTCTCCTTCGCGTTGAACTGTTGAAAAAAGTTACGTCCGACGTCTCGCCGATCCACTGGCAGTACGGTGCCATTGCCCGCCTCCAGCCCGGTGAAACGATCGAAAAATTCATTTATGGCGGTTATGCTACCTTGTCCTTAGCTACATCGGCATGTACGAAGCGACGGTACTGACCAAGCACTGCTCGCACACGACGCCGGAAGGCCGGAAATTTGCCATGCGCATCATGGACGACCTCAACGCCCACATCCAGCAGTGGAAGAAAGAAACGAATATCGCTTTGCCCTCTACGGTACGCCGGCAGAAAACCTGACTAACCGCTTCTGCAAGATCGATAAGGCTCGTTTCGGCTCCATTGCCAACGTCACTGACAAAGATTACTACACCAACAGCTATCACGTCGACGTCCGCGAACCGATCAACGTCTTCGACAAGTTCTCCTTCGAAGCTGATTTCGAAGACAAATCGACGGGCGGCTGCATCAGCTACGCCGAAATCCCCAATATGTCTCATAATATCCCGGCCGTCCTGACCATGATCCAGTATATTTACGACCATATTGCTTACGGCGAATTCAATACCAAGCTCGACTACTGCCACGAATGCGGCTTTGACGGCGAAATCATCCTCAACGATGACAACCAGTGGGAATGCCCGCGCTGCCATAACCAGGACCGCAACAAACTGACGGTTATCCGCCGGACCTGCGGCTACTTGGGCGAAAATTTCTGGAATGAAGGGCGGACACAAGAAATTACCAACCGTGTCCTCCATATATAAGAGGTGACTTTCTTTGCATTATGCACAGATGAGACAGTATGATATTGCCAACGGGCCCGGCATTCGCTCGACCCTCTTCGTTACGGGCTGCTCGCGAAACTGCTTCAATTGTTTCAACCCGGAATACCAAAATGCCCAGTTTGGGAACGTCTGGACCGATAAGGAAACGAAACAGCTCCTGTCCTGGCTCCAGGCGCCGACCAACAGCGGCCTGACCCTCCTCGGTGGGGAACCGATGGAAAACACGGACGGCCTGACGCCTTTGATAAAGGAAATCAAGGCGGCCCTGCCCGACAAATCCGTCTGGGTCTATTCCGGCTTCACCTACGATGAAATCATAAAGGACCCGCAGAAAAAGGCACTCCTCGATCAGTGCGACGTCCTCGTTGACGGCCCCTTCGTCGACGCTTTGAAAGACCCGGGACTCTACTTTAGAGGCTCGTCGAACCAGCGCATCATCGACCTTCAGAAGACGCGCGAAACCGGTGAAATCACCCTGTCTGGCCAGACGGACGATAACCGATCTTTGCCTGCTTTTTACGATAGCAAAGAATGCCTATTGACTAATAGGATTTACAGCATCAGCCTTTCTTGATATAATAAGTGTAAATAGACGTTCCTATTTTCTTTCATTATGTAACGTCGGACAGACGTTAAGGGGGGCTTATCATGGTAGTCGAATCGGTCAAAAAAGTAAAGAATATCGTTACGGAAGTTATGAAAGGCTATACCAGCAATTCCACTGGCGGGTGCTGTGGCGTATCCCTTCCGCCGGAAGAACAGCGCGAGCTGAAACGCCTGAAAGAAGGGGCCCAGGCCGAAAAGAAAGATTGACAGTCAGTGTAAAAACGAGTACACTACAAGCATACAATGCAGACGCACGACGGGGGCACCACTCAAGGTGTCAATCGTCGTGCGTTTTTATTTTGCTCACGAGAGGTGGATACGATGCAGTTATTATTGAATGGGGCCCGCGTCGACGGCCCGTGGTCTTCGTTAGAAGAATTAAAAAATGCCCATGGCAAAGGACAGGAAATCACCATCGTCAACGGTTTTGCGACGACGGAAAATTTAGCCTTAAAAGACGGTGACGAAATCTATTTCATCCCCAAAGACAGGCTGCCGCCCAAAGAAGCGCTAGAGGCTATGATGTGTTCCCGCCATACGCCGAAAGTCCATGAAAAAGTCAGTGCCGGCCGGGTCGCCATCTGCGGCCTTGGCGGACTTGGTTCCAATGCCGCCGTCTACTTAGCCCGTACCGGTGTGGGCCATCTGCACCTCATCGACTTCGATACCGTCGATGCCAGCAACCTCAACCGCCAGTCCTACATGGTACGCGACCTCGGTCAGCGCAAGACTGACGCCTTGGCCCGGCAGATTGCCGATATCAATCCCTTTATCGACGTCCGGACGGACTTCGTGCGCATGACCGAAGCCAATACGGCAGACCTCCTAAAGGACGATCAGATCGTCTGTGAAGCCTTCGATAACCCCGATGCCAAGACGATGTTGGTCCACACGGTCCTTGAAGAATGTCCCGATACATACGTCGTCTCGGCGTCTGGTATGGCCGGCTACGGCGACAGTAATGAAATCCAGACCAAGAAAATCATGGACCGCTTCTACGTCTGCGGTGACCAGACTCGAAATGCCAAGCCCGGCCGGGGTCTCATGGCGCCTCGCGTGGCCATCTGTGCCGCCCATGAAGCCAATTTGATCATTCAGTTATTGGTCGATGTGTTGTAATCGCCAGGGCATATTGAGCGAATTTTCGAACCGTAGGAGAAGCGGCATTGCCGGGAAGAAAGGCGATGCCGAGGGTAATGGACGCCGGCGGATCGAGAGGTAAGAGGACGGCCGACGTCACCCTTTTTCTCGTAATCAGCCGGTTCATGATACTGATGCCGAGTCCTTCTTCTACCATGGAGATAGCCGCACTATTCTCCAGCGTCGTATAACCAATACGAGGCTGGAGATTATTTTTTTAAGGAGCTGCAGGACATCGTCGTCCTTTCCCAGGGCCGGCATGATGACCGTCTCTTCTTGGCAGCGGGCCAGGGGATAAGCCCATCAGGCGCCAGTTCATGATCGGGCGGTACGGCGGCCACCATCTCATCATCTGAAAGGGGAATCCAGTCGTAAGGCATGGGTTCCTGATAACTGAGAAAACCGATGTCGGCCGTGCCTTATCGAGCCAGGCCGTGACCTCCTGGCGAATGCCTTCCATCAAGTGAATCTTGATCTGGGGATAATCCTTTTGAAAGCGGCCGATGACCGGGGGCAGCCAATGCGTGGCCACACTGGAATAGGCGGCGATGTTAAGGCTCCCTGTGAGCAGGCCGCGGATGTCGGAGGCCAATTCCTCCATGCGCTTTTCTTCCGTGAGCAGCTGACGAATGGGAACTAGCAGGCGCTCGCCGTTTGGCGACAAGGTGACGCCATGGCGGCTGCGGAGCAATAAGGGGAAACCAAGTTCTTTTTCAAGGGCGGCGACGAGTTGACTGACGCCGGAAACGGTGTAGTCCATTTGTTTGGCAGCCGCGGCAAAGCTTCCGGTTTCGACGGCGGCTAAAAAGGCTTTATAACGGGCAGTATCCATAAGACTCCTCTTTCTTGTTCATTAAGTAATACTATATGAAATATAAAAAGATTGTAGATTTACTTAATTATACCCACTGACTATAATAAAGTACAGAGAAGGAGGAGCAGTAAATGAAAGTAAATGGAAATGGAGAAATCATGCTGGCCGGTATCCTTTGGGGGACCATCGGTATCTTTATCTGGTTTATGAAAAGAGACGGCGCTACGGCCGAATGGATCAGCTTTTTGCGCGTCTTTTTTTCGTGGCTTATCCTATTGGTCTTCGTCGGCTGGCGAAGCGGCTGGACCTCGATGAAAGTATCGCCAAAAATCATGGTCTACTGTGCCTTATTGGGCCTTATCTGTCATGGCATTTATAATATCTTTTACAGCCTGGCCGTCACCTCTATCGGCGTATCCCTCAGCGCCGTCCTGCTCAACGTGGCGACGGTGTTTACGGCTGTCTTTTCGGCCCTCTTCTTTCGCGAGAAGATTACGCCCATGAAGGGCATGGCCCTGGTCATCAATATCCTGGGCTGCATCCTGGCCGTGACCGGCGGCACGCTGGGGCTTTCGGCACTATCCATATGGGGGCTTTTCTATGGCATCATGGCCGGCCTCTGCTATGCCCTGACCGCCATTATCGGGAAACTGGCAGGGTACGGAACGGATGCCTTCGTCATGAGCCTGTGGAGCTACTTTTGGGCTGCCCTCTGTCTCCTGGTCTGGATCCTGTGGCAGCAAGGAGCCATGACCGTGTCGCCGGCCGTTTTGGGCCTGGGCTTCTTCTACGCCCTCATACCGACCGTTCTGGGCTACATCCTGTACTACCTGGGCCTCCAGCAGATCGAAGACCTGAGCAAAGTTCCCGTCCTGGCCTCCCTAGAAACGGCCGCCGCCGTCGTACTGGGCATGGCCCTTACCGGCGACGTCCTGCACCTCCCAAACTTCGTCGGCATCGCCCTCATTATTGGATCCCAGTGGCTCATCGGAAAATGCCGACACCAACCATAATACCTTCAGACATAAATCGCGTCTCATCGTGGAAAATACTTAAGAACCTTAACCCCGAAGTGCTGTGGCTACTATCGGGGAGTGTTTTTGCTTATGAGTTTATCTTTGGTAGAGACGTCTGTTTGACCTATGCGATGGCGGTTGTTTGACAGCGCTAAAGGAAAAACGTATACTAAAAGAAAAGTCAAAGTAATGCGACGGCTTTGGAAAACCGATTTTAGGGGCAAAAACCCCGTAGGTTTGAAAATTTCCAAAAGCCTTACAAACGGCATGGTTGTGCGACGAAAACTCGATTTCAATTTTGAGTTTTAACCCAGGTCCCCGAAAAAGGCGAAAAAAGCCCGAGGTTTGAAAAAATCGCCTGTGGGCCCGCTCCCAGAGCGGGTACTGGGAGACAGAGGTCGCATTACCAAATTCCCCGTAAGGGGACTGAGACCAGCCATCCAGTTAGCATAGCGGGAAGCTTTTTTAGCGAGGTCGCATTACCAAATTCCCCGTAAGGACTGAGACCCGAGTCCGCGTCATGAAGAACCATGCGCAACTGGTGTCGCATTACCAAATTCCCCGTAAGGACTGAAACGCCGTACTGGATTTATTGTGGGCAAGCTGACCTTGTTCGTCGCATTACCCAATTCCTCGTAAGGGGACTGAAACTTGTTGTTATTCAGTAATACCAGAACGCCGGTTTTCTTGTCGCATTACCCATTTCCCCCGGGTTTAATATGCTCCTTTTCAAAAAAGAGGTAATCAATAGGGGGACGGAAAGTCCGAAGGCTTTTGTTTCTAGAATAAGGAATGAAAAAAGTCGATACAGGCATCCATTTGTGATGTCTTGTATCGACTTTTTGTTGTCTATGAGAGCTATAAGCGGGACGTAGGACGAGGTTTATATCCTTTATGGGGTGGAAGAAGGGCGATAATACGGGACTTTAAAGATAAAACGAATCTTTGAGAAATGGCTTTCTAAGGCGGTGTACCGGCTTTTGTGAGGCGCTTTTTTAGGCAGGTGTAACGCGTTACCTTATAAGAAGAGAAGAAAAGAAGAGAATAGAAATAGAAAAGACAAGATATAAAAAGATAAGACATAGAAAATATAAAGAGATAAGAGTATAAGTAGATATAATATTTTTTTGTTTTTAAATTCATGATTTTTGAGACAGAAAAAGGGCCTTTTTAGGATGAAATTCTTCGCTTATCAAAGTCTGGGCGGCAATCGTATTTTGACCTAAATTGTATTTATAGAATGGACAAGTGTATTAATTTACAAAATATTGAAAGTTCAGAAAACTTTAGGTATTTCATGGATACGACCTGATAGTTGTGAATAAAGTCATCATAAAAGGAATATTAATTCTGAAATATGGGTTTCTTTCAAGAAAAAATAAAATGAAAAACGACATTTTTGTAAAAAAACGTGACGCATTTTGCTTTTTTTTTCTCTTATAAGAGTAGAGGGGTAATTTCAAAAGACATTCCCCAAGAAGAAAAAAATGAGGTGCTGGCAATGAAAAAGTTACAATGGCTGAAAACGAAAGTCGGGCTCTTTTTAGATCCCCGTATCCTGTATTTGATGAATCTTCCCAACGGCGATTCGTATATCGTGCTTTGGTTCTTCTTAAAGGATATGGCAGGCATGGTCAATGACGACGGTAAGATTTACGTGTCCGAGACCGAGCCCCTTACGACGCAGCTCATTGCCAAGAGCCTGCACCGCCGTCAGCCTTTTATTGAAAATGGGCTGCGTGCATTGGAACAGGTCGACCTTATTGAACGTGATGAAAATGGCCTGATCCGCATCGTCATCTGGGATGAGCTGCAAAGCTTTCATCGCGATGAGAGGCGAAGGGAGCAGACCAATGAACGGGTTCGCCGCTACCGTGAGAGGCGGCGCTTGGCGCAGGAAGCTCAACAAGAGAGCCTCCAAGAAGAAAGTCCTGTTGTCGACACTTCCAGTGAAGGCCTTCCCGAACCTTCCCATGGTAATCCCGTCGAGTCCGTATCGGTGGAATCTATCGTAGCTGAATCAGATGAAGCCGAACACGGCGTTGAAGCAAAATCTGTATCCGAGGAAGAGACCTGTCATGAAACAGCTCCGAAAATGCTCCCAGGAGAAGCTGTGACGACGCCGAAGGCGGCAAAGGGTTACGCTTCGGTTCAGACCTATCAGAACCTCTTTGGGCCCATGCAGGGCGATTTTGCCCATCGATTGATCACCTTGGAAAACATGTGGGGCAGTGAGCCTACCTGTACGGCCATTGAGATGGCCCACGAAAACAAGGTCAATAATATCAACTACATCGCCGCCATTTTGAAGAACAGCAACGGACGACCGATGCGCGGCAAACGAAAGGAAGATAAGTATAATGGCTATGCGAACTTTGATGAGTATATTGACGGCGTGCTACGGGGAGAACCAGAATATAAACCACATCTTCGTCGAGACGCTGAAGGACAATCTGGCTCCGACATATCGGTGACCCAGGCCAAGACCTTGGCTAATCGACTCGTTTCTTCGCATAAATTTTCGCCGTCCATTTCCGAGATCGTTGCCGAATGGCAGCAGATGAAAAGGGAGATGAACCGCCGCGTCTACGAGGCTACGCCTGTCTCCATGACGATGAGCCCGGAAACGAAACGGCGCGTGACGGAGACCATCGAGCGGATTCGCGAAAGCAGGCCTAAAGCATATGGCGCCATGAGTCCCCATGTGATGGAATTTGCCCGCCAGTTCTTCCCGGATATCAGCGAGGCGACGGCCCAGCGCAACTGCCTCGACATCATGAACTGCATGAGTACCCGTGAAGCTGAAATCGCTTCCGGAAGTCCCTACCGGACCTATATGGAATTGAATGATAACGGCATGATTACCTTAGTCATCCGTAAAATCGCATAAAGAAAGGAGCGTCTATGAACAAAATTTGGAGTTTCTTACGAAACCTCGACAAGAGGAAACTCATCTTCATCCTGCAAAGGGCCAGTGCTATCTTACTTCCCATCAGGCCCTATGCCGAATGCGGACGGACCGATTCCTGTCCTTGTCCCATTAAAAAGAAGGCCATTCAAGCATCGCCATCGGCGGCCAAACGGCCAGTGTAGAAATTGGAACGCGACATGAGTTTTAAGAAAGGAGCCTTATGAAAGTCTATGTGAACGCCGGCCACGACCGGCAGCTTGATTCGGGCGCCGTCAATCCGCGCCTCGACCTCAGGGAATGCGACGCAGCTTACGAATTGGCCTGCCTCGTCATGTCCTACCTCGAAGACAATGGCATTGCCGTACACTTCGGTCAAAGCGACGATCTCTATGCCGTCTGTGACGAGGCTAACTGGGAAGACTGTGACCTCTTTATTTCCCTTCATTTTAACGCCTTCAACGGCCGTGCCAGCGGGACGGAAACGCTGATCTCTGGCTCTACGGGCAGCCTCATGCTGGGGCACTGTATCCAGTCTAATGTGAAGGCCGTCTTGAATTTGCCCAACCGAGGGCTCAAAGAAAGGCCGGGACTCTTCGTCCTGCGCAGCACCATGATGCCCGCCGTCTTGGTCGAAGTCTGCTTTATTGATAACGACTCTGACTGGCGCCGCTATGAAGCCCATAAAGACGCGGTAGCCAGGGCGATTGCTACGGGTATCTTGCAGTACCCGGCCCAGATGAAAGGTGCTGCGCTTTGGGGTGAAGCCGCTTAACCTACATGTTTATGAACGGGTGCATTACCCGATGATCCCTTGTTTTTTTGAAGAAAGGAGGCATGAATCATGGCAGAACGTAGTGCAGTGTCCAGCAAATTGAAGTTGGTCCTGTCTTATCTCGACGAGTCCGGCGAAGCGCGGAGCAAGTCGGTACAGATGCGCAATCTCGTCATCAACGCCGACGCCGAGAACGTTATCGCGGCCGTAGGTGCCTCGGCACCTTGTACGATGATCCCATCGTGACCGTCCGTGAAGTCGTCGAAAACGAGATCACGGCCTAAGGAAGAGCCTTCGGGTCTTCCGACCATCACTAAAGAAAGGAGAGAAACCAATGGCTATTAAATCGGAAACGAAAACGCTGCGCCTGACCTTCGTCGACGGCGTCAATAAAAACGTCAGCTATTCCATTGCTTCGCCGAAGGCAGACCTCGACAAAGCAACCGTCGATGCAGCGGCCGACGTCATCATCGATGCAAAATCTTTGCGACCGACGACGGCGGCAACCTGACGGGCTTGAAGTCCAGCCAGATCGTAACACGTAAAGTCGAAACGCTCGAATAAGCGTTGTCGTAATACAGGGGGGATACCTTGGGCGGCATTTGCCGCTCAGGGTATTTTCCGTATCTGAATTTTTGGTGAGACATGTGAGTGATTCGTGAGGGGTGTTTATAATCTAAATATAAAGTAAGGAGTTGGTCTTATGACAATTCAATTAAGGCACTGCGTACGTGCAGCACAGCGCGGCGATAAATTGGCGGCAGAAGCGTTGATTCAGGAATTTATGCCCCTGTTTCGCAATCAAGCGAAGCAGTATCAGAAGCAGTATCGGTGGCATTATCATGATTTTGATGAAGCCTTTCTACTGCTTTTCAGGGAGCGATGCACTGTATTTTTCAGTATGATTTAGAGCAACCGGAGACGGTCGTTGAAGTGATGGTAGCTTCAGTACATAATTATTTTCGTCGTGAATCCTATGGGCATGAATGTTACTGTGACAGAGTGGAAAAAAATGTCTTTGATAATGATACCGTGACTGATTTACCCGAAACGGCCTTGGCTCCGAAGAAACTTGTCCGGAACATCTGTACTTGCAGCATGAAATGAGCATGGAGATGGAGCAGGCATTAAAGCTATTGCCAGCGCTTCAGCGTGAGCTGATTGTGAAGCACGTCGTTGACGGCGAGTCTTACAGTCAGTTGGCAAAAGAACACTCTCTCAGTAAAGCGACCGTCGGCTATCATGTAAAAAAGGGACTGCTAAAGATGCGAATGCATCTGGGTGATGAACGGAAGGTTGGTTAGGTTGAGTAAATTATAGAGAAGCCTTGGATTTGTGGTTAATCTAGATCACAAATTCAAGGCTCTTTTTGTGATAGGACTTCAAAAATATGGTATAATATGAATATATCCATGGAGTTTATACCATTCTGCCCCGATGTAATGAAAATGCGGATCTTGAGCATTTTTAAAATTAAATTTCAGCGAAAAAGAAGAAAACAGCCGAAAAATGAAATCCGCCCCGCAAACTGTAAAATCGACGGCTTAGCTAAGTTATTTGTAAGGGGTGCTGTTAAGAACCTTAATCCCCGCAAGGACGGAAACTTTTGCCTTTTCAGCAATATTAACATTTTTAGTTGTTCTGTTAAGAACCTTAATCCCCGTAAGGACGGAAACTTGCAGACATATCAAATGAATATTTATTACTGTATTCGTTAAGAACCACAATCCCGTAGGACGTAACGCAGCCTGTTGCACGGGTAGCTTGTATTTTTTTATAATCCATGGTAAATTGGAAAGGCTTAAAGAATATTAATGAAGCAGACTGGGGGGAATAAAATGGTACATGCTATTGATGCTGCAAGATTTTTTGTCAATATAGCCAACACGATCCCCACGGATGATTTGATGACCAACATGCGAGTGAATAAGCTTTTATATTTTGCCCAAGGGGAATGTTTGCGGAAGTTAGGCAAACCGCTTTTTGATGATGATATGGAAGCTTGGGATTATGGCCCTGTGGTCCCTCCTGTCTATCAGACTTATAAAGGATTTGGGCGAGAACCAATAAAAGATGGTGTTGACTATCAGGACACATTCTCTGAACAGGAAAAAAATGTCTTGTTTGATGTACTTCGCTACTATGGACAGTTTTCCACATCGGCTCTCGTATCTCTGTCGCATGAGGCGCAGTCTCCGTGGGCTGCTGCGCATAAAAATGGCGATAAGCACGCTACCATATCAAAAGAATCGATTAAAGCCTTCTTTGAAAGTAAGCCGCCCATCCCTGAATTCACTATTCCCTACCAAGAAAACCACTTTGCAGGATATAGAGATAAGGACGGATATTTAGTACTTCCCAAGGAATGGGATGATGAAGCGTAGTTGGGAAGTATGGTGGGGCGCCTCGCAAACTGTAAAATTGATGGCGTAGTTAAGCCAGTTGTAAGGGGGCTGTTAAGAACCTTAATCCCCGTAAGGGGACGGAAACGCGTTAAGCTTGCAGTCGATCCAGTTTCTAGCCTTGATGTTAAGAAACTCAATCCCCAAAAGGGGACGGAAACTTGGTATACTTACCAATGTAGCTATCTTCAGCTGTTTTCTGTTAAGAACCACAATCCCCGCAAGGGACGGAAACTTGTTAAATAACATACACATGTTTCAATCCGCGCCGCCCGTTAAGAACCTTAATCCCCGAAAGAGGACGAAAACAAGCTAACTTGTGATTCCGAACAACCAATTATTTTGTTAAGAACGACTGAACATACTCCTTTCCTGATAAGAAAGGAGGCTATGCAGAGAATCCCCGAAAGGGGACGGAAACCGCATTTTCATATACTTCATTTGACCTATATTTCTTGCTGTTAAGAACCTTAATCCCCGAAAGGACGGAAACCCCCTGATTCTCGGGATTGTTCCCAGCCGCCAATCATGTTTGTTAAGAACCTTAATCCCCGCAAGGACGGAAACACCTCTGACTCATAAGTCGTATATGAAATCATATCTTGTTAAGAACCTGAATCCCCGCAAGGGACGGAAACGACTGGACTTTGTCCGGGTCCTAGGTTTGCGACTCGTTAAGAAACTTAATCCCCGCAAGGGGACGGAAACCTTGCATCTTGCGTATGCCATTGCAATTTCTCGCTTTCTGCCGTTAAGAACCTCAATCCCCGAAAGGGGACGGAACGTTGTAAGATGTAAATTTGAAGACGGTATGAAAAAAGCCGTACCAGGCATCTGTTGTGATGTCTGGTACCGGCTTTTTTGTGTCGGGCTATTCTGTTGAATTGTACTGTTTTACGTGAAAAGGAGCAGTTATACCTTTATCGGTATGAAATGGGTTGGGGCAGCGTTAGGGGGAGCTTGTTCCGGATCTTATGGCCGGCATACTTTGCAGGGAACGTAGCCATAGGAGACGGCTTGGTCCCGGCTGTCGAAATAGGCGCGATTGGATTCGTTCATTTTTTGTTCCCAGCGGCAGCCTTGGTTGTGGAATTTCATGCTGGTCATGTTTCCCACATAGGTGGCTGAGGCGATGGCGGCCGTAGCTGTCCATAGGATTGTCGTTAAGGCAATGGCTATTTTCTTTTTCATGGCGAGGCTCTCCTTTTTTGTAATCTTTATTATCATTATAGCGAATATAATTAATTATGGAAAGTAAATTCATGGTATTCATTAAAATCTGCGATGCTATGATCGAATGCACCGTAAAGGTCTATGCTGGGGAGGGGCGAGGCTGCGTTTAGGAAGTCGATGGTGGACTTTTTCGTATATTCTACGGTATACTATGGGAATATAGTTATCATTTATTCTCGCTGGTTATCGTCCGGCAGGACACGATAAGGAGTGATATGATGAATATTAGAACGGCGACACTCGACGACCTTCAGGCTGTCACGGCCGTAGAAGCGGCTTGTTTTCCCGCAGCCGAGGCGGCATCGGAAGAACGGATGCGCGACCGTATTTCTCATTTCGGCGATCATTTTTGGCTTCTTTTTGACGATGACGGAACCCTCATTTCTTTCGTCGACGGCATGGTTACGGGGAAAGGCGATTTGACGGACGATCTTTACGCCGATGCCTCTCTTCATGACGAAAAGGGAGCTTGGCAGATGATCTTTGGCGTCAATACACTGCCAAGTTATCGGAAGCGCGGTTACGCTGGAAACCTCCTCCAGAAAGCGATCGACGACGCCCGCAAAGAAGGCCGCCAGGGAGTAGTCTTAACCTGCAAGGAAAAGCTCTTGCATTATTATGCTAAATTTGGCTTTGAAAACGAAGGGCTCAGCACCTCGGAGCACGGCGGAGCCGTCTGGTATCAAATGCGCCTTACTTTTGAATGAAGGTGGCGACCGACTTTTTGTACGTAATTTTAATTTTTTCCTTCATCTTTTTCATAAATACCTTGACAAGGAGCCTCACAAAGTGTACAATTCCAGTAACGTTTCAAGCGAATCGTTGTAGTATATTTTGTATAAGAATGAGGTATGTCACCATGGGGTACTTAAAAAATTTGACCATCATGTGTTGTACGATATAGTCGTATTGTACAGCCATTATCATACGGACAATACAATACGAACCAATTCATCCAGAGCAGCCGAGGGACTGGCCCGTTGACGCTGCGGCAACCTACGTAAGTAAGGTGCCAATTCCAGCAGGATTTTACCTGGCAGATGAAGTCATGGGCATACGTTTATTTTCTTGCGCCATCTGCTGATTACAGGTGGCGCTTTTCTTTTGGCAAAAAGGAGGGACTTTATGGAGCACGTCGCAAAACACGTGACCGATCTCGTCGGTCATACGCCGCTCTTAGAGCTGACCCGATGGCAGGAGGTACACGGCATCAAAGGCAGGATTCTAGCCAAGCTTGAATACCTCAATCCTTTGGGCAGCGTCAAGGACCGAGTCGCCGTGGCCATGATCGAAGAGGGGATCAAGGCCGGGAAGATCAATGAGGACACGGTCATCATCGAACCGACGAGCGGCAATACGGGCATCGGTCTGGCCATGGCCGCCGCCGTCAAGGGCCTGCGTCTCATTTTGACTATGCCCGATACGATGAGTTTGGAGCGGCAGAAAATTGTCAACGCCTTGGGGGCTGAAGTCGTACTGACGCCGGGCATCGAGGGGATGCGCGGCAGTATCGGTAAGGCCGAAGAACTGCGACAGTCTTACGGCAACGCCTTCATTCCTCAGCAGTTTGACAATCCGGCCAATCCGGCCATTCACCGGACGACGACGGCCGAAGAAATCTGGCACGATACGGACGGCAAGGTCGATATCTTCATTTCGTCCGTCGGGACAGGCGGCACCATTACCGGCACGGCTGAGGGGTTACAAAGCCATAACCGGAATGTGCAGATCGTCGCCGTCGAGCCCCAAGACTCGGCTGTCCTTCGCGGCGGAAAGCCTGGGCCCCACGCCATTCAGGGGATTGCGCCGGTTTCATTCCCAGCGTCCTCGATATGTCACTCGTAGATGATGTGATCGACGTATCGAATGAGGCTGCTTATGAACGGGCTCGGGAAGTGGCCAAGACCGACGGTCTCTTAGTCGGGATTTCGTCCGGCGCTTCTTTAGAGGCAGCCTTAGTTGTCGCCAAGCGGCCGGAAAACGAGGGGAAAACGATTGTCGTCCTCCTGCCGGACGGCGGCGAGCGCTATTTATCTACATCTTTATTTGAAGAAGGCCTGTAAGGCCCTGCAGTCGGTATCGAGGGGGAAAAGATATGAAGCACAAAAAAATCATAGCGGTACTGACTGTCACGGCAGTCCTCACGGCGGCCGGCATCCTGGCCGGCTGCGGTCGAGGGCTGATGAGGACACGCTGACCTTGACCAACGTCTCGTATGATCCAACGCGTGAATTATATAAAGAATATAATGAAGCTTTTCAAAAACATTATAAGGAGCAGACCGGTAAGGATATCCGCATCGTCCAATCTCACGGCGGTTCGGGAAGCCAAGCCCGGTCGGTCATCGAAGGCAGTCGGGCCGACGTCGTGACCCTGGCCCTATCTTATGACGTTGAACGCCTGCAGCGAGCCGGCCTCATCGACGCCGGTTGGGAACAGGAACTGCCTGATGATTCGGCGCCTTACACGTCGACCATCGTCTTTCTGGTTCGCAAGGGGAATCCCAAGGGGATACGCGACTGGAACGATTTGACCAAAGACGGCGTCAGCGTCATTACGCCCGACCCTAAGAGCAGCGGCGGCGCCTGTTGGAACTTTTTAGCCGGCTGGAGCTGGTGTCTTGATCATTTCGGGGGGAATGAAATCAAGGCCCGGGCCTTCATGACCGACCTCTACCGCCACGTCACCGTCATGGACGCCGGTGCCCGTGGCTCGACGACGACCTTCGTTGAAAACGGGCAGGGGGACGTCCTCATCGCCTGGGAGAACGAAGCGCTTTATACGATGCGCGAATATCCCGGCCGCTATGAAGTCGTCGTGCCCAGCGTCAGTATTTTGGCTCAGCCCAGTGTGGCCGTCGTCGACCGCTTGGCTCGGCGCAAAGGCATGAACAGGCGGCGGAAGAGTACCTGCGCTACTTGTATTCCGATGAGGGGCAGGAATTGGCCGCTAAAAACGATTTCCGGCCGTCCAATCCGGACATTCTCCGGCGCTATGCGACCGCTTTGACCTCCATGTCAAGCTGACGCGCATCAGCGACTTCGGCGGCTGGGACGCAGCCTATGTCAAATTTTTCGACGACGACGCTTTGTTCGATAAGATCATGGCTGACGTCGACGGCAGTCAATAAGGAGGGAAGCAGATGAATCCATTTTCAAACCCGGCAGGCGGGCGAAACCGAATCATTCCCGGCTTCGGCCTGACCCTGGGCGTGACCCTGGCCATGCTGTCCTTATTGATTCTCATCCCGTTGATATCGATTTTAGGCCACGCCTTTCAGCTGACGGCCAACGACTATGCCAAGCTCATCACCAACAGCGCCATCCGCAACGCCTTTATCACGACTATCGGAAGTTCTTTCTTGGCAGCCCTGATCAATTCCGTCTTCGGTTTTATCCTGGCCTGGGTCCTGGTTCGTTATGAGTTTCGCGGCAAGACCCTCTTAAACGGCGTCATCGAACTGCCCTTTGCCTTGCCGACGCCGTCGCCGGCATCACTCTTTCAAAGCTCTATTCCGATACGGGCTTCTTCGGAAGCTTCTTTGCAAGTTACGGCATTCCCATCGCCTATACCATATCGGCCTGGTCATCGCCTTGGTCTTCGTCGGCATTCCCTTCGTCGTCCGCTCCATTCAGCCGGTCCTGGAAAATCTGGACCCGACCTATGAAGAGGCGGGCAGCATGCTCGGCGCGTCGAAGTTTACCATCTTCCGGCGGATCATCTTTCCCGAGCTGCGACCGGCTCTCCTGACCGGTTTTGGCCTGGCCTTTGCCCGGGGCTTGGCGAATACGGCAGTGTCATCTACATTTCCGGCAACAGCGCCAAGAATCACACCCAGGTCGTATCCTACGTCATCATGCAGAAGCTCAATTACGTCGACTACGCCAGCGCTACGGCCATTGCTTGGTCATGCTCATCATCGCCTTTGCCATGCTGTTTTCCATCAATATGATTCAGCTCTGGCAGGCCCGGCGCGTTCAATAGAGGAGGGGAACTATGAAGCACAGCAAGACAAAAGTACTCTTATTGAGCGTCAGCGTCGTCTTCGTTGTCGTCATGCTCATCGTGCCCCTCATTTCGGTCCTGGCCAATTCCCTGGCCGAAGGGTGGGACTTTTACGTCAAAGCCCTGACGACGCCTTACGTCTTGTCGGCCCTGCGCTTGACCCTTATTGCCACGGTCATCGCCGTTGCCGTCAATACGTTCTTTGGCCTCTGTGCCGCCTGGGCCATATCGAAATTCGACTTTCGAGGGAAACACCTGCTCACGACCCTCATCGATATTCCTTTTTCCGTCTCGCCGGTCATCGCCGGCCTGGCCTTCATCATGACCTTCGGCCGCATGGGCTGGATCGGTCAGTGGATCGAAGTCCTGAACGACTACTTAGGGACGGACATTCAGATCGTCTTCGCCGTTCCCGGCGTCATCTTGGCGACGATTTTCGTCACCTTTCCCTTCGTCTTCCGAGAAATCATCCCCGTCCTTCATACCCAAGGCCGTGATGAAGAAGAAGCCGCAGCCCTCATGGGGGCCAAGGGCAAGACGATTTTCTTTCGCATTACCCTGCCGCAGATCAAATGGGCCCTCTTGTACGGCATCGTCCTCTGTACGGCCAGGGCCCTCGGCGAATTCGGCGCCGTCAGCGCCATGTCGAAACTTAGGGGCGAAACCTTTACCCTGCCCCTTGAAATCGACGCCCTTTACCAATCGGGATCGACCGATGCCATTACGGCGGCCTTTGCCGTGTCGTCGCTCTTGGTACTCTTAGCCGTCGGCGTTCTCTTACTCAGGGTATTCTTTGAAGCTAAGCTCCACAAGCCATCTTAGGAGGTGATGTCATGTACGTCGAGATGAAGCATATCGAAAAAAACTACGGCTCTTTCCACGCCTCGCGGGACGTCTCCTTTGGCGTCGACAAGGGAAAGCTAGTCGCCCTCTTAGGGCCCAGCGGCAGCGGCAAGACGACGATCCTGCGCATGCTGGCCGGCTTGAAAATCCCAACAGCGGCGATATCGTCATCGACGGAAAACGGGTCAATGACATTCCGGCGGCGAAACGGGGCATCGGCTTTGTCTTCCAAAACTACGCCTTGTTCCGCTATATGACCGTCTTTGACAACGTCGCCTTTGGCCTCACCATCCAGGGCATGAAAAAAGACGATATCCGCGAGCGGGTCCTGGAGATGATCGACCTCGTCGGCCTTGCCGGCATGGAAGGGCGCTATCCCAATCAGCTCTCCGGCGGCCAGCGTCAGCGCGTCGCCTTTGCCCGGGCCCTGGCGCCTCATCCCCAGGTCTTGCTCCTCGATGAACCCTTTGCCGCCATCGACGCAAGGTGCGCCAAGAGCTGCGCAACTGGCTGAAAGAGACGATCCACCGCGTCGGCATTACCAGCATCTTCGTCACCCACGACCAAGATGAAGCCGTCGAAGTGGCCGATGAAATCATCATCACCAACCACGGCCGCATCGAGCAGGTCGGGACGCCTCTTGATATCTACAGTAAGCCCAAGACGCCCTTTGTGGCTGAATTTATCGGAACCCCGGTGGTCATCGATAACTGCAGTGTCCTCACGGGGTTCGTCGACGTCAACGGTCCCAAACGGGCCATCATCCGGCCGGAGTTCCTCAAGATCTATAAACAGGGAACGATGAAGCGCTACGGCAGTGCCGCTGAAGATGGCGTCGTCGAAGCCGTCGTCTTTCGCGGCAGCCGCCTCGACGTGACCCTGCGCGTCAAAGATTACGTCATTCATGGGGAGTACGCCTTTGACGCACCGACCCTTACCGTCGGCGAAAAGGTGAAGGTCCTCATTTATCGCCTTCACGTCCTCGACGGCGAGCAGACTTATTTACGAGAAAACAGTGCCATGATGGGCTCTGATGTATTCTATATTTAAACGAAGGAGTATTGCCATGCAGATTCAGAAGGAGAAAATCATCCACACCGATGTCCTCATCATTGGCGGGGGAACGGTAGGCTGTTACGCCGCCTTGACCCTCCGGAGCCTGTCCAAGCATCGGTGGTCATCGCCGAAAAGGCCGACATTCGCCGCAGCGGTTGTCTGGCAGCCGGCGTCAATGCCTTGAATGCCTATATCACCAAGGGCCATACGCCGCAGTTTTATGTGGATTACGCCAAGAAAGACGCTGCCGGCATCGTCCGTGAAGACCTGCTCTTGACCATGTCGGAAGGGCTCAACGAAGTCACCAAGAAACTCGAAGAACTGGGCCTGGTCATCTTGAAGGACGAACAGGGGGAATACGTCACCCGCGGCCCGCGCAACATCAAGATCAACGGCGAAAACATCAAGACCATCTTAGCCGATGCCGTAAAGAAATTGGACGACGTCGAAGTCATCAATCACCTCAACATCACCGACTACATCGTCCGCGACAACCGCATTGCCGGTGCCCTGGGTTTTGATATCCTGACCGGCACGGCCTATGAAATCCGGGCCAAAGCCGTCCTCTGCGCTACTGGCGGTGCGTCCGGCCTCTATCGGCCCAACAACCCCGGTTTTTCCCGCCATAAGATGTGGTACAGCCCCTTCAATACGGGAGCCGCTACGCCATGGGCATTCGGGCCGGAGCCGAAATGACGACCTTTGAAATGCGCTTCATCGCCCTGCGCTGCAAGGATACCATCGCCCCGACGGGGACCATTGCCCAAGCGTCGGCGCCAAGCAGATCAACGCCAAAGGCGAAGTCTACGAAGATAAATACGGCCTGACGACGTCCCAGCGGCTCTACGGCACAGTGCGGGAAAACCTCGACGGCAAGGGCCCTTGCTACCTCAAGACCGAAGGCCTTACGGACAAAGAGGATGAAGCCCTCTTAAAAGCCTACCTCAACATGGCGCCGAGCCAGACCTTGAAATGGATGGAATCGGGGAAATTCCCGAGTCAGCAAAACGTCGAAATCGAAGGGACCGAACCCTACGTCGTCGGCGGCCATACGGCCAGCGGCTACTGGGTCGATACCCATCGGCAGACGACCATTGAAGGCCTCTACGCGGCCGGTGACGTCGCCGGCGGCTGCCCGCAGAAATACGTGACCGGCGCCCTCGTCGAAGGGGAAATCGCCGCCAAGCACATCGTCGAAACGGCCCTTTCTAAAGGCCTTGCCCTCACGGCCGACGAAGAGCAGCAGCTCTTAGCCGACAAGGTCGCCGAATACAACGCCTTCCTCAGCGAAGAACGGCCTTTCTTTACCGTCGAAGAATTAGAAGAAGCCATGCAGAAAGTCATGGATACCTACGCCGGCGGCATTGGCAGTCACTACCAGTACAACGAACGCCAGTTGGCCCTGGCCGATGAAAAAATCGACCAGCTCATGGATTTGGCCGAAAGCGTCGGTGCCGGCGATTACCATGAACTGCTCTTCGTTTACGACTCAAGGAACGCCTGACGGTCTGCAAGGTCCTCATTGCCCACCTCCGGGCCCGCAAGGAAACGCGGTGGCACTCCTTTGCCGAAAACCTCGACTATCCGGAGCAGAAGGACGAATGGCTGAAATACGTCAATTCCCGCATGGATGAAGATGGTAAGATTCACATGGTATACCGCGACTTAGTACCAGGAGGGAGCCTTTATGAGCATTCGCATTAATCAAGACCGCTGCATCGGCTGCAAACGCTGTGTGTCCGTCTGCCCGGGCAGCCTGATCGATATGAACGAGACGGGAAAGCCTGGATGCATTACCCCAAAGACTGTTGGGGCTGTGTATCCTGCGTCAAAGAGTGTCCCGTCCAAGCCATCGACTTTTACCTCGGCGCCGACATGGGCGGCCGGGGGAGCACGATGAACGTCACCACCGAAGGCCAGTACATCAAATGGCACATCCGCCGGCCTGACGGCAGTGAAGAGACGATTACCATCGACCGCAAACAGGCCAATTCCTATTAAGGCCTTACTATCTATCTGTTTAGAGGGGGATTATTATGTCTGCATTATCGCATCTTGACAACTTGGAAGCCGAAGCGATTTACATCATCCGCGAAGTGGCCGCAGAGTGTGAAAAGCCCGTCATGCTCTATTCCATCGGCAAAGACAGCTCGGTCATGCTCCATCTGCCTTGAAGCTTTTTATCCGGAAAAACCGCCTTTCCCGTTCCTTCACGTCAATACGACCTGGAAGTTTAAGGAAATGATTCGCTTCCGCGATGAAACGATGAAGAAATACGGCCTTCAACTCATTGAGCACATCAATCAAGAAGGGGTCAAACAGGGGGTCAATCCTTTCGATTACGGCGCGTCCTATACGGATATCATGAAGACCCAGGCCTTAAAGCAGGCCCTCAACCAATACGGCTTCACGGCAGCTTTTGGCGGCGGCCGGCGCGACGAAGAAAAGTCCCGCGCCAAGGAACGCATCTTCTCCTTCCGCAACGAAGCCCAGGCTTGGGATCCGAAGAACCAGCGTCCGGAAATGTGGAAACTGTACAACACGCATATTCACAAGGGGGAAAGTATGCGCGTATTTCCCATTTCCAACTGGACGGAAAAGGACATTTGGCAGTACATCAAGCGGGAAAACATCGACATCGTATCCCTGTACTTTGCCGCTGAACGGCCCTGCGTCTACCGTGACGGCAACATCATCATGGTCGACGACGACCGCATGCGCTTACATCCCGGTGAAGAAGTCATGCATAAGAAGATTCGCTTCCGGACCCTGGGCTGCTATCCCTTGACCGGGGGCATCGAATCGGACGCCGACACGCTGGATGCCATCATCGATGAAACCTTGAGTGCCGTATCGTCAGAACGGACGAGCCGGGTTATCGATAACGAAGCCGCCGGCAGTATGGAACGCAGAAAGAGAGAGGGGTACTTCTAATGGATAGAAATGAAAATGGTTTATTAAAATTCATCACCTGCGGCAGTGTCGACGACGGCAAATCGACGCTCATCGGCCACTTGCTGTACGATGCCAAACTGCTCTACGCCGACCAAAAGCGGGCCCTGGAGCTTGAAAGTAAAGTCGGCAGCCGCGGCGGTGCCATCGACTATTCGCTCCTCCTCGACGGGCTCATGGCCGAACGGGAACAGGGCATCACCATCGACGTCGCCTACCGCTACTTTAATACGGATAACCGCAGCTTCATCGTCGCCGACACGCCGGGTCATGAAGAATACACGCGCAACATGGCCGTCGGCGCCTCTTTTGCGGATCTGGCCATCATCCTCATCGACGCCACTCAGGGCGTCTTGGTCCAGACCCGGCGCCACGCTCGCATCTGCGCCCTCATGGGCATTCGCTACTTCATCTTTGCTATCAACAAGATGGACCTCGTCGGCTACGACCAAAAGCGCTTCGAAGCCATTAAAAAAGAAATCGAAGCCCTGCGCGACGACCTGGAACTGGAAAACGTCGTCTTCATTCCCGTCTCGGCGACGGAAGGGACAACGTCACCAAAAAGTCGGAACCCATGGCTGGTACGATGGCCCGACCATCCTCGACTACTTGGAAACGGTCGACGTCGAAGAAAACGACGAAGAAGGCTTTTACCTTCCCATTCAGCGCGTCTGCCGTCCGAACCATACCTTCCGCGGCTTCCAGGGCCAGATCGAAAGCGGCTCTTTGAAGGTCGGCGATACGATTCAGATCCTGCCCAGTAAAGAAGAAGCCAAGGTCAAAGACATCCTGGTCGGCTTCAACTCCGTGCCGTCGGCTGCCAAAGGCCAGCCGGTCAACGTCCAGCTCGACCGAGAAGTCGACGTTTCCCGGGGCTGCGTCTTTACCAAGGATACGGCCATCGGCCTTGGCCAACGCATTACGGCGACCATGCTTTGGATGGATGACCAGCTTAGTCGTCGGCAAAGAATACGTCGTCAAATTGGGGACGAAAGAAATCGTCGGCGTCCTGACCGATGTCGACTGCACCATCGACGTCAATACGGGCGAGAAAAAGCGGGCCACGGCTGTTTCTAAAAATGAAATCGCCGTCTGCACTTTGTTCCTCCAGGAACCGATCGTCGTCGACACCTTCAGCCATCATAAGGGACTGGGTGAACTGATCCTCATCGACCGGGTGACCAATATGACCTCGGCCTGCGGCGTCGTCATCGACGGCAGCGATACCGACAGCGACCACACCTTCGTCAACGGCAGCCTGAAGGGGAGAGGCGACGTCTTTGAAGACTTCTTCTACGGCATGCAGAGCCTGAACATCACCAAGCCAAACCGGCGTACCGCCAGTACCACATCGCGATGCCATTCCCACCAAGGGTGAAACCTACGCCTATCCCGACAACTTCGACATCCTCATCCTGCGGGATAATCTGGCCGTTGAAATCCGTAACGCCAAGGTTGCCAATATCTTGACCCTCGACGGGTACGCCTATACGGAACATCCCTTAGTCAATGGCCGCGGCTTTGCCATCAACGTCCATACGGCTCAGGAATTTGCCGCTTTCAAGGCCGATTACGCCGCTGCCGGCGACAATCCCGACGCCAAAGTATTTGATAAGTGGCTGACCTTTGAAACGTACCGCACGATTAAGTTCCATAACGATTTTGAATAACTTCATCACGAAAAAAGTGCTGTTCCTATCTGGGGAGCGGCACTTTTTTGTCTTTTGGGAATGGAGCTATTGATGAGTTATAAGCATACTTAATTGTGAAATTTTTCAATATCCGTTGCCACGGCAACAGTTTGGACGACGTCTTCCTGCTATCATAAGGGCAAGCGAAAAGAAAGATTGCTGTCACGATAATATGTGAAAAAAAAGTATTTATTGAAAGAGGGGACTGCTATGGGATACGCGGTATCACTTGAAAAATTTCAAACTGTCTTCGATAGCTGGAGAAAAAAATACGATATTTACGCACCGAAAGTCTTTGAGGGAACGGGTCGTTTTTCCGAAACAGACGTCGTTCGTTACGGGAAAGTCACGGATTTGGCCGACATCGATTGGAACGAACGGTCGGAATATTCCTTTAAAGATATTCTCCTGCCGCTGAGCCAGACTTTATTGTACTTTACCGAACATGGTATGACCGAATCGGAAGGTCCGACGCGGGGAACGATCGTTTTCCTTCGGAGCTGTGACCTCCACGCCGTTAAACGCCTGGACTATATGTTCCTCGAAAACGGTCCGGAAGATTCCTATTATAAACGCGTCCGCGACGGACTGAAGTTCGTCCTCATGGGATGCGACCACGATTTTGATGGCTGCTTCTGTGTCTCCATGGGCACCAATATCAGCACCGATTACGACGCAGCAGTCAACGTCCACGGCGATGATATCGAAATCGACTGCAAGGACGAAGACCGGGCCGAAGCCCTGCGTGCCATGGGTGTTGCCGAAGTCGATGTTACGCCCGACGCTGTGTTAGAAAACAGCCTCGAAGTCAAGGTTCCGGAAAACTTGACGTCGGCTGTCGCCAAGAGCTCCATTTGGGACGAATACGACAAGCGCTGCATCAAGTGCGGTCGCTGCACCGTCGCCTGTCCGACCTGCACCTGCTGGTCCATGCAGGATCTCTTTTACACCGAAAACGGCCAGGCCGGCGAACGGCGCCGCGTCCAGGCTTCATGCATGATCGATGGCTATACGGAAGTAGCCGGCGGCCTCTGTTTCCGCAAGAATGCCGGCGAACGGATGCGCTTTAAGGTCCTTCACAAGGTCCTCGACTTCAAGAAGCGTTCCGGATTCCAGATGTGCGTTGGCTGTGGCCGATGCGATGCTATCTGTCCTGAATATATTTCCTTTACCCATTGTGTCGAAAAATTAGAAGCCGGTATGAAGGAGGTCAGCGGCCATGAATAATTCATATATGCCTTTCCGCTCAGAAATCTTAGAGGTCATCAAACACGCCGATGTGGAATATACCTTCCGCATGTCCTATGACCGCGGCGATACGCACCCTGTAAAACCGGGCCAGTTCTTTGAGATCTCCATTCCCAAATACGGCGAAGCGCCCATTTCCGTCAGCGGCATTACCGACCATTCCCTGGATTTCACCATCCGCCGCGTCGGCTCCCTGACCGAAGAAATCTTTGAAAACTACGTCGGCGGCCACTTCTTCATGCGCGGCCCTTATGGCAACGGCTTCGACGTCAATATGTTTAAAGGCAAGGAAATCGTCCTCATTACCGGCGGCTCCGGCCTCTCTCCGGTCCACGGCGTCATCGACTACTTCGCCGACCACATGGACGAATGCAAGAGCCTGAGTATCATTTCCGGCTTCAAGTCGCCGGACGACATCTTGTTCCGCGACGACCTGAAACGCTGGATTGCCGACGGCATGAACTTCATCTACACCGTCGACGCCGCCCCCGAAGGCTACGAAGGCAATGTCGGCCTTGTCACGCAGTACATCCCACAACTGCCGCTCAAGGACTTCGACAACGCCATCGCCGTCGTCGTCGGCCCGCCGATGATGATTAAGTTCTCCATTCAGGAACTCTTAAAAATCGGCTTCGATGAAGAAAAAATCTGGCTGTCCGAATCGCGCAAAATGTGCTGCGGCCTCGGTAAATGCGGTCACTGCCGCATCGGTGAGCTCTACGTCTGCCAGGACGGACCGGTATTCAAATACACGACCGTTCGCTCATTTATCGACTAGGAGGTAAGAACGATGATTGATATGAATTGTGGCAAGTTAAAGAAAAACGCCTTCCGCGTCACCAAAAACCGCGGCGTCACGTCGGCCCGCGTCCGCGTTCCCGGTGGCCATCTCCGGGCCGATGTCCTCGGTAAAGTTCAGG
>ENA-OQBJ01000026-OQBJ01000026.1-human-gut-metagenome-genome-assembly--contig:-NODE-26-length-64283-cov-3.923343_pt1 | contig 64283 bp, 67 predicted proteins | sample MGYA00242743_ERZ504545 | MGnify/ENA primary metagenome ERZ504545 (study PRJEB26092, sample SAMD00036252) | human gut metagenome | host: Homo sapiens | study: EMG produced TPA metagenomics assembly of... | reverse complement strand
CAGCGAACCTTCCAGGCATTGCGTATTGATGTCAACCATGAGTTCGAAGTACTGTATGAATTTCTGGAGAAGCTTCCGGATGCTTTGCGTCCGGGCGGACGAGTGGCAATCCTTACCTTTCATTCCGGTGAGGACAAGCTGGTAAAGAAAGCGCTTAAAGCAGGATACAAGGAGGGAATCTACTCAGACTATGCAAAAGATGTGATCCGCCCCTCAGCCAAAGAGTGCACACAGAACCCAAGAGCCCGTTCCACAAAGATGCGCTGGGCTATAAAGGCTAAATAAAGTTTTAACCGAATCAAGTAAGTCCCACTCACTGCTTCTATTGCGAAGAGCAATAAGCAGTGAGTGGGACTTGCTTGTAAGGGGCGATGTGATGAATCAGCATTCAAGCTATGCCGGATCATATTCATCTGCTCATGAACTGAAGACCGCAGTTTTATATTTCCGGTTATGATCAGGAGAGCCACGTCTTGTATTCTGAATCAGAGTGCAGACCGTGGCTCTCATTATTTTGTAGAATCGCTATAAACAATTGACGTATTTTGTAAACAAAAGTATACTATGCTTATCAAAAGAACGAAGGAAAGAAGCCCGGAGATTACACCTGACAACAGAGGAGTAATATGGGGAAAGGAATTGAACGGTATGGCTACTGATGAAGAGCTTTATGGGCAATATCTGAGCGGTGACGAGACAGGACTTGAACTATTGATAAAAAAATACGGCGACCCATTGACCTTATACATCGATGGTTATCTGCATGACGTCCATGAAGCGGAGGACTTAATGATGGAAACCTTTTCCTGGCTGTTTACGAAAAAGCCCCGCATCCGGGATGGATGTTTTAAGGCTTATCTCTATAAAGCGGCGCGGCACAAGGCATTACGCCACAAAAGCAGACGACGGATTATCTTCAGTCTTGACGACCTGACCAGAGAACCGGAGGCGCAGACACTGGTAGAGGAGGTTATCCGCACAAAGGAACGAAATCAAATCCTGCATCTCTGCATGGACGAGTTAAATTCAGATTATCGGGAGGCTCTTTATCTGACCTATTTTGAGGGTATGAGCTACCAACAGGCTGCTGAGGTCATGGGAAAAAGTGTGAAGCAGATCACAAATATGGTGTACCGGGGAAAAGAGCGTTTACGCGGATTATTGCAACGGGAGGGTATTACAGATGTTGAAAAATGAGGAACGGATTGCTGAGGTAAAACGGCGTATTGGGGAAAAAGAACGACAGCAGAGACTGCGGCACAGACGGATTGTCTCTGCATTCTGCATAGCGGCATGCCTTGCAGTAATCGTTGGTGTTTCCTTTGTCATGCCAGGTATTGTCGGACAGATTACGCCCGGTACTTCTTCCGGTTTTGAAACGGCAGCAACAATTTTAGGCGGCGGCACCGCATTAGGATATATGGTAATCGGACTGCTCGCTTTTATTCTCGGCGTTTGCGTGACTATTCTGTGCTTCCGCATCCGCCAGCTGAATAAAGAGGAGCAGACGGAGGAACAAAAGGGGGACAATGAGGATGGAGCTGATCAGTAATCTTTTTCAATTCGCTGTCACCCTGCTGGGCTTTTGTCTGAGTGGTATCTGGTATCTGAAAGATCGAAAACAGACATATTTCCTGCTGACCTGCTTTTACGGATGCTTTGCCCTCGGCTCTCTTTACTGGACGCTGTATCTGCTCCTGTTTTCTGAAACACCGCAGGTCTTTTATGTGTCAGAGTTCGGCTGGGTAGCCAGTGTGATTTTCCTTTATCTTCTGCAATACACCCTTTCTTCTGCCGGGGAAAGAAGATTTTTGACACGAAAAGCCCTGATTGCCCCTTTGATTGGCATTCCGCTTTGTGTGTTTTACTGCACCTTTGGGGATGTTCTCTCCAATCTGCTCTGGTGTGGCATGATGATCGTTGTTTCTTATCATTCCATCCGGGGTCTTGCTTATGCACAGATACAGACGGGAACAGCGTGTAAGATGCGGTATTTCCACATTGGGGTACTGTGCTATGTGGCGGTGGAATATGTTCTTTGGATCTCTGGCTGCCTGTGGCCGGGCTATTCCATTTCCGCTCCCTATTGCTGGTTTGATCTTCTGCTTACAGGAAGCCTGTTTGCGCTGCTGCCAGCCACAAGAAAGACGGTGCAGGCATGACATATATTGAAAATGTATTTCTTTGCATGGCTTCGCCCCTGCTGATTGCCGCGCTGTGTATGGGAAAGCGGCAGAGAAAATTCTTTCTGTTCTGCTTTGCCGGGATGGGTGCATGTCTGCTTTCCGCATACATCAACACCTTTTTTGCTGTACTTTACAGAGCGGACACCTTTGCAGCTACCACAGAGATCGCCCCGGTGGTGGAGGAAGTGATGAAACTTCTGCCATTGCTCTTTTATCTGCTGATATTTGAGCCAAAAGCGGAGCGAATCAAAAATGCCGCTGTGATCACAGCTCTTTCCTTTGCCACATTTGAGAACGTCTGCTATCTGATTCAAAACGGAGCCGGTCATTTTTCTTTTATTTTCTTCCGGGGTATTGGAACAGGAGCCATGCACGTGATCTGTGGTGCCATTGTCGGCAGTGGTGTTGCATATGTGTGGCAGAGAACATGGCTGAAGATTGCCGGAACCTGCGGTCTGCTGGGAGCAGCAATCACCTTTCACGCAATTTATAATCTTCTGATCGCCTATGGTGGTGCAGCACAGTATATTGCTTATCTGCTGCCTGTACTGATCCTGACAGCGGGAAAACTGATTTTCCGCAGTTCAATACAATAATATAACCTGTTTTTTCTCTTTTGGGAGCTGTTTCGGCAGCTCTCAAATTTTTTTGAAAAAAATTTGATTTTCAGGTGAGAGTTTTTCGCTTTTTTTGTACCTATATAAGTGAAAGACTTTTTAGGACTTTTTTGTGAAAGGAGGATGGAAGGCATGTATGATACAGAAAAGCGTATCGAATTGGTAAAAAAACGAATGCATGAATACCACCGCCGCCAGGAGCGGCGCACAGTCTGCCGGCTGTCTGTTCTGTGTACTGTTGTTCCTGTCTCTCGTGGGAACAATGGGGATGATGCAAAGCCAGCCAATAGACATCACGGGAATGTACGGCACAATCCTGCTGCATGAGGACGCAGGCGGTTATGTGTTGGTGGCTGTCATTTCCTTTACTGTGGCAGTCGTGATTACCGCATTATGTATCAAATTCAGAAAAAAAGGACAAAAGAGTCAGGCTGCAGAAGATCATGTATAAAGAAAGGAAAAGGTGGAAAGTATGAGGAAAAAATTATTAGCCGGGATTCTGGCACTTGCACTGTGTTCTGCAAATATGCTTCCCCAGACTATATTTGCGGAGGAATTTACTTCCGGAAATCCGGATGTAGTGTCTGAGGAAGAAACTCCGGAGATTTTTACTAATGAGGAGCAGGAAGCCGCAGGAGAGACAGATGAGGAACTGTCTGTATTCAGTTCGGAAGAGGTTCCTGAATTTAACGATACCCCCGATGAGGCAATGGCTGCTGCGGAAAATGCACAAAATGGAGTAATTGATTTAGCTAATAACAATAATGTTCCGAGCGGAGTTTATACTATAACTTTGGCAGGAGATTACAAATTCACATGCAGTAATAATGAGTCAACAGAAAATAGAATTGTGGTTAATGGAGATACTATTTCAGAGCAAGACAACATCAACATTTATCTTGATAACGTAAATATCAATACACCTACTGGTCCGGCATTGCAAATAAAGAGAACTGTGAAGGCTGCAGTCACTATCCATTTAACAGGCACAAATAGTCTTATAACAAAGAATAACTACTATGCCGGTTTACAGAAAGATAACAAAGCTCAGCTTATAATAAAAACCAATGATTCAGACGCTACTGCAGGAATCTTAAATGCTCGTAGTATCGATGGGGATGGCGCCGGAATTGGTGGCGGCTATCAAGGCTCCGGCTCTTGCAGTAATATTATTATTGATAGTTGTTCTGTAATTGCTAGTTCTAAGTATGGTGCTGGAATTGGTGGCAGCAAGCAACACGCTGGCAGTAATATTACCATTAATAGTAGTTCTGTAACTGCTAGTTCTACGAATGGTGCCGGAATTGGTGGCGGCGAAGGAAATTCTTGCGAAAATATTACCATCAATAGTAGTTCTGTAACTGCTAGTTCTACGAATGGTGCCGGAATTGGTGGCGGCAAGGGAGGCGCTGGCAGTAATAATATTACCATTAATGGCGGCTCGGTAAAAGCCTCTTCTGTATCCGGTTCCCCAACAAACAAAGGGAAAGAGGTTTACTGTTGTACTATTGAAAATCCCGAAAATGCGAACGTAACAATCAAACCTGGAACAGGTAATTGGAAGCCTGTAAACCATTCCTCTCTCGACCCTGATGACACTAATCTGTATGTTTGGCTGCCCAAGTTCGAAGGCAATTCTACAAACAGCTATTATAGTATTATACTTAACCCAGAAAACGGTTCAGAATCTCGAATACGGAATTATTCATTCGACACCGTTACCAACACATTTAAAGCTGCTCAAGTTGTTAATGATTTTATATTTAAGTCCCCTGTAAATCCTATTTACGATGGTCAGCCTAAAGAAGCCTCATTAGAGTTTAAATTTAAACCTACACACGAAAATGACAGAACAATCTTATTGAAATATTATAAAGGTAAATACGAAAATATCAAAGATAACATTGATACAATCGAACCGCTCCAAGGTGCTCCTGTAAATGCAGGCACATATACCGTAAAGGCTGAGATAGGGGAAAGTAAATCCTATTTTGAACATAAAGGATTAGTAAGTTCAGAATGGACATTTACTATAAAAAAAGCTTCTGTAGCACCAGGAGTAGATTTTAATAAAACTTCTATATCCGTTCTATGGTCCTGTAAAAAGATCAGCGACATTACCAACTTTTCCGGCTGACTGGAAATGGGATAACGATGTTAATCCTGATCAGGAATTACAAGTTGGAAAACCCATTACAGCTACCGCAATTTACAATGGCGACGATAAGGGGAATTACGAAAAAGAATCTATTACTTACACAATCACCAGAAGTCAATGCACGCACGAACACACCGCCGGACGTTATTACTCCTCTCCATCCTGTACTTCCAGCGGATATAGCGGAGATACCTACTGCACAGACTGTAATGAAACACTTTCCTATGGTTATACCATTTCCGCATACGGCCATGACTATGACAACGGCGTTATCACTACAGAACCAACTACAGAAACTGACGGAATCATAACTTACACCTGTAAACGATGCAAACATCAGGATACAAAAAATCTCGGAAAACTTGGTGACGGGGAACCTTACATTGAGGGAAGTTTCCAGAAGAAAAGCTGGGATACTGTTAATGATCTGATCAAGACATCCAAAGAAAAAGATACCATCTCCATTATCATGAATGGTGCCAGGACACTTCCTGCTTCCGTTTTATCCGGGATAAAAGGAAAAGATATTTCCCTGAATCTTGATATGGAGAATGGTTTCATATGGAAGATCAACGGTACTTCCATTACAGCAGAAACACCTGCAGATACCGATCTTTCTGTTACAAACACAGCAGAACATATTCCAGCAGTATTATACAGCCTGATCTCCGCAAACCAGAATAATTTCGGTTTCCATCTTGGAAGAAGCGGAGTTTTTGATTTCCCGGCTGTGCTTTCTGTAAAAACAGATGTCTCCTGTGCAGGACTTATGGCAAATCTGTTCTGGTATGATGTTGAGAATGGGGTTCTGCAGTGCATCCAGACTGTAACGGTAGGCGGTGCATTTGAGCGCAGTATTCCATATGCTGACTTTACCCTTTCCAAAGGACAGGATTATTTCATAGCATTTGGTACAGAATCTCTCAATGGCAGAGTCATTCACACAGACGGAAGTATCACAGATGAAAACGGTGCATACCTGCGACCTGCAGACACAAAGATTTCCAGCCACTCCATTGACAGAAATAAATTAACTGTCAAACTTTCCAAAGGATGTGCAGGTGCTCAGGGTTATGACTTCGTGATCAGTAAGAAATCAAACATGATTCAGACAGGAAAGTTCAGCAAAACAGTTTCCTCAACAGGCAAGCCACAGGCATCTTTCCGATATCTGGCAAAAGATACCTGGTATGTGGCAGCCCGAAGCTGGGTTCTGGATACACAGGGCAATAAGGTCTATGGTTCCTGGACAAAGATTAAGAAGATTAAGATCACTGTTATTACACCACAGCAACCAAAGATCACGGATATTACTGTAAAAGGAAACACAGTAACTGTTACTTACACAAAATGCAAAAATGCCACAGGTTATGAAATCCTGCTTGGAACCAAATACAAGACTTCCGCAGGTGAGAAATATCCGGTTAAGAAATATGTGAAACGTACAGAAGGCAAAAATACCGTAACTGTAACCTTTACAAACGTAAAGAAAGGCAACTGGTATGTGACAGTACGTTCCTGGAATAGAACCTCCAAGAACAAGTCCAGAGTTTACAGTCCATATTCCGCAATGAAGAAATTCAAGACAAAGAAATAGCTTCTGTTTCTTAGATGTTACAGTGAAATGATAAAACATGATATCATCTGAATATAAAAGCAGAGCAGAAACAGTTTTAATGCTGTTTCTGCCCTGCTTTTGTCTGATTTCAATGGGAATTTTTTACATTGCATTTTTGTCTTTCCGTCTGGGATTTTTATTAACTATTGGTTAGTTTTTTTCGTTCCAGTAATCTGTTTTTTGCTTCAGATCAATATTTTTACTGAAAAATACAGGATTCTTTTTCTGCTGAATCTGTATTTCGTAATCTTTTAATGTTTTTACTACAGTATTGGACAGTATCAGGATCACCGGAATGTTGATCAACGCCATTACCCCCATTAATACGTCGGAGATATGCCACAGTAATGTCATTTCCATACCTGCACCCCAAAATACCGCCAATGCTGATACAATGCGAAATCCTGTCATAAATTTCCTGTCCGGTTGTTTTTTATGAATATAAGTCAGCAGATTGTCACAATAGAAACAATTTCCCAATAATGTGGTGAAAGCAAATAATACCATGGCGATCATGATAAAATATGGGCCAAAAGAACCAAGTGTCTTGTGAAGTGCTGCCTGCACCCATGGTGCACCCTGAAGTTCTTTTGCAGGTATCACACCAGATACCAGACACATCATGGCAGTTGCAGTACACAATAATAATGTGTCAATAAACACAGACAACATTTGTACAAGTCCCTGCTTGACCGGATGGCTGACTACTGCAGACGCTGCTGCATTTGGTGCAGAACCAATACCTGCTTCATTGGAATACAGACCTCTTCGGATTCCCTGCATCATGGCCGATCCGGCAAAACCGGCAAAAATGGCTTTAAAGTCAAATGCTTCTTTGAAAATCTGTGCCATGACTGACGGAAGCTGTCCGATGTTCAATACTACGACCAACAGAGATACCAGAATATATGCAATTCCCATAAATGGAACCAGGGTAGAGGTTACTTTCACAATTCTGTTACCGCCACCCAGCAGACACCATCCCATTACCAGTGACAGAATTCCTCCAATGATCCAGGGCGTAATCTCTGCATTGTAAAATGGCTGGCTGGCAAAGGTAGACTGAAGATTGTAAGAAGCCAGCATATTAAATCCAAATGCATAAGTTAGGATCATGGCTATACAGAAAACCACAGCCAATTCTCTGCTGTGCAGTGCTGCTTCTATATAATAAGCTGGACCACCATAACACCTGCCATCTTCCCCTTTTTTCTTATATATCTGTGCCAGTGTGCTTTCTGCTAAAGCTGATGCACTGCCAAGAATGGCAATGATCCACATCCAGAATACGGAACCTACACCACCGATGCAGATAGCGGAAGATACTCCCACAATGTTGCCTGTCCCTACACGAGATGCTGTAGAGACCATCAGTGCCTGAAAGGATGACACACTTTCTTTTCCCTCTGGCTTCTCCATTACAGCATTACAGGCTTTCCGGAATAAACGTACCTGCGGAAATCTGGTCCGAATAGTAAAATAGATACCGGAACCAATTAATATCACAATCAGCAATTTGCTGTAAAGAAATGTGTTGATTGTGTCAATGATCGTTTCGAACATAAATTCTCCTCTCAACAGAATTTTTATCATAAGTTACTGTTCTGTACATGACAGATACATCGGGCAAAAGCCAGATTATTACTATGATACAATATTTTTGCTTCTTTGAAAAGGAAATCTTTCATTGCATAAAAATTACAGTTGGAGCTTTTTGATATAATTATCCAAAAAAATGGAAAAGTAATTCTTATCGAGATCAAGCGGGATAAGCTTGCTTTGTCATTCCTGATACGGAATCCCCTAACACCAATGTACCTGCAATGTTGAAGGTATTCTATTTTCCACAGATTACAAAACCGAAAGAAAAATATGTTAAACTAAAGAAAATGCCAGAGGAGGAAACGCCTTATGATAAGAAAACAACTCTTAATCGGAATACTGGCAGCTATGACTGCCGCACTGCCAGCTGTCGCATATATGCCGGTTCCGCAGAAGCCAGTGAAATCCAAAGCAGCAATGAAGACACGGTGTCCGGTAATAAAGGAGCCAGTATCGACAAAGTCGTGACATTACAGAATTCCGTAAAAATGACAGACCAAATCTCTGCGGCAGTCAATGGGGAAAATATTATGTTCAGTCCCACAAGCCTTAATTTTGCGCTGGGCATGATCGCAGAAGGTGCAAAAGGAGAGACAAAAGAAGTTCTATGTAATTACCTGGGAACCGATGATTTTGCATCCTATGCAAAGGAATATCTGAACAAGATTAAAGAATACAATACTGAAGATGAGAGTTACGGATATAAGTCAAAATTAAAGATTGCAGATGCAGTCTGGGTGGATAATAATCTGACATTACAGGAAGAATTTAAAAATTCAGTAACGAACGGTTTTGGGGCTGAAGTGGAAAATGTAGATTTTTCCGCTGCAGAGAAAACATGCGGTATCATTAATTCCTGGTGTGACAAAAATACGGAAGGGCTGATCCCGAAAATCATAACCCCGGATCTGATCAATGATACTACCGGACTGTGCTTAACTAATTCACTATATTTTGAGTCCGGATGGAGTGGAGAACCCTGGAATGTTTCTGATACAGAAGAGAAGTTTGGAAACAATGAAAAGACAAAATACATGACCTGTGCCGGAGACAGGTATTATGAAAATGATAAGGCAACAGCATTTGACAGGGAGTATGCAAACGGACTGAGTTTTGTCGGAATCCTGCCTGTCGATGAAGGCGATTTTACACTTGAGGATCTGGATATTGGTGGACTTCTGAAATCTCAGCCAGAGTATGACGAAGTACAATGTAAGATGCCAAAACTTGATTTTGAGACTACCGTCATCCTAAATGACATACTCTCAAGCCTGGGGCTTGATAATATATTTTCCAGCAACGCTGATTTCTCCGGTATTGCAGACAAAAATGTAAATGTAGATACGATACTGCAGAAAACAAAACTGGAACTGGATGAAAACGGCACGAAAGCAGCAGCAGTGACAGCAGTTATCATGGAATGTATGTCAGCTGTAGAGGGGAAAGAACCAGTTATCAAAAATGTGGAACTCTCTCGTCCTTTTGCCTTCCTGATCTATGACAGGAGCAATGACGAAATACTGTTTATGGGAAAAGTAATGACAGTTTCCTGATGAAAAGGGGATGCCATGCGTGGCATCCCTCTTCATGAATTATTTTTTTCTGTTCTCAAAATAAACAAAACGGTCAATTGCATCCAGAATATCTTTAAAAGTATCCCTTGGAGCCTCCTCTATATAGGATTTGAGGATTTCAGTTTCGTTTTTACGGAATCTTCCGTAAAAGATATCATATAAATTATGTCCGCGGAGACAGATACGGATTTCTTCCATATGTTCTCTGATATCTGTAGTATTTTTGAGAGCATGGCCGATCATTTCTGTGAGATGCTGACCGCTTTTTAATTTGTATAGATATTCATTCCACTTTTTCAACAGGATTTCGTAGAAATCATCCTCACTTTTTATCACTCCGATTTTTTCCATTATCTTCGGATCCAGGAAATAATTCTCAAAGGAATAATACTTCAGGATCAGAACATTTTCTCGAGTCACACGCGGCAGTCTGTCCATATCCTCACGGTTACGAGCCTCATAATACCTGCACAGGGAAGAAGCCAGTTCTTCTGCATCTTTACCATCCCCATCCCGGATCATCAGGAAATTATCACGCAGATATGTCTGATTGATATATTTAAGATTGGCATAAGTTTTTATGTTAGTGCAGCTGTTAGTAGAAATAATGGAAATCCTTGACAAATTTCCTTTCTGATCGTAAATTTCAGAATAATATTTTTCCAGAAGCAGTGGCAGCCGGCTTTTGTCCTGTTTACCTTCCACAATAAAGACAAAGCTGACATTCAGAAGGTCACTGGCAGTAAATCCCAGATCATCCAGGATTGCAGAAAGATTTGTATGGCTTCGGATCACTGAATATCCATCCTCATCCAAAACCATCTGACGAATCTGCCTGCTGTTAAACTGGAACAGCAGATTTGGGGAATGTGTTGTAAAAATAACCTGGCTTTTTCTGGAAAGTCTGTACAGAATTTCACTGGATTTCTTCTGTAAGGTAGGGTGCAGGAAAATCTCCGGATCTTCCATAAGAATCATTCCAGGGACACGTTCTTCATCCTCCAGATAGGATTCCAGCAGAGAAAGCATATAAATACTGCGCATTCCTTTTCCCAGAGAAGAAATATGTTCCGGTACGTGCGACTCTTTTGACTCCAGATATGCATTTACCTGAAAAATCCTGTCTGTATTGCAGGTCAATTCATAACAGATGGTTCCAGATGTACCGCCGTTTTTATGAAAGTTTTCGTTGACTCGCTGAGAAAAACTGTCAAGATTCAGTTGGTACAATTTATATTCTAAAAGTTTCTCAGTCTCAAAAGCATTTAGCTGAGACGGCATTTTTTGATTTATCAGTCCGATACAGGAAAAACAGTGATTGCATTTCTTGGAACGGTCAAAAAGGCAGCAGTCGGCGCGCATCTGATTCAGCAGATCATCTTCCATAAATGATAAGAGACTATCCTGAATTCCGTTCAGATCACGTTGACTGTCCAGATAATATATCTTTGGAAAAACTTCTCGAATGGCAGGATTGTTTTTGTGATATCCATCCGACAATCGAATACGCCCATTGTAATTAGCAATGTAGGAAAATGTCAGCATATTACCTTTATAGGATGGGAGCTTTTTCTGAAATTCCCTCATCCAGATTTCCATTCTCCGGTAGGAACTGACTTTACGGAGTCTGTGAAGAAGTTCCAGGTCTTCCTGTGTGATTTCAAGAGTGATATCAATCTCTATATTTTGTTTTTTTTCATTAAAATCAGTTTCTGCAATCTCGTATTGCCCGCCTACTGCGCAGAGCGCGCTGAGAACTGCTGTTTTTCCCACGTTATTTTTTCCAACCAGTATTAAGGCATTTTCTATATCACAGATTTCAAGACTGCGAATGTATCGGAAGTTTTTAATGTGAAGTTTCTGGATACGCATAAGATTCCCTCTCTTTTTTACAGAATTGTACGATTTTTATAAAAATCAAAGACTATTCTGATAGATTTCCATATATGAGAATACTATAATTATAGCATCTGCAAAAGTAAAAAATCAATCGGAAACAATGTAGTTCTTGCATCTTCTATTTATTCATGTTAAAATCTTAAGATGTCAAAAATACAATATATATGAGATAAAAAACAGTAGTGAGCTGTTATGAAGATAGGAGATAACAATTAAATGGCAATGAGTCCGATGATGCAGGAATACTGCAAGACAAAGGAACAATATAAAGACTGCATTCTATTTTACCGTCTGGGAGATTTTTATGAAATGTTTTTTGATGATGCATTGCTTGTCACCAAGGAACTGGAGATTACCCTTACAGGAAAGGACTGCGGATTAGAGGAGAGGGCACCCATGTGTGGTGTCCCTTATCATGCTGCGGAGACTTATATTAATCGTCTGATCGAGCGGGGTCATAAGGTAGCAATCTGTGAGCAGGTAGAGGATCCTAAAAAAGCCAAAGGACTGGTAAAGCGTGAGGTTGTAAGGATCGTAACCCCAGGAACCACACTGGATGCTGCTGCTCTTGATGAGACAAAGAATAATTACCTGATGTCTATTGTGTCTATGGAAGAACATTTCGGATGCGCTATTGCAGACATTACAACAGGTGACTGTTTCCTTACTGAGGTGGACAAACCTCAGAAACTTCTTGATGAGATCAATAAATTTGTTCCTGCAGAGATTATCTGTAATGATTCTTTTTATATGTCTAATATAGATACAGATGACTTGCAGAACCGTCTTGGGATTTGTGTTTTTTCATTGGATTCCTGGTATTTCGATGACGAGTTGTGCCGCCGCACACTAAAAGATCATTTTCATGTAGGTTCTCTGGAGGGATTGGGCGTTGGTGATTATGACTGCGGGATCATTGCTGCAGGAGCTCTTTTCTTATATCTGAAAGAAACCCAGAAAACAGCCTTGTCCCATATGACAACTATCCGTCCCTATGCAGCAGAGAAATATATGCTTATTGACAGTTCCAGTCGCAGGAATCTGGAACTTGTGGAAACCCTGAGGGAGAAACAGAAAAGAGGTTCTCTTCTCTGGGTACTGGATAAGACAAAAACAGCAATGGGGGCAAGAACTCTCCGCAGTTATGTGGAGCAGCCACTGATCGACAGAGATGAAATCGAACAACGTCTGGAAGCACTGGAAGAGTTAAATAAAAACGGAATGCTCCGGGATGAGATCAGGGAATATCTGGGACCTGTTTATGACCTGGAACGACTGATCAGCCGTATCAGTTATAAGTCAGCTAATCCGCGGGATCTGATCGCTTTTGCTTCTTCACTGGAAATGCTTCCATATATAAAACAGGTATTAAAAGAATTTAAGACTCCCCTGCTTCAGAAAATTTATGAAGATATGGACTCTCTGGAAGATGTAACAGATCTGATTAAACGTGCCATCGTGGAAGATCCGCCTCTTGCACAGAAGGATGGAGGCATTATTAAAGAGGGCTATAATGAAGATGTAGATAAATTCCGCCGTTCCAGAACAGATGGCAAAAAATGGCTTTCCGAACTGGAAGCAAGGGAACGTGAGCGTACCGGTATCAAGACAATGAAGATTAAATATAATCGTGTATTCGGTTATTCACTGGAGGTTACCAATACATTTAAAGACCAGGTACCTGACAACTATATTCGTAAGCAGACACTTTCTAATGCAGAACGTTACATTACACAGGAATTGAAGGAATTGGAAGATTTAATTCTTGGTGCAGAGGACAAGCTTTATGCGCTGGAATATGAATTATTCTGTAATGTGCGTGATACTGTCGGTAAAGAGGTTGTGCGTATTCAGAAAACAGCCAAGGCAGTAGCCGCATTAGATGTGTTTGCTTCTCTTGCACTGGTTGCAGAACGAAATCATTTTGTGCGTCCAAAAACAAACACAACAGGTGTGATTGACATCAAGAATGGCCGTCATCCGGTTGTAGAGCAGATGATTGAGAACGATATGTTTATTGCAAATGATACATATCTGGACAACCATAAAAAAAGGGTATCCATTATCACAGGTCCAAATATGGCAGGTAAGTCTACATATATGAGACAGACTGCCCTGATCGTACTGATGGCACAGATTGGAAGCTTTGTCCCTGCTGAAAAAGCAAACATCGGAATTGTTGACAGAATCTTTACACGTGTAGGTGCATCAGATGACCTGTCAAGTGGTCAGAGTACATTTATGGTGGAGATGACAGAAGTTGCTAATATTTTGAGAAATGCAACTGCAAGAAGCCTTCTGATCCTTGATGAGATTGGACGTGGTACGAGTACTTTCGATGGACTTGCCATTGCGTGGGCGGTAATCGAACATATCAGCAACACCAAGCTCTGTGGTGCCAAGACTTTATTTGCAACTCATTATCATGAGCTTACCGAGTTGGAGGGAAAAATCCCAGGAGTGAATAACTACTGTATTGCAGTTAAAGAAAAAGGAGACGATATCGTATTCTTACGTAAAATTGTTCAGGGTGGTGCAGATAAGAGCTATGGTATTCAGGTTGCCAAGCTGGCAGGTGTGCCTGATTCTGTAATCCAGCGTGCGAAGGAACTGGTAGAGGAGCTCAGTGATGCGGATATTACGGCAGCAGTAAAGGATTTAACCACGACGAAAAAGAAGAAGCCGGTATATGATCAGATGGATATGGCACAGATGTCCCTGTTTGATACCGTTAAAGATGATGACATCATAGAAGAAATCAAGGGTCTTGATATGGGAAACATGACTCCTATCGAGGCAATGAATACACTTTATAACCTACAGAACAAGATTAAGAACAGATGGTGATAAAAGTTGAGAAAAATCGCAGTATTAGATCAGCAGACCATAGATAAGATTGCTGCCGGTGAGGTAGTGGAACGTCCGTCCTCCATTGTGAAGGAGCTTGTGGAGAATGCAATTGATGCAGGAGCAACTGCTGTAACAGTGGAGATCACAGACGGCGGCAAAAAGATGATACGTATCACAGATAATGGCGGGGGTATGGAAAGAGATCAGGTACCCCTGGCATTTTTGCGTCATGCCACCAGTAAGATTGAGAAGGTTGAGGATCTGGAACACATTGCGTCTCTTGGATTTCGCGGTGAGGCTTTGTCCAGTATTGCCGCTGTTGCACAGGTGGAACTGATCACAAAAACTCCATCTGCATTAAGCGGAGTCCGCTATGTGATCAATGGTGGTGTACAGGAGTCTTTAGAGGATATGGGGGCTCCGGAAGGAACTACTTTCCTGGTGAGAAACCTTTTTTATAATACACCTGCAAGAAGCAAGTTTCTGAAATCAGATACTACGGAGGGAAATTATGTCAGCACTTTGATGGAACAGCTGGCATTGTCCCATCCTGAGATTTCTTTTAAATATATCCAGAATAAACAGGTGAAGCTTCACACATCCGGTAATTACAATATAAAAGATGTGATCTATAATATATATGGAAGAGATATTACCAAAGCACTTCTTGAAGTATCCTACGAGAATGATTTCATGAAGATTGAGGGTTTTGTGGGAAAACCGGAGATTTCCAGAGGCAACCGTACTTTTGAGAATTACTATATTAACGGACGCTTTGTAAAAAACAGGATCATTGCAAAGGGAATCGAGGATGCCTATAAGGGGTTTCTTATGCAACATAAGTTTCCGTTTGTTTCGCTTCATATTCAGATGGAGGGAAATGATTTGGACGTAAATGTACATCCAAGTAAGATGGAAGTACGGTTTGCCAGAGGAACGGAAGTTTACGATGCCGTTTATGAGACAGTTCATAAGGCGCTTACTACAAGAGAAATGATCCAGACAGTACCTTTTGGAAAAGAAGAACCGGTAAAGAAACTGTCGTCTGTGGTGAAACCGGGGGATGTACCGGAGCCATTTGAAATGAAACGTCGTGCTGAAATGCCGGAGTATCGAACACAAGTAGCGAATACAGTTAATCGTACTTCGAATGTGTCGATAAAAGGCAATGATAGGACAGTATCTGCACCAGGTACTGCTATGGATAAAAAACAGATTTCTTCTTATTCAACACTTCCGCGAGGAACTATCACTATGGCGGAACAGGCAGTACGAGAGCAAAAGATTTATCAGACAAAAGATCCTTTACAAAAGCAGAGGAGAAGCTTTTCGAAGGAACAATAAACGATAAAAATATACATGAAAAACAGCCTGATGCAATGCAGGTAAATATGTCACAGGAAGTAGAGAAACAGCAAAAGCCACAACAGTTAGAATTGTTTGAAGAGAAACTTCTTGCTCCTGAATCCCGAAGCCGTCATCAGCTGATCGGACAGATTTTTGATACTTACTGGCTTGTTCAGTTTGAGGATAAATTTTTTATTATCGACCAGCATGCGGCACATGAAAAGGTTTATTATGAGCGTTTCGTAAAAAGGTTTCGTGAGCAGACAGTAGAATCCCAGTATCTCAGTCCGCCGCTGATCGTATCCCTGAATCTTCAGGAAGAAGCTCTTCTTAAGGCTAACCGTAAATATTTCGAGGATTTTGGATTTGAGATTGAACCATTTGGCGGTAAGGAATACTGTATCAATGCAGTCCCGGCCAATCTGTACGGTCTTACGGAGGAAGAACTTTTTCTGGAAATGCTTGACAATCTTGCTTCTGAGAAGGATAAGGATCCACTTGGAATCTTTGCTTCCAGACTGGCCACCATGGCATGTAAGGCTGCGGTAAAGGGAAATCATCAGATGTCCGACCGGGAGGCAAATGCATTGATCGATGAACTGCTTACACTGGAGAATCCCTATCACTGTCCTCATGGAAGACCGACGATTATTTCCATGACTAAAACAGAACTGGAAAAGAAATTTAAACGTATTGTATAGTTTATATATAAGGAGCTATTATGAAAAAGCCACTGATCGTTCTTACAGGACCGACGGCAGCAGGAAAAACCCATCTATCCATTGCTCTTGCGAAAGCAGTAAACGGAGAGATCATTTCTGCTGATTCCATGCAGGTCTACAAATATATGGATATTGGATCAGCTAAGATCGGCCGGAGGAGATGCAGGGAGTAAAGCATTATCTGGTAGATGAACTGCTGCCTCAGGAAGAATTTCATATCGTGAAATTCCAGCAGATGGCAAAAGCTGCCATGGAAGAAATTTATGCCAAGGGGAAAATTCCTGTTCTGGTAGGAGGAACCGGATTTTATATACAGGCTATTACAAAGGATATTGATTTTACTCAGGCAGAGCAGGAAGACGGATACCGTCAGGAGCTGGAACAGCTTGCTGCAGAGAAGGGAAATGAATATCTGCACCAGATGCTTTTGGATGTTGATCCTGTCAGTGCCGGGGAAATCCACGCCAATAATGTAAAACGTGTGATCAGGGCACTGGAGTTTTATCATCAGAACCAGTCGCCGATCTCCGCACATAATCAGGAGCAGAAGGAACACGAAACCCCTTATAATCTGGCATATTTTGTGCTGAATGTACCAAGGGAACTTCTTTATAAACGGATTGATGACCGTATTGATGAGATGTTAAAAGAGGGACTCCTTGAGGAAGTGCAGAAGTTAAAAGATATGGGATACCACAGGGGGATGGTTTCCATGCAGGGACTTGGATATAAAGAAATCCTTGCATATCTGGATGGCGAGTATCCGTTAGAGGAAGCGGTCAGGATCCTGAAAAGAGATACCAGACATTTTGCAAAACGCCAGCTGACCTGGTTTCGCAGGGAGAAGGATACCATCTGGATGAATAAGGATGAATTTGACTATAATGAAGACAGAATCCTTGATGAAATGCTGAAGGTATGCAGGGACAGAGGAATTTTATAACCGAATTTTTCTTAAAAATCACTGATACAGAATAAGTGAAATTCAGAGATAAAATAAAGATAATAATGCAAACAGAAATGAGGACGAAACAAATTATGAAAGAAATGTACGCACAGCTTGGGATTTCTTCAGAGGTTTATGACTTTGGTCATAAGATTGAGGAATCTTTAAAAGAAAGATTTGAAAAATTTGATAAAACGGCAGAATATAACCAGATGAAGGTGCTTCTTGCCATGCAGAAAAATAAAGTAAGCGCAGAATGCTTCGGAAGTTCTTCCGGTTATGGATATGACGATATTGGCAGGGAAACACTTGAAAAGGTTTATGCAGATACTTTCCATACGGAAGCCTGTCTGGTACGCCCGCAGATCACATGCGGAACTCACGCGCTGGCCATTGCCTTATTCGGTAATCTCCGTCCGGGTGATGAACTTCTGGCACCTGCCGGAAAGCCTTACGATACTCTGGAAGAGGTAATCGGCATCCGCCCGTCAAAAGGTTCTCTCGCAGAATATGGAGTAAGTTACCGTCAGGTGGAACTGTTAGAAGACGGAACCTTTGATTATGACAGCATCCGTAAAGCAATCAATGAAAAAACACGTCTTGTGGAGATCCAGCGTTCCAAAGGATACCAGACACGTCCGTCTTTCTCTGTAAAACAGATTGGAGAACTGATTTCTTTTGTAAAGAGTATTAAACCGGATGTAATCTGTATGGTGGATAACTGCTACGGTGAGTTTGTAGATACCATTGAGCCAAGTGATGTGGGAGCTGATATGATCGTTGGTTCTCTGATCAAAAATCCGGGCGGCGGACTTGCGCCTATCGGCGGTTATATTGCAGGTACTAAGGAGTGCGTGGAGAATGCTTCTTACAGAATGACCTGTCCCGGACTTGGCAGTGAGGTAGGCGCAACTCTGGGAGTCAACCGTTCTTTCTTCCAGGGATTTTTCCTTGCACCGATGGTTACCAAGGGTGCGTTAAAGGGAGCTGTGTTTGCGGCAAATATTTATGAGAAACTTGGATTCCCGGTAATCCCGGATTCCACAGAGCCACGTCAGGACATCATTCAGGCAGTAAGCCTTGGCACACCGGAAGGTCTGATCGCGTTCTGTAAGGGTATTCAGGCAGCAGCACCGGTTGACAGTTATGTGGATCCGGAGCCATGGGATATGCCCGGATATGACAGTCAGGTTATCATGGCAGCAGGTGCTTTTGTACAGGGCTCTTCCATCGAGCTTTCTGCAGATGGTCCGATGAAGCCTCCATATGCAGTGTATTTTCAGGGAGGACTTACCTGGGAACATGCAAAACTGGGTGTTCTGATGTCCCTGCAGAAAATGGTTGATAAAGGACTTGTAACTTTATGAAAAAAAGACAGGTAGTGATCACAGGAGCAGGAGCCTGTGGACTGATGGCAGCGATCATGGCGGCCCGAAACGGGGCAGCAGTCACTGTTCTGGAACAGAACGAGAAACCCGGAAAGAAAATCTGTGCTACAGGAAACGGCAGATGTAATTTTTCCAATCTTGCAAGACCGGATGATGCATACAGAGGCGAACATCCGGAATTTGTCGAAGATGCACTCAGAGAGTTTTCTGTCGAGAATACCATTGAGTTTTTCAAAGAGATAGGAATCTATCCTTTAAACAGGAACGGCTATCTTTATCCGAGAAGCAATCAGGCGCAGAGTGTTGTAGATGTACTGTGTATGGAGGCTGCCAGCTGGGTGTGAAAATAAAGACAAACGAACAGGTTACAGAAATAAAAACCGGGACAAATGAAAAGAATTTCCAAATCCTGACAAAAGGATGGCACTATGATGCAGATGCACTGATACTTGCCAATGGATCCCGGGCATCTTCTGTTTCAGGTTCCGACGGCAGCGGATATATGCTAGCAGAGAGCTTTCATCACCGCATTGTTCCGGTTTATCCGGCACTTACTGCCCTGAAGTGTAAAGGTTCTTCTTTTAAGGCATGGGCAGGCGTACGTACAGAAGGAGAGATTTCTCTTTTTACAGATGGGAAATTCTGTAAATCTGAACATGGCGAGCTGCAGCTTACAGAATACGGAATCTCCGGAATCCCAGTGTTTCAGCTCAGCACTTATGCAGTACGTGCAGTCAGAGAAGGACATAAAGCAGAGCTCCGCATTAATTTCATGCCGGAGCTGTCAGAAGAAGAATTAAAGAAACTTCTGTATGCACGAAAGAAGGCATGTCCCTATAAAAAAGAAAAAGAACTCCTGGTGGGACTTTTCCCGGAAAAGCTTATCAAAATCCTTATATCACAAAAACAACTGGTTTCTGCCATAAGGAAATTTCCTCTTGAAGTGCAGGATGGTATGTCATTTTCACAGGCACAGGTCTGCTCCGGGGGAGTAGATACCTCACAGGTAAATTCTCAAACCATGGAGTCAAAGCTCTGTAAGGATCTGTATTTTGCAGGGGAGCTTCTAGATATTGACGGTACATGCGGCGGATATAATCTGCAATGGGCATGGAGCAGCGGCGCAGTGGCCGGCAAAAATGCCGCAAAGGAGGAGAAAAATTGATTCGAATTTCACAGCTGAAACTTCCGATCACACATACAAAGGCACAGCTCGAAAAAAAGATTGCAAAAACATTAAAAAATCCCGGAAACAGTTTTACTTACGAAATAAAAAAGCAATCTCTGGACTGCAGACACAAAAATGACAAAATCTTTGTATATACTGTAGATGTAACGATCAGAGATGAACAGAAACTCGCCAAAAAAGTTAACAATAACAATATTATGTTAACCAAAGAGAAACCATATGAATTTCCCTCTCCGGGTGAGACACCTCTTTTACATTCTCCCGTTATTGTGGGAAGTGGTCCTGCAGGACTTTTCTGCGGATGGTATCTTGCGAAAGCCGGATATTGTCCAATAATACTTGAACGCGGAGAAGAGGCTGAGAAACGTCAGAAAACAGTAGAGAATTTCTGGAAAAATGGTGTTCTTGACCCTGAGTCCAATGTACAGTTCGGAGAGGGCGGCGCCGGCACCTTTTCCGACGGAAAGCTGAACACGCTGGTAAAAGATCCTTACGGACGTAATCATGAGGTACTGAAGCGTTTCGTAGCTGCCGGCGCACCGGAAGAAATTATTTATCAGCAGAAGCCACATCTGGGAACAGATGTGCTGGTTGGTATTGTTGAAAAAATGCGTCATGAAATCGAAGAAATGGGAGGAAAATTCTGCTTCCGTTCCAAGGTGACAGATCTGATTTTTGAGAACAATACATTAAAAGAAATTGAGATCAACAATGATAAGAGAATCCCTGCACAAGTCTGTGTACTGGCACCAGGACACAGTGCAAGAGATACTTTTGAAATGTTACAGAAACGTGGTGTTTATATGGAGCCAAAGTCATTTGCAGTGGGGCTGCGTATTGAACATCCTCAGGAAATGATCAATATGGATCTTTATGGAGAGCCTGAGAATGAATTACTTGGTGCAGCCAGCTATAAAGTAACCCATAAGTGTGCAAATGGCAGAGGTGTTTATTCTTTTTGTATGTGTCCGGGCGGATATGTTGTAAATGCATCCTCTGAACCCGGCCGTCTCGCAGTGAACGGAATGAGCTATCAGGCACGTGATTCCAGAAATGCAAACAGTGCCATGATCGTCACAGTCACACCAGAAGATTTCCCGGATAAAGGAGTTCTTGGCGGCGTAGAATTTCAGCGTGATCTGGAGAAAAAAGCATGGGAGCTCGGAGAAGGAAAAATTCCTGTTCAGCTGTTTGGTGATTTTTGCAAAAATCAGGCAAGTGAAGCATTAGGAGAGGTTACTCCCTGTATGAAGGGAGAATATATACTGACAAATGTACGTTCTGTTCTGCCACCAGCAGTAGGCGATTCTATTGAAGAAGGTGTCAGAGCCTTCGGAAAACGAATTTCCGGATTTGACAGAGAGGATGCACTGCTCAGTGGCATTGAAAGCCGTACTTCTTCTCCTGTAAGAATCGTACGTGATCAGGAGCTCACAGCAAATATGGCAGGAATTTATCCATGTGGAGAAGGTGCCGGTTACGCAGGCGGAATCACAAGTGCTGCCATGGATGGAATCAAAGTTGCTGAGACTGTATGCCGAAAATATGCAGCTATAAAAAACAATTGATCTCTTAAGCGGGATATTACCGATAACCAGTAACCCAGTAACGTTACTGTTCACTCCGTTCACAGTAACGTAGCCAAAATTCATTCCAGATTGCTGCGGCAATGGAATTTTGGCTTGTATGTCTCGGGATTTTGGCATATTCATGCCAAAACACCTCGCGGGACAGTGGTGTGTGAACAGTAACCCAGTAACTATAAAGTTCACATAAAAATCAGAGAGGAGAGTGTACATCTCTCCTCTTTTATGCTAGAATATAATTTGCAATTTGCCCAGAGGCTTTAGAGAGCACAGGCAGACTTATGAATAATGCAAATAATATTATGAAGCAGCTTCCCAGGGAACAGCGGCCGTATGAGAAATGCTTTATGCAGGGTGAGGGTTCATTAAATGACACTGAACTGCTGGCAGTAATCCTGCGCAGCGGCACTTCAGGAAAGAATTCACTGGCACTTGCACAGGAGATCCTGAAATTTATGGAGTCGTCCTCCTATCCCGGCCTTATGGGGCTTATGCATGTATCTGTACAGGATCTTATGAAGATTCATGGAATCGGACAGGTAAAAGCAGTACAGTTAAAATGCATTGGAGAACTTTCCAAAAGAATTGCCAAGGCTGCTGCCAGACCGCAGATAGTTATGAACAATCCCTCCTCCATAGCAGCTTATTATATGGAAGAACTCCGCCATGAAGAGCAGGAACTGGTGATCTGTATGATGTCAGATGTGAAAGGACATTTTCTGGGAGATAAGATACTGACCCGGGGAACTGCAACCGGTTCGCTGGTAACACCAAGGGAAATCTTCATGGAAGCCCTGCGCCGCCATGCAGTCAGTCTGATATTGATACACAATCATCCAAGTGGTGATCCTACACCAAGTCCGGATGACTTACAGATCACAGCCAGGATTTATCAGGCGGGGGAACTGCTGGGAATACATCTGCTGGATCATATTGTGATCGGGGATCAGAGATACTGCAGCTTCAGAGAAGAAGGATTATGGAATACATGTACAGAATAAGGCAACAACAAAGGGGCAGAATATGCTATTTGAGAAAACATATGGAATAGATTTGGGAAGCAGTTCCGTAAAAGTCTATTCTTTTTTCAGAAACAAAACTTATATCGAGAAAAATATGATCGCGTCCAAGGGACACACGATCATTGCAATGGGAAATGAAGCATACGATATGTTTGAGAAATCCCCCACAGATATTACGGTTACTTCGCCAATGACATTTGGCATGATCGCTAATCTGGAACTTCAGGAGATTGTTCTTTACAGTATGATCCGAAAGATCGATCATATCCTGGGATTTGGCGCAACAATGTATTTTACTGTTCCTCTGGATATGACTGCGGTTGAGAAACGGGCATATTTTCATGTGGCGAATGGTCACTGGTTAAAGAAAAATCGCGTATTTATGGTAGAGGCACCCATTGCAGATGCCATTGCCATGGGTGTCAATCTGGAAGATCCGGAAGGAAATATGATCGTAAATATCGGTGCACAGAGTACAGAAGTATCGATCATCACCGGAGGAAAGATCATTATCAGCAGGAAAATACCGCTGGGAGGCAGACAGATGAATGAATCTGTCTGCAGTGAAATACGTAAAAGATATAATCTACAGATTGGCACAAGGACTGCCAAGAGGCTTAAGATGGTCATGGGACGCCTCAGTGATCCGAAAAAGGAAGTACGTAAGGTTGTAGGAATTGACTGTATTTCCGGACTGCCAAGAGAAGAAATCATTTCTTCTTATGTGGTAAATGACGGTATCATGAACTGTCTGAATGAGATTGCGGCAGAGATGAAAACATTTCTGGAGCGAATTCCTCCCCAGATTTCCTACCATATTGCGAAACAGGGGATTTACATAACCGGAGGCAGTACCAGACTTCCTTATATTGATAAATACCTTGCCAGTTATACGGGATTCACCTTTAATCTGTCAGATTTTTATGAAACCTCGGCAGTTACAGGTCTGGAGAAAATAATCAGAAATAAAGAACTGCGTGAATGGGCAGTACCGGTTACGCAGAGAAAACTATAATTTTTAGGGGTGCATCAATGAAAAACCTGAAAAAGAAAGTACATTTTAGGATTAAATTAAAAAGTAAACATCTTCTGGTCATTATGTCGATCTTCTGCGTCAGCTGTATTGCTGCCACTTTTTCATCCGGCGTAACCACTGCACCGCTGCAGGATGCCGCCGGGATACTGATCGTTCCATTTGAAAACAGCATCAATCGGATCAGTTCAGTTCTGAAAGGAATGCAGGACCGTATGCGTGATAAAGAAGAAATCCTCAGTGAGAACGAAAATTTAAAGGCACAGATAGACAGTCTCACAGAACAGAACAATAAACTGATCCAGGATCAGACAGAATATGTAAGATTACAGCAGATGTATAATCTTGACCAGCAGTATACCGAATATCCAAAGATTGCTGCAGAAATCATATCCAAAGATCCGGGCAACTGGTATGATACCTTTATGATCAACCGGGGATCTGCAGACGGCATTCGTGTGGATAATAATGTACTTGCAGATAAAGGTCTGGTCGGGATCGTGACAGAGGTCGGAACTCACTGGGCGACTGTACGTTCCATTATCGATGACAGCAGCAATGTCAGTGCCATGACTGTCAGCACACAGGATAACTGTGTGGTGGAAGGAGATCTGGAACTCATCGATGAGGGTAAATTAAGCTTCAGCCAGTTGTATGACCAGAATAATAAAGTAACAGTGGGGGAACGCATCGTTACCTCCAATATCAGTGAGAAATATGTAGAGGGACTGTTTATCGGATACGTCAGTGAGGTGGAACAAAACAGCAACAATCTGACCAAAACAGGTACCATTGTCACACCTGTAGATTTCCAGCATCTGAAAAATGTACTTGTCATTACAGTAAATAAACAGGATTCTGTTAATGACAATGCTCAGGCAGCTCAGGAGGCGACTGCAAATGAAGAGTAAGATAGCGTTATTTTTTATGATCCTGATCAGTTTTCTTCTTCAGTGTACTCTTCTTCATGTGATATCCATCGGTTCTATCACGCCGAATCTGATCCTGATCCTGTGTATATCCATGGGGCTGATGCGCGGAAGAAAAAGTGGACTGTGGACAGGATTTTTCTGTGGATTTCTGGTAGACATGTTCTATGGCTCTGTGTTTGGTTTCTACGCTCTGATCTATATGTATATTGGCTTTTTAAGCGGATATGCCCACAGGATCTGCTATGATGATGACATAAAGGTTCCGGTTATGCTTGCAGGTATCGGGGATTTACTGTACGGACTTTCTGTCTATGCATTGCAGTTTCTGCTCAGGGGACGTCTGGGGCTCGGAACCTATTTATACCGGATTATTTTACCGGAGATTTTTTATACAGTGATCCTTACACTGATTGTTTACCGGGTATTTCATTATATTAATTATCATTTCATGAATAATCCATCAATGAAGGAAAGTGAGTCTATTTGGGTACTAAAATAAAAAGATTTTTTAAAAAGATACGAATAAAACGTACCACAGTACTGGTACTGGTTTTTGTATTTATGTCAGCCACTCTGGTCCGTCAGCTTTTTGAACTGCAGATCATCCAGGGAGAGGCTTATATCAGCAAATTTGAATCAAGAACAACAAAAAAACGTGTGATCAAAAGTACGCGTGGCAATATCTATGACAGAAATGGTGAGGAGCTGGCAACAAATGTGCTGGCTTATTCTGTTACCTTTGAGGATAATGGAACTTATGATTCTACCAGAGAAAAGAATCTTACACTGAACGGGATTGCCTATAAAGTCCTGAAAATCCTTGAGTCCAACGGGGATTCCATCAGTACCGGCTTCCATATTGTTTTGGATGAGAGCGGAAATTATGCTTTTGATGTTGATGAGGGATTTACTCTGAACCGTTTTCGTGCGGATATTTACGGAGAACCGTTGATTGATAACCTGACAAAAAAACAGAAAAATGCCACTGCAGATCAGATGATCGAGTTTATGAGCGGAAAAGAGGGATTTTCCATTGTTCTTTACGGCGATAATGCTTATACCAAAGAAGAACTGACATCCCATGGACTTCCGGAGAACCTGTCAAAGCAGGATATACTTGAGCTTTCCAAAATCCGCTATGCACTGAGCACTAACAGTTTCAAGAAGTACATGGCCGTTACGATCGCTTCAAATATAAGCGAAAAATCTGTAGCTGCAATCAGAGAAAATCAGCCGGAGCTTCAGGGAATTGACATTGTAGAGGATTCTGTCCGCAAATACATTGATGATGCAAGCATGGGACCAATTCTTGGTTATACGGGACAGGCTTCTTCAGAAGAGCTTGAAGAACTGAGACAGAAGAATCCTGATTATTCAAATGATGCGATCATCGGTAAATCGGGAATTGAGAAATATAATGGAAACATCTCTTCAAGGGAACAGACGGTGAAGAAACTGTCACTGTCGATAACCTTGGTAAAGTACTTAAGATTGACGACAGCACGAGAGTAGAACCTGTCGCAGGTAACGATACCTATCTTACCATAGACAGCAGCTGGCAGTCCGCCATCTACCAGATACTGAAACAGAGAGTTGCCGGAATCCTTTTATCCAAGATCGAAGCAGCCAAAACCTATGATTTCAGTGTAAATGATGCTGCACAGATCAAGATACCGATCTATGATGTATATAATGCCCTGATTGCCAACAGTGTCATTGATATCAATAAATTCAGGGATGCCAACGCCTCCGATACAGAAAAAAAATTATATGCCAAATTTCAACAGAAACAGCAACAGGTTTTTGATACAATAACTAACAGGCTGACAGCTGAGAATCCACCGGCCGTAAAAGATGAAGATGATCAGATCCAGGAATATCTTACTTATATCTGTGATGATCTTCTCAGAGATACGCTGGGGATTATCTCAAAGAATGCCATTGATACCTCTGACAGTACTTATCAGAAATGGACAACCGATAAAGATATCAGTCTGAAAGATTATCTGACATATGCGGCAAGTCAGAACTGGATCGATATTTCCAAATTTTCTACAGAAGGAGATTATCTGGATTCCGATGAAGTATATCAGGCTCTTACAGATTATCTGATTGATTATCTTAAAAAGGACACCAATTTCTCAAAACTTCTGTATAAGTATATGCTTCAGGAGGACACCATTTCCGGAAGCGAGATCTGTCTGGTGCTGTATGAACAGGGAGTTTTATCAAAAGATGATGGCAGTTACGAGGCACTGGCCTCCGGCTCCATGACAGCTTATGACTTTATGATCAATAAAATTTATACTCTCGAAATAGAACCTGCACAGCTTGCGCTGGAGCCATGTTCTGCTTCTGCAGTAATCACAGATGTCAAAACAGGGGATGTTCTTGCATGCGTATCCTACCCGGGATATGACAATAACCGTCTGGTAAATAACATGGATACGGATTATTATGCGAAATTATCTACAGATAAATCCAGTCCGTTTTTCAATAAAGCAACCCAACAGACAGCAGCACCGTTCTACATTTAAGATTCTGTCTACAATTGCCGGAATGTCTGAAGGAGTGATCGATGACGGAACATACATTAACTGTACCGGCTCCTTTGATCTTGTAACACCTCCGATCAACTGCTGGAACAAACAGGGACATGGAGAGATCGAGATCAGGGAGGCGATTGAGCAGTCCTGTAACTATTATTTCAACATGGTTGGTTTTAAACTTGGTCAGGATGCAGACGGAAACTTTTCAGAAAACCGAAGCCTGAGTGTACTGCAAAAATATGCTTCAGAGATTGGTCTGGATAAGAAAACAGGTATCGAGATCACAGAATCCGCACCTCATGTGTCAGATTCCTACGCAGTCCCGTCTTATATCGGACAGGGTACCAATGCTTATACCACCAGTCAGCTGGCACGTTATGCAACAGCGATCGCTACCAGTGGAAATGTTTATGATCTGACTTTACTTGACAGACAGACAGATTCCAAGGGTAATACTTTAAAAAAATATGAGCCGGATATCATTAATACAGTTGATGTATCACAGAATGTGTGGGATGATATTCACGACGGAATGTACCGGGTAGTACAGACTCACAGACAGTTTGACGGACTTGGCGTGGATGTGGCAGGTAAAACCGGTACAGCCGAGGTAAATGTTTATCATCCAAACCATGGTATGTTTGTGGGATATGCCCCGGCTTCAGATCCTGAATATGCGATTGCAGTGCGTATTGAGAATGGATATACTTCCGGTAATGCGTGTCTTGCAGCTGATGATATTTTTAAATATATCTTTGAATTAACTGATGAAAAGTCTATTCTTACCGGTGTTGCGGCAAGTGATACCAGTGACACTTCGAATGACTGAAACTACCATACAGGAGAATACCAGAAGAATGGAAATTTTTTCAGGGAGGAAATTGTAACTATGAGTGAAGTCATTGTGATTACTTCCGGCAAAGGCGGAGTAGGAAAAACCACAACTGTCGCCAATATCGGAACAGGTCTGGCTATGCTGGGCAAAAAAAGTTGTTGTGGTTGATACAGATATCGGTCTGCGGAATCTGGATGTTGTTCTGGGCCTGGAGAACAGGATTGTCTATAATCTGGTGGATGTCATTAACGGAAGCTGCCGTCTGCGACAGGCTCTGATCAAGGATAAAAGACATCCGGAATTATGTCTTCTGCCATCTGCGCAGACAAAAGACAAATCCGCTGTGTCTCCAGAACAGATGATAAAACTGACCGACGATCTGAGAGAACAGTTTGATTATATTCTTCTGGACTGTCCGGCAGGAATTGAACAGGGATTTAAAAATGCGATCGCAGGTGCTGATAAAGCCTGGTAGTTACCACACCGGAGGTTTCTGCGATACGTGATGCAGATCGAATCATCGGACTCCTGGAAGCCAACGAGATCAGAGATATCAGCCTGATCATCAATCGCCTGCGGCCGGATATGATTGCAAGAGGTGATATGATGTCCGTAGATGATGTAACGGATATCCTTGCTGTTGATCTGATCGGAACAATTCTGGATGATGAACAGATTGTGATTGCCACAAATCAGGGGGAGCCTCTTTCCGGGAAATCTTCTCAGGCAGAAGAAGAATACATGAATATCTGTAAACGCCTTTTAGGTGAAGAGATTCCGTTTGCAGACATTAACAGGAAGCAGGGGTTATTAAGAAAAATAGGTAGTTTTTTCAAAAAGTAGCCTGTATTTATAAGGGGGAATCTGTGTGAAAGCTTTTTTAAAAAAAAGAAGCGTTCAGCCGGATATGCAAGAGACCGCATGAAGCTTCTGCTGATCTCGGAACGTATCGACTGCTCTCCACAGATGATGAAAATGTTGCGGAATGATATGATACATACCGTAAAAAAATACCTTACTATTGATGAAGAACAGGTAAAAATCCAGATTACGCAGGAACCTGCAGTACTCCATGCGTATATTCCTGTTTTAAACAAAAAGGATAACCGTTTGGTATCTTCACAGTTACTAAAAAGGACAGATAAATTATGTTAAAGCAATATAAATTAAGATTTTACAATTTCAGACTGATCATTTTCCTGCTGGCGATCAGCCTGATAGGAGTTACACTGGTAGGCACAGCAGCATCGGACCTGCGATCAAAGCAGTTTGCCGGAGTAATACTTGGACTTATTGTCATGCTGATCCTTTCTTTGCTGGATTACTCATGGATCATGAACTTTCAGTGGATCATGTATGGATTTAATATTATCATGCTGATCGTTGTGCGTATTGCGGGTGACAGTGCTAACGGTGCTGCCAGATGGATCGGTATCGGATCTTTCCGATTTCAGCCGACAGAATTATCAAAGATTATCCTGATCGTATTCTTTGCAAAATTTTTTATGGATCATGAGGAAACACTGAATACACTTAAAACGCTGGCATTATCCGGCGTATTACTGGCAGTACCTCTGTTCCTGATCCTGGAACAGCCGGACCTGAAAAATACAATTACTGTTGTAGTAATTTTCTGTATTATGATCTATATTGCAGGTTTAAGCTATAAGATCATCGGAGGAGCACTGCTTATTGCTGTTCCATTGACCATTATTTTTTTATCAATTGTTGTCCAGCCGGATCAGAAACTGCTCAAGGATTACCAGAGAAGCCGTATCATGTCTTTTTTGTATCCGGAAAACGAAGAATACTCGGATGATATTGAACAGCAGAATAACTCTAAAACTGCAATTGCTTCAGGGGAACTGGTTGGTAAGAAATTAAGCGGTGATAACAGTACAACTTCTGTAAATCAGGGAAACTTCGTGGCAGAGAATCAGACAGACTTTATTTTTGCTGTTGCAGGTGAAGAGTACGGATTTATTGGATGCGTGATAATTGTATTGCTACTTTTGGCAATTGCCTTTGAATGTATCCGGATGAGTCTTCGGGCAAAAGATTTGTCAGGAAAGGTTCTTTGCTGTGGAATCGGCGGCCTGATCGCACTACAGAGCTTCATTAATATCTGTGTTGCAACAGGTCTTGCGCCTAATACGGGAACTCCCCTTCCTTTTGTAAGCTATGGACTGACTTCGCTGGTAAGTCTGTATATTGGTATGGGGCTTGTACTCAATGTAGGACTTCAGAGCAGCACATACAATAAAGAAATTATTCAAAAAGAAATTGACAGAAGAGAGGATTACTTATGAGAACAAAAAAGAAATCTTCCGGTAAAATACCGGAAAAGAAATCTGCTGTTCCATACAAATCTACAGCTCCGCACAGACACAAACCTTCCAGACCGCTTCAGACAGTCAAACTGCCGAAATCGCAGATGCCATCCAGACAAACAGAGGAGCATCAGGCTTTGCTACGTACAAAATATCATAAAAAGCGTCAGAGATTAAAACATATATTCAGGATTCTGGTTGGTGTATTTGTGATTCTTGCAGCTGCCGGCGGTGTTTTTTACGGATGGAATATATTAAGCGGAAATTATTTTGGTACTCCTGAACAGGCTTTTGATTCTTCTGAAGTTTTCACAAATGCCCTTGCAGCTAAGGAAAATATGAGAACAGAATCTTTCGCCCAGAAATTATGCGTTTCCCCCAAAGGAAATGTTGATCGTATTAAGAATGCCCAGCTGAAAGATGGACAGAAAGGGTTGCTGTTCAGTCTGAGTAATCATAAAGTACTGTATGCAAACGGCATTTATGATAAGGTGTATCCTGCAAGTATTACCAAGATCATGACAGCAATGCTTGCATTACAGAGTGGAAAACTGAATGACACTGTCACGATCACTCAGGATAATGTTACACTGGAGGATGGATCACAGGTCTGCGGATTTGTAGCCGGCGATCAGGTTACCCTTGATCAGCTTCTCCACTGTCTGCTTGTATATTCCGGCAATGATGCAGCTTCTGCCATTGCGGAATATGTTGGAGGCAGTACAGAGAACTTCGTACAGATGATGAATGATTATGCCGCAAAGCTTGGATGTACAGGAACACATTTTTCCAATCCACATGGACTGCAGGATGAAAATCACTATACAACACCATATGATATTTATCTGATGCTGAATGAAGCATTCACCTACCCTGAATTTACAGAAATTACAGAGTTGCCGTCTTATACAGTAACCTATACAGGCTCAGACGGAACTGAAAAAAGCACCACGCTTACCGCAACAGACCATTATCTTACCGGAGAAGCAACAGCTCCAAAAGATGTTACAATTCTCGGTGGTAAAACCGGAACAACAGAAGTAGCCGGCAATTGTCTTGCAATCCTTACACAGAATGCATACGGAAAAACTTTTGTTTCAATTGTAATGGGAGCTGATACGAAAGAACTTCTGTATCAGGAGATGAATTCACTGCTTCAGAATATTAACAGTTAGTTAACATAAAACGGATACAGTTATCATTAATTGTATCCGTTTTATGTTATAGAAAATTCTCCGCAATGTTTTTATAACACCTATAACATAATAAAGTCTTCCGGCAGGGATCGTACAAGACCATCCACTTTGCTGTTACAAGAATTCCGGTTACATAAAAAAACGAGGTGAAAGATCATGAATAACAATTGTATTACAACATACACAGGCAGACATATAGATCCACTACATCCGGATCCGGATATGATCTGTATCGAAGATATTGCACATGCCTTATCTTTAATCTGCCGCGGAAACGGACAGGTAAAAACTTTTTTTCAGTAAGTCAGCATTGCATCAACTGTGCCAGAGAAGCCCTTGCGCGAGGATATTCCAGGCGTGTGGCATTTGCCTGCCTTCTGCACGATGCCAGCGAATGTTATTTATCTGATGTGCCGAGACCATTCAAGAAAACCCTCTCAGGATATAAAGAGCAGGAGAAAAATTTACTGGATCTGATCTATCAGAAATATCTTGGGAGCCCATTAAACGCAAAAGAAGAACAATTATTAAAAGAAATCGATGATGCTATGCTCTGGTTTGACCTTACACACCTGCTAAATGAACCCCAGGAAAGGGAAGCACCGGAGATTCATATTACAATAGATTATACGGTACGGGCTTTCGAGGAAACAGAAAAGGAATACCTGGAATTGTATAGCTTCTTTACCCATTGAAAAAATAAATGTCCGCGAAGAAGAACTTTTGCAGATATCCAATGATTTTCTTTCAGGATGACTGATGCAAAATTGGGAACTTGCAAAAGATATGAAGCTTGGCTTGTATGTCTCGGGATTTTGGCATATTCATGCCAAAAACACCTCGCGGGACAGTGGTGTGTGAACAGTAACATATTTTCAACAAAATTTCACAAAAAAATATAAATACCACTTGTGTTTTTGAATAATATGCACTATAATATAAAACATATTAATTAAAGTTTTTAGTCTAAATTAATATTATATGTGTCTAAGGAGGAAAACAGCATGGTTGAACTGATTGTAGGAAAGAAAGGCAAGGGCAAAACAAAAGTACTGTTAGATAAGGTAAATGGTGCGGTAAAAGAGGCAAATGGAAGTATTGTCTACTTAGACAAGAGCACAAAACATATGTATGAACTCAACAATAAAGTACGTCTTATTGATGTATCCGGATTCCCTATTAAGAATGCAGATGAATTTGTAGGATTTATCTGTGGTATCCTTTCTCAGGATCACGATCTTGAGCAGATTTATCTTGACAGTTTCCTTAAGGTAGCAAAATTGGAAGATAAAGACATTACAGGTACTCTGGGACAGTTAGATGAGATTGGTAAACAATTTAATGTTACTTTTGTAATTAGCGTATCTTTAGACAAAGAAGAGATTCCTGAAGCGCTCCATGGTAAGATCAGTGTAGCTTTATAACCATCTTTTATTATTAATACTAAAAACTACATAACATAAATAAAAAGGATACCTGTTAAGATATTTTCAGCAGATATCCTTTTTATTGCATTTTGTAAGCATACCTGTTATCATGGAAAAACAATAAATATTAGGAGATGAGAGATATATGGAAGAATTATACAGAATAATTGAGCAAAAAATTAAAGATGCAGGATATCCAAGAGCAATTTCCGGTGAAATGGTTTACGGAGATATCTGCGACCAAATTGAAGGAAAAGAAAATGGCTCTTACGTTTTACTTTCCAAGGTTGAAGATGATGTTATTTTTGAATATCATATTACTGTAATGGATGATGAATTCAATCTTGGGTTACTGACAATACGTACTCCGGAAGGCGTATTTGAAACTGATTTTGATAAATAAAAATAGCTTTAACAGTTAGTAAATAGAATTCTGGAAAACATATCATAACCCAAACAGAATCAAGTATGTGACAGATATGTCTTATGTCTGTTTTTAAAGTCTATACAAAACTCCAGAGACATATCTGTCATTTTTCATACTTATCTTTTTATGTTTTTAATCTTCGCGTAAATGCACCGCTGTGGCCGCCTTACGACGTCTTGCATCATCCATAGCTGCATAATGTTTCTTTGTGGTGTTTACATCTCTGTGACCTAATACATCGGCTACAAGGTAAATATCGCCTGTTTCCTGATACAAAGTAGTACCGTAAGTACTGCGAAGCTTGTGTGGTGTGATTTTTTTTGTGGTCGTAATGGCACCTGCGTATTTTTTTACCAGATTTTCAACAGCCTGGATGCCAATCCTTTTTCGCTGGGTAGAGTAGAAGAGAGCGTGTTCATGCCCTGCTACAGGAACGATATTCTTACGAACTTCCAAGTACTTTTTCAAAGCTTTTTCTACCTCATGTCCAAAATATACAACCATTTCATTTCCACCTTTTCGGGTGACTTTAATCCCATTATTTTTAAAATCAACATCTTCAACATCAAGTCCTACACATTCAGATACACGAATCCCGGTACCAAGCAGGAGAGTAACGATGGCAAGATCACGCTCCTTGGTTTTTTCATAATAAACACGTTTCTGTCCGGTAAGCTCATCGCCGCAGTGTCTATATGATCCAATAACATGGCAACTTCATCAGCATCAAGACGTATAATATTTTTTCATGAGTTTTCGGAACATCTACAAGAACAGTTGGGTTTGTCTGGATAAATTCATGTTTATAATAATATGCATAAAAACTTCTCAATGCAGAAATTTTTTCTTTTCAGTCCACGTTCACCATTGGTTTCTGTTTTATCACCATTTTTATATACTTTAAGATATTCCTGATATTCCTCGATATCTATAGCTTTAAGCTGATCCAGAACATCAACGGTAAAATCTTTCATGGAATAGTCCTTAAAGGCAGGATTTTCATCCAGGAGAAACTGAAAAAAGATTCGGATATCATACGCATAGGAAATTCGTGTTTTGGTAGTAGTAAGCGGATCCATAGCACGAAAATAATCCTTGCAGAAATCAGGCAGTGTTTTCAAAACAGCTCGAAGCTTCAAAATATTTGAAATATCGGTCTGTTCGTGGTAAGTGACTTTCTTGCTGTCATTATAATTATCAATATATTTATCCATAAAAAATCTCCTTAAAAAAATTATTTTATACCTTCTTAATGTTAAGAATATTGTTGAGAATATTTAAGACATATAAATCATCAAAGTTGATAATGATTAATAATTGCAGAGAAAATGCCTTTGTCAATAAACGATTACAGCGCAAAGACAGCTGCAGCCTACATCTATATGAAAAACTCGCGTTTGTCGTATAGATGTAGATAACATAAAAACATACTACTTTCGTATGTTTTTATGTTATCTTATTGTTGCCAACCAGTACATCCATTTATTGTTTCCGGATTTATTTTTGCGTGCTAATTGTTTGTATTTATCAAATAATAACTTTTTTCTGCCTTCATATCAAAAACATTGATTGAATTACTTAGCGTTCAATTTAAATTTTTTTCTACAGCAATTTTTTGTCAATAATCTGGTAGTTTGCCCGATGTATATACAAGGCTTTTCCGTCAACCATAAGTTTCGTCATTTTTGGAAGGTCTTCCGGAACTTCCCAGTACACGTCATCTCCCGAAAAAGCCGCTATAGGCTGTCCCAACCGGGATTTGATCACTACTATGCGTGATTTTCCAAAGTCATTAGTTTTACAGACAATCTGTAATAATGCGATTCAATTCCGGAAGCTCTTTTTTGAGAGCGATCAGTTTCCCCTCTTTTAGAAAACAATGTCTGGAATAAGCGGTTGTGCAGATTTCATTTCTGCTCGCATTAAAAAATTCATAATTAAATTCCAGAGAAATTCCATTATACTGCTTAATGCCAACGCGAATCCGGATTTCATCATCGAAGAAAACCTGCTTTCTATATGCAACTGAAATTTCCACAACAGGGAGATCACTCCCAACTCTTCTACTTTCTTATAGCTGAAACCCATCCGGCTCATATATCCAATCCTGGCCTCTTCCATCCATTTTACATAATTAGAGTGATGGATAATGCCATCTGGTCTGTTTCATGATATTGCGCTTTTCTGTAATAAGTGTATGTTTTTTCTGATTCTTCCTTCATATACCATATATCCTTTTTTATATATTTATAAAATGAAAATAACTATACCACTCGCTTGTCTGCGAAACGATGTACTAAGGCGTGCAGATTGCGGGAATGATTTTTCAGACACGCTCTAGCTGAAACGGTTAATTATGACGGTCTCTTCACATAATTCAGAGGATTCTGATTTACCCCATTAACCATAACCCCAAAATGAAGATGAGGACCGGTGCTGTTCCCGGTGCTTCCTACATATCCGATGATATCACCTTTTTTGACCTTATCTCCTACACTCAGATTTGGGTTAAATTTAGACTGGTGCATATATTCTGTGATAAGTCCCTTTCCATCATGATTGATCTTGGTATAATATCCGGCACCGCCTGACGCTGCCGGTGAAAGCATGGCAACAATGGTTCCTGATGCTGCCGCATAAATCGGTGTTCCTGTAGGAGCAGGAATGTCAATTCCTTTATGATTGGTAGAACCGATTCCTCCCGGAGATTCCCTGTTTCCAAAATAACTGCTGATATAGGAATAACCGGAGCTTAAAGGCCACCGAAAAGAAACTCCGTTCTGATAGTCAGGAATAAGAGAACCATCTTCTCCAACATAATGATTATCATCAATCCACTGATTTGTAACCAGAGCACCTGTGGAGGAACTCAGGTAATACTTCTCTCCATCTACAGTAACCACCACTTCACGTTCACATGTAGAAGGATTCATATAATATTTCTTTCCGTCTACTGTCAGCCATCCAGAGGCCAGCACCCCATCTGATTTCGCATAATAATGAGCACTTTTTTCGTGATCCACTTACTGCTGGCAAGTTTTCCGTCAGACTCAAAATAATATCTTTTCCCAGATGACGATTTCAGGATAATATCATCGTAACGGATTCCATTAGTTTTCTTAAAATAATACTTGTGTCCGTTGATCGTCTGCCATCCCGTAACCAGTTTACAATCTGATTTCCTGAAATACCGATAATAGGAATCCGGTTTATAGAAGCCTTTGACAAGTTTACCATTTGAAGCTGCATAATAATAAGAACCGTCTGTTTCTTTATACCATCCGCTTCTGACCAGCTGACCGGTATTTCTGTTAAAGGAATACCAGCTTCCCTTTACTTTCAGACGCCCTTTTGCCATAGTGCCATTGGCCTGAAGATAATAGGTGGAATTCCCGCTTTTGCGAAAACAGTTTTTATACATTTTTCCTTTTTCATTAAAGCAGTAATATACATTATTTACTTTATGGAAACCGGATCGTATCACCCCGTCATTCCAGAAATAGTATTTATTCCCTGCAGCTGTAGTTACCCATCCGGTATGCATATACCCTTTTTTTTCATCAAAGAAATACGTTTTTCCATTTACTGTCTGCCAGGTAGTAAGCATTTTACCTTTTTCATTAAAACAGTACTTTTTTCCACTGATGGTCAGAATTCCGGATTTGGCTGCACCTGTCTTTCCGAAATAGTACTGATTTCCTGCAGCACTTTTGTACCAGCCGGTAGCTTTTTTTCCGTTCTTATCGTAATAGTACCAACTTCCGTTTTTTTTCACAAATCCTGTCTGCTTTTTGGAAGTTGCTGCAGCCTGAACCGGTACAGAGAAACCGGAAAAGATTCCACCCTGCAGAGCCAGTGCCAGAACCAAAAGAAAAGCTGTCAAATATAACTTTTTTTTCTTCATAGTAACTCCTGTGTGTGTGTTTTTGTAACTGTGAAGGTTTACTTATTTTTCTCTCGTTTATTCTTTAATTCAACATATCTGTTCTTCAGGAAAATCCCTGCTTTTTTGATATATCCCCATATTATGTTTAAAATCCGCAGGAGATATTTCCATATGGTTATGACCAGTCCGGAAAGCGGATTCCATATTTTCATAAAGAAATTATTTTTTCTCGCTTCTAGTTCTTCCGGTGAAACCTTTGTGTTTTTCTTCCTTGCAAAGAGGAAGTACTTCACCTGTCTGTTCATCCAGACAGTCAATATTTATATATGTCTCCTCTTCTGCCGGCATTTTTTTGTCATTAAGAGAATGATTGATCAGTCTCCAGATCAGAGCATAAAGTACGGCAAATACAGGAACTCCTGCAATCATTCCCGGAACCCCAAAGAGACCGCCCCCGATCATGATGGCAACAATAACCATAAAACTGGAAAGTCCGGTAGAGTCTCCGAGAATTTTCGGACCAAGGATATTTCCATCAAACTGCTGAAGAAGCAGGATAAAAATTGCAAAATACAGACCTTTTATGGGATCTACTACTAAAATAAGCAAAATACATGGAATGGCTCCGATGTAAGGACCAAAAAACGGAATGACATTTGTCACACCGATAATTACACTGATAAGAATTGGATACGGCAAATCCAAAAGCAACATTCCAAAATAACACAAAATTCCAATAATAGCAGAATCCAGAAGTTTTCCGTATATGAAACCACCAAAAGTCTTGTCTGTAAAACGCATAACGCGTATAAGCATATTTGCCCATTTATGAGGCAATATAGCATATACCATCATTTTGCTTTTGGCAACAAATTTCTCTTTGTCTGCAAGTACATACAAAGCTACAATGGCACCGATCAGAAAATTCTTCATAAAGATCAGGATATCAAAAATACCTGCTGAAACATTTTTGAGCATATCCTGCATCTGCGGAAGAATATCAGTAGTAAGATATTCCTGTGCTTTTGCAGAGTACTGGTTGATCATATCGAGCATTTCAGGATTCAGTTTCCATCCATGCTCAACAAATGAATTGAGCCACTTTTCAATAACTTTTATATAGTACGGAAAACTGTAAATAATACTCATGATACTTCGGATCAACTGAGGAAGCACCATCATCAGTAATGCGTAAATGATAATCCAGAACAGGAACATGGAAAAAAGGACACATCCCCATCGAATAGCCCGTTTTCCTTTTTTCTGTAACTTAATATTATGCTTTTCCAGCTGCGGATAGATCAGCTTCTGCTCAAAGAGATTGATCAGCGGACTGAGAATATAAGCAAGGATTACACCATAGATAATAGGCGCCATAATTCCCAGAAAAGTTTTGATTCCCACGATCAGGGTTTTCATGTGAAATATGCCATAATAAAACAGCATACTGGCGGCAATTACCAGAAAAGCGGTTACACCCCAGTGTAAATATCGGTTGTCCCAACGAAATTTCATAATGTCCTCCTTTTTAACATGGTATGATTATAGCATATATTTTGACAAATGTCATGAAAATTAATATATATTAAAAAAATTATAGCAGTCTTGTTACTGTTCATACACCACTATCCCGAGCATACAAGCCAAAATTCCATTGCCGCAGGCAATCTGGAATGAATTGAAAAGACTGTTATAAATTCATCCAAAAACAGATACTTTACCAAGGATGTGGTAAAGTATCTGTAAAAGATAATCCTATTTATTTTTTATGGAATCAAAAATCTCAATTGCCTGAATGATTGCTTTTGCTGCACCATCAATTCCAAGTTTGCTGCTGTCTACGCAGAGATTGTAGCTTGAAGCAGCACCCCATTTCTTATTGGTGTAGTAATTATAGTAACTGGAACGGCTCTTGTCTGTCTTATTGATCATGTCTTTTGCTTCTTTTGCAGTTTTATTATGTTTCTGTGAAAGACGGTTAATCCTCCAGTCTGTATCTGCATGTACAAATACACTGAAACAGTCTTTATACTCTGACAACGCATAATCTGCACATCTTCCGACCATAACGCATGGACCTTCGGAGGCCAGTTTCTTGATTGCGTCAAACTGTGCAAGAAATACTTTGTGGTTCATAGGCATATCTGTAAATCCTGAAGAAGAATAACCAAATGAGTAGGTATCCATAACCAGAGAATATAAAAAGCTGTTAGTTGGTCTTTCATCATGATTCTCAAAAAGTTCTTTGCAGATACCGCTTTCATTTGCTGCATGTTCGAGAAGTTCTTTATCATAACATTTAATACCAAAATATTTGGCAACTTCCTGACCTATCTGTCTTCCTCCACTGCCGTACTCACGACCAATTGTAATAATTGAACTCGTACTATTCATAGTCTGCACTCCCTTCTGTTACATATTCGATAGACATATTATACAATATTTCCCAAAAAATGCAAACTACTTTCGTAATTTTTCTAATAATTTAACGAAATATTCAGGTAAAGGAGCTGTAAACTCCATATATTCGCCCGTTGATGGATGAACAAAGCCAAGAATCATTGCATGAAGCGTCTGTCCCTGCAGATGATAAGGATTCTTACCGGAACCGTACACTTCATCACCCAGAAGTGGATGACCGATACTTGTCATATGCACACGAATCTGATGCGTTCTGCCTGTTTCCAGACGGCATTCCACATAAGTGGCATTTTTGAAACGTTCCAGAACTTTATAATGTGTGACAGCATCCTTGCCGTTTTTATAGTTGACAGCCATCTTTTTGCGGTCAATCGGATGGCGCCCGATGGGACCTTCGATCGTCCCTTCGTCTTCTTTCAGTACTCCTGCCACGATTGCCCGGTATCTACGCCTGATAGAATGCTCTTTTAACTGTTCTGCCAGATTGCGGTGTGCATTATCATTCTTGCATACAAGAAGTGCACCTGTGGTATCCTTATCGATTCTGTGGACAATACCAGGACGCAGAACACCATTGATCCCCGACAGATTGTCCTTACAGTGAAACATAATAGCATTTACCAATGTTCCGGAAGTATGTCCGGCACTGGGATGAACCACCATCCCCTTTGGTTTATTTACAATAAGTACATCATCATCTTCATAAAGAATATCCAGAGGGATATCTTCCGGAAGTATATCCGGCTCTTTTATGTCAGGAACTGCTACGGAGATTTCATCTCCTTCCTGAACTTTGTAGTTGGCTTTTACAGCAGAACCATTGACGGTTATTTTCTGCTCTTTAAGCAGCTTTTGAATATAAGAACGTGACAGTTCTTCGTTCATTTCTGAAAGATAGCGGTCAATCCGGATACCGGACTGACCGTCAGAAACCTGATAATTAAGAATTTCCATAATACTAATCCTTTTTTATTCTTAAGAAGTCATAATCTTCATCATTTTTGTATCTGAAACACACCAGCATAACAAGTAATATGCCACTGCATACCACATACATATCAGCTATATTAAATACCGGAAAATCAATCAGTGAAAAATAGATAAAATCCACAACATAGCCTCTGCATACTCTGTCAATAAAATTTCCAAGAGCACCGGAAACCATTACCAGTGCAGTTACTGACAGCGGCAGATAATATCTGTTTTTCGGGATTCTGGCATATACATAGATAAATACACCAAAAAACAAAAGGCACAAAATCACAAACACCGGAATTTTACCTTCAAACAATCCAAAGGCCATTCCACGATTTTCGAGATACCGTAATTGAAGACTCCTGGAATGAGAGAGATATCAGGCTGATCTTTCAGTTGCGCCAGAACAAGAGATTTACTTCCCTGATCCAGGATTGTCAGCAAAAGGATAATAATACAGCCTCTAATCCAGTGCATACATGAAGATACGGAGGAAACAGCTGTCATATCAGAATCTCCCGGATTGCCTGGAGCAGTTCCTCATCTGTGACAGTTTTGTCTATAAAACTTTTACCGATCCCGTCCATAAGGATAAATTTAATATGACCGGCTTCCATTTTTTTGTCTTTTTTTTGTTGCTGCCAGGACATCCCCGGCATTCAGTGAATCAACAGAAAGAGGAAGATTATAAGAATGGCACCCTTTTCTGATCTCTTCGTATTCTTCTTCTGTTAATAATCCTCTCTGCATGGAAAGATAAGCGGCAGCGATCAGACCGACTCCAACACACTGTCCATGAAGCAGCTGAAAGTTTTTCATTTTTTCGACTGCATGTCCGACTGTGTGACCAAGATTTAAAAGTGCACGTTCTCCCTGCTCCTTCGGATCACGCTCTACCACACCTGCCTTGATCTCGCAGCATCTGCGGATCATTCTGGAAAGCATACTCAGATCCAATTTACTGATCTCAGGCTGATTCTTACATACAAAACGGAAGAACTCTTCATCGCAGATCAGTCCTGTCTTAAGAATTTCACCCATTCCACAGGTGAATTCCCGATTCGGAAGAGACTGCAGGGTACTCATATTCATATATACAAGGCGGGGCTGATGGAAAGCTCCTACCATGTTTTTGTACTGAAGGAAGTCAACACCTGTTTTACCTCCTACGCTGCTGTCAACCTGTGCCAGAAGCGTAGTAGGAACCTGGATAAAATCAATCCCTCTCAGGTAAGTGGAAGCTCCGAAACCTGTCAGATCACCTACAACACCGCCACCCAGCGCAACCAGCAGACCTTTTCTGTCCATTTCATTCTCAATCAAAGTTTTATATAATTCCTGTACTGTATTCAGGTTTTTGTTCTTTTCACCAGCTTCAAATACAAAAGAGAATATTTCAGAGGAAATTTCCTGAAGAGCTGATTTAACTGCCTCATGATAAAGAGGTGCAACATGACTGTCTGTCACAATACAGATTTTCCGGTTTTCAAGTCCTTCTTCTCTGATCGCACCGGCAAGATCCTGAAAGTCATTTTTAAAATAAATAGGATAATGGAAATCTCCTTCCCGCTTTACAAGTAATTTCTGTTCTGCCATTTTCCTGTTCTCCTTTTATTACAAAATTTATACATAGCGCATAATACGCACACTGCAGCGTCCTTTTTTTTGTCTGGTGAGAAACACCGTCAAAAATGAACCGTCCTTTCCCACGTACAGATATAATGTCACCATCTTTCGGCTCATATCCGTTGCTGGTGATCAGTTTTCCGTTGACAAAAACCTGCCCGCCTTCAATATAAGATACCATACTGCTTCTGGATGTCTTAAAAGCAAGCGAGATCAATGAATCCAGACGTACCGAAGCGCAGGTACCGCTGACAGATTCAAGGGCAGGGCGTGGAAATTCATCAGAATCCTCCACTTTTGTGATCAGAATATTGGTATGACGGACCCGGCACAGATTTTCAAGAAAGAATTCCGTCATTTTGTTCTGGCAGAAAAACCAGGCAGCTTTTTTCTGAACAACAATATCACCGATCACACTTCTGTCTACTCCAAGATTGAGAAGTGCACCAAGATAATCACGATGAGAAAGCTCTTCAGAGAATTTAAGAGCTTTTGGTTCAATCCTCAGACAGTCGATGGGATATTCCCATGTAAAAGCAAGAGCATCAGGATGAAATGCAACCATCTGACGCTCCGCATTCTCATAGCCTCCGGACGTCTCCATAACAATCTGGGGAAACTGATGTTTCAGGCTACTGACTATATTCTGTTCATTTAAATTAAGAAAATCCGAAAATGTAACGATATCTCTCTGCCAGGAGAGATTTGCCAATTCCCGGATTCTCTTAAGAAAAAATTCGTCTTTTTCCATCCTGGATCAATATCCTGCTCTTACAGACGGAGCAGAGCCTCCCAGAATATTCTGAAGGTCACCGGTAATATCTACATTGTACGGTCCAAGTACAAAGATATAGCTGGATACTTTCTGAAGGCTGCCGCCTAAAGAATAGCATGCACCGGACGTGAAATCGATGATCCTCTGTGCCAGTTCCACATCAATTCCCTCCAGATTCAAAATAACAGTAGAATTATCTACTAAAGTGTCAGCAATCTCACGCGTATCTTCCATAGAAGAAGGTTTGATCACACAGACTTCCATATTTGGGCCCTGATTTGATTTGCGGCTGCTTCTCATTGGAGTAATCTTGGAAGATGCTGCAGGACGTGTCTGGCGTTCGGCGCGTTCCTGTTTAACCGTAACCTTAGACGGAGCGAAGCGGTCTGTTTTGGAGCAGATGCCTGTTTAGGAGCTGTCTTTACTGCTTTCTCTTCTACATCATCGAAGTCATCATTATCGTCGGATTCTTTTTTCTTAGAGAATTTATCAAAAAATTTCTTCTTTGGTTTCTCATCGAAATCGTCATCGAGAAAGTCATCATCTTCTTCCTCATCTAACAGATCATCATCTAAGAATCCATCATCATCGTAATCATCGTTTAATTTGATGGCATCTAAAAATTTATCTAAAACGCCCATTTTAATCTCCAATCTTATTTTAATCTTCTTTTATTGAGTAATCTCTTTCGCCAAAGATACCCGTTCCCACGCGCACCATAGTGGCCCCTTCCTCAACTGCGACCTGATAATCATTTGTCATTCCCATACTCAGGACGCTCATATTAACATTATTAATGTTTTTGGCCGCAATGTCAACACTTAATTTCTTTAATTTTTGAAAAACTTCTCTGTTTTCTTCAGGATTTGCTACAAATGGTGCAATTGTCATAAGTCCTTTTACCTGAAGATGCTCATAAGAAGAAATTTCTTCCAGAATGGTAATACCTCTTCGACTGAAAGGCCAAACTTACTTTCCTCTCCTGCTACATTTACTTCGATCAGAACCGGCATGCAGATATCTTTTTTTGCTGCCTCTTTTTCGATGGCCTCTGCCAGGCGGACAGAATCTACAGAGTGTACCATAGATACTTTATCAATAATATATTTCACTTTATTTCTCTGTAAATGTCCGATCATGTGCCACTGTACATCTGATGGCATCTGATCGTATTTATCTACGATCTCCTGAACCTTATTCTCCCCAAACACTCTTGCACCCGCATCATATGCTTCTTTCAGCATTTCCACCGGTTTGGTCTTACTGACGCAATAAGAGTTACCTCTTGGGGAGAACGCCCTGCAGTATCGCAGGCCTCTTCAATATTCTTTTTCACAAGGTTTAGTTTATCAGCTAACATATTAAGCCTCCTTAATTAGTATAAAATGTCTTCTTCCTTTACTTTATCAGCGTTTCTAACAATGTGATCATATCTGGAAAGACCGTAGGTGGTGTTTTTAGATACAATAGCATATTCTTCGTTCTCATCAAGTATTTCAATACGGCGAAAAACCGCATAGCCTTTATTAATACAGTATACTCCCTCCAGGGTATCTGTCTCTCCAATCACATATTTTTCACCGGTATCCGTATTGATCAGGGCATCCCCTTCCTTAAATGAACTCTTGTCAACATAATAAATCTGAGGTTGTTCTGCTTCGTCCACTGCCAATTTGGAGACAGATGAATCATCAATGCTTGCGTAAATGCTCACATTTTTAAATGTTGTTTTATTTTTCCCCTCATAAAGGGTAAAACCTGTCTGATTATCCTGTGTAGTGGCCATTCTGGATGGAATCACATAAAAATCCTTGGTTACAATAGAGGTAAGAGGGATTTTCAGACCTACAACTGTGTTGGTTACAAGTTCAATGTCCAAAAAACGGTCAGATGCATAACGAATCAGACCTTTATTGAAATCAATCTGTCCATATTTGTCACCATCTATGGTAATAATGGAAAAATCTCCGTTTTGTGTCATATCGTCTTTTAAAAATTTGACACGTATAGTAGAACGGTCTTTCAGTTTTTCAACCTGTCTGTCGCTCAAAGGAATCAGAAGACTCCAGCGTTCATCTGTGATAATGGTATAAATATCATCTCCTGCTTTTACCTTGTCGGAAGTTTTCAAATCTGTTTCATGGTAAGAATTCTGATCGAAATCTTCTGCCTTTACAGCATCTACTGTTTTTCCTTCATAATTATCCATGGAATATAAAACGATACCATCAGATTGGGACTGGCAGATAGTTTGATTTCCGGGATAAATATCTGCTGTTTTGTCATTGTCACCACTGTCATTTCCTTCACCGTCCTCATCTGAAGTAAGAGGAGCAGATGAGGTATTGCCAGACTCTGCATATTGAAGGATATTTCCCTTCAGTTCATATTTAAAGCTGTAGGTGCTGTTAAATTTACTTGAACTGAATCCTTTGGAAAAACTCATCATATCAGTCCGTACCTTTGAAAGTTCTTCCGGGGCAAGAGATGCCGGAGCAGAAGCTGTTTTTGTATCACTAAGTCCGTACACCGCTCCGGAAGCATTGATCTTACTGCCCTCCCTTGCATAATAAGTAATATAGCCTGATGAATCTGCCTTGCATAAACTTTCTTCACGTATGGCAAGACCGGTATATGTTTCGTTGCGGGATAAAGGTCCTGATGTAACTTGATAGGACTCAATATGAGTAGTTGTAAAATATAATATGGCACTGAATGCCATATATATGAATAAGATGCCAAACATGATCGTTCCGATATTCAGCCCACGACCATGCGAAGCCTTGCCAGGATTCCCGGCATTTTTTTTGATTTATTATCAGACAATGGAATGTCTCCTTTTTGTGCAGTTCATAATCATTCTATAACTGTTCAGCGATTTCACAGTGACTGCTGAATAGTTACACCATTTTCCAAAATATTGTAACACTTTGCACATTTAAAAACAAGTTTATTCATAAAGAATTCACAATAATCGTTACTGTTCACACACCACTATCCCGTTACTGAGAATGGAGTAAACAGTAACGGGAGCACATAAGTAAGAACACATTTTCAGAATATAAGTTTGCTTTTTGTCAGGAATTATGATATGATAAAAAAATCAGAAACTGTTCAGCATCTCATAGAATAGCAGACTGCTGAATGGTTATGAAGAGTGTACGAACAAAAAATAACTTAAAAAGGAGGGTATAATTATGCCATATGGAAGAATCACGCCAAAGCAGCAGGAGATTCTTGATTACATAAAGAATGAGATTTTGAACCGGGGATTTCCGCCGGCAGTTCGTGAAATCTGCGAGGCAGTTAACCTGAAATCTACTTCTTCCGTTCATTCACATCTGGAAGCACTGGAGAAAAATGGATATATCCGCAGAGATGCAACGAAACCACGTGCGATTGAGATTATTGATGACAATTTTAATCTGGTCCGCAGAGAGGTTGTGAATGTTCCCATCATAGGAACTGTGGCAGCCGGACAGCCACTTCTGGCAGTTGAGAATATTGAAGGCTATTTCCCTATCCCTGCAGAGTTTATGCCTAATTCACAGAGCTTTCTGTTGAAAGTAAAAGGGGAAAGTATGATAAACGCCGGAATTTTTGACGGAGATCAGGTTCTGGTAAAACAGCAGTCCACAGCAGAGGATGGAGATATTGTTGTTGCGCTGATCGATGACGGTGCTACAGTTAAGACTTTCCATAAAGAAAAAGGATACTATCGTCTCCAGCCGGAAAATGATACAATGGAGCCAATCCTTGTACATGAAGGTCTTCAGATTCTTGGCAAAGTATTTGGTGTGTTCCGTTTGTATGAGTAATATAACTGATACGTGAATAGTCAGGCAGATATTCGCAATCCGCTTCGCTACGCAGCTCTACACCGAATCAAGCAAGTCCCCATACACTGCAAATTATACTATACCAATTCAAAAAAGCAACAGAGGAAATCAGGTATCTCTTAATGATGATATCTGATTTCCTCTGTATTTTATTTTGCAAATTTCACAAAGTCAGGCGGATAAAATCATCCGCCTCGCTACGCAGCTCTACACCGAATAACTGTAAATTTTTCGTTACTGTTCACTGGTAATATCCCGCGAGGTGTTTTTTGTGAGCGAAGGTCACAGAAAACCCGAGACATACCGCGCGATTTATGCGATTAGCATAAAGTCTGTGCATCGCAAGCGTGTTGCTGTGAACAGAGTGAACAGTAACAATTTTTTCTACTTATTTCTCAAGAAATTCATTAACGTCAAGAACCTTACCATCTCTCCAGATTCTTTCGAGGTCATAGAAAAGACGATTCTCTTCGTCAAATACGTGAACGATCATATCGCCGTAATCCATAAGAACCCAGCTGGAGTTTCTGGTTCCCTCAATCTGTTTTGCTTCAAATCCGGCTCTGCCAAGTGTTTCATCTACATTGTCAACCATAGCCTGAACCTGATTCTGGTTGGAAGCACTTGCAATTACAAAATAATCGGCAATTACAGATACTTCATGGATGTCTATTACCTTAATATCTTTTCCTTTTTTCTCATCAAGTGCGCGGCAGGCAAGTTTTGCCATTTCAAGTTCTCTGTTCATGGAAACAACCTCTCTTTCTATCTGCTTTTGTAACTGTTCAATATCTTCATGATCAACAGACTATTGAATAGCTACATATATCTTCTCTAAATAAATATTTATATCCGTAATCTGTTCTCCCTGTTGTGCTGTCCCCTATATGTAAAACTCTGCCAGTCGAGACAATTTATACTCAGGACTGTCTTTTCATGTGTAAATCCCTGTAATACAAGAAAGCATCTTTCGTAGCATTATCAATATCTTTCGGATTTTCCTCCAGATAAGCCAGTGTATCACCCAAAATCTTATACATACATTCGTCAAGATCCTGAAAAGCCAGTTTACGTACAATTGCAAGATTAGGAGCTTTATCACGTTTTGGTTCAATATAATCGGCAATATAGACGATTTTTTCCAACAGTGTCATCTCCGGCTTTCCGGTAGTATGCCAGGTGATGGCAGAAAGAATATTTTCATCTGTAACATCATACTTAGCCTTAGCTACGTAAGCTCCAAGCTTGGCATGAAGTAAAAAAGGATGCTCCTGTTCGAATTCAGATACCGAAATATGATGCTGGCTGCACATCTTCAGCTTCTTTTTGTTCGGAATACATTTTGCACAGTCATGGAGCAGTCCGGCTGTCTGGGCTGTGATCAGATCACAGTCATGAACCATGGCAAGTGCTGCACATGTAAACATAACTCCCAACGTATGTTCATAACGATCCTCATCCAGATATTTTGCTAATTTTTTCTGCATTTTTATAAAATCATACTCTGCCATCGGAAGATCATCCTTTCTTTTCGGCCAGACTGTAAATCTGGTTTTCTCTGATATACTCAATCACCGGATCAGGAATATAGTAACGCACACTTTTATCTTCGCTGATCCAGTTTCTGAGCATTTCGCTGGATACATCAAGGTTTGTGGTATTCAGTGTCAGAAATGTGCCATTATATTTAAGCGAAAGACGGTTCATTTCTGCTTCGAGCTCTGCGATTGTGGAATGATTTCTTACAGCAGTTACCAGAATGCAGTTTCTGCAGATTCTTTCCGGTTCACGCCATGTATCAAAGTCATACAGGGAGTCTGCGCCGATTATAAAATAATAATCAGTATCCGGATTCTTCTCTTTTAGCATTTCCAGTGTATGATAAGTGTAAGTATAACCATTTTCATGCATTTCAGTCAGCGACAGTTCAAAGTGAGGATTTCCGGTAATCGCCCTGCGGACCATTTCAACTCTTTCTTCATCTGTGGCACGTCCCTGACGGTTTCTCTTGTGAGGCGGATTTCCGGAAGGCATGAACAGTACCTTTTCCAGTCGGAACTGTTCGTATGCTTTCTCTCCCAGAATCAGATGCCCCATGTGGATGGGATCAAAAGTACCGCCCATAATACCAATTCTGTGTTTGATGTCAGCCATAAAAAACTCCGTATTATTTTCTGGGTAATTCTATTTTTTTCTTTTCATTTTTGCCTTCACGGTATAAAACAATTTTCTTGCCGATAACCTGTACGATCTGGGAACGTGTACGTTCTGCCAGAACCTCAGCCATCTGGCGCGGATCCTCCAGGCAGTTCTGAAGAACACTGATCTTGATCAGTTCTCTGGCTGCAAGCGCCTCATCTACTGCGGCTGTGTTCTCAGGAGTAAGACCACCCTTTCCAAGCTGAAGGATTGGATCCATGGTCATTGCAAGACCTTTTAAATAAGCTCTCTGTTTACTTGTCATTTTTATTTTCCTCTGTTATTCTCTGCAAACGGACAGAATCATCCGTCTTACCACATCTGTTTCATTATTGAATCTATTTATAGTAATCAAAATCAAATCCGTACATACGCACAGTATCGCCTTCCTGAATGCCTGCCTTCTCAAGTTCTTCCAGGATGCCTCCCTCTTTCAGGAATTTCTGGAAGAATGCGAAACCTTTTTCGGAATCAAGATTTGTGTAGCCAAGCATCTTTTCAATCTTCGGTCCCTCGACAACAAAAATTGTCGGGTCTTCAGGACTCTGCTCTACTGTATATGGAAGGTTTTCTCCGATCAACATATCTTCAGGGAAGAATTCCTGTTCAAATACTACAGGTTCCTGTGGGCAGCTGTCAAGAAGTTCTTTCACATGGAATAAAAGTTCTCTGACACCCTGACCGCTGACAGCGGAAATCGGATATACCTGGATTCCTTTTGGCTCAAATTCTGCCTTAAGTTTGTCAATCGGGCTCTCTTCGCCGTCTTCTGTATAGATACAGTCGATTTTATTTGCTGCGATTACCTGTGGTCTTGCAGCAATTTCCGGATTATAAGCTTCCAGTTCTTTATTAATCTTGTAAATATCATCGATTGGGTCACGTCCCTCTGTAGATGCTGCATCTACAATGTGGATAATGACTCTGGTACGTTCAATGTGGCGGAGGAACTCATGTCCAAGTCCCACACCTTCGGAAGCACCTTCAATCAGACCGGGAATATCAGCGATCACAAAACCACCGTTTTCAGTATCTACAACGCCAAGATTTGGGCTCAGGGTTGTAAAGTGATAGTTGGCAATTTTCGGCTGTGCGTTGGTAACACGGGAAAGGAATGTGGACTTTCCGACATTCGGGAATCCAACCAGACCTACGTCTGCGATTACTTTCAGCTCCAGAAGAACTTCCAGTTCCTGCGCAGGCTGTCCTGGCTGTGCATATTTCGGAACCTGCATGGTTGCAGTCGCATAATGCTGGTTTCCTTTGCCACCTCTTCCGCCTCTTAATACGATCTGGCGTTTATTTTCACCGGACATATCAGCAATTACTTTACCGGATTCTGCATCCATGATAACAGTTCCTTCCGGAACTTTTAATACAACATCTTTTCCATCGGCACCATGGCAGCGTTTTTTGCCGCCTTCCTGTCCGTCTTCTGCTTTATATTTTCTTCTGTGTCGGTAGTCGCCAAGGGTGTTCTGGCCTTCATCTACCTCAAATATCACGTCTCCTCCACGACCGCCGTCGCCGCCGTCAGGACCGCCATTCGGAACATATAATTCTCTGCGGAAACTTACATGGCCGTCGCCGCCTTTACCGGAGCGGATATAGATTTTCGCTCTGTCTGCAAACATATGACACACCTCTGTCCTTTACTAATGATTATTTCGTAATAGTAATCTTCTTAAATTAATGCATTTGAGACCGTTCAGCAGGATTTCGCACTCTGATGAGTCGGATCAATATGCATTATTTACAAGGATTGCTATGGTTTCTTTTATATCATATAACTCTTTTAATCTATAGCAATTCTACTATAAAAGAAAGGCTCCAAACCCATATTAGATTTGAAGCCTTCGCTTAACCAGATTATTCTGCTTCTACTGGAACGATAGAAACCTGTTTCTTATCGCGTCCTTTTCTGGTAAATCTTACGACACCATCTTTAAGTGCGAATAAAGTATAATCTTTACCGCAACCTACGTTCTCACCAGCATGGATCTTAGTTCCGCGCTGTCTGTAAAGAATATTTCCAGCTTTAACAAACTGTCCGTCTGCTCTCTTCGCACCTAATCTCTTGGATTCGGAATCACGACCGTTCTTTGTAGAACCAACTCCTTTTTTATGTGCGAATAACTGAAGGTTCATTTTCATCATGTTGTTACACCTCCTTGACTTTTACTGTCAAATATCGATTGTTATAACTATGTTCAATTTCTGTTAGTCCGAGAATCAGCGAATCCATGAGAAGGGTTCCCCTCTCAGTAACCGGAGCCGTAAAATGAAAAGATACATAGCCGTCATCTTCCTGCACTTCAAACTGATCATCTGTAAATGTCTCAAGAGAATTTACAGTATTGATCACTAGTACAGAGACAGCAGCACAGACAATATCCTGTCCTTCCTCTGCATATCCGGCGTGACCTTTCGAAACAAATTCCAGATAATTTCCATTTCTCTTCTTAACTGTAATTGTAATCATAATGACACCAGATTAACCGTTAATCTTTTCGATTTTTACTTTAGTGTACTGCTGTCTGTGACCGTTTTTCTTGTGATATCCAGTTTTTCTCTTGTATTTGTAAACGATAACTTTTTTTTGCTTTACCGTTCTCAACTACAGTAGCGGTAACACTGGCATCTTTCACATCTTCACCAGCTTTTAATCCGTCATTGCTTACTGCAATAACATTATCAAAAGTAACAGTTTCACCAGCTTCAACACCGAGTTTCTCAACTCTGATTACGTCGCCTTCAGCAACTTTGTACTGTTTACCACCTGTTGCAATAATTGCGTACATCTGTGGCACCTCCTATAATCTTTACTCGCCAGATATGGTGACCTTTCGGTGCTTGTACCTCTCTGTGCGGCATCTCATTTATAATAGCGGACAAAATTCGATTTGTCAATAAGTTTTTTTCAATTTCTTTGATTTTTTTTCTTTTATTTTACAGGTACAATTTCAATCCGGTATCCGTCAGGATCTGTGATAAAATACAAACTGCAGAGCAGTTATTCAGTTACGGAAAAATATCGATGAGAATTGCAGATGTTCATTTGGTTTACATAATCATTTTATGGCAAACTATAATTCTCTGATTTCCTCAATCACAGGTTTTCGCACTTTCTTTCTGGTAAGTTCCAGGATGTGCAGTGGAGTGATGTCCACTGCTTTTGCCTTTACCGGATCTTTGCGCAGATATTTCTGCAGGACATGGAACAGTTCATCCTGATGATCCTGATTTTCCATATTAATAAAATCAATCAGAATAATTCCGGACAGGTTTCTGAGACGCAACTGTCTGGCAATTTCCTTTGCTGCCTCCAAATTGATTTTTCGGTAAGTTTCCTGCATTTTCTTTTTGCCTGTAAACTTTCCGCTGTTTACATCAATGGATACGAAGGCTTCTGTCTGCTGGATCACCAGAAATCCACCACTGTTCAGCCAGACTTTCTCATGCTGGATTTCTTCTAAGACAGTTTCCAGGCGATAAAGTTTGTAAAGAGGTAGAAGTTTATCATCATAAAACCGCAGCTTCTCTTTTTCCTCCGGGCTGTTACTGTTAAGATAGTCAGAAATCTGTCGAGATATCTCAGGGATATCTGTTATGATCTCTTCCAGGTTCCGGCTGTTGGCGTCGCGGACTGCAGAGATATAAAAAGGCTCTGTTCTATATACGCAGCTGAAACAGGTACGGGATCTTCCGTCTACAGCAGCCTTATGATACAGGCCCTTCAGGTATTCCAGTTCTTTCAGTATTTCTTCTTTTGATGCATCTGCTGCATTTGTACGAACGATGATACCAAACTCTTTATCCGGACGGTTAACTTCTGCTTCCATCCACTTACTGATACGGCTTCTGTCATCATTGGAAAGTTTGGAAGACAGACCAAATTTCTTATCGCCGGTTGTAAGAACCAGATATTTGCCTGTAAAATTCAGATTCGTGGTTACAGCCGGTAGTTTTCCCTTCATTGCTTCCCGGCTGATCTGCACAAGGATTTCATCTCCTGCCTTTAATGGGCGGTCACCTTTTTTTACAGAAGCATAAATCGCATTTGGAGCATCGGAAAGCTGCAGGTAGCATTTTTCCCCGGCAGAAATCTGTACGAATGCAGCACCGATATTGGCAGCTATATTCTCTATCTGTCCAACATAAATATTTCCAAGAGAAGATTTCTCCCCAACAGGTTCGAAGCGCAGTTCCATTACTTTACCGTCTTCTTCATACGCACATACATAGCATGGAATCTGCCGGATATTCATTTGGGTAATAATCAGTTTACTCAACTTCTTCACCCAGTGCTTCCAGAGTTACAAATTTATGTTCTTCCTCTGTTCCTTTATCTGCGTATACTTCCAGACGTTTGATGGAATAAGCAAATTCCGGAAGTTCTATGCCAAGCCATGAGAAGAATGTATCTGTTACCAGTTCCGGTTTTGTGTAATTGGCACTTGCGGAAGCAAGCATCATAAAGATCTTGTCTCCCTGAAGTTCCATCTTATAGATAAACGGGCGAATATCAATTTCCTTTTCGCTTCGTTTGGTCTTTTTCATTACTGTGATCTCCGGCTGCGCCAGGAAATCACTGATTTTATCTTTCCAGGAAATTTCAGGCTCTTTTCCCGGACGAAATTCTACATAATAATCGCTGCTGCCACCAGTGACATTGCCTTACCCGCCTTTCCGTCCTCAACCTGACGGGTACTGAGTACATGTACCCCTTCTACCATCACTGCATCCAGACGTCTTGTGATCTCTGAAGTAGGAACTGTCTCTGCCAACTCCAGATCGAAGTACTCTCCCAGACTTTCCGTACCAACTCCTAATGGTGCGGCAAAAGACATGATCATATGCGGACTGTATCCACCGGAAAAAGCAACCGGAAGATTGGCTCTGCGGATAGCCTTCTGGAAATAACGCATGGTATCCAGATGTCCCACAAATTTAACAGGACCTCTTTGCTGAATTTAATTCTTACCTTCATAACATACACCTCCGCCATAACGCATAGCACCGCAGCCTGAACATTTCTGACGGCAGTTGGGTGTTACGGTTTCTTTCTTTGCCTGTTCCCATTCGTGGATCAGGAACTTTTTGGTCACTCCTGCATCAATGAAATCCCATGGAAGGATCTCGTCTGTAGAACGTTCGCGGAGTGTATAGAAATCAATGTCTGTATTGGTTTCTGCAAAAGCTTCTTTCCATATGTTATAATCAAAACTCTCTGACCAGGCATCATAGATTGCACCTTTTTCGTATGCTTTCAGAATAACCTGCGCACAACGGCGGTCACCTCTGGCGAGGAAGCCTTCAAGGATCGTGACATCCGGCTCATGCCAACTGTAGCGGATACTTCTCTGGTTTACCTGTGCACGGATCTCACTTTTTACGACCTTTGCTTTTTCCACGAAATCTTCTTCTCTGTACATGCCTGCCCACTGGAATGGAGTGAATGGCTTTGGTACAAAGAATGAAGTACTTACATTTACCTGAACCTTACCTTTTCGCTGCTCCTTTGGAACTTCTTCGTAATAGGTTTCTGCGATCTTCTGTGCAAGATGAGCAATGCCCTTCATGTCCTCCTCAGTTTCTGTAGGAAGACCAAGCATAAAGTAAAGCTTTACCTGATTCCATCCGCCCTTAAATGCCTCACCTGCACCATGAAGAATCATTTCTTCTGTCAGACCTTTATTGATAACATTACGCAGACGCTGGGAACCGGCTTCCGGTGCGAAAGTAAGGCTGCTCTTCTTTACATCCTGTACCTTGCTCATAACATCCAGCGCAAAGGCATCAATACGAAGGGATGGCAGAGAGATATTGACGGCATTGCCATGGAATTCTTCAATCAGGAAGTTGACCAGCTCTTTCAGTTCAGAGTAATCACTGGAGCTTAGAGAACTTAAAGAAATTTCCTCATGTCCTGTATTCTGAAGCATTTCCCTTGCACTTGCCTTTAATTCCTCTACATCACGCTCTCTTGTAGGACGGTAGATCATACCTGCTTGACAAAAGCGGCATCCGCGGATACATCCACGCTGGATCTCCAGGGTAACACGATCCTGAGTAGCTTTGATAAAAGGTACAACAGGAGCTTTGATTGCGCGGTAATCCTTTGTAATATCAGTGATCAGCTGTTTACAGACTTTCTCAGGTATCCCTTCTTTAACTGGTGTAAAGGAGGCAATTGTCCCATCTTCTTTGTATGATACATTATATAAAGAAGGAACATAGATCCCGGGGATTTTGGATGCTGCAAAAAGGAAATCTTTTCTTGATCCGCCTGCTGCCTTGGTTGCCTTATATACATCAAACAGAGCATCATAGACAGTCTCACCCTCACCAATATAAAACATATCAAAAAATTCAGCAATCGGTTCAGGATTGTATGCACATGCACCACCGCCGATCACGATAGGGTCATCTTCTTTTCGATCTTTTGCCAGAAGTGAAATATGGCTCAGATCCAGGATCTGAAGTACATTGGTATAACACATCTCATATCCAAGAGTAATACCAAGGAAATCAAACTCCTTTACAGGCTCCTGGGATTCTAGGGCAAAGAGAGGAATATGTTCCTCACGCATAATTTCATCCAGATCCATCCACGGAGAAAAGACACGCTCACACCAGACATCTTCACGTTCATTGAACATGTTGTAGAGGATCATCATACCCAGATTGGACATGCCGATCTCATAGACATCCGGAAAGCACATGGCAAAGCGGATATCTACGTCATTCTTATCTTTCATTACAGAGTTGACTTCACCACCGATGTAACGGGCAGCCTTGTCAACTTTCATTAAAATTTCATCGCTTAAAGCTAGAGTTCTCATAGTATTCCTTTCAGAGGTTATTGTATCAACATTGTGTTAAGCAGGGAAAATCCCCCACAATATTCCTATTATATACGGAATGGTGGGGGATTTCAAGGGAGAGTCGGATAGTTTGCAGTTTTTATCTGACAGTATCAGGCTGTAAAAGCGTGAGTAATGTTTCGTATACATATGTATTTTCTCTGACAATTATAGAAAGTTCCTCTTTGGCCTGATTCAGCCAGTGAAATAAATTACGGACATCAGACCTGCCTTCTTTGAAATGTTTTGAACGCAGATATCTGTTCTGATCATAGTAATATCGTTCGTCCAATATGATAACAAGACGTTTTATGTCTCTCACGGCAGTAATCTCATATTCATAACCCTGATGTATATAATCTTCCAGTAAGGCAGCAGTCTCCTCTTCATTATTTGCATATACAACAGAAACATGCGGATAGGGTTTTGAGGTTTTTCTGTCTGTAAGGTGTATCATATTCTGGATAAATGAGGAAAGTTCCGCATTGGTACGGATGCGGTTGGTTAAGTGAAACATCTGGATTTCCGGCAGGTTTTCTATGAGTTTTAATGTATTTACCCCTAATTCTTCAGGACATATGGCATCTTCGGAATCGCTGGAAAATATTACAGGAAACTCCCCCTCCGATTGCGTTAACAGAATCTGCAGTTTTTCTGAAGAAAGCAAATGTGCTTCGTCTACCAGAACTGCACTGTAATGTTTCAGCTCTGTATTTTCGGTCAGCTGATTGTCCGAAAGAAAAGCAATACGTTGTAAGCGTTTATGCAGTATTTTCCATTCTTTTCCGGCATTGCCACAGTGAATCATGCATATCTGCTGACGCCTGGACAGTTTCATGGCGATATCATAGAGAAGCAATGTTTTTCCTGTTCCGGGAAGTCCGGTAAAACAGAAATATTCGAACCGGCTGATACGGAGTTTCTTTAAGATCTGGCGCTGGATATCCCGCTGCTGGGAAGTCAGGAAGTATTCTTTTTTCAGGAAACGGGCCGGTTCTGTGATGGGGGAAATCAGATATAGTTCGGCCTGAAACAGATCGTCAATATTCCCCTGATAATCACTGCTCTCCTTTTGCAGTGATCCGCACAGTTCTGTCCAGTCGGCTTCTGCAACATGATCATGATTGGTAAGCCTGACAAGGCGATTCTGACTGCTGATATACGTATAAGACTGTATGGAGCGTCCGAGAACGGAAAGATAATAACGGTTCTGCATAAGCTGTTTACGAATTGCCTCCTCAGATACAGCTCCGCTTTTCAGTTCAATATTTATGATCTGGTCGTCTTTGATCTGGAGAAGATCAAATTCTTTCCCGAGTTTTGGAATCTGGTAGGAATAGAAAAAGCGCAGGGAACAGACTTTAGTCATATGCGATTCTAACTGGCGTACCAGTGCTTTCATACTCTGAAGTTCCCATTCCCGTATTTTGAGGAAATATTCCCGACCGGATAACTGACGTTCCAGTTTTGACAGAGAATCTGTATTCTGATTTCTCGTAAGTGCATATATGGATATTGATCTCATAACTTTTACCTTTCATTTTGCCGGAATTCTTTTATACTATTATAGCAAATATCAGTAATCGCAGGTAGCCTGAAAACAAAAAACAGCCAGGTAGATTTTTCCCTGGCTGTTTCCCCAATCTGAATCAGATTCAGAAATTGTTTTGGAATATTTATTTTATATTGTGGTTTGGCTGAATTACTCAGCTACAGCGATAGCTTCCACTTCGCAGAGTACGTTTTTCGGAAGCTGTTTTACAGCAACGCAGGAGCGGGCCGGTTTGCTTGTGAAGTATTTCTCATACACAGCGTTGAATGCAGCGAAATCTGCCATATCAGCAAGGAAGCATGTCGTTTTGATAACATTGTCAAATGTAAGTCCGGCTTCTTCAAGAATTGCTCCTACGTTCTTGCAGGACTGCTCTGCCTGTGTTTCGATTTTATCGCCTGCAACTTCACCTGTAGCCGGGTCTACCGGAATCTGACCGGATGCAAATAAGAAGTTTCCTGTCATTTTTGCCTGAGAATATGGTCCGATTGCTGCTGGTGCTTTTTTTGTTTCAAGTGTTTTCATGAGTGAATTCCTCCCGTACGATTTAGTGTGATTGATTGTCTGTATCTGTATCCATATCTTACCACCAAAAAATATTTAGTCAACGGCAAAAAAATTGCCACATGGAAATTTCCTCTTTTATTAATGAAAGAAAAGATGAAAAATACTGACGATAATCTGATCAGTGGAAGCTCTTGAGCCAGTTTACCAGAGAATCATGCCAGATATTATCATATACTGTTTTCTTCATCTGGTCTGTGACAGGACCATTGCCTGCCATTTTGGCAAGGATTGCCTGCTGTAATTCATCTACAGTCATGTCTTCCGGAGATTTATTCAGATCTACAATTACTGTCTTTTCCTTTTCAACAGCGGCTTCCGTATTTTCCGGAAACTGTTTTCTGCTGATGTAGCTGAAGTATCGGCAGTTTTTTCAGGCTGAATATCTTCTGCTTTTGCTGCTGCGGTTATTGTTTTCTGTGCAGGAGACTCAGTCTGAGTGGAAGTTGTTTCTTCTGTTTCTTCCTGTACTTTTTTGATATCTGCAATTTCTGTTTTTACTGATATATATTCTGGCATTTCACCCGCCGGAACCCAGATTTCACCGCTGTTTGCGGCTACTGTTACATTGATACGTCCATCCTGAACAGGTACTTTACGGCCCGTGAGGGTTCCGATATATTCTGCGCAATTTCCTGCCGGAAGGCTCATATCTGCTGCATTATCATCGTTATTTACGGTAACGATCACACGTATTCCGTCAAGGTCACGGGCAAATGCAAACTGGCGGTTGGTAAGCTGAAGTTCAGCGTAGCTTCCGTAGCTTAATGCAGGTGTATGCTGTCGTATCTTTCCAAGAGCTGCGATCAGGGCTGTACATGGATTCTTCTGTACTGCATCTGCATAGTCTTTAATATCCAGAGCCGGTCTGAGGCTGTCATCGGAGAATTTCTCTTTCTTTCCTTCAATACCGAACTCAGAGCCGTAATAGATACTTGGTACACCCGGAAGTGTATAGAGTAAGACATGAACAGGTGCAAAATGTGCTTTATTTGAAAGCTTGGTATAAATACGTTCTACATCATGGTTATCCACAAAGTTGTAGAGATCAAGATTTCCCATATTCTGGAGGTATTTTACAGTATGTGCGATCTCGAAATAGTTATGATCGTTATGTCCGCTGTAGAGTGCTTTATGCAGGGCATAGTTTGTTACACTGTGGAGCGTTTCTCCATTTACCCATCTGCTGTAATCACCATGGATCACTTCGCCCATAAGCCAGAAATCTTCTTTTACTTCTGCTGCTGTACGGCGGAGAGCACGCATGAAGTCAAAATCAAGGACATCTGCCGCATCCAGACGGATTCCATCTACATCAAATTCTGATACCCAGAAACGGATCACATCACAGATGTAATTCTGTACTTCCGGGTTTCTTTGGTTTAATTTTACCAGAAGGTTGTATCCACCCCAGTTTTCGTAGGAGAAGCCGTCATTGTATTCCGTATTTCCTCCGAAGTTCACATTGCAGTACCAGTTGAGATATCTGGAATGTTCGCAGTTTTGCTGAATATCTTTAAATGCAAAGAAATCACGGCCTGTGTGATTGAATACACCATCGAAAATAACTTTGATCTCTTTTTCATGACAGGCTGCCACGAAGTTTTTAAGGTCTTCGTTGGTTCCAAGACGGGAATCCAGCTTTTTGTAATCTGTGGTTTCATAGCCATGTCCTACACTCTCGAATAAAGGTCCGATGTATAATGCTGTACATCCGATTTCTCTGATGTGGTCGATCCATGGAAGTAATGTGTTCAGACGGGAAACAGGAGCACTGTAGTCATTGTGCTTCGGCGCACCGGTTAAACCCAGTGGATAGATGTGATAGAAAATTGCCTCATTATACCAGCTCATAAATGACACCTCTGTTTTTAAATTTATAATTTCAATTTTATGGGGATTTTTTACCCTGATATCATACAGGAAAGAAAATAATTAGATAAACTGTATTATAGTTGAAATTATATTCATACGATTCTTATAATAACAGATTTTTCAGACAGAATCCAGTTTTTTTTCAATTTTGGCTTGTATATCTCAGGATTTTGGCATATTCATGCCAAAACACCTCGCAGGATAGTGATGTATGAACAGTAACTTAAAATTTACTCTACAAAAAAATCCACTTAAGGTATATAATATGGCTGTAAATAATCTGGATATGCATAGAAATAGAAAGAAACAAACATAGATAAGCAAGGAGAATATAAACCATGAGACATATAGATGAAATTCAGATTGCCGGAACTGCAATCCTGCTTTGTGGCGCGATGTTTGCAGTTTCTGCTGTGGCACCAACCGGTAATACAGTGTCAAAAGCTGTTACAAACTTTACGGAAGCTCCGGAGACTGCTGCTGAGGCTCAGGCACAGGCAGAAGCTCAGGCTGAGGAGGATGGATTTACCATTTACACTCAGGAAGTAACTATGATGATTCTGATTATGACAACAGTTATAATGATACTTCTTACGATGACTCTTCTTACAATACTGATACGACGCAGGACGGTTCTCTGGATGATACAGGGCAGGAGAATGATAATACAGATACAGGAGATGGATCTTCTGATGATGGAAGCAGTGATCAGACATCGTCTGACGATACAGGGAATGATTCTTCCGATCAGATTGATTATCCCAGTGACGACAATTCCGGTGACGAGACAGATGGTTCTCTGGATAGCTCTGACACATGGAAGATAACGGAGAAGAAGTTCAGCAGATAGAGTATTAATCAATCTGACGCAGGACTTCACGCTAAAGCATTTTTCAACCCGCTTCAAGATAGACTGGATTATTTGTATTATTTTACGAAATTACTATAATTATGTTTTTGTTTCTCAATAAATGGTATAATCAAACTGTTATTAACATTCAGGAGGCTTTTTATGAAAGAAACAAACAGGTTACTATCACTAATTCTATCTCTGTTCCTTCTGCTGTTTACCTTAGTTCCGCAATCAGCACTGACGGTAAAAGCTGAAGGCAACAGTGAGATGGCAGTTCATTTTATTGACGTTGGACAGGGAAATGCCATCTTAGTACAGTCCGGAGGACAAAATCTTTTGTACGATGGCGGGGATCAGAGCCATGCTGATCTGATCATCTCCTACTTACAGGAACAGAATGTGGAAAACATTGACTATATGATCGCTTCTCACTATGATGAAGATCATATCGGAGGTCTTGTTCCATGTATAGATAATTTCTCTGTAAGTAATATATTCGGACCGGACTATGTACATACTTCTAATTTATTCAATAATTTTATGAATACTGCCACTGCAAATGCAATCATCGTACAGTATCCTTCTGTAGGTGAAACATTTGATTTTGGCACCGGAAGTTTCACTGTTCTTGCACCGAATGGTATCAGCCAGAACAGTAATGATAACTCTCTTGTAATCAAACTTGAAAATGGTTCAAATAGCTTTATTTTTACCGGAGATGCAGAGGAAACCAGTGAACAGGATATGATCAGTACAGGTATGAACCTTGACTGTGATGTTCTTTCTGTTGGTCATCATGGGTCTGCAAGTTCAACTACCTGGGATTTTCTCGAGGCAACTTCTCCATCTTACGCAGTCATAAGCTGCGGAATCAATAATCAGTATAATCATCCGTCAGCAGATACAATGGGACGTTTGTCGGATATGGGAATCCCTGTATTCCGAACAGATAAACAGGGTACGATCATTGCAGTCTCCGATGGAACAACTATTTCCTGGTCACAGGAGCCATGCAATGATTATTCTTCCGGAGACTCTTCTGCAAATGCTTCCACAGGTGTCGCCGGAGGAAACTCCGATCAGGAAGAAACTACCGCTTCTGATCCGGTAACTGAACAGGAAGAATCCAACAATACAGATGTAGGAACAATGGTATGGATCCCTGCAACCGGCGAAAAATATCACAGCATTCCCAACTGTGGAAGAATGAACCCGGATACAGCCAGACAGGTATCCAGATCAGAAGCCGAAGCTATGGGATACGGGCCTTGCAGTAAATGTTACTGATAAACAAAAACAGCCGCATTTGCGGCTGTTTTGTTAAAATCCTTCCTGTCTGCGGATTTTCCAGAGTTTTGCACGTTTCTGTGCAGCTTCATTCTCTATCTGCTGAGTAACTCCCTCAATGATAAGTCCCGGTACTTCCACAGGATGCTGATGTTCATCTGTTCCAACCATAATAAAATATGCGCGGTTGATCATGGTTCTGGTTCCATCAAGGGCTTCACAGTAAGTATCAATACGTACTTCCATGGAAGAACGTCCCACATGTGTAAGCCGTCCGATGAGAACGATGGTATCGTTCACTCTGGCTCCGGCTTTGAAATACATATTGTCTACTGCAACAGTTACCACATTCATTTCCGCATGACGCTTGGCAACAATACCTGCTGTTTCATCAATCCATGCAAGCAGCTGTCCGCCAAACAGATAACCTGCGGCATTCAGACACTTTGGCATTAATAAATGAGACTGCTCTGTTAAGGAGTCCTCAACTCGTTTCATTTTTCTTTCTGACATTTCTTTTCTCACTTCCCCTTTATCATGCTTTCTGTTGGCTATTATAGCACGTTCCATGATTTTGTGTTATATTTTTCATAATTTTCCTTCTGTATGATTTTAAAGCGTTATCACTTTAATATGAATGTATGAAAAAAAATACAATCTTTGTCTTGCCTTTCCCATCACTTTACTGTACAATGTTTAAATAGGTACAAATACAAATGTTCGCCATAGTAAAACACTGATCGCAAGGATGCATCTGCAATTCACTGTATCAGTGTTTTTTAATAAAATTCACCATAATATGCATTATTTACGAATATTGCTATAAGTGAATTTGCGAGTATTACTGTAGATAAATAACGGGGAAATGAGGAATGATATTATGGAAAAACATGAAATGATGAGTCTGGAAGATTCCGGACAGCTTCGTGACAAAATGAGATTCTTTGAACAGGAACTGCTCAAGAATCATCATATCGATCCAAATCTGTATGTAGAATATAATGTAAAAAGAGGTCTTCGTGACTCCGCAGGTAAAGGTGTCCTGACAGGTCTTACAGAGATTTCTGATGTTAATGGTTATAATCTGATCAACGGCAGACAGATTCCGGCTGATGGACGTTTATACTATCAGGGAATCAATGTACAGGATATCATCAGTGGTCTGAACGGAAGACGTTTTGGATTTGAAGAAACAATTTATCTTCTGATCTTCGGTAAGCTCCCTGATAAGGAAGAACTTTCCAGATTTCTGGATATGATGTCTGATATGGAGGAGCTTGGCGGTCGTTTTGTCCGCGATGTTGTTATGAAGGGAACCAATGCCAATATTATGAATGCCATGCAGCGTTGTGTTCTGGCTCTCTATACATATGATGACAATCCGGAAGATATTTCTCCTGAAAATGTACTTCGTCAGTCTCTGGAACTGATTGCAAAGCTTCCTGAAATTGCCGTGTATTCTTACCATGCATATCGCCATTTCAGAAAGGATGATACCTTATTTATCCGTAATCCGCAGAAGGGGCTTTCTCTTGCCGAGAACATTCTTCTTATGCTTCGCCCGGATGGAAAATACACAGAACTGGAAGCAAAAGTTCTGGATATTGCACTGATCCTGCATGCTGAGCATGGTGGCGGTAATAACTCCACTTTCACCACTCATGTGGTAACTTCTTCAGGGACAGATACCTACTCTTCTACTGCTGCATCCATCGGATCTCTGAAGGGACCTCGTCATGGTGGAGCAAACCTGAAAGTTCAGAACATGTTTGCAGATCTGAAAGCTCATGTAGAACACTGGGACAACGAAGATGAGATTGTTGATTATCTCAAGAAGGTACTAAATAAGGAAGCATTTGATCATGCCGGGCTGATTTATGGCATGGGACATGCCGTTTATACTCTCTCCGATCCTCGTGAAGTAATCCTGAAACGTTTTGCTCAGGCACTGGCTGAAGAGAAAGGAATGACCGAGGAATTCAAACTTTATGACCGTGTGGAAGGTATTGCAGGTAAGCTGATCATGGAACATAGAAAACTGTTTAAGAATGTCTGCGCAAATGTGGACTTCTACAGTGGATTTGTATACAGCATGCTTGGTATTCCGGAAGAATTATTTACTCCTATTTTTG
>ENA-OQBJ01000025-OQBJ01000025.1-human-gut-metagenome-genome-assembly--contig:-NODE-25-length-65754-cov-10.452847_pt1 | contig 65754 bp, 58 predicted proteins | sample MGYA00242743_ERZ504545 | MGnify/ENA primary metagenome ERZ504545 (study PRJEB26092, sample SAMD00036252) | human gut metagenome | host: Homo sapiens | study: EMG produced TPA metagenomics assembly of... | reverse complement strand
TTTTACCCGATAGATACCTCTGCGGCTCATGCCAAGAAGATGGCGAAGATTGCTGCCAATCAAGAACGGAAAAGACAGTGTAGGCATCTATTATGTGGCAGCAACTCTACCAAAGACCTCATCGAGCTCGTATCCTATCCGTCACGCCGCGACACGATGATGTACAGCAAGACCCGACACATAAAGGTGAAGGCAATGCCGACATCAACCACGTGGTTCGTGTAGACTTCTATCTCCTCAATGGCAAGGATTCACTGGTGAAATATGTGGAGGAAGTGGAGCTCAAAACAAATCATTGAGCACCACTTCATTCTGGCTATGCCCGAATACATATTCCGCTGAAGACCATAACTGCTGATAAACGTCAGCTGTATCGACTTTCGGGTCTTTGTTTCCTCCCTAAAGCGGACAATCTTGTTTCTCAGAATCTTCTCGTAATCCTTATTGATGGCAAACTCACTTTCCGAAAACTTCATTTCACAAAGATTAATGGTATTGTCACCACGCTCTATCACCATGTCTATCTGGGCTGCCCGCTCTGCCGCTCCGGCATCACTCTTGCTTCGCCAGGAATACAACTGGTAGCCACACCAGAAATTCCCAACCGCTGCTTCACCTGGTCGATATGATTCATCGCCAATATCTCGAAAGAGATTCCAGCCCAGGCATAAAAACGGGGCGTGCGCTGCAACTTACTCCAATACAGAAGATTACGGAATGAACTATCGCGCAGGAAACGGAAATAGAACAAGGTGAAGAAATCTACCAACTGATAGAGAGACTTTCGGGTAGAACAGCCATAGTTGACATACTTTCTGATGAAACCGCAAGATTCCAGATTGTCGAGAATCGTGGTCAACGATTTGCCCGACTTCATCCCTGTGGCATCGGCTATTTCCGAGCGCATCATACCATAACCACGCTCGTTCAGGCATTCTACCACTTTGACGTATGCCTCAGAATCCTTAAACAGAGAGCGATAGAGAATCGTAAACTCATTGTACAACTGCCCATTGGGATTGAACAGCAGACGGTCTATATTCTGAGCCAAACTTAACCGCTCGTCCAAAAGATTCAGGTAATATGGGATTCCTCCCAATATCATATAAAGTTCAGCCAGTTCATATCTGGACAACATCATCCCCTTAGTATTCAGAAATGCTTCCGACTCCCCAAGAGAAAAAGGCTGCAGGAAAAGACGATGAGTAAGACGACCATAAAGTCCGCCATGGTTATTGATAAGTTTATCCATCATCCAGGAAGTGGCAGAGCCGCAGACAATGAGAACGATGTCGCGACGTGCAGAGGCCCATCCATTCCAGAAATGCTCCAGGGCAGAGATAAAATTAGAGCCTGCAGTATCCATCCAAGGCAGTTCATCAAGAAAAATCACCTTACGTTCTATCCCGTTTAAAGAATCAAGATAAGTGATAAGCATCTCGAAAGCATCGAGCCAGTCGTGGGGAACAGAGGTTACATTCCTATCATAACGTCGAAGCGTATAAAAGAAGTTTTTCAACTGCTCCTGTGTGTTTCCGCCCGCCAATCCTGATGTCTGAAACACCATTTCCTGCTCAAAATATTCGCGCACAAGAAACGTTTTCCCCACTCTGCGGCGTCCGCATACTGCCACAAATTCCGACTGCCTTGACTCGTATATACGTGCCAAGGTATCCTGTTCACTCTTTCTGCCGATAATATTATTCTTCATTTCTTATTCTCCTGCTTTAATTTCTAACCATTTGCAAAAATAGCAAGAAAAAAGTAATTATTGGCTATTTCTTATATAATTTTCAGCCAATAACACCTATTTTTAAGCATTATTGCTAAAATAAGCAGTAATATTTAGCCAGTAATCATAAAATCAGCATAAAAAAAGCTAGCGCTTATCAGAAACGCTAGCCTTTTTCGTATTTTATCTAACCTGAATTTCAAATCGCTTAATAGCCTAATTATTAATCACTAATAACTAATAACTAATCACTAATCACTAATCATAGAATCCCGGCTGCTTATACTCAATGCCCAGTTCATCATCTACTGTTGCGATGACACCCTGAATCTGACCCATGGCAAACATACGGCCGAGGAGAGTGTAACCGGCATTGTGACCATGATTGCTCTCATCGAATACGCCACCAGGCTCATCAGTGAAGGTCATACCGTGGTCTACTCGCATTGGCAGACGACGGCCGGAATTGCACTTGCCTTCCTGCTCAGCCTTCTCGAAGATGCGGCAAAGTTCAATGAGATGGCCGCGACCACCCAAGTGAGAAGCCTCTGTAAAGTTGCCGTTAGGGAAAATGTAGCAAGAGCGCAGATGAACAAAGTGAGTGCGGTCGGCAAACTGCTTAGCCATTGCCACACAATCGTTGTGCTCGCCGGCAGAGAATGAACCTGCACAGAAAGTCAGACCATTGTGCTTGTTTGGCACTGCATCCAACATCCACTGGATATCCTCGGCACGACCGATGATTCTTGGCAAACCGAATACAGGATAAGGAGGATCGTCTGGGTGAACACACATATTGATATCGTACTCATCGCAGATAGGCATGATAGCCTCCAGCCAGTACTTCATGTTCTCCTGCAACTTCTTCTTGTCGATACCATCATAAAGCTTCAACAGGTCGCGGAACTTCTGGACAGGAGCAGAATCGCCCTCGCTGAAGTTACCCGATACGAAACCCTGGGTCTTGATGATGATGTTCTCTACCAAGCATGATCCTGCTCTGGTGTAGAAGTCTTCTTGATTTCATCAGCCTCAGCCACGAGGTCTCTGCCCACTTGTGCTCCTTAGAGAACTCAGCCCAATCCTCACGAGCGCCTTCACGCTGCAGGATATAGATGTCAAAGTAGGCAAACTCGCCCCAGCTCATATAGAGGTTGTTGGCTCCGTTAGGATTCTCGTGTGCCAAATCGGTACGAGCCCAGTCCAAAACAGGCATAAAGTTGTAGCAGATGCATTTGATGCCTTCCTCGCCCAGGTTGCGGAGACTTTCCTTGTAAACCTCAATCTGATGATCACGGTCAGGACCACCATATTTCAGGGTTTCAACCACAGGCAAAGACTCTACCACGCTCCATTTCATACCATAAGACTCGATGTACTCCTTGAGTTCATGAATCTTCTCGCGTGTCCAAACCTCGCCCAGAGGAACATCGTGCAATGCGGTAACAATGCCCTCAACACCAATCTGCTTCAACTGTGCAAGTGTAATCTTATCTTTCTTGCCAAACCAGCGCCATGTTCTTTCCATATATATATTATAATGTATAAGTTTAAAAATGAATTATCTTGCAGAAACATATTTATGCAATGTCTGTCTTACAGCACCCTTGCCGGCGAAGAGTTCCTTCACCATGCCCTCAATCTGCTCACCGAAGCCAGCCTCATAGAGATCGAGACCGAACACATCCTTGCGGGAATAGAGATTCTTCAGGCAAGAGTAGTCCTGATCAGCCTTGCCTACTTCAAGAGGAGCTACGATGGCCTGCAGTTCTGCCAACAATGGGTCGGAAGATGGCTCGAATGGCTTCAGGTTATCATCCAATGCCTTGAGATAACGGGCATAACCTGCTAATACCAAAGGAATCAACACGAGATTGCTCTTGTCGAGACCACGGTCGATATACTTCTTGATAGTCTCACCGAAACGGATGGAGAGCTTCTGACTGGTATCAGTAGCGATACGCTGAGGAGCATCCGGCATAAAAGGATTAGGCAGACGCTTGTTGATAACGGTGCCGATAAACTCGTATGGGTTCAATACACCTGGATCTGTTACTACTGGCATCGCCTCGATATAACCGATCTTCTGGATAAAGGCACGCAGGTCCTCATCCGCCATCTCGGCAGAAATCAAGGTATAGTCGAGCATGCAGCCATAGATAGACATCGCTGTATGGAGAGGGTTCAGACAGGTGGTTACCTTCATGGTCTCAACCTCATCTACAGTCTTGCGGGATGTATAGAGCGCACCGCCCAACTCCAATGGCGGACGACCGTTGGTATAAGTATCCTCGCAAACGAGATACTGCACTTCCTCGGCATTTACAAAAGGAGCGGTGAAAGTATGCTTCTCGGTGATAATCGTATTGTTGTCCTCAAAGCCATCCTCAGCGATCATCGCCTGTACCTTCTCGTGTGGACGAGGAGTAATCTTATCAATCATAGACCAAGGATAGGTTACCTTGCTGCTGTCGTTGATGTAATCCAGGAATCCAGCCTCAACGATGCCATCCTGTGCCCAACGCTCAGCATAAGCCTTTACGCCAGCCTTAACATGGTCGCCATTGTGAGAACAGTTGTCGGTAGACTGAAGAGTAAGTGGCAACTTGCCTGCCTTATAACGCTCATAGAGAAGAGCGGTAAGCTTACCCATAGCAAATACTGCATCAAGACCACGTGCCAAATCGGCATCATTGAAAGAATATCCCTTCTCTGTGATGGTGAAAGTTACCATCTGCAAAGTAGGAGCCTGGAAAATCTGAACCAGACGCGCCCAGTCCTCACCAAACTGCTTATCCGCCTTGAGGCTTTCTGTTATAGATGCGATAACCTTCTTTTCGATAGTACCATTAGACTGGAGGCTTACGAGAAGCGAGAGATTATTGTAAGGAGATAAGCCTTATCGATAATTTCGTAGTCGAAGCTTTCTGCCACGATTACACCACGATCGTACTTGCCGGTGTTAAGTGCATCGTTGAGGATGGCTGCTGGGAAAGCACGGAAGATGTTACCTGCGCCGAAGTGAACCCAAGTAGGCTCGTCGTGAGTCTTCTTAGCTACGGCTGCGATGTCATACTTAGGAAGCTCATAACCCTTAGCTTCCCATTCTGCAGCATTAAAGCTGTCTGAAAGAATTTCGTTCAGTTTCATGATTAATAATTATTGATGTTGTTTTATGTAAATTTTTACCTTTTTATAAGCAATACAATGATTCCTTTTCTGTTGAGTCAGGGCAAAATTACGAATTTAATCTGAAATACCGCTCCTTTTTAGAGATTATTTTAAAATATTGAACAATTAGAAATGTTTCGGTAACAAAAAATACTTTTCGCCCTGTTTCCCTTTTTACCGGTAGTAGACTATTTATATACACTTTACAGATTATCCAGTTCCTTGATCTGCTTTTTCGGTGTCACTCCAAGTCCCTTCAGGCTCTCTACCCTTCTCATCACATTGCCGGTGCCGTCATAGAGTTGCTTCTTTGCCTTATCAAAAGTACCCGAAAGACGGGTTATCAGATCACCCACACTCATAAAGGTATCTTCGAAGCCAGCCACCTTATCATACAGGTCAGCAGCCGTCTTCACGATTTTCTCCACATTCTTGTTCTGCCGGTCATACTGCCAGAGATTATAGGCAAGCTGGAGTGCCATGAGCAGATTGCTTGGTGAGATGATAATAATCTTCTTCTGATAAGCATAACGGCTGAGATCCGGCTGCTGCTTCATCGCTGCGATATAGCTGGTCTCGTTAGATGAACATCAGTACGAAGCCGATGGCATCATCCACCAGTTTGGAATAGTCTTTGGCTGCCAGTTCATCGATGTGCTTTCGTACGCTCAGCGCATGTGCCTTCATCAGGCGTTCCTGTTCATCCTCATCTTCAGCTGCCAGAGCATCGGAATAGGCGGTAAGCGAAACCTTGGAATCGATGACCACACTTCTGCCTTCCGGGAATCGGACGATGACATCCGGACGATAGTTCTTTCCCTCTTCATCTTTCGTATTCTCCTGAATGAAGAATTCCTCATCTTTACGAAGTCCACTGTTCTCCAGGATAGTTTCCAGCACCATCTCGCCCCAGTCGCCCTGCATCTTGCTGTCGCCCTTCAATGCCTTGGTCAGGTTGGCAGCATCGGAGCCAATCTTCTCGGTCTGCTCCTTCAGGTTCAGTACAGCCTGCTGCTGTTCCTGCTGGAAGAGTTTCATCGTTGCCTCGAAGGTGTTCTGCAGTTCCTTCTTGTTCACCTCGTTCTGGGTTTTGCTCTCCTCTACCGATTTCTTGAAATCAGCAAACTGTTCCTTGATAGGTTTCAGGAGTTCATCCATCTGCAGACGGTTGGTTTCCTGCAGAGCCGACTGCTTGGCAGCCAACTGCTCAGCCGCCACCTTCTGCTGTTCTATCGTCATTCGCTGCATTTCCTGCTTCAGACTCTCGAGTTTCTGTGCCCACTGCTGGTCGCTTTCCGCTCTGAGTTTCGCCGCATACAGCCGCTCGTTCTCCATTTGAGATTTCATTGATTGAACCTCAGAAGCATGATGCAGTTTTATCTGTTCGATGTTAGCCGCCAGCACTTGAGCTTTCGCTACGAGCTGGGTTTTCTCCTCTCCCGCACATTTTCCTTCCATCAGTTTCCCCACGAAGAATCCGATGGCAAGCCCTATGATGATTCCAATTACTATTTCCATTTATCCTTGTTTTGAATGATTCTGTAAATCTGCAAAAATTATGATTTGCAAAAGTAATCATTTCAAGACATAACACCAAACATCATGGGGGATTCTTGTAGATATTTAACTCTTCTGCATTTTAATATGCAAACAAAAAGAGCGCACCGCTATTGGCACGCTCTTTTCTTTAAATCATCTTTTAAATATACATTATCGGTTGGCAGTAGGCCACTGATAAGTATCAGTGCAATGGATATCAGCACTCTGGTCGGCAATCATCAACTTGAAATCGCCTTCCTCCAATCTCCATTTGCCATTCCAACCTACGAAGGCCAAATCGTCTGCCTTTAATTCAAATGTCATGGTCTTGGTCTCACCAGGCTGAAGTTCCACCTTGTCGAAGGCACGGAGACGACGGCCATCAGGCACAACACTAGCGATGAGATCGCTACTGAACAGGAGGACACTCTCCTTGCCTGCCACCTTTCCCGTATTCTTCACATCCACGCTCACCTTGATGATGTCGCCGTGGCGGAAATCAGACTGAGAAACCTTCAGGTTGCTATATTTGTAAGAGGTATAACTCAAACCATATCCGAAGCCCCACTGCTGGGTAATCTTCGCATTATAGTCGTAAGCACCTTCCATCGTACCCACCTCCTCACTCTTCTTGAAGTCATAGTTGGCGAGCGAATTGATTTCCTTAGGATAGGTGTAAGGCATCTTGCCACTGAAGTTTGACTTGCCCGATACCAGGTTTGCCAAAGCATCGCCGCCCATGTTGCCAGGGATAAGGATGTTGATGATGCCCTGTGCCAATGGTTCGATGTCAGCGATGAGACGAGGACGACCTTCATTCAGCACCAAGATGACAGGCTTGCCTGTCTGAGCCAAAGCCTTGACCAGATTACGCTGGTTCTCTGAGAGCCAAAGGTCGGTCAGGTTGCCCGGAGTCTCTGTATAGGAGTTCTCGCCAATGCAAGCCACGATGACGTCAGCATCCTTCGCTGCAGCCACTGCCTCCTGAATCTGAGGTTCGTTCTCCTCCCAGTATTTTCCCTTCTCATTATAGGTAACACCCTGGTTCAAGATAACATTCTCCTTGCCATACTCATTACAGAATGCCTCATAGATAGTATTGTACTTGCCGGCAAACTCATCAGCACGATGACCCTGCCAGGTATAGCTCCATCCACCGTTCAGACAACGCATCTGATTAGCATTAGGACCTGTAAGGAGAATCTTCTTGCCATGCTGCAAAGGAAGGATATTACCCTCGTTCTTCAGGAGCACCATACTTTCGGTAGCTCCCTCCAAGGCGAGCTTGGCAAACTCCTCACCACCAAACTTAGGATAATTCTTCAGTTTCTGGGTTGGGTTCTTGAAGAGGTCGAGACGGTACTTCATGCGAAGCACACGGCGACAGGCATCGTCGATGCGACTCATCGGAATCTTACCTTCCTTAACCAGTTCTACAAGATAGCCACAAGCATCGCAAGAATAAGGTTCCATAATCATGTCGATACCGGCATTGATGGCGATGCGGAGCGCATCCTTCTTGTCCTTTGCCACCATCTCACGAGTATAGAGATTGTTGATGTCTGCCCAGTCGGTGATGAGCACACCATCCCATCCAGTCTCTTCCTTCAGCCATCCTGTCAGGAATTCCTTGTTGGCATGCATCGGCACACCATTGACGGAAGCGGAATTCACCATCACGGTTAAGGCTCCAGCCTGCAGACCCGCCAGGAAAGGAGCAAAGTGTTTCTCTCGCAAGTCGGCAGGAGAGATATAGCTGGCGTACGGTCTTTACCGGTCCAAGGCACACCATAGCCCATGAAGTGCTTCATTGAAGTAGCAATGTGATACTGGTCGATGTTGTTTGGGTCCTCGCCCTGGAAACCATAGACCATCGCCTTGCCCATCTCAGAACTGAGGTAGCAATCCTCGCCAAAGTTCTCCCAGATGCGAGGCCAACGGGCATCACGACCGAGATCAACGGTAGGACTGTAAGTCCAAGGCACGCTCACCGCACGAGTCTCATAAGCGGTAGCCTCAGCCGAATGGCGAGCTATCTCACGATTAAAGGTGGCAGCCACATTGATGTTCTGCGGGAAGAGGGTTCCACCTGTGTATAAGTAGAACCGTGGTTCTGGTCGAGACCGAAGACACAAGGGATGCCGATGCGCTTCATCGAGATCTTCTGGATTTGTGCGATATACTTCTCCCACTGCTTAGCGGTTGGTGCGCAGGTATTTGGAGCGTTGAGGATAGAGCCAATCTTATAGCGGGAAAGGATAGAATCGGTCTTGTGCTCGTCGATATAGAACACACCATTCTTGTCGTTGGCACCAAAGAGGTCGGTCACCAATTCCATCATCTGACCTATCTTTTCCTCCAAGGTGAGTTTCTTCAGAGTTTGTTCTACCTGAGCCTCAATCTTAGGGTCGCTCTTGATAACCGGAACATTGGCACTGGCTGTATAAGCCAATGCCAACAATGAAATAGATAATAAAATTTTCTTCATAAACAGTAAAGGTTTGACGCTTTATGATAAAAACGGAAATCTTTCTAATATATTATTCAATAGTTACTTTATCTACATAATAGCCATGTCCCACACAGATGAACCCATCCTCTGCAGCCATCTTGTCGAGTGCATCCTGGGTCAACTCAAACTTCACGACATTGCCCTCACCAAACTCGTATGGAGAAGTCAAGTCGGTCCACCAGCCGGTGGCAAGCTTGATCTGATGGTAAGCATCGTCATCTTTCATCGAGCAGTAAACTCGGAGAGTCTGCCCCTCCTTCCACTTAGCTACCTGGTCCTTGGTGATGAGGTTGAAGTTCTTGTTAGGGTCACCATCTCCCAAGTCCCAAGATACATAGTGATGACCTTCCCAGAGCACATTCTCCATAGAAGGCTTAGGCTCGGAGGTTACCTTGATGGTGCCGCCAGGGAACTCCACTCCATCGCCATCCACGAGCGTGATGGCATAGTCGCCATTCTCCAAATCGGCAGGAGCAGTGAGCTTCATGGCTGTGCCCTCTTCCAAGATTTCGAAGGCTACTTCCTTGCCACCTACCATTACTTTAGTAACTGTACCGAGATTCTTGCAATTATGGATAGTGGTCTCAGCACCTGGAGCTACCCAAAGCTCGACGGCATTGGTACCGAGAGCTGGGTCGTCGGCAGCTGGAGTCACTACCACTTTCAAGGTGCGAGAAGTGGTCTTGCCCTTGGTGGTGGTTGCCACAATCTTCAGTTCATGATCACCTAAAGGCAAAGTCTGGTCGATAGTATTACCTTCGGCAATCTGCTTGCCGTCGAGCAACCATGTCACAGTGGTGTAGTGAGCTGGAGTCACCTTGATTTCCAACTTATAATTAGTCTTGCGGTCTATCTGGGAATCAGCCAAGTCGGTGTTCAAGATACGTGGATTGTCATCTTCGCTGGCTGTGAAGTATGGTTCATCATCAGAAGAGCAAGAAGACAAGGTAGATGTACCAGCCAGTGCGAAACCCACGGCTAAGAGCATCATCATAGCCTTCAAGACTTTTCCCTTATATTGTTTCATTGTCTTATTCATAATTAATTATTCTATTCTATTGTCCTATAAGACTTAACATTTAACACTTAACATTAAACACTACTTGCTATATCCCTTTCCGAATGGAGGATTGAAGTCTGGCTGAAGGTTTACATCAGCCTTGTCCCACCAGAGGCGTTTGTGCCAATCGTCTGTACCACCCATGCGGTCGATGGCAGCCTTGTAGTTGGCATTGTTGTACTGAGCTTCCAATACAGGATACTGCAAGCGGACAGGCATTGACCAATCGGGATCCGTATAAGTGAAACCATTCTTGGTCAAGAGATCACGATTCAAGATGGCAGGATAGTCAGAGCGGCGCAAGTTAGCCCAACCCTCAGAAGGTTCATCATGTGGAGAATCCAAGCCTGGGTGTTGATGGTCTCCTTAGGATTGTCACCCAACGGATTGCTGGCAATGAACGCATCAATCTCTTCCTTGGAAATCTTGTTGGATGTAAGATAGTAGTTGTTGAGCAACTCCATGCTGGCACGAACACCAGCCTCGTAGTGACTCTCAGCATCACCACCACCAACATTCCAATCCTTGGTTGCAGCCTCAGCCTTGAGGAACTCCACCTCAGCATAGCTCATCAAGTCGCCAGGACAAGAAGGCATCTCGAAGTCGATGTTCAGGCAAGGACGACTAGCTCGGGCTATATAATCAGAGTTGGCATAAGTGTTCTCGTCTATCTCTGCATACTTCTTCAAAGTAGGAAGGTCATCCAACGTAGCTGGATTCATCCAGTCTGTGTACCAGGCAGCACCAGGGTTGCAAGGCTCCTCACCGAGGTTCTTGCTCTTGAAGTAAGCCAGGAAATCATCGGTCAAGTCGATGTTCTGCTCCTTATCTGGCTTCACCTGACTACGCTTGATATTGTAGTAGTGACGGCAGATGCGATAGAGACGAGGGTCGTTGGTATTCTGCAACTGATAGAACAAGGTAGAGCATACCATGGTAGGCGATGTGGCATCCTGACCATAGAGAATCTCTCCCAAGGCATTGGTACGGAAATCATAATCATTGGCACCATCATAATATGTATAAGGTGCATCAGCATACTTGATATAAGCATCATCGGCTGCACTGGCGATAGCACCGGCAGCCACAGCCTTCTCAAACTCCTCCTTTGCCTTCTGTGGATTAACATCGGAAATGCGCATGGCATAGCGCATACGGAGTGCATTGGCATACTTCTTCCACTTAGCTACATCGCCACCCATGCTGGTGACATCACCAGAAATGCGGTCGGTACCTGTGCCAAGCTGCTTCTCGCAAGCGTCAAGTTCCTCGAAGAACCAGCTGTAGAGTTCCTCTACGGTATCATACTTAGGGGTGGAGATACCTGAGATATAACCCAGACCTGCCTCCGAACAAGGCACGTCACCGTAGGTATCTGCCAAAACTGCCGTGAGATAGACACGATGGATACGAAGTGCCGCATTCAAGTTTGCCTTGTCAGTAGATTTGTGGATGGCATCCACAAGGTTCTTGATACTGATTTCATAATAGCGGTCCCAGACACGACGGGTCATATCATCTTCTCTGAAATTAGAACCAGCGTAATTGGATACATTATAACCACCAGCGAAATACTGTGGAAAACCCGTTATATAGTTACGGTAGGTATCCATCAGACTGAAGTCACCGTAAGTCTGCAACAAAGCTGTTGTCAACTGTGCGTTAGGGTCGAGCTCGTTCACCTTGGTCTTGTCGGTATTGATGTTGCTCAAGGTATCATCAGAGCAAGAAGTCATCGCAGTGCCGGTTGCCATCAGGGCGAAAGCATCATCAGGCTGCTCTTACCTATATATTTCTTGATTATATTGTTCATTTTCTTACCTTATTATATATTAGAACTCTTCTAAAGAAATTGATTCATTTTTTTCGGGACTAGAACTTCACGTTCACGTTCAAACCATAACTCTTGCGAGATGGCAGGGAACCATATTCCAGACCGAGACCTGAGGTGTTGTAGCTGGAGTCTGGGTCGATGTTAGGAATGTTCTTCCAAACAATGAATGGGTTACGAGCCACGAAGGATACGGTCAAGCCCTTGACATACTTGCCCAGGATGCTCTCTGGGAAGGTATAGCCGAAAGTAATCTCACGACACTTCACGTAAGAGTTGTCGTAAACGAAGGCACTCTGCACGCCTTTTGCCACATGCTTCCAGTAATCTTCAGGGTTCACGGCGATGTCGTTCTTGCGATAAGTACCGTCGCCATTGTCGATGACACCATCTACGACAAATCCCTTGCAGTTACCTGCTGCACGCCATTCGGCAAGTTCCATACCCGAAGCCTTGCGAGCCTCCTCAGAAGAGTACCACTCCTCACGGCCTGCCAATGTTCCCTTTGCCTTACCTGTCTCGTATGCAGAACGCATGGACATAGAGTAGATGTCGGCACCTACCTTCACATCGAAGGATGCAGAGAGGCGGAAGTTCTTGTAGCTGAAGGTTGAGTAGAAACCACCTGTCCAGTCCCAAGTAGAGTTGCCGATGGTCTTGATTTCCTGGTCAACCTTTGGAAGACCAGTAGCTGCATCGACAACCACCTGACCCTTGTCGTTGTAGAGGAAGTCGTGTCCACGGATAGCTCCATAGTTCTCACCTACCTTGGCACCTACAGAAACACCGCACCAGGTTGCCTTCGCCAACTCGAAGTAGTCCATGCCATCGATGAGCGACTTCACCTTGTTGGTATTCTTCGAGAAGTTGACACCCAAGTCCCAAGCGAAGTCCTTGATCTGCAAGGCACGGGCATTGAGGGCTATCTCGATACCCTGGTTCTGAATCTCACCGGCATTGATGAGGCGGTAAGCATAGCCAGAGGTGGTGGTTGAAGCCAAACTCAAAATCTGGTTCTTGGAGTTCTGGTTGTAATAGGTGGCATCCAAGCCCAAGCGTCCGTTGAGGAACTTCATCTCCAAACCTACCTCGTAAGAACCTGTCATAGTAGGCTTCAAATCCTTGTTCGGCTGTGTTGAGTTGGCTATCATACCGATGGTATAACCCGAGTAGCTGTACTTGCCCGTGGTATAGTTGAGTGCCAACAGGTATGGATCGGTATCGCTACCTACCTTTGCCCAAGATGCGCGAATCTTACCATAATTGATGAACTTCTTGTTCTTGATAAACTCAGAGAAAACCAAACTACCCGATACAGATGGATATACGTATGTATTGTTATTTGTAGGGAGCGTAGATGACTTATCGCCACGGATGGTTCCCTCCAAATAGTAAGTATGCTTGTAGCCGAGGCTCGCGCTGGCATAGAGAGAGCTGATCTGCTTCTTGTACATACTCTCACGAGTGTTCTGTTCCTGATAGTTCATGATGTTCTGGATGCCATTCATCTGCTGGTTGAGACCGACGTTGGTAGTGGTCTTGTTGTTCACCTTGAAGATGTTACCACCAGCGGTAGCGTTGACATCGAAGTCGCCCCATGAGTTGTTGTAGAGGGCAAGTATCTCGGCGTTGAGTGTGCGGTTGTTGAAGATTTGGTCGGTAAGCTTTCCGGCAGGAGTTCCTGGAGTTGTCTTGGCGATGAATTCCTGGAAGTTCATGCTGTTGATGTCGGTACCGATAGTACCCTGCAACTTGAGGTGCTTGTTGATGTTCCAGATTGCCTTACCCGTAAAACGGAACACGTCCTTGTCGGATGTATTGCTGTTCTTATAGAGATCCAGTATGGGTTCTTGTTATACTGATCGTTACCATTCCAGTTGGAGTAGTTGCCATCGGCATCCTCATAGTGCTTCAGCCAAGCCTGGTCGTAGGTACCCGCCAGGGTCATGAGGTTCTTACCCACGTTGCTCTGAGAGTCACCAAGGGCAGGACGGTTCTTTACCTTCTCACGAGTATAGTTGGCGGTGAAGTCGAAGTCAACAGGACCTGCAGAGGTATTCACACGGAGGTTGAAGTTGTCACGGCTCATGTTGGTGTTAGGCAAGATATCCTTGTTGCGCATATCCGTAACAGAGAAACGCATACCCGTCTTACCGGAATTAACTGAGAGGATGGCAGAGTTCTGGGTGGTGAAACCTGTGCGGAAGAAATCAGAAGCATTGTTAGGATGCATCATGAATGGACGTTCTTCGCCATCGAAATATTTGAACATGAAGTCATCGGCCTTAGGTCCCCAACTTGAGTTCGTACCAGAAGTGCTGGATGTAGGAAGCTCGCCATTGTAGCCAGCACCATATATCTCCTGGATGTCGTCCCATTTAGCCAACTGGGTATCGATAGTATAAGAACCATTGTACTCCACGGAAATTCTATCCTTCTCCGCCTTCTTGGTCGTAATCAAGATAACACCATGAGAAGCACGGCTACCATAGAGGGCAGAGGCAGCAGGACCTTTCAATACGGTCATCGTCTCGATGTCATCAGGATTGATGGCAGAGATACCATCACCGAGGTCATAACCACCACTTTCACCAGCACTGCCAAAGTTGGTATTATCCAAAGGCACACCATCCACCACGTAAAGAGGCTGGTTATTGCCTGCCATTTCTGTATTACCACGAAGAAGCACGCGGGTAGAACCAGAAGCACCGCCAGCGGTGTTCTGCACAACGAGACCAGCCACCTTACCAGAAAGAGAGTTGATGACGTTGGTTTCCTTCGCCTTGGTAAGTTCCTCACCTTTCACTTCCTCCAAGCCATAGCCGAGAGCCTTGCGGTCGCGCTTGATACCAAGGGCGGTAACAACGACCTCATTCAAGGCCTTACCATCCTCTTGCATCGTGATTTTCATGCCATTAGCAGCTTTCACGGTCATTGTCTTGTAACCGATGTAGCTCACTTCGAGCGTTGCTCCAGGCTTGCAGTTCAACGTAAAGTTACCATCTATATCGGTAACGGCACCGTTGGTTGTACCAGCCACCTTCACGCTAGCGCCAATCAAGGTTTCGCCAGTGGCATCCACCACTGTACCCTTGATGCCTTGGTTCTGCTGAACGCTCATCGCTGCATTGTTCATCTGGGCAGCGAGAATGGCAGAAGCAGGCATCCACATCAAACCTGCACCGAGCAGGCCGAGAAACATAGTTTTCTTTCTCATAATTGATATTTTTGTTTTTAGTTTAACATTATTCTTTCCCAAAGATTCCTTCGAGAATCCAAGGAGCATTCACCTTCATACTCTTGAAACGGTCGAAGATGCCATACTTCTCAGAGCCGTTGCCGAAGTGGTTGTTGTCCCAAACGAAAGTAGAGAAGCCTCGTTTGCGAGCCTCCGTAGTCAAGAACTTACAGTAGTAGGTCATGTTTTCATGCACTTTCTCTGAGTTAGACTTATAGTGATCGGTTACTCCCCACTCTCCTATTACGATACCCAGTCCTTTGTTGCTCCAGGTATTCACCGCCTTGTCGAAGAAATCCGTCATCGTCTTCTCGTTTTCTGCAGGTATCTTGCCAGCATCCTTGTAGGCATCACCCCAGTAATCGTAGGTGCAATCGCCGGCGTAGCTCCATGGCTGATAGTAGTGAAATTCCACACTCATATAGTTGTTGCCATTGCCTTCGGCATCCTTCGGAATGATGAAATCTCCATTCTCTATGCCAAACCATGGGTTACAAACGTAAGTCTGTAAGATGAGGTGGCGCTTGGCATTGTTGCCGCCTGTGGCACGAACCATATCCACGAATATCTGATTGTAAGCATTCTGCACTTCGAGGTTCTCGGCAGTAGGTTTGCCCCAGTTGTCCCTGATGTGAACCTCATTGGTACCGGCGAAAGCCAAGCGACTGTCATAATTGGCAAACTCAGAGGCGATATTCATCCAGAGAAGCGCAAGCTTCTGGCAGTTTTCTTCCTTATATTGATAGGTAGGACGACCTTCGAGCCATTTTTCATGATGCACATTGATGATAACCTTCAAACCGTTGTCAAGGCACCAGCCCACCACCTCCTTGATGCGAGCAATCCAAGCCTTGTCGATGCTCATCGCCTGAGCGTTGGTAATGTGGCACTGCCAACGGATTGGAATACGGATGGCATTGAAACCTGCCTTCTTCACGGCTTGTATCACCTTCTTGGTAACAACGGGACTGCCCCAGGCTGTCTCTGCATGGATAGAACCATCAGGGTTGCCAATCTGCATCGACTCACCATCCTGTCCAGGAGCTGAGCACTCGAATGCGTTGCCAAGATTCCACCCCACAACATCTTTATTCCATTGCTGGGCAGTAGGTATGGATTCGCCTACACCTTCAGAACTGCTGGATGAGTGCAACGTACTTGCTTCGCATGAGAGACATGTGAAGACGCCTATTAAAAAGAGGCTAATTTTCAAAAAGTTCCTTTTCATTTTTATGTTTATATTGTTATTGTTTCGTTTTTTAAATAACTGTTTGACTTACTTAACAGAATCTGGTTGCAAAGATAAAGAAAAGGAACTTCCAGAGGGTTAGATAACAAACAAAAAAAGGTTTCAATTCAGACATATCGTCTAAACAGAAACCTTTTCTTTGAATTTAAAACTCTAATTTACAGATACTTACTTGGAGAAACCCCAAAGTGTTTTTTAAATACAGTACTAAAGTACTTCACATTTACAAAACCGGCTTTCACAGATACATCCAGCACACTATCCCCCTGTTTCAGGAAGATTGCAGCCTGCTCCAGACGTATCAAACGCATAAAATCCTGCGGACTTTGGCCCGTAAGAGTCTTCAGCCTACCATAGAAAAGCGTTCTGCTCATCGCCATCTCTCTACAGAGTCGGTCGATATTAAAGTCTGTGTCGCTCAGATGAGCCAACACCAAACGGGTAGCTTTATCTACAAAAGCCTGGTCTTGCGGATTCAGAACAGCTTCTGCCACATTTTCGAATGTCTGGCCTTGCTTATTCAAGACAGTATCATCCTTTTTCTCTTCAGAAGTTCCAGTAGGTTCCAAGTGTTCATAGGATGAATCAGAACCCACAATCTGCTCGGAAGAAGCAGACTCAGAAGCAACCTCTCCTCTAACAAGAGCAAGGCTTCTGTCCATATAATACTGATTCAACCGGCGACGATTCTTCAAAATACTGGCAACCTTACTCGCAAGAATAGCAGTATCGAATGGCTTGGCTATATAGTCATCAGCACCAAGTCCGAGTCCCTCTATCATAAAGTCACGACCAGCCTTAGCAGTCAGCAGGATAACAGGCAGCCATGATGTTTCCTTATTTTCCTTGATGCTGCGACAGAACTCATCTCCGTGCATTCCCGGCATCATGACATCTGAAACAACGATATCACATATCCCGCCCTCTTTCAAATATTTCAAGGCAGCCTCTGCACTCTCCACATCAACTACTTGATAAGAATCACCAAAAGTCATTCTGATATATTTGCGAAGATCTTCATTGTCATCGACAAAAAGAAGTGTATCCGTTGAAACATCAGCATCCTGCAGAACCGCAGAAGACACAGTCTGGCAAGTTTCATCATGCTTATCTTCAGCTAAAGAAGATTCAGTTACAACATTTTTCTTTTCTCCAACAAGCCGGACAGAAGAATCTGTTACATGACCTAATGGCATCTTCACACAGAAAGTAGTACCCTTTCCTTCCTCACTTACGAAACTAAGCTTTCCTCCTAATTTCTCTACAAGCTTTCGTGTAAGCATCAGTCCTAATCCACTTCCCATTTCCTGAGAATTTATCGCATTAGAAGCCCTGAAGAAGGTCTTGAAGATACTCTTAATTTCGGCCTTTGGAATACCTATACCTGTATCACATACATGAATCACAGCCATCTTACCTTCAACAGAAGCCGACAACGTAACCTTTCCACCTTGAGGTGTATATTTGATAGCATTCGAGAGAAGATTTTCCAATATCAGATCCATCATTTTGACATCAGAATGAATCTGTTGCTGCGGACACGTTTCAATACACAGTTGAATATGCTTCTCCTGAGCTGCCAATACAAACTTTTCCAACTGCACACGTAAAAGCATCGGCAATTCTATATCTTGCAGGCGAACCTGTTCGGCAGACTGCTCTATCTTTTGGAAGTCAAGCAATTCTGTAACCATCTTCAATAGTTTGTTGCCGTTGCGATGCGCCATATCCAAGAATCCACGACTTTTCTCACTCAAGTTGGAATCATTAGCCAGATTATCAAGAGGAGCCAACACGAGACTCAAAGGAGTACGTATGTTATGGGCAGTATTAACGAAAAAATTGATTTTCTCATCATAATACTTTCGCTGTAAGCGCTCTTTGTAATACTGCCAGACAAAATATAAGATGGCAGCAAAAATACAGAGATAGATAATCCATGCCCACCAGGTATTCCACCAAGGCTGGGCTATATGAATTTCCAAAGTTGTTTCTCCCAATTCTCTACCATTACTTCTGCAGATAGCCTTTACATGAAGCACATAGCTGCCCGAAGGCAAATTTACAAATCGTACCAACTGATTAGAAGATGGTTTACTCCAATTACGGTCGTATCCTTCCAAATAATATTGATATTGAATATCATACTGGTATTGATAATTGATACTCTCGAAAGAAACAACCAGCGTATTCTCATTATGGCTAAGACTCAATTTGCCTTCCTTCAACATTTCAAAGAGACATTCATTCCAGTAATCGGAACGTTCGACACCTTCAACCTCAACACTATGAATACGAAGTGGAGCGGCATAATTCAAACCTTTGGCAAACATAGGAGTCAAAGCGACAACTCCATCGTTGCTGCCAAAAAGCACCCTGCCATCTGTAGTACACGCAACAGACATTCGGTTATACTCACGTTCCATTCCCTTAAAGATGTTGAGGTTTACTATCTTCCCCTGTTTCATGAACGCCAAACCTTTATCCGTACTGATCCACAAATTGCCATTAATACCTTTTATAAGTCCATAAACAGTATTAGAAGGCAAAGCGTCCTGATTAGTATAACGCTTAAACTTCTTTGCCAGTAAATCATAATCATAGAGTCCTCCTCCATCCGTTCCAATCCAGATATGACGGGAATCCTGAAAAGCCATACTGTTGACAAACAAATTAATGTCTTTTTCGGGATACTGTTCAGAATAAAAGAAACGACGAGGATGCAAAGGTTCGCGCTTATCAATCAAATAGCCTCCATGCGAAGTTCCTACAGCAATAAAACGCTTATCCAGTGATTCCGTGATGCATTGCACTTCGTTGACAGGCAGATAGAATACCGACTTTCCCGTTCCATTCAAATTATATTTATCTGAAGGGAAACAAGCCATATCTCCATCCAAACATCCCACCCAAATATTACCATCGCTATCAGTAAAAAGACTGAATACGTAATCACTCTTCAACATTCCTGTTTCCACAGAATAAGCAAGCATACTAGTGCCATCAGCATGAACCTGATATACGCCATTACCATAGGTACCAACCAGAATTCTGCCGTCTACAGTCTGACAAATCGTAAGCGCCACCTTATTATATAATCCATGATGCCAAAGACGAGTCTGCGCATCATAAACACTTACTCCTTTATCTGTGGCATACCATATTTTCCCATCACGGCTTTGGAAAACATCGTTCACACAATTATCTATCAGTGATTGATTGTTGAGATATTCATGTGTGATATATTCCAATGTATGTTTCATTGGTATCGCCAAATCTACTCCTCCCGAGTAAGAGCCTGTCCATAAATCGCCAAAACGATCGCAGCACAAGTATATAATCCATTTCCATTCAGTACGTTACCAGGACGTCCATCTGTATCAAGCAAGAGCTTGGTTTGTTTATTCGAACTGTCATAAGCATATATTCCTGCTCCATCTACAGCCATCAGAAGAGTCTGCTTATCATATAAAATGATTGAACGTACGGGAATTTTAGGAATGTTTTGCAAAGATTGGAAATCAGCAGATTTTATCAGCTTCCAAGTACGATCATCCATCACTTTAACTCCTTCGTGAAAAGTACCCAGCCAGATACGATGTCCCACAATATCATGATAAGAGGATACTACGGAACTGCCACTAATCTTCTTTTCTAACTTCCGGGCAGACATCGAATAGCAATAAACATCTTTAAATGTTCCTATCAAGAGTTTCTGACCTATAAATTGGATATGATTAATATAGGTATTTTTCAATACAAACCTACCCTTAGCTGTCTCCCGAACTATCTCCTTTCCATCAGTAGCTGCTGATAAGCAATAAATGCCTCTATCCATAGCTAACCAGAAATTGCCCTTTTCGTCTACCAACAGTTCGTTCAACACGATACTTCCACCTAAAATTTTCTGAAGATTACATTTCAAAACAAATGTATCTTTCCTCTTATCATATATATACACCTTTCCCTTGTTGTCGTAGGCGTAAATCAGATGTTGCGCATCCTTAGTCAGTTTAATACTTCTACCACAAGCATCACTATACGGCATCTCTGTGTATAAAGTATAATTGGTAACTTGTTGCCCATTATATCGGTCAACTCCACGCTTAGTACTTATCCACATGGCACCATCCTCTGCCTCGACAATAGAATAAACTCGAGGGCTGGAAAGACCATTGTCTGTATTGAGATTGGAAAGCATGAACATATTTCTGGAAATATGCGCATATGCCTGAAGAGCCGATGCCAACAGCAGCAATATAATTAGAGTACAGGATTTATATCGTTTCATAATTCTTTCATTGATCTTATTTGGGGACAAAGATAATACAAAAAAATGAAAAACAAATAGAATAATGAGATAAAATGAAAAAAATCTATTATCTTTGCAAGATATTAATATAAAGATATAGACTATGATCAAAAGATTATTATCCTTTCTAGACGCATCGCCAGTGAATTTCCTGGCAGTAAAGAATATCTCCGAGGAATTGGAGAAGAACGGGTTCCGCCGTATGAACCCACAGGAGCCTTTGGGCAAGATTGAAGCGGGTGAAAAGTTCTTCGTTACCAAGAACGACTCTTCCATCTACGCCTTCCAAATCGGAAAGAAACCTTTGGCAGATGCCGGTTTCCACATGATCTGCGCCCACTGCGATTCGCCTACCTTCCGCATCAAGCCAAATGCAGAGATGCTTTGCGAGGGCGGTATCGTAAAACTGAATACCGAGGTTTATGGTGGTCCTATCATGTCAACCTGGTTCGACCGTCCGCTCACCCTGGCAGGTAGAGTTATCGTGAAGGGCGAGAATGCGATGAATCCCCAGACGCTCCTTCTTCATGTGAAGCGCCCATTGCTGCAGATCAGCAATCTCGCTATCCACTTCAACCGTCAGGTGAATGATGGTGTGAAGTTGAGCAAGCAGAAGGATGTACTCCCTATCCTCGGCATCATCAATGATGAACTGGAGAAGGGTAACCTCCTGATGAATGTGATAACCGACGAACTGAATATCCTGAAAGAGGATGTTCTTGATTTCGATCTCTACCTGGCTGATGCCACTCCAGCCTGCACCTTCGGTGTACACGATGAGTTTATCTCTTCAGGCAGACTTGATGACCTGTCTATGTGCTGGGCTGGCATAGAGGCGATGATTGCATCTGATGCCAATGATACCACCCAGGTTCTCGCCATCTTCGATAATGAAGAGACGGGGTCTCAGACCAAACAGGGAGCCGGAAGTCCATTCCTTTCATATATGCTCCAGCGCATCGCTCTGGCACAGAGCCATACAGAAGAGGCTTATTATCAGGCAGTAGAGCGTGCTTCATGATTTCAGCCGATAATGCGCATGCCTGGCATCCTAACTATAGCGAGAAGTTCGACCCTACGAATCATCCTAAGTTGGGCGGTGGTCCGGTCATCAAGTTCAATGCAGCCCAGAAGTATGCGAGCGATGCTGTATCAGCAGCCATCTTCGCCAACATCTGCGATGCAGCCGGTGTACCATGCCAGCGTTTCGTAAACCATAGCGATGTAGCAGGTGGCAGCACATTGGGCAATATCCTCGCCTCTTCCATCCCATTGAAGGGTGTGGATATGGCAATGCCATCCTCGCTATGCACAGTTGCCGCGAAACCGGTAGCGTTATCGACCATGAATATTGCGTGAAGGCTTTCACCAAGTTCTATCAGTTGTAATAAAAACAAAGAAGGTGTGTCTGTATTTGTGACACACCCTCTTTGATTTTATATATTAACCTTTTCCTTTTATCGTTCCTAATTCTTTCACATTCTTCTCAAATTCATTTCTTTCACCAATAGCTCCATTACGCAGTTTTGCCCGATAATTATATATCGTATTAACTGCATAATGTAGGAAATCTGCTATCTTCGTACTGTCATCAATACCCAGTCTTATCAAGGCGAATACCCTCACCATTGCCGGTAACTTTGTTGCATCGGTAAGATGGATTTGTGCCTCCGGCTTCAGAAGGCTATTGAGGTCTTCCACGAAATCAGGGAACAGATGCAGGAAGACCTTATCGAAATTTGCATAGAGTTCTCCCAACTCGTGTTCCTTCAGTTCACTGCTTCTCGTCATTGAATAAAGTTCCTGATATTCACAGTTCTTTACCATCTTATTGACATGGAGACGCAACTTATCCAGTTTGTCTATATAATGAGAACATGCTCCCAGGAACTGGCCTATATATTCTTCCTTCACACCATTTGACTCATTCAGTTTATCATTCGAAGTCTTCAACATTTCGTTGGTAGCAGAAAGTTTCTTATTCAGTTCCTCCAATTGTTCATTCGTTTTCTTCAGTTCATTTCTCGCTATAGTAACATATTTCTTCTGCTTATTGACATAGAAAGCCAGAACACCTAAAGAAAGAACCAGAAGGCTGACACAGATGATGGCAAAGACAAGACGCTGGTTTGCCTTCTTGAGCTGTGCCTGATAATTATGATCGATGGTACCAAGCACTGGCGAAATCTGCCAACTGCGAATACGCGTACTAAAACTCTTATTGGCATTCCAGGAGAAGTTGATATATTTATAAGAACGCTCAACATCTCCCTCCTGACTCAGAATATCGGCGAGCATCCAGAGCGAAGCCTGATCATTGATAGCACACTTCACATCACAAATGGCAGATTTTAGCAACCAATATTTCTTCATTTCTTCGTTTTTCAGAGAACGGTAAATCAGATAGCGATAGTAGGCTACGATGCCGTATTCATGACTCCCCTCCTTACATAAATTCAACCGTTCATCATTCACCTTCAGTGCTTCATCCCATTTATTCTGACTGGTAAGCATCACCTCTTTACGCATGAGATAATCTTCGCTATGATGTGGAAGGATAGCAAACAAAGTATCCCGATATGCATTCTGACGACTAAAGAAATTCTGACTTAAATCAGTATCTACATGCATATTAGAAAAGCCCAACTCACCATAGACATGGTAATAGGCGATGAAATAATCTTTCCGGTTCGATTCATCCAATGTCTTTTTATCTATATGATTGAGCACCTCCAAAGCCTCAGCAAAAGCTCCGGCAGTAGAATACTGTAAAGCTAACTGGCTTTTCAATCCAGCAACTTCAGCCGGCAGTCCTTCCTTCTGAGCCAATACAATGGCTTTCTGAATATAAGCCACAGCAGAATCGCTCTGGTAGGACTTATATTCAGAACAAATCTTGCGATAAGTATTGATGAGCAACTTCGGATTATTCTCCTGATGAATCAATTCCTTCAACTGAGCGATGCTACTTTCTTTCAGTTTGGTATAGTGCTGGGATTGCTCTATAGCCCGATCAAGTTGGGCATACAGTTCACTGATGCTTTCTTTTTGAGCAAAGCATGATGTAAGTGTAGCGAAACACCAGATATACAATAGAGATAATAATCTTTCTATCATAGGTTGATAATATTTTGTTGTATAGGTATCATTAGAACCAGCCCTTACTGCTGTATAGGACATTCAAGAGACAAAGGTATAGTTTTTTGGGTATATTTCCAAATTTTCTAGCATTTTTTTTGATATTCTTTTTTACTTTTGTTGTTCTTACATCCTTGCACCTCCCCAAAAAAGGCTGCCCCAAAAAAGTTTGGAGCAGCCTTAAACAAAGCTTTATACCCTAAATTATTTAAACTAAAACCTAAAAAGCTTATGAATAATTATAAACCTACATATTATTTCTTTTCTACTTTGAGAACAGCCTTGTCTACACCGGCAGTCAAGTCAACTGTAAGAACGTATGTCTCGCCATCCTTCAGTTCTACTCCATCTTTCAGATAAACATTGCCGTTGTCGTGACCGTTACCGTCACCGATGCCGAATACCTCGCTCTCAGTTGAAATGAGATGGCTGTTATCCTTACCCTTGAACTCAATACCCCAGTCTGCCTGACCGAAGAACTTGAAGTCTACGCCAGTAGCTCTGAGCTGCTTACCAACGGTGAGTGTAACCTGATATACCTTAGCCTTGATTGGAGTGAGGCAGACGTCAGAGTCAACACCTGTCCACCAGCCATGATTTACAGCGTCCCAAGTTGGCTTGTTGACACCTTCATTACCGATGATCCAGAGTGCACCAGTACCATCGCCATTCAGTGACATAGGCTCACTTCCATTCATTGTCCAGATGCGGAATGACTTATGGGTGAAGTCTGCCAGAACGGTATATCTGCCGGTAATAGCCTTGAAGGTATAGCTTCCATCCTCTTCTTTCTGGAACCAGTCGCTGTCATAATACCAGTCATCTGGCAGATTATTGCCGTTGATGGTAAGGTTGCAGGTAGCCCCCTGCTTGATCTCACCAATCCAAGTCTTGCCTGCATCAGTATCGGCAAAATCGAGGATAGTAACCGGCAATACGTCGGTAGGACCAGCCGTATAGTTCTTGGCATCGAAAGTGACAACTACATCGTTCATATTCTCAGAAGTGAAGTTGAAGTTGCCTGTTTCTCCCAAACTGATATCCTTACCTGTGCTGGAACCGAAGACAAACTTTCCATCCTTCGTTGCAAAATATCCCTTGAAGGTCTTCTTACTGCTAGGAAGAACAGCCTGATAAACAAAGTCGCTTTTCTCTGTCATGTCATATTTAACACCATCAGCACTCACAAACTGCAGATTGTTGAAATGAGGGCGCTTGATATCAAACGACAAGGTCTCTGTATTCGATTTGGTTGATACATTCTGCAGAGTAAGTTGAATATCCACCTTTCCATCAGGAACATTCTGTGCATAAGGCACTTTCAGTTTGACTGTATATTCACCAGCCTCCTTGGTACGGATGGTAGTTTCATCTACACTCTGCCCACTAAACAGGAGGTTTGCTTTCAAGGTAGAGAGAGCCACTCCTCCATCATCCTTGCAGTTTACTTTCACCTCCACTTCATCGCCCATCCATACAGCTGCAGCAGGAGCCGTATAGCTCATCACAGGATTACCGGCAGGAGTAGGCGCACTGTAATCATCATCGCCGCAAGATGCCATCAGTGGCAGGGCGAGCAACGCCATGATATAATATCTGATATGTTTCATAATGATCGTATCTTTAATGAATCATTTACTATAGTTTATGGATTACTTATTCCACTTGCAAGAAATCACACCATTAGCAGGAACATTGCAGGTAAAATTATGAGTTCCATCACTGAGGTTGATTGACTTAGCTCATCTCCCTCGTTGATAATGACAGCAGCATAACTACCATCAGGATTAACAAACTCAGCATGTGTAATCTTGCTGTCATTAACGGTGCGGGACGTATTACCAATGCGAACCGCACCAGGAGCAACGACACTAGACATGTGGTTGATGATGTAATAATGAGAATTGTAGCTCAACTGGTTGTAACCATTCTGATTGATATCAATAGCACCATAGCAGGTCTGGCATCCACCATCCAGGTTAGGTCCCATCTTATTGTCAAGCATCAGATTCCATACAAGCACTGCCTTGCAATACTGGTTTACCGTAGCGAGCGCCACATTCTTCATATCCGCCATCAGTCGTTTACTCAAGTCACGTCCGTTATTCCAGGTTCCGATACTGGTTTCCGAGAATATCAATTCCTTGTCAGGACGCTGGTTGTGGATATCAGTCAACTCGCTGTTGTTGCCGCCATAATCATGATAAGCAGCACCTACAACCAGCTCTGAGCCCTCAAAGTTATCACCGATAGCATTGTAGAGTTTCACAGGATAATCTTCTTGATCGGCAATCTTGTCATAGTTGTAATTGTGATCGAAGACATAAATCTTGGTCTGCAGGTTATTCTTCTTAAACTGCGCTGCCAATTCCTTTACGAAAGGAGCCTCTTCCTGCCAAGGCATATAGAGAGATGCACAGTTAGCTTTGTTCAATGGCTCATTCTGAGGACTAACAGCATAGATATTGATGCCTTTCTCCTTCATCACATTGATAAACTTCACGAAGTACTTGGCATAAGCCTCGCGATAATCAGGATTGAGATGACCATCTGTCCATGAATCCTTAGGATTCTTGGTATTAAGGTCTGTCACCTTCATCCATTTTGGACAAGTCCAGGGAGCTGCAATAATCTTCAGATTAGGATTGATGGCAAGAATCTCCCTCAACACAGGAATCACATAATCGTTCTCATCGCTATAGAGCGCGAAGTTGCTGATAGGGTCAGATTCGCTGCCCTTCGTGTCGCAATAGGTATACTCTGTACTTGAAAAGTCATTGCATCCCAAAGAGATACGGGCATAACTTACGCCATAACCCTCTGTGGTAGAGTAAATGCGCTTCAAGAGAGCCTGACGCGCCTCTGGAGTCATCTGCATCAGATTATAGCAGGATGAATAAGTGATGGCATAACCGAATCCATCAATCGTCTGATACTTCTTATTTAAATCGAGTTCGATGGTGGTTGGTGCCATAGATACTCCATTATACAACTTTACCTCACCCTGTGCCAATGAATAGACTCCATCGGCTGTGGTAATGAAAGTTTTGGCTGTTCCTTGTGCCGGTACTGGATTTGGTGCCTCACTAGGAGTATCAAAGTCTACAGGATCTGAGAATGAGTTACTGCTGCTGCAAGCTGTCACAGAGAAAGCTGTTGCGCAGACCAGCATCATCAGTTTATTGCTATAGTATTTCATATTCGTTTCTTCTATTATTTGTTAATAACGGTTTGAGTTGAAAGCTATCCAGGTTAGCTTAGTAACCTGGATTCTGCTCTAGATTGGTATTCTGGTCAAGAGCGGTCTGTGGAATTGGCAACAGGTATGAGTTGCCGTCAAACTGTCTTACCTGTCTGATGCGTCCGCTGTCACGGTTGTCTATTCCGTTGAGATATTGCTCCACCTTGTTGTTGCGGCAGAGGTCGAACCAGCGTTCTCCCTCAAAGGCAAGTTCCAGACGGCGCTCATGGAGAACAGCCTCTATCATAGATTCCTTGCTGCCAGTCTTGTCGGATGTCAGTTCCTTCAGTTTGGCACGCTTGCGAATCTGGTTCACGAGTTTCGCACTCTCGCAAGATTGCCCTTATAGCTTCTGCCTCAGCCTTCATCAGGATAATATCAGCTAAGCGAACCCAGTAAATATTATTGTATGAAGAGCGTAACTTATACATGAACGGATAGTTGGAAGCCGGATAATAGTTGCTCCAGGTACAGGCATAATATACGATAGCCTGATTCTTACGAACCTCATCACCTTCCTTGTCAAAGTCATTGATGATGTCTCGTGAAGGAGTAATCCACTTTGCCCAGGTAAAGTTATAATCCCAGTTGTCTAACTGACGGCCGTACATCCAGGTTTCCCAGTTTCCGCTACCGGTTGTCCAATGCACCTCCAGAATACCTTCTTTGGTATTGCGTTTCATGCAGTCTTTCGCAGTCTCATCATAGCCCCAAAGAGTTTCATAACTGTCTTCCAGCTCTACACCGGTTGTATTCATCACCTTGTCGGCATAAGCGATTACCTTGTCATAATCCTGCACTTCCTTTTCGGCATAAACCTTGGCAAGCATAGCCTGAGCCACGGTCTTGGTCATCTTGGTGCGGTCGGAATTGTCATTATCCGGTGCATACTGCTCAGCATCCGTCAAGTCGGCAATAATCTGCTCATAACATTCCTTCGGCGTCTTGCGAGGTGGATAATAGGTAGGATATACCTCATTGATATTCTCGGATGTAATGGTCTTGGCGATGGTCGTGATGACAGGGAAAGAACCCCACAGACGAGCCATTCGGAACATCATCAGGGCACGGAAGATTTCGCCCTGTGCCTTATAGGAATGATATTCTGCTTCTGATATCTGACCATTCTCCTTCAATTGCTCAACACCATTAATCAGCACATTTGCCTGTGCGATATCCTCCAGATAGCGGTTCCAGTCACGGCTCAATACCGAGTTGCTGGCATCGATAGAGTTGGTCTCATAAGGTACCACCTCTGCACCGGTAGTTCCGGCATAAGCATTGTCGCTATGTGAATCGCCTATCAGAAGATAGTCGAGATGGGTATGTTCCTGACGGTTGCGGAACAACTCATAAAGCGATTTGAGCTGTGCATCAGCAGCAGCCTTGTCCTTCAATACGGCTGTTGAGGTCTCTGTCTGACCGCCCTGTGTTATTTCTGATGGCTCTGATAATGGCTCGTAGTCGAGAGAGCAACTTGCCAAAGAGAACATTGCGATGCCACCGAGCGCCAATGTCTTGATTGCATGATATGTTTTCATTGTTGTCGATGTTTAGAATTCAACTTTTACACCTAATACTACACTCTTATTGAGTGGATATGTACCCCAGTCGATGCCCTGCACACTACCACTGTTGCCATACTGGTTAACCTCCGGATCCATACCTGAATAGTCGGTCAGGGTAAGCAGGTTGGTTGCTGATACGTATGGCTGCAGACGGGTCAGACCGAAGCGTGAAATCAGCTTGCGAGGCACATCGTAAGAGAGAGAAATATCCTTTACTCGGAGATAACTGCCATCTTCTACGAAGTAGGTTGAGTTGCGGATATCCCACTTAGCCTTTGGCACATCGGTAATCTGACCAGGAACTCTCCAGCGAGCAAGCACCTTGGTGCTTTGGTTCTTACCATCATACATTCCTTCGGTTTCCATACGCGAAACGTTGTAGATATCGTTGCCATAGCTTCCCTGGATAAGAATACTGAGATTCAAGCCTTTATAAGAGAAGGTATTGGTCAAACCGAAGGTGAAGTCTGGGTTCGGATCACCGATATAAGTACGGTCACTGGCTGATACCAGACCATCACCGGTCACGTCCTTATACTTCATATCACCGGTCTCGGGATCCACACCTTCTGCTACATATCCCCAGAAACTGCCCAATGGCTTACCTGGCGTATTGCGAACCACCTGTCGTTGACGAAATCGGTGGTCGTGGCTTCATAATATACCTGAGTCAGAGACAGGCTCTCCAACTTATTCTTGTTGAATGAGATGTTGAAATCTGTATTCCACTTCAAGGCGCCTGTCAGATTCTGTGAAGAGATGGCAAACTCCCAGCCTTTGTTGATCATCGAACCGCCATTATAGGTCAGGTTACTTGCAGCAGCACTACCTGCCGGCAAGGTGATATTCATCAACATATCCTTGGTCTTCTTATAATAGTAATCAGCATAGAAGGTGAGGCGGTTGCCAGTACGGTCAAGTCGAGACCGATATTGGTCTGGGTTGTTGTTTCCCAAGTCAACTCAGGATTGCTCAGGTTGCCCTGTGAGAAAGTAGGAGTAGCATTGGCATCATTTCCCTCGCCAAACCACTGCACACGATTGATGTTGTATCTTGCCAGATAGCTGTAATCGCCCAGACCGCTCTGGTTACCGGTCTGTCCCTAGCCTCCACGAATCTTCAAGTCGTCAATCCACTTGATATCTTTCATGAATTTCTCATTGCTTACGCGCCAGGCACCAGAGAATGATGGGAAGTAACCCCAACGGTGATGCGGTGCCAACTTGGAAGAACCATCGGCACGCATATTGGCGGTTACCATATAGGTATCATTCCAGTTGTACTGCAAACGGGCGAAAGTAGAGAGAATAGCCCAATCAGAAGCTGACGAACCGGTTCCTGTCCAGGAAATCTTGTTGGCTGCATTCAAGGTTGGGAACAGATCGTTGGCATAGTTGCTACCATTGATATAGTTCTGGCTCCACTTGCTCTGTGTCCAGGAACTACCAGCCATCGCATCCAGACTGTGCTTTCCGAATGCCTTCTTATAGTTTAATACATTGTCCCATACGATAACGCTGCTGATGTTTCTACCATCATATCCTGTACCGAATTCCTGACGGCCGATGGTGGTAGATATCGGGTCAAGGAAGTTGGTGGTTGTTCCTTGTGTACGGTCGAACGAGAGAGATGTGTTATAAGTCAGTTCAGGCATAAAGGTGACAGTAGCCTTTCCGGTTGCAAGCAATCGGTTGTAGGCAGACTTATTATTCTGAGTACGGGCGATATTCTCTGCTGGCGAGGTAATGTTCACGCCATAGAAGTTGTTGTAGAACTGGCTAGGATTCTCCGGGTTCCATACCGGTGCATAGGTTGGCGTATTGACGATAGCGGTTACTACGCCGCCTCGGTTAGAACCGGCACCCGAAATGATACCTGTACCCTTGTTGGTATAATCAGAATAAGTTACACTGGCATTGAGTCGCAACCACTTACGTATATCGTTCTCTACAGATGCTCGGAAGTTGTAACGCTGATAGCTTGACTTCTTGATGACGCCATTTTCGCCTGTATAGCCACCCGAGATAAAGTATCTCAGTTTATCGGTACCATTGGTGATAGAGAGCTGATAATCCTGTACATTACCCGTACGGAACACCTCGTCTTTCCAGTCGGTCTGGTCTTTCAAGCCTTCTGGCAGTTTCACCAGACCTATCTCATCCATAAGTTCCTTATACTGAGCCGCATTGAGAGATTCCTGGTTGTCACGTACAGTATTAAATGCATAATGTGCATTCAGAGATACCTTGGCTACGCCAGCCTTACCCTGCTTTGTACCTATAATTATGACACCATTGGCTGCACGTGATCCATAGATTGCAGCTGAAGAGGCATCCTTCAACACCTGGATATTATCAATATCATCAGCTGCCAGGAAGTCGATATTGGTCATTGGCACACCATCTACTACATAGAGCGGATCATTACTACCATTTAAAGAGGTGGTACCACGCACACGTATGGTTGGTGAAGCACCTGGCTGACCGTTGGCTTGCGAAATCTGCAAACCGGCTGCCTTTCCCTGCATACCTGCTGCGGCAGATACGATAGGACGAGTATCAAGGTCTTTGGCTGACACACTGGATACGGCAGTAGTTACATCCTTACGCTTGACAGAGCCATAACCGATAGCCACCACTTCGTTGAGCATATTAGACTCCTCTTCGAGCATAATCTGTACGCCGTTAGAAGCTTTCACTTCCTTATTCTTATAACCTATATAAGAAATTTTGAGTCTGGCACCTGGCTGTACTTCGATGGTGAAGTGACCATCCAGGTCTGTAGCAACACCATTTTTGGTGCCATTCTCCAGAACCGAAGCTCCGATAACGGGTTCATTGGTATTGTCGATTACAGTACCCGTAATCTTCACCTTCTGTCCCCAAGCTGTCGCCGAGACCATTAGGACGAGTGCTGAGGCTGCTAGTCCTCTCAACACCGCATTACTTTTTGATTTTCTCATAATTTAAACTTTAGTTATTCTCATTTATGTTTAAAATTGTTGTCTGATAGTCGGGAACCCATCCATGATTGGTTTCCGTTTGCAAAAGTATATAAAATGTCTGATATTTGTTGGTTGATTAAATAATTAAGTGGTAAAAATGACCACCTGTTTTTATAATTGCATTTGATTATCAGGACTTTACATTTTTCATAGTTCTAAAAATAAGTGGTAGATTTATAATGGTAAAAGGTACAATTATAGAAGAAAAAAACTGTTTTCTGATGATTCAGCCAGAAAATTTATGCAGGCAATTCAACAAATGAGTTGTAATATAAACAATCCCGATTTATCTCTTCACTCTTCACCTTCTCGCCCGTAACCCCTCTGTTTATCGGGGTTTCGGGAGGTGAAGAGTTTTCTTTATCTCTTCACCCACTCTTCACCCCTCTTCACCCATATAGAAATATACTATACGCAATATGGGAAGAAAAAAAGAGGAAAAAGCCCCCGAAGCGTAATAGCTCCGGGGGCATTTTGTTCAGCAGCAAACGCCAGCATATAACTTATCTATAGGGAATATCAAATCCCAATTTTTTCCCCAAACGATATTTCCAAACTCTATCTTGAACTTTTTGAATTTGTTTTCATTCAAGTAAGAGTTATATTGCGGATGTGGGTGATTTCTAATAAAAGCCCCAACATCTATCGTCTTAACAGTGTCATCATTAAAGTGTAATTCAACTTTTAATGGTGCCACATATCTTGCAGAAACAATACTTAAGTTCATAATTTCTTCGTTATTTTTGTTGAACGTATTCTTTTCTTATAAATAAAGAAGTTTACCCATTTATCAACTATATTCTTATAGTACTTCTTCACAAAGGCCTCTGCTGTAGCAGCATCCTTCTCACTTAAAGGTGGTATCTTGCTAGAAGTTCTTCTGTGAATTTCAACAAGTTCACCATTTTCTAATATTATCTCGAAAATAGCTTCATGTTCATCCTTCATTACATGAACGTGTATCGGTTCATGCTCATTCGAATAGAACAGAAAGATAAATCCGAAGTATTCAAATATCTTTGGCATCGCAACCTCCTTTTTTAACCTATCTTGATTGCAAAGTTACGACTTTATTTTGAAAGTACAAAGAAAACAGGAGAAAAGTTTCGGAAAAAATGTTGTGGATGTTCATGAACTTACCTATCAACATGATACCTAGAAAGCAGAAACAGCCCCCGAAGCGTAATAGCTCCGGGGCTTTTTATTTTGCTCCCAGACATCAAATGTGATGCCTGGGGGACGATAGAGTAACAGGGGATAGTCGGCCCATGGGAGTTCCATTTCCATGACGCTAACCACTGGCTTGATAAAATTTCACACCATGTTTTGTTACTATATTTTACCAAGAAATTATTGAATACTGATTGGCATCAGACTGACCACCAGACACACGAACGTGATAAACACTACGCCGAGAATGAGGCAGATATAGAAACGCCCTCTCCTGATGAAATCACCCAGGCTGAAATGATACATCGGGTGATCATCAAGATAGGTCCTGTGTTCCCTCACCATGACATTAATCATGATGCCAACATAAATGAGGAGAAACAAAGCTACTATCAGGATAGCCTGTTCTTCTTAGGCAAATGAATCTGTTATACTTTTCATGGTGCAAATATAGTGTTTTTCTTTGAAACAAGGTGTCGCATTCCCCCCACAATGGTGTCGCATTCCTACAAAAAAAGGTGTCTCCTTCGTGGGGGAAGGAGACACCTAGTACATACTTTTTATAACCAGCCATCGTGACACTTCATATCGCCGGTTCATCCACTTCATGTGCAGACGGGTAATACCCAGGATGAGGATATTGACGAGCATAAATAGGAAACAGGTGAACTGCAATAAATATAATGTATCCATTTCGTTCTTATTTTTGTATTTGGCATCTGCAAGATTACAGTTTAATCGTCTTAATATGCATGCAAAAGTACATTTTTTATTTTGAAATGAGGGTAGAAAAAGGAAAAAAGTGATTTTTAAAAAGAAAAAAATGGTTTTATTTATCGGGGACAGCTGACGAGTGAAACAAGAACAGCAGACTGGAGAAACTAGAACAGCAGACTAGCGGTAGGAAGAACAGTGGGCTGTCTGAGCCAAACAGCGAACGAAAACCGGTTTGCCAGGTTTTTAAATAACCGAAATATAACACCGTTTACGGCTGATATCAGAAAAGAAGAAAAAAAAATGATTTTACTCTTCACCCAATCGCTGGGAATGCCTTTATATAAAGGGGATTCGAGCTATCGGATGAAGAGTTTTGGGCTATTCCATTGCCTCATATCCTTTGTTCTGAACCAACTTGCCATTGAAGGCAAGGCTTCGCTGAGGTATCGGGAAGACGATGGAAGAGGACGAGAGAGCGGACTGAACAGAACGGCGAAGATGCGAGGACTTGAGGAACTTGCCGAAACGGATAAGGTCCTGACGGTGACAAGTCTCGCCCGCCAGCACAACCTGACGGTCTTCCAGAATATTGGCAAGCGAAGACTTGCGCGCAGGCAAACCGGCATGCGCACGAACCATATTATACTCTGCCCTGCCATCCCCATCGTTGCGCTCCATCGCCTCAGCCTTCATCAGCAAAACATCAGCATAACGGAAACGGAAAAGAGGTTTGGCTGGCCGTGGATGCTGAACAGAATCAGCCTCATCCATCACCAGCGCATCCTTCGGCATCTGATAACGTGCAGAACTGTTGAAGATTTCATCCTCCTCTAAACTGCAGCCCTCATCAGCCAGTCTGTTGCAATAGAAGATACAGGTTTCCCAAGCATTCAATATTCTGCTGCGGTTCTCACTCGCCTTGCCGCCCGTAATGAGCGAGGCGCCATCGGCTGTACGCACCATAAATTCCAGGTCCCTACCCTTCGGACGCTTCCTGTAACCCTGCGCCCAATCGTTATACATATAGATTTCAGCATTCAGCGCCAGCTTAGCCAGCAGGAAGTTGACCACAGGCTGCGTGATGCGCCCATAATGAGAGCCTTCCTCCAAACTGGACGTCTGAGGAAGATAAGGCAACACCTGCTGCAATTCGCTGAAGATGAAATGGAAGATTTCGCTCCGTTCGCTCTGAGCCGACAGCTTTTCATCGGTAACCGAAGAGCCCGATGCCGGTTCATAGATGAGTGATTCTGCCGAAGACAGGAGTACCGGAATCCTGCCATACAAATCCATCGCCTCATAATACATCATGGCTCTGATGGCACGCACCTCAGCCTTGAACTGCGCCTTCTGGTTATCGGTAAGCCGTACTGACTGTAAATCAATCATATCCAGCGACTTGTTGCACATGCCGATAGCCCGATAAAGATATTGCCAGGAAGAATAAAGCTGCTCATCATCAGGAGAAAGAGAAAGCAGACTGTCAAGACGCTGAATATCGCAGATGCCTTCCCCATCTATCGTTCCACCCATAAAATCATATAAAGGAGCTATGGTCGTATCGAATATTTCAGACGCAGAACCATTGCTGCCACCCCCATCGAGCTGATCCTTAGGATGCTCATTCAAGCACGATGAGAATGCCAACAGGGTCAGGAAAGAGATGACCCAAGTGAACAAATGTGAAATATACCGTCTCATAATCCTATCACATGAAGTTTAGGTTTCAAACTGTCAAGACTGCAAATAACAGCAATCCGACTGCAAATATAAGAAAAAAGAATGATAAAAGGACACAAATATAGTAAAAATCTACGTAAATTTTGCGGTTATCAAATTTATTTGTACCTTTGCACCCGGTTAGCAGAGAGCTAACTAAGGGGTGCTACCGCCGGAAAAGAGAAAAAAGCGGATGCTGAGAATATACCCATCGACCTGAACCAGGTAATGCTGGCGTAGGAAAATAAGGCACATTCCCCCCTTATATGATGTTTTTAATTTAAATAAATGAAAAGATTCAACGGGATCGCACTCAGTGTAGCGTTTTGCTCTTTGGCAAGCCAGGCTGCACTGGCACAGACAAAAATCGACACCTTGAAGGTGCAGAATTTGAATGAAGTGATTGTAAAAGGCGTACGTGCCGCAAAGGAAGCTCCATACGCCGTGGCTAACATCAGGAAATCAGAACTCAAACAATTCTCTTGCTCAGGTCAGGAATTGCCATTTCTCCTTTCTCGTACACCGGGCATCCTCGCCTGGAGTGAGAACGGTATCGGCACCGGTACTACCTATATGCGCATTCGTGGCGCTGCCGGAAGCCGCATCAATGTAACACTCGACGGAGTGGCTCTCAACTCACCGGAAGACCAGACCGTTTTCTGGGCTAACATGAACAGTTATTCTTCGCTCCTGGGCAGCATCCAGGTACAGCGCGGCGTAGGTTCTTCTACCAATGGCGACGGTGCCTTCGGTGGAAGCATCTCTATGGCTACAGCTGCTCCTTCGCTCACCCCTACTGCAGAAGTTACCGGTTCTTTCGGTTCTTACAATACCTATCATACAGGCGCCAGCTTCTCTACAGGTCTGCTCGGCAAGCATCTGATTTTTGACGGTGCTTATCACGAGACAGCTACCGACGGTTATGTAGACGGCACAGCAGGCCGCTCAGGTTCTTACTATGGCGGACTGACCTGGCTGGGCGACAACTTCAAGATAAGCTACAAGAACATCGGCAACTTCGAGAAGACCGGTCAGGCTTGGAACGGTGTGCTGGGCGGAGATTACAACTCTAACTTCACCCTCCTTGAGGATGGCATCCGCACTTATAAAGATATGTATAAGGCAGGTCTGGATAAGTTTAACGTGCTGACAGGCGATTTGGTTCGCAACGGCAAGGGCGATTATACCATCACTCCTTATACCCTGCGCGACGGAAGCAAATGGACAAGACTACTGATAACTTCTATCAGAACCACAACATCCTTTCGGCTACCTGGACACCAAGCAGCCACTGGAGCCACAGCCTCTCACTGCATTATACCTATGGCTACGGCTACTACAAGGAGTTCAAGAACAACGCCAAGTTTGCCAAGTTCGGACTCGTTTACAAGGATGCAGAAGGCAACAAGGTTAAGAAATCTGACTTCATCCGCAAGAAGGGACTCACCCAGCATACCTACGGCATGGTATACAACACCAACTACAAGGATGAACACTGGGATGTTATCGGCGGATTGAACCTGCAGCAGTTCCGTGGCAACCACTGGGGATACCTTACTTATATCGCCAACCAGGATGCCGAGAAGAAGTTCTTCGGCAGCAACGGAAAGTATAAGTACTATGATTCTGATGCCCACAAGTATGACTACAGCGCCTTCGTCAAGGCAAGCTATCGCTTTGCAGACTACTGGAATGCCTTCGCTGACCTGCAGTATCGCCGTGTAGAATACAAGACCGACGGTATCAACGACAAGTTTATCGCTCAGGCAGACGGCAGCTACAAGAACCAGGAGCTGAACATCAACGAGAAGTACAACTTCTTCAACCCTAAGGCAGGTATCAGCTTCAACAAGGATGGCCACAAGGCATACGCATCTGTAGCCTACAGCAACCGCGAGCCAGAGCGCAACAACTTTACCGACAACTTCAACTATCCATTCCCTAAAGAGGAGAAGCTGCTCGATGTAGAGTTCGGCTATCAGTATCAGGCGACAACTGGCATGCAGGCGCCAACTTCTACTATATGGATTATGACAACCAGCTGGCTCAGACCGGACAGCTGAGTGACATCGGCGAGGCGCTGACCACCAACATCAAGGATTCTTACCGTATGGGCGTAGAGCTGACAGCCGGCTGGGCCCCATTGTCATGGTTGTCTGTTGAAGGAAATGCCGCTTTGAGCAAGAACAAGATCAAGGACTTTGATGAGTATGTAAGCAACTGGGAAGATGATAAGAAGCCAGGCGTAGTACATTACGACAACTCAACCTGTCTTATTCTCCATCAGCTATCCTGAACGGATTCATCGATATCCACTATGCCGGTTTCTCTGCTACCTGGCACACCAACTTTGTAAGTCGCCAGTATATTACCAACACAGAAGACCGCGACTTCTCGCTGCCATGCTATTCACAGAGCGACCTGAGCCTGAACTACAGTGCTAAGGTAACCAAGGCACTCGGCATCAAGGAGGTAAGCTTCGGTGTGGACATCAACAATATCTTCAACCGCCACTATGCAGCCAGCGCATTCACCTGGAGCAATGCTACCGGTTACGGATATACATTGGACAAACGATTCAAGCAGATAGCCTACATCCCGATGGCAGATACCACCTGGATGACGCATCTTACATTGAAGTTCTAATCAGAAATCATCATGATGGATTATATTGCATCACATGGTTTAGACATCTTTACCACGGTACTCGGACTGGTTTATATCCTGTTGGAGTACCGTGCCAGTATCTGGCTCTGGCTGGTAGGCATCATCATGCCCGCCCTGGACGTATGGCTCTATTGGAGTCATGGTCTTTACGGCGATGCGGGAATGGCGGTCTACTATACGATAGCCGGTATATATGGTTATGCCGTATGGAAATATGGCAAGAAGCACAACCAGAAGGAGAAAGAAGAACTTCCGATTACCTATATGAAGAAGTCGCTCTATCTCCCTACTCTTCTGTTCTTCCTGGCAGCCTGGGGCATCACCTATTATATACTGATAACTTTCACCAACTCTACGGTTCCTCTGCAAGACAGTTTCACCAATGCCCTGAGCTTTGTGGGTCTCTGGGCGCTGGCACGCAAATATATCGAGCAGTGGTTCTTCTGGATTATCGTAGATGCCGTTTGCTTCTATCTCTATATCGTCAAAGGCATCCCATTCAAGGCAGGACTTTACGGTCTCTACGTCATCATCGCCGTAGCCGGATACTTTAAATGGAAGAAGATGATGATGAAAAAGAGTTGCTAGTTAATAGTTCAGATATTATGAACGGAAAAAGGAAGCCAAGGCAAAAACAAACTTGCCAGGCTTCCTTTATTTCATTTATATAAACAAGAACCACTATACCAAGGTTCCGCGCTTAAACTTATCCTATCAGCGAAAAGCACATCCTTTATGCCCTTTTCACCTTTAATCCGTTTTCGATACTAACCAGTTCATCGCTGAATCCAGCATCAATCTTCAGTCTTTCTTCCACTTTTGAACAACTGTGGATAACTGTGCTATGATCACGATTACCAACGAGTTTGCCGATTCTCGAAGCAGGCATTTTGGTATATTTCTGTGCCAGATACATCGTTACCTGTCTAGCCACTACATAATCACGCTTACGGCTCTTGCTGTTCACGGCAGTAACCGTTACATTATAATGATGGCAAACCGTTTCTACGATGTCATCGATGGTGAGCGGCTTATCATCCACCTTCACCGCACGCTTGATGACGCGCTCGGCAAGACGGATATCAATGCTGCTGTTATAAACGATGCTGTAAGCCAGAAGACCATTGATGGCTCCCTGCAAATCGCGCACACTGCCGTTACAGGTCTGGGCGATGAAAGAGATGACATCTACCGGAATCTTCAAACCGTCACGACGGATCTTATTGCTCAGGATATCCACACACAACTGGATATTCGGCTTCTCCAACTCGCAGACCAGACCGCAAGAGAAACGGGTGAGCAAACGGTCTGGCATATCCTTCAACTCTACCGGAGGGCGGTCGCTCGCCAGGATAATACGCTTTCCGTTGCGGAAAAGGTGGTTGAAGATATGGAAGAAGGTATTCAGCGTCTTCGCCTTACCAGCCACTCCTGGATATCATCCACAATCAGCATATCGATAGACTGATAGAAATTGATGAAATCATTGCTCGCATTATGGAGCACGGCATCAGTATACTGGGTCTGGAAAAGACGGGCACTCACATAGAGCACACGCTTCTGAGGATACATCTGCTTCGCTTTCAGACCGATGGCATTTACCAGATGCGTCTTACCGCTACCCGAAGGTCCGTAAATGAACATTGGGTTAAACTGGGTGGTGTTGGGATGCTCGGCAATAGACAATCCTACGGAACGAGGCAGCTTATTGCTGTCACCCTCCATATAATTGTTGAAAGTAAGCTTCGGGTCTAACTGTGTATCAATGTCTTCCTGCTGCTGGGGAGCGGCAGGCTGGGCAGCCGTCTGCTGGGCACGCTCACGAGTTTGCTTTGCCATATCAGCATCGTCTGGATCTGCCTCTATATCTTGAGAAAGCTTATGCTCCTTATCGGTTACAACACGATAAGTGAGACGGATTCCTTCACCAAAATTACGATGCAGTACCTTACTTAACAAGTCAACGAAGTTCTGTTCCAAGTACTCGTATACGAACGGACTCGGAACCTGCACCAACAAAGTCTTTGTCGACGGCTTGTACGATTCAAAGACGATTGGCTTGAACCATGTGTTATATTGCTGCTCTGTTACACTGTCCTTTATGAGCAAAAGACTGTTGTCCCAGAGGGCTTTTGGACTTGCTAACATTGATTACTAATATTATTAATACTTTAATTCACAAATGACGGGACGCACCGAAAGATGCGAAATCACGTGCAAAGTTACAAAAAAAATAGGAGAAATGCAAATCCCCTTATTTAAAACATTTTAATAGATAGTCTTTAAATTACTGAATACCAAACACTTGCCTAAAATACAAATATAGCAGACTGAAATTCAGTGAAACAATAATGTAACGTCCCCGAAACGGCTAACAAACAAACAGTTTGCGAGTCATTTCGGGGCGTGAAACATACCGAATCTTATTTAGACTAAATTTATTTAGCTCAGACTCTTTTTACTTGTCTTTTCTGCCGAAAACAGAGAAATGGACATAGCGCTTCGGATGTGCCTTCAAGTCGATAACCAAGGAGTCGGCATGACTCATGGTTGACGTCAGATTGTCGTACAACTTGGTATCGTTCATCAGCAATCCGAGGCTTCCCTGGTTGCTGTTCAGCTTCTCAGTAAACAGATGAGCACTCTCCAAAGTCTGGTTCACCTTGTTCAAAGTGCCCTGCACATCAAGACTGGCCAGATTAGCTGTGAGACGGTTGGTATTATCCAGCACGCCATTTGCCTTTCTTACCATACCCGGAACCTGCTTGTTGAGACCCGCCATAAGCGTATTCAACTCACGTGTAGAAACGGTGAGGTTGCTTGTAATGGTTTCCACATTATGCAGCGAAGCAGCCAGAGCCGGGTCAGCCAGCAGCGCATTCACGCTGCTAAGGATAGAATCCAACTTAGGCAACATCTTTTCCACTACCGGAACCAGGTTGGCAGCCTTATCCATCATGCCTCCGTTTACAGCACCCGGAATGATACCCCCCGGTTCTACTCTTTCGCGCGGATTGTTTGCCAGAAGCAGATTCACCTGCAGGTTACCCATCAGGTCTTTTACTATTTCTGCTTTACTGCCCTGCGGGATTCTCAAATCCTTGTTAATATCCACCTTTACTTTGATAGGACCATTCTCCTTGTAATCATATTCCAAACCATCCACGGTACCTACCTTATAACCATCCGCATAAATAGGCGTAGAGGCACCCAGTCCCTGGATGTCATCAAACGTCATATAATAGGCGTTGTTGGTAGAGAACAGATTCATGCCTTTCAGAAAATTGATTCCGAAATACATAACCAAAATACCGACAATAGCTACAAGAGCTATCTTGATTTCTTTTGTTAGCTTCATATTTATCTCTTTATATATTCGTGCTTATATCTTATCCTTACTCAGGTTAATCAGCGGTTTCTGTTCTGTTTGAACTCACGTATAGCCTGATTCACATCATATTTCTTTCCATTCTTGAAAGCTATGATGAAAGCTTCCGGGAACTTCTCGGCAAGCGTCTTGCGCAAGCGGAAAATCTCATTATAGTTGGTAGAGGCTCCCATCGTATATTTCACCATATTGCCTTCCTGATAACTGTCATAACCGGTTTCGCCCTTAAAATGGGCATCGCCCTTGCGGAGCGTGCGGTTGCTGACAAATATCTGAAGCTTGAAGACAGGCGCATCGACTACATTGGCTTTCTGCTGGGCCGGTTTGTTCTGAGCTACAGTTCTGTTCTGCTGGTTCTGTCTGTTCTGCTGCGTCTGTCTGCTCTGCTGAGCTGGCTTATCCTGCTGGTTCTGTCTTCTGTTCTGCTGAACCGTTTTAGCCTTTGTTGCTCTGGTTTCCACCTGCTTCACCGTTCTTCTCGGCGCAGTATCCGCTCCTCAGCACGGCGCTCGTCCTTCTCCTGCTTCGTATCAGAAACTATCTTGGCAACCGGCACCGATTCTGTATCCGCAGCTCGATAAGGAACCGAAATGGATTTATCGTATTTATTGCGATATTGCGCAAAACCTTCATAGATGCCCCGGGCGATATCATCCACCCTGCTGGCATCGTTGAGCAGTCTTTCTTCATCGGCAGTAGTGATGAAACCGAGCTCTATCAGACAGCTAGGCATCGAGGTTTCTCTGAGAACCAGGAATCCAGCCTGATGCACACCCTTATCCGGACGGTTGGCACCGTTGCATACCTTTCGCTGGATATTGCGCGCCAGTTCTACGCTTCTCTCCATATTCTTACCCTGTATAAACTCGAAGATGATGTAACTCTCAGAAGATCGCGGGTTGAACCCTGATAGGTCTGCTGATAGCCCTTCTCCATCGAGATAACGGAGTTCTCTCGCATAGCCACATCGAGATTATCCTTGGCACGGTGCATACCGAGCGTATAGGTTTCAAAACCGCGGGCTATCTTACCGGCTGGCAGCGCATTGGTATGTACCGAGATAAACAGGTCGGCATTGGCGCGGTTAGCAATGTTGGCACGCTCTTTCAGAGGAATAAAGACATCCGTCTTGCGGGTATAGATGACTCTCACATCCGGCATATTGCGCTCAACATATTTGCCAAACTGCAATGCCACAGAGAGATTGATATTCTTTTCTTTGGAAATAGCCCCAAGTGCACCCGCATCATGACCGCCATGACCTGGTCGATGACGAGTGTGAAACGGCGGTTGGCGCCTGTCGCTGTCAGCACCAACATACACAATAGGGTCAATATGAGTGTTATTTTCTTCAACATATCTTTCTGATGATTTTGCAAAATTACTACTTTTGTATCAGAAAACCTAAATCTACTATAAAGTTTTATCATTTGTTAATACAACTTCTACCCCTGCGCCGTCACAATCTGCTCCAAAAGGAGGATTAACTTTGGTAATAGCGAGTTGTATTTTCTGAATAGTCGGATATTCTGCAAAGAGTCGCTTTCCTATCCTTCCGGCTACATGTTCCAGCAGTTTGCTAGGTATCTCCATCTCCTGTTTCACGAGTTCATAGAGTTCTGCATAGTTGAGGGTTCCAGCCAGTTCATCGGTTTCCATGGCTCTGGAGAAATCATAGCTCACATCCAGATTCACCACATAATCGTTGCCCACCTGGGTTTCCTGTAACAGAACGCCGTGATATGCATGGAAACGGACATTCTTCAAGTATATCTTACTACGGAAAAGCATAGTTTATATCAGTTTCTATCTTGGGGATTAGGATTCGGAATCGCTATCATCGTAAAGTTTCATCAGGCTGCCATCCTTCAGATATCTCTTCAGGGCTGTCACAACACCTTTCTTCCAGGTATTGATGTTATCTGAAGTAAGCTGGAGCTGATAAACGAGTTTGATGACATGTTCGATAGGCATACGGTAGCGCAGCACACCGGAAATCAGCTTGGCATAGTTCCAGTATTCAGGATTAAACTTCTCGCTCAATCCCTCAACCGTAATCTTATAGCCTCGCTTGTTCACAAACTGGAAGTCGTATCGCTTCAAGCCTCCATCCAGAATGGTCTTCACAATCTTGCCTTTGCTTACAGATTTAGGCAGCATGATACCCTCGTCCTCATCCTGCAAACCCGTGAAGATTTCGTATGGATGACCATCGAGCAGTCCTACCAGAGCTACCCATTTCTCCTTATTATTCTGGAATCGCACCACATCGCATTCCAGTTCTCGAGGTCGCACCTCCATTACTTCAGGAGAGAAAACAGGAAGATGAGTTTCCTCTGAAACAACATTGGCTATCTGATCATAGAGTTTATTCCAATCAGACTGTTCTACATGATAATTCTGATGAAGTGTTGCCAGATTAGCATTCAATTCATCTATAAGAGCCTTGGAAGCCTCTTCAAAAGTCATATTTTCAGTATATTTCATATCAAACGTTTCATATTTAGGTGCAAAATTAAACTTTTATTTCTAAAATCTGAAACGTTTTGGCATATATTTCACTAAAAAAGCGAAAGAAAGACAACTTTTTGGGAAACTTTCACTAACTTTGCAGCAAAATAGGGTTCTGAAATGGAACAGAACTCCAATATATATAATAAGGTATAATGATAAAATAAAAAAGATATGGAATCGATTAAGAACAGAACAAGCATCAGAAAATATGCAGAGAAGGAAGTATCTGAAGAACTCCTGAACCGCCTTTTGGAAGAGGCAGAGCGCACCCCGACAATGGGAAACCTGCAGCTTTACAGTGTTGTGGTAACAAGAAGTGAAGAAGGAAAGAAGGCACTGGCGCCAGCCCACTTCAACCAGCCGATGGTAACAGGAGCCCCTGTCGTCCTCACCATCTGTGCCGATTATCGCCGCACAACCCTCTGGGCAGAGAACCGCAAGGGAACCCCGGGCTATGACAACATTCTCTCTTTTATGAATGCAGCTACCGATGCCCTTCTCTTCACCCAGACCTTCACCAATCTGGCAGAAGAGGCTGGTTTAGGCACCTGTTTCCTGGGAACTACGGTTTATATGCCAAAGATGATCATCAACACCCTGAAGCTCCCTAAGCTCGTAATGCCAGTAGCCACATTGACCATCGGCTGGCCGGCAGAACATCCAGCCCTGAGCGACCGTCTCCCTCTGCGCAGCATCATCCACCACGAGCATTTCGAAGATTATACCCCAGAAAAGATAGATGACTTCTATGCAGAGAAGGAAGCTCTTGAAGAAAACAAAGAGTTCGTTCGCATCAACAACGTAGAGACCTTAGCCCAGGTTTTCACCGACATTCGATACACAAAGAAGGATTGCGAGGCGATGAGCGTTGGGTTTATCGAAGCCCTCAAACAGCAAGGATTTATTTAAAGGTAAAAGGGTAAAAAAGTAAAAAGGTAAAAAAGTACCTTTTTACTTTTTTTACCTTTTAAAAGTGCTTTTTCATTATTCTACAACGATTGGCTTGTACTTAGGAACCAATGCCTTCATGATGCACCAGCCTACGAGGTAAGCAACACTACAGATGCAGAATACAATCATGTAGCACCTGGCTTGCCATCGAAGCCCATGAAGCTGAAGGCTGAACCCTGACCATCTGCATAGGTGAAGAGCATACCGGAACCCTTGTTAATCAGGAAGGAACCGATACCACCTGCCATCGCACCAATACCGGTGATAGTAGCTACAGTTGACTTAGGGAACATATCACCGATGGTAGAATAGAGGTTAGCTGACCATGCCTGATGACCTGCACCGAGCAAACCGATGATGATAGCTGGCCACCATGCACTGTACTCACCCATAGGCTGGGCTATCAGACCGAGCAATGGGAAGCAAGCGAAAATCAACATCGCACGCATTCTACCGATATATGGATTCATACCCTTCTTGTCAACAAAGTAGGTTGGCAAGTAACCACCACCAATACTCAATACGGTTACAATAGCATAGAGAGTGAAGATGAGGGCGATACCCATACCTGAATCTGAAGAATAACCATACTGGTCAGAGAAGTAAGCAGGTGCCCAGAAGAGGAAGAACCACCAAACACCATCAGTCATCAACTTACCTACGATGAATGACCAGGTCTGACGGTAGCTGAAGCACTTCAGAAAGCCGATAGTTTTCTCCTCAGCGGCAGTTTCGGTCTCTTTCCCAGCCTCAACCTTTTCGAGGTCTTCATCCTGCTCAATATAAGTAAGCTCAGCCTTATTAACATGCTTGCTCTTAGAAGGTTTGTCATAGAGCCATACCCAGAGGCCCATCCATACGTAACCGAGCACACCGATGATGATGAAAGCCCACTCCCAGCCCATGCTGCGAGCCAACAATGGAATGGTAGCTGGAGCTGCCAAAGCGCCTACTGAAGCACCACTGTTGAAGATAGCGGTAGAGAAAGCACGGTCTTTCTTAGGGAAATACTCTGCTGTTACCTTGATGGCTGCAGGGAAGTTACCAGCCTCACCCACAGCAAGAATCAAACGGCAAGAGAGGAACAGCCATACACTGATTGTAGCGATCGCTACGGCTGCATCACTACCAGCCTGTACCATGCGGAGCGCCTCGATAGAATCATAACCTTCCATCTGCATAGCTACCCAACCGCAACCTGCGTGCATCACAGCACCTGTTGACCATACGAAGATGGCGATGAGATAACCCTTCTTGGTGCCCATCCAATCCACAAACTTACCTGCAAAGAGGTTGGCGATGGCATAGAAGATTGAGAAAAGACCAGTGATGGTACCATAGTGATCATCTGTCCAGTGGAATTCTGGAGCAATGAAGTCTTTCCATGTTAATGACAGAACCTGACGGTCCATGTAATTGACTGTGGTTGCGATGAAGAGCAGTGCACAGATTACCCAACGGAAGTTGGACATTTTACTTGTTGTAATAGGACTCATTTTGCAAAAAGCTTTTAAGCGTTATACTTATTTTTATTTTTAGATTATTATTTAGACGGCAAAGCCTGGCTCATGTCATCATAAGCCAGGTTGCCTTTTATCTTTTTTCTTTATTCCAATGTAGGAATCTTCACTACCTGCATATCGTTGTAGATCAGGTTTTCGCCTGCCATACCCCAGATAAAGGTATAGTTGCTGGTACCTGCTGCACAGTGGATAGACCACTCTGGAGCAATCACAGCCTGCTCGTTGTTCAACCAGATAGGACGTGTCTCCTGTGGCTCACCCATTACGTGGAGAATCTTCTGACCCTCTGGTACATTATAATAGAGGTAAGTCTCCATACGGCGGAGGTGAGTATGAGCTGGCATGGTGTTCCATACAGAACCCTCCTTCAACTCAGTAACACCCATCTGCAACTGGCAGGTACGAACACCGGCTACACCGTCGATAATCAACTGGTGGATTACGCGGTCGTTGCTCTCCTTCAGGCTACCAGCTTGATATTGTTGGCATCTTTCAGGGTTACCTTCTTGGTAGGATATGTCTGATGAGCACAAGCGCTGTTCATATAGAACTTAGCTGGCTTAGCTGCATCCTTGCTGCTTACCTCGATGTTCTTGGCACCACGACCTACGTAGAGAGCCTCCTGGAAACCGAGTGTATACTTCTTGCCGTCAACGGTAACAGTACCCTCGCCACCGATGTTGATGATACCCAACTCGCGGTTGTCGAGCAGATTCTTCTGATCGTTTGGCTTGTCTGTATAGAGAGGAGCGATAGAAGTCAGCTTCAGAGGAGCAGTTGTTGGCTCAGCACCACCGATGAGGAAGCGGTCGAACATGGTGTATGTCCAGTTTACCTCGCCTGGAGCGAACACCTTCTCGATAGCGAATTCACCGCGAAGGCGGTCTGTTGTATAGTGCTTTGCATCCATCGGATTGCTTGCATAACGAACGTTGTAGTTAGTGTAGGCATTTTCTGCCTTCACTTCATAACCACATTTTCCACACTGGCCAAAAGCCTGACTTGCTGTTAATACCATTGCTGCTAATATTAATGTTAATTTCTTCATTACTATCTTGTTTTATTTTTTACCTTTTTACTTTTTTTCTTCCTTCACGATGCGCTGACGGTTGATAACCATCATGGCTACTGTGATGACTGCAAGAACACCCATACCTACGTATGAAAGCTTCACACCGCGATAGATAACCCATCCGAAGAGAGAGGATGCGAAATCGAGTGCACCGCCTGAGAATCCGTCAGGGATATGAGCGGCATTATCGCCTGTAGCTGCATAAACCTGGTTGGCTGCCAGCGTAAAGTCTGGTGCCATATCGGTAACGAAGTAGAGACCGATGACGAGGGTTACCAGACCGATGATAAGCGTCTTCACCACATTACCTCTTGTAAATGGCAGAATCATTGGGAAGAGGTAGAACATACCTGCCAACGAAGCCAAAGGCAAGAACTGGTTGCCTGGTAGGAAGACTGCGATAGCAAGGATAACCGGAATCAGAATCACAGATGCTACCAGGGTAGTAGGATGACCGATTACCAGGGCAGGACTCATACCGATATGAACCTTCTTGCCGTTAAACTTGGTCTTCACCAACTCCTGTGTCTTCTCTGAGATAGGCTTCAAACCATCGATAAACAGGGCTGTAATACGAGGAATCAGCTCCATCACAGCACCCATCGTTACACCTAGGAAGAGAATCTTCTTGATATCGAGCTGGGCTGCCCAACCTATCAGGCACCTACGATAACGCCGAGTACCAGTGGCTCACCGAGCACACCGAACTTCTTCTTCAGTCCCTCTGCATCGATATCGAGCTTAGAGAAGCCCGGAATCATATCGAAGAGTTTATTGAAAACGATTGCGAATGGCATGAAACTCTGGCAGAATGGCTGCGGAATAGAGATACCATCCAAATCGTAATATTTCTGGAATCTGTCGGCTGTCAGGTCTGCACAAACCAGCGTGTTGATGTAGCAGACGATGGCTGCGAAATAGCCCCAAAGCAAACTCTGACCCATCACGAAGTAAGCCACCGCACCGATAAAGGCGAAGTGCCAGTAGTTCCAGAGGTCGATATTTACGGTACGTGTTGTCTTAGTAATCAACATCAGGAAGTTGACACCCAGACATATTGGGATAATCAATGCGCCCACTGCTGTATTGTAAGCTACAGCTGCAGCTGCAGGCCATCCCATGTCAAAAACGTTTAACTGTAGGTGGTAGATGTCAGAAATAGCCTTCAATGGATCGTTGAAGTTGGTAGTCAGCAATGCAGTTACCACGCCCAAACCTACGAAACCCACGCCTACGAAGAGTCCCGACTTCAAAGCCTTTCCGAATTTCATGCCAATACACAGACCGATGACCGTGAAGATGATAGGCATCATCACGCTCGCACCGAGACTGATAATATAGCTAAATACTTGTTCCATTTTAATTTTTTGAATTGTTTAATTGTTAGAAAATACTCGACAAGGAGCACCCTTTTTTGTCTTTAGATGATTTGTTGTGTGCAAAGATACACTTTTTTCTTCAATTACAATACGTTTTAAAGGAAAAATTTACGCAAAAAAAATCCTATCAGAACATTTCTGATAGGATTTCTCTATTTTTATACGTTTTTAAATGATTTTTTACCGAATCGGTCTTCATTCTTCCCTCTTCACTTCCTAGTCCTGGAAGTAAACTCTCTTCACACGGTTGCTGATGGTGGTCAGCACCTCGTAAGGGATGGTCTCGAGGATGTCGCTCAGTGTCTGGACAGGCAGATGCTCGCCGAAGATTTCTACCGAATCTCCTTCCTTGCAAGCGATGTCGGTCACGTCTATCATTGCCACATCCATACAGATGTTGCCCACATAATCTGCCTTCTGGCCGTTCACCAGACAGTAGGCATGACGGTTGCCCAGACGGCGGTTCAGTCCGTCAGCATATCCGATAGGGATGGCTGCGATGACGCTGTCTCTATCGAGGATGGTCTTGCGGCTGTAGCCCACACTGTCACCTGCCTTCACGTTATGCATCTGCAGAATGGTTGTCTTCAGGGTGCTCACGCAGTTAATGGTCTTGTTATTGCGCGAATTGATGCCATAGAGTCCGAGTCCCAGACGGCACATATCCAGCTGGCGCTCCGGGAAGTGCTCGATACCTGCCGAATTGCAGATATGGCGCAAAATCTTATGGTCGAAGGCTGCCTGCAACTGCTTGCTGCCCTTGTCGAAGAGTTCAAACTGATGAGCCGAGAAATCATCGAAACTGTCGTCATCGCTGCCCACGAAGTGAGAGAACACAGAACGTGGATGATGGCATTCTGGTGCTTCAGCTTGCCGATAAGTTCCTCCATATCGTTCTCAGGGTCGAAGCCCATGCGGTGCATGCCGGTATCCAGCTTGATATGGACAGGGAAACCGGTTACGCCCTCTTTCTCAGCTGCCTTGATGAGCGCATCGAGCAGACGGAAAGAGTAAACCTCAGGCTCCAGGTCGTAATCGAACATAGTCTTGAAGGCGGTCATCTCCGGATTCATGATCATGATGTTGCTGGTGATGCCGTTCTTGCGCAGCGTAACGCCCTCATCGGCTACAGCCACAGCCAGATAGTCTACACGATGGTCCTGCAGGGTCTTGGCTATCTCCACGGCACCTGCACCGTAGCCGTCTGCCTTGATCATGCATACCAGCTTGGTTTCCGGCTTCATAAACGCACGGTAGTAGTTCAGATTGGCTACCACGGCGTTCAGATTCACCTCCAGCGTAGTCTCGTGTACTTTCTGTACCAGCAGTTCGGTGAGCTGGTCGAAGCCAAACTGACGGGCGCTTCAGCAGAATCACCTCATCGCGCAGGGAAGCAAACACCTCGCTGGCGATGAATTCCTCTACATTCGGGAAGAAGAACTTCTCTGAAATCTGAATCACGTCGTGCTGCTTGCAGAGCTCAGGACCGATACCGATGAACTTTACCACGCCACGTTTACGGCTAAATCGCTCACCTCTTTATATAATACCTCCGGTGCCTGACCGCTCTGGTAAATGTCGCTCAATATCAGTGTATGGCGACGACCGCGATGGTCAGGACGGCGGTTCATGAAGTCGAGAGCGATATCAAGCGAATTGATGTCACTGTTGTAGCTGTCGTTGATCAGCGTACATCCGTGCTGTCCTACCTTCACCTCCAGTCTCATTGCCACAGGTTCGAGCTGTGCCATGCGCTTGTCGATATCTTCAGCCGAAAGACCGAGTTTCGATGCCACGACGGCAGAGATGATGGCATTCTGTACAGATGCATCGTCGATGAACGGGATAGAGAAACTGTCTTCCACACCTTTATATATATAGGTAATCACGCTCACGCTCTGCTGCTTCTCGATGTTCTTTACATAGAAAGGAGCCTCCGCATTCTTGAGCGACCAGAAGAGTTTCTCGCCCTTATAGTCGGGATATTCGGCTATCACCTTGCTGATAACCTCGTCATCGCCATCATAGATTACGGTCTCTGCATCATGGAAGAGGATGAGTTTCTCCCGGCATTTCTCCTCCATGGAAGAGAAGTTCTCCTGATGGGCAGCACCCAGATTGGTCAGTACGGCGATGGTTGGCTGGATGATGTCACGCAGGGCAAGCATTTCGCCAGGCATACTGATACCTGCCTCGAAAACGCCCACCTGGGTCTGCTCGTTCATCAGCCATACCGACAATGGCACACCTATCTGAGAGTTGTAACTGCGCGGACTGCGGGTAACAAACATGCTTGGCGAGAGCAGCTGGTAGAGCCACTCCTTGACCATGGTCTTGCCGTTTGAACCCGTGATGCCTACGATAGGGATATTAAACTCGTCACGGTGGCGCTCAGCCAGACGCTGGAGAGCCTCGAGCGTATTTACTACCTTCAGGAAGTTGGCTCCCGGATAATCAGAAGCATAGCCCTTAGGCACATTCGTTACAACAAAGTTTTTCACACCTCTGCGATACAGCTCAGGGATGTAGTTATGACCATCATTACGTTCCGACTTGAGCGCAAAGAACAGAGTTTCCTCTGGGAAACAAAGTGAACGACTATCGGTCAGGATAAAACCGATGTTGGTATCATTGTCTCCATAGCGACGCGCACCTATCAGTGTGGTTACCTTTTCAATAGTATATGTCATTGTCTTGTTATTTAAATATTCTTTATTTTATAAGAGATGATATTTCTCCATTTTATAAGAGATGATATTTCTCCTCAAATTGTCTTTTCTTCTCTTCCGTCCTGGCGATGAACTTCTGGTGTTCCTCGCTCTCGGGATGGAAGGCTTGTGGCCGAGTGCTTCGCGGATAGGCCTCCAGTCTTCCAGAAACTGCTCTGCTGCCTTGCCGAAGTAAGTTGCCCGGAACCGCTCCCAGATATATTCCACAGCCTGTTCGCTCGGGTGCAGCATGTCTTCCTTGTAGAAGCGGTAGTCACGAAGTTCATCGTTCATGATCTCGTAAGCCGGGAAATAGCTCACCACTCCGGGATTCTCCTTCACCAGCTTATCGGCTGCCAGCAGGAGCGTAGCCTTCGAAAGCTGACTCCCGTGATAGCCGTATTTCGCATAGCGGATAGGGCTTACCGTGATGATTACCTTCAGAGTGCCTTCACTGCTACCGGATGCTGCGGTCTGCGATTTCAGCAGATTGATAGCCTTCTGCAGATAGCCGGCACATTCGTCCACGCTCAGTTCCCGCTCTTCGAAGAGGCGCTGCGGGCGTTTCTGACAGTTGTCCACTATCTCGCCCGTCTCCTTCAGGATATACACATGGTTGGTACCCAGCGTAAAGACAGCCACACGGGGACGCACCTCGGAACATTTCTCTACCGTATGGAGAATGCTTGCCGGATTATACATCACCCCGAAGGGATTCACCGTAGCCCGGAAGTGGTTCTCCACAAACCGCCGCCCCAGATTGTCGGCAAAGCAACTGCCCACAAAGAGCATCCGCTCTGCCGCCCCTATCTCGAAGTCGGCCTTCGGAATATCTATTTCTGTTCTAAATCGCATCATCAGAATTTGCAATCAGTCTATCAGTCTAAGGGGATTTGCAATCCCCGCTATTCCTTCTTGCGCTTTCTCACCTCAACCACTACACCTATTATAATAAGGAGAGCCAGAACGCCATAACCGATGTAAGCCACCGTCTCGGTATTCTTGAGCGACTGAGGATGGAAATCGAGAACCACTTTGTGGTTACCAGCTTTCACGTTCAGCGCACGCAGAATATAGTTCACTCTGCCCAGCTCAGCCGGCTGTCCATCAACCGTAGCCGTCCAGCCCGGATAGTAAATCTCAGAGAATACGATCACGCCGCCCTTGCTCGACTTCACCTCGTAAGTCAGGTTGTTCGGCTTATACTGCGTCATCTTCACCACCGAAGTATCATCCTGCTTCACGCTCTGCGCCAGCTGTTCCTTGAATTTGGCATCAGCCACAGCCACGTGTCGGAGGTTCACCTTGCCCACGCCATCAATTTCCTCGTTGGCATTGTTCACATACTTCACCTCGTCTACGAACCATGCATTGCCGTAGGCATATGGATTCAGAACCGGAACGGTCTGTCCGCCCTGCAGCGGCATGATGAAGTATTTGGTATTCAGCATGTTCAATACCGGATAGATACTGTCGCCGTTCACCTTGGTCATATCGCCGCCCGCAGCAGCTACCGCCTGCATCGTCTTCTGCATCTCAGGAGCGATATGTGCATCAATCATCTCCTGGTAGCGACGGAGCTTGGCTGGATGATAACCGCCGATGCTCTTGTGGTAGTAAGAGGTTTCGTTCTCATTGAATGTATTCGATGCCAGATTCAGCACACGGTAGTCGAGTGCCTTGTCACGGCAGATAATCTTGTCGGTCTCGGTCATCTGCTGCGGTGTATCGCGCTGCGCCTTGTCTACGAACATATCATCGTAGAGATAGCGCTTGTTCACCATCCACATATCCACCAGACAGAGCACGGCGATACCGGCAATCATATATTCCTTGCCCAGCTTCTTCATCTTGAAGAGCATCAGCAGTGCCGAACCGATGAGGATAATCCAGAACGAACGCCAGCAGTCGGATGTAAAGATGCCCTTGCGGATATCCGTCAGATTGCTCATGATTGGAGAGATATACTCCTGAGGTAACTGCTGCAGCGCCTGAGTCTCCTGTACCGATACGAAATCTGGGAAGAATACGCCCGGCATGATGGCAAAGAGCAGACAGAAGCCTGCTGTCAGACCGAAGCTGGCATATACATATTTTATCTTCTCTGTCAGAATCTCCGGCTCATCTACAATCTTCTTCAGCGCCATCATCGACAGGAACGGGATGGTGAATTCTGCGATGACCAGGATAGATGCCACCGTTCGGAACTTGGCATACATCGGCACATTATCGAGGAAGAAATTGGTAAACGGCATGAAGTTTCTACCCCAGGCGAGCAGGATGCTCAGGATGGTGGCAGCAAGCATCGCCCACTTCATCGGACCCTTCACGATAAACAGGCCCAGGATAAAGAGCATGCAGACGAAGGCACCTACATATACAGGTCCGCTCGTTCCCGGCTGGTTGCCCCAGTACTGTCCCAGCTGCTGGTAAATCTGAACGAAGTTAGGATCAGCCTTTTCCATCGCCTGCTGGTTCTGCGCCAGCGGCACGGAGGCACCGCCCTTGGCATTCGGAATCATCAGCGTCCACGTTTCGTCGATACCATAGCTCCACTGTGTGATATAGTCTCTATCCAGACCGCTGCTGGTCTGGTTAGCCGCATTTTTCTTTACGAGTTCACTCTTTCCACGCATGGTTTCCTGACCATACTGCCAGGTATGATAAAGGTTCGAGAGGTTGAGCGAGATACCGATGAGGGCACCCACCACGCATACCGCCGTAGCCTTTCCGAAGCGTGCGAGTTCACCTTTCTTGATGGCATCTGCAGGAAGGCAATCACCATGAAGAGGATGATAAAGAGGTAGTAATAAGTCATCTGCACGTGGTTAGCCTGCACCTCGAAAGCCGAGAAGATGGCAGTAAGGAGCAGTCCCTTGAGATACTTGCCCCGATAGGCAAGCACCACGCCCGCAATCATCGGCGGCAGATAAGCCAGCGCCCATACCTTCCAGATATGTCCGGCAGCGATAATGATAAAAAAGTAGGACGAGAATGCCCAGATGATACTTCCCAGCGCCGCCAGCGACTGTCTGAAGTTGAAGGCACGCAGCATGATATAGAAACCCAGGAGGTATACAAAAACATACCAAACATAGTCTGGCAACCACAGATGATATGCCTTCACAATCTGGCTGAGCACCTGATTACTGTCATACGAAGGCGACATCTGATAGGTAGGCATACCGCCAAACACCGAGTTCGTCCATCGTGTAGTCTCTCCCGTCTGCTGCTGGAAGAGTTCCTTTTCATGTCCCAGTCCCTTTCCTGCCGCTGCATCATGTCGGAAGAGGATTCGTCCGTCCATATCGGCAGGCATAAAGTAGACGAAGGAGATGATTGCAAATGCAATAACTACCAGAATATCCAGTAGATACTTCTTCAAAAATTTCATAATTTCTATATAAACGTTTATAATTTGAAGGCAAAGATAGCACAAATTGGAGACAAAACAAAAAATATAGCAAAAATTTATATTTTTTTTGTTGAGAAAGTTGTATTAGGTCAGAAATAGGGGTTCCCCTCTATCATTTAGGGAAACGCTCGCTGCCGTTTCGTTTTTTATTCGTACCTTTGCACCGTAAAACAAGTTTCTTCAAACAGCATATATTAATGTATAAAAGAATAAGAATTATGAAAAGATTAGCATTCATCATGATGGCATTGCTCCTGGCTCTGATGCCGGCAGCAGCACAGAATTATCGTGACAGTAGATATTACAACAGCAGGACAGACCGTCTCGACTACCGTTACAACTACAACAGCCCATATTACGGATTCCGCATCGGTCCTGCCTTCACCTTTGTCAATTCCGACGATTCCCGTCTGGATGGTGGCGACTGGCAGACCGGCCTGAATGTGGGCGTAGTAGCCGGCATTCCATTGACCGACAGCGCCCCACTCTATCTCGAGACCGGACTTTCATATATAGAGAAAGGTGGCAAGAAGGATCTTCCTGAAGGCAAGAAGATGACCTACGACCTCAATTATCTTGAGATTCCAGCCGTACTGAAGTACAAGTACGAGGTAGACGACCACTTCTCCATCCAGCCTCAGGTAGGCGGCTATTTTGCCGTTGGTGTAGGAGGCAAGATCAAGAACTTTGCCGAACGTGAAGCAGAGAGCTCATTCAAGGATGCAAACTTCCGCCGCCTTGATGGTGGTATCCGCATCGGCTGCGGCATCGGCTACGACATGTTCTATGCCGATCTCACCTACGACATCGGTCTTGCCAACATCTGCCACGACAGTTTCGACAAATCGCGCAATGGAGCCTCCAGTTCAATTTCGGAGTTAACTTCTAGGAAACCTCAGCCGTAACCCAGTTCTTGAACTTCACGGCTGTAGAAAGCTTAGAGCCGAGCACCAAAGCATAGAAACCGCTCTCGTTAACATAGAGCATCTGTTGGGCACAGAACTGCGGTTCTCCTTTTTAAAATCGAGTAGGAGGTAAACACTAATTATAGGTGTTTATCTCCTATTTTCGTGTTTACCGACCTCTCACACCACCGTACATGCGGTTCCGCATACGGCGGTTCCTATTTTGGGTGCCATTCGAGATATGAATCCATCAGCGTTGGATATCCTGCTTGGTGCAGTTTCTGTGATGAAGCCGCAAGGTGCATTATCGGTGAGCCACTGACCCTCCAATATCCCTTAACATACCCCCATCTTCTTGCATCATATTTGTTGATGCACATCGGACAAGGTTCTTTATTCTTGTCTTCGGGAGTTTCCAAGCTTTCCATATACACATGCGGATTCTACGCCTTAGCCATTCGTCTGTTACACGCAAGAGACACTTCATATCGGCAAGGTGATAATAGCCGACCCAACCTCTTATGTATTCTTTCAGCTTTTGCTTTCTCTTGGCATATCCCCATCCGTTGCTGCGACTTGTCAGTTCTTTTAACTTTGACTTCATTCTTGGCTTTTGGATTTGGGATTGTACCGGTGAGTTTGGCATTTGTCTTCCATTCACATAAAAAGGAGTAGCGAGATATTTCACTCCGCGCACATACGACACTACAGTCTTTTCCTTGTTGACTTTGAGATATAGAGCATTCTCTATAAATCGGGTTATAGACTCCTTCACTCGCATTGCAGCCCTCTTGGACTTGCAGAATATCATCGAGTCATCGGCATAGCGTACAAAGGGAAGCCCTCGGCGTTCGAGTTCCTTATCCAATTCGTTGAGCATGATGTTACTCAACAATGGACTTAGTGGTCCACCCTGGGGAGTTCCCTCTTCGCTCGCTTCGAACAAGCCTTTGTTCATTACACCACTTCGGAGATATTTGTGTATAAGACTGACCACTCTGCCGTCTTTGATGGTACGGCTGAGGATTTCTATGAGTTTGCTATGGTTCACGGTATCGAAGAAGCGTTCAAGGTCAAGGTCCACTACATATATGTAGCCTTCGTTGATTATCCTTTGCGCTCCTCGTAGTGCGTCATGGCATCCTCTTCTCGGACGGAAGCCGTAGCTCGTCTTGGAGAATTGGTTCTCATAGATGGGAGTCAATACTTGGTTTATGGCTTGTTGCACCAGACGGTCTACCACTGTAGGTATTCCCAACAGGCGCATCTTGCCATTGTCCTTGGGGATTTCTACCCTTTTGACGGGGTTCGGACGGTAAGAACCGTCCATCAAGGAACGGATGAGCGCATCTTTGTTGGCTAATAGCCATAAAAACAATTGTTCACATGACATATTGTCGATACCGCCACAGCCCTTGTTTCCAATCACTGCCTTATAGGCTCGGTTTAGGTTCGCAGGACTCAGGATTTGCTCGAAAAGGTGTTCCTTGTCGAATGGTACTTCCACGATGTTGTCTTCACATATCCACATGAAAGTCTGCACTCCCTCATACCATTCGGTTTCCGACCTATCTCTTTGAGGGCAGTCATTAACTTCGGATAATGTTTTCTGCATTCGTTCTTTCATTAGGTATGTTTCAATTACTATCGTTTAATTATTAGGTTCAGTCCTTCGCAAACCTATCGGCTCGTTTGCTACTATGACTTCTGCTGACTTCTCACGGCAAGCTTTACTCCGCTGATTTCGATTTTTTTCTATTTTCATGCGTCCGTGAGACCTCCTCGGATAAGGGTATTAACTTTCAATCTTATGTCTGCTTCATCTACATTAACCGTTCCGAATAGCTATAGGGCTTTGGTTTGGGTAGCAACCTTACCCACGGTTTTTATGCCTTATATGAAATTTCTGTTCGTCAGACCAGATGTTTGCCGCCAGCTTCTTTCAGATTCCACCTCACGATGGACACCCTTGCTATTGGCTGTATGATTCCCGCTATTAGGGCTCATTGGGGACTTGCACCCGTTAGCTAATACTCATGCCGAGCATACTACAAAAAGCCCTATCAAACTCCATACAAGAGAATGATAGGGCAATTTTTTTATCAGCTATAATCAATCTGAATTTTCTGAGTATCTTTATATCCGTTGAAACTCCAACGATCAAAGATCTCAGAGAAAATCAATTAAGCCTCTTTCTTTGTTGTTTTCTTAGCTGTCGATTTCTTTTCAGTACCTTCAGCTGTTTTCTTGGTAGTTGTTTTCTTGGCACCTTCCGCTTTCTTCAATGCTGCCTGAAGTTTATTTACTTCACTTGTCAACTGTACCAGTTCTTCTCCCTGATTCTTAATTGTTGTCAACAGTGAACTTAATTCTTCATTATCCATATCTACAGGATAAAGAGCATTAACTCGTCCCAAGAAATCACCCAAGATATTCATATAGTTAGTAAAGGCATCATAAGGAGAATCGTAAATACCTCTGTTCAATCCTACACCTGTATCCTTAGTAGTCATGAAACGGAAGTTGTTACTAGCCTGCAAATAATACCAGTCTTGCTTGATGCGACGGTCATCACACAAATGAACACGTTCGGCTACACTATAAAGCTTGTTGAAAGCTTCACGCTGCATTACATTACCCAACCACGGACTGATATCTCTTTCTTCGTCTGCCCATGACATCGGATAAGGTACATCTACCATATCCACTGATTTCAGCTTAGTAACGATTTCAGTCGGTGTAGAGAAAGTGATACCTCTTTGTTTTGCACATACCGGCAAAGCTTCAGGAATTCCAATATATTAGAAGACAATGGCTGTGCTATACCCAGTGCTGACAATTCCATGAAGATATTGATAACCTGTTCATTTTCTGGAAGAGAAGCAATCCAGTCAATATATTTATCAGCAAACAACGGATATTCACTCCATTCGCTGTTAGAGAAACGAAGGCTGATATCGTCTGACAACTTAAAGTCACGCATCAAAAGCTTCAGATTCGGATTTTCTGCGCAGTGGTACAAATAGTGAGCACTCTTCCAACCCAATACGTGTTTTGCACCTTCTACCAACATACCCTTGAAGCCCATGCTTGCAACAATGCCACCTATTTCATTATCGTAAATCAAGCTAGAGTTACGGAATACTTTTGGTTCCTGACCGAAATAGTCTTTTACCTTACGACGCATTTGTTCTACCTCCTCGCGGAAGCAATCTTCATTTGCCAATGATGAAAGTCCATGTGAATAAGGTTCACAGATAAACTCACAACATCCTGTAGCATTCAGTTCGTGTAACAGCTCAATTACAGCCGGTGCATGTATCTCCAACTGTTCCAATGCAACTCCGGAAATAGAAAGGGCAACCTTAAACATGCCTTCATTTTCCTTTGCCATTTCAATAAGAGTTTTCAGAGCTGGAATATAAGAGCGTTCAACCACTTCGTTAATGCCTTGTTCATTGGCATAATCATCATAATAATAGTGGTCTGTTCCTATTTCGAAGAAACGATAACGTTTCAAATGTATAATCTGGTGTATTTCAAAGTAAAGACAGATTGTTTTCATAACTAACTTAGCATTTATTATTTACCATAATTTTTTAAAACCTGATCGTACAATGCGCGTACTTTCAAACCAACTTTTTCCCATACGATACCATCCACTTCTTTCTTACCTTCATCGCGCAGATATTCATAAAGCGACTGGTTGGTACAAATAGAATGAATAGCATCTGCCATTGCGTGAATATCCCAATAATCGGTTTTTATACACTTATCGAGGATTTCGGCACATCCCGACTGTTTAGAGATGATAGTCGGAACACTACACTGCATTGCCTCAAGCGGAGAAATACCAAAAGGTTCTGATACAGAAGGCATGATATACACATCACTAGCTTTCAATACCTCATATACCTGTTTCCCTTTCATAAATCCCGGGAAATGGAAACGATCTGCGATACCACGTTCAGCAGCCAGACGAATCATTGCATTCATCATATCACCGCTTCCCGCCATCACGAAACGAATATTACGAGTACGTTTCAGTACCATAGCAGCAGCCTCAACGAAATATTCAGGTCCTTTCTGCATAGTGATACGTCCCAAGAATGTTACGATCTTTTCTTTCGGATTCTTACGCGGTACAATTTCCTGTATTTCTTTTGGCAACGGAGATACAGCATTATGCATAGTAAATACCTTACGCGGATCCTGATAATATTTATGAATAACCGTCTGACGGGTAAGTTCACTTACGCACATAATACAATCTGCATGGTCCATACCATTCTTTCGATTGAATATACGGTTGGTTCACATTACCACGGCTACGGTCGAAATCAGTTGCATGCACATGAATAACCAACGGTTTTCCCGAAATCTGTTTTGCATGAATTCCGGCCGGATAAGTCAACCAATCGTGTGAATGGATGATATCAAATTGCTGTTGACGTGCTACCACACCGGCAACAATAGAATAGTTATTAATTTCCTCATGCAAATTATCAGGATAACGTCCTGAGAATTCCATACAACCCAAATCGTTTGTATGCATATAATTGAAGTCAGCATAAATATGTTCACGCAAGTCATAATAAAGTTGCGGATCCATATAATGCCCTACACGACTATTTACATAATCCCACTGTACATCGCGCCATACAATAGGAACACTGTTCATTCCAATTAATTTTCAGGAAACTTTTGGTCTTCATCTCCCCACGGTTTCGGAATACAGAAAGTAATATCCATATCCGGCTGTTGCGACATACCTTTAGTCAAACCGTAACTGGCAGTACCTAAACCTCCTAAGATATGAGGAGGAAATTCCCAACCAAACATTAAAACCTTCATATGCTTTCCTCCTTTTTATTGATTATCATATTTTTCCAATAGATTTAAAGTTCTCAAAATTTGTGCAACGTTCATTGCAAACGAAACGGCTCCTCTACCTTTAAACGGTGGATTACCGTCAAACAATTCAGGAATAGCACCCAGACAGTGCAAACTCATTTCGTCTTCATAGCCAATCATCTGACGTTCAACGAATGAAATAGCACTACGCTTATACAAGCGCAAGTAAGCTTCCAGATAGAAGCCTTCCAGCCAAGGCCATGCTGTACCCTGATGATATGCATAATCACGCTGCAACTGAGGACCTACATAATTAGGATTATATCCTCCGCTCTTCGGGCTTAACGAACGTAATCCCTTCGGAGTAAGCAATTCTCTAGTTGCAATATCTACGATACCCTTCTTCTGTTTGGCATCCAGAGGAGAATAATCGAATGAGGCTGCAAAAATCATATTAGGACGAACACTCCAGTCGAGCATATCGCCATCTACATAATCAAGTAAATAACCATATTCGTTCAAGAATGTATCGACAAATGACTTGGCTGTCTTTCCGGCTATACCTGCCAGTCGAGAAGAAAGCTCTGATGCACCTTCATTTTCGGCCAACAACTCTGATACATACATCAGTGCATTGTACCACAATGTATTAAACTCAACAATATAGCCCGAACGAGGAGTTACAGGACGACCGTTGACAGTTGCATTCATCCATGTCACCGCTTTATCTTTACCATCAGAGTAAACCAAGCCGTTGTCATGAAGTGCCAAATTAGGATGTTTACCATCAACAAGATATGTCATTATATCCTTCAACAGGTTTCCATACTTCTGATAAGCATCCTTTCTAGAAACAGCTTTACCAAACTGCTGAACAGTCCATATAGCCCACAAAAGCACATCAGGATGTTCCATTTCGTACACTATCAAAGAAGTATCCTCTCCTTTCATGAAAGCATAGATAGCTTTTACCGCAGTATTCATTACCATATCGAACTTATCAAGTTCATTAATGGCAAGAGTCAATCCCGGCAAAGAGATAAACATATCACGTGCACGACATTTAAACCATGGGTAACCTGCCAAAATATAATATTCATCACCTTGCTTGTTCAAGAACTGATGAGCAGCGTTTACCAAACAGTTTTTAAAGCTATCACGAGGAGTACGTCTGTCTGCTTCCTGTGCAAACAGTTCGTTCAGTCTTTCCGGTTCAATTTCAGAGATACCACCAGAGAACACAATCGGCTCATCCTTGGTGATTTCCATTTCAAAATATCCAGGAACATACAAGTCTTCGTTAAAATCATACCCGCGTTCCTGCTCTTTTGTATATTCTATACCTCTGTACCAGTCGGGTTGGAAATGAAAATCATTATTTTTACTCATCTGCATGTATAAATCGGGATATCCCGGATACATGCAAGTTTTCAAACCATTTTTAACTTCATCGTAATGGCGACTTGCCTGCGCATTCTCATGCGTATACTGGCGAACACTACGGAAAGCCAAATATGGACGCAGACGAAGAGTCGTTTTTGAATGAGCTTCCAGCAAGGTATAACGAATTAATATTCTGTTTCATGGTGTACGAATAATTTTTCCTTTTTCAGGACTACACCCCCTACTCTATATATTGTAGTAGGAACCTTTTCACATTCAAATTCACGGATATACTTATGTCCACGAGGACTAAAATTATCCCCATGATATTTATGGAGCCCTAAATTAAATTCAGCTCCGTGCTGTACGATTGTTTCATCCAATGAAGAAAGCAAAACATGGTTTTCATCATCCAGTTCTGGTACTGGAATGACCAACAAACCATGATATTTGCGAGTATTACAATCTACAATAGTAGAACAGTGGTACGCACCAGAACGATTTGTACGTAAAATCTCACGCGTAAGAGATTCTTCCAAATTCGTCATTAGCGTTTTGTCGAATCGTAAATAACTCATAGCTGTTATATTAAGGTTATAATTAATAATTCTATAAAAAATGTTATTTTATTGCCTCCTCAAAAATAGTAATTAAATGAAATAAAGAAAAAAATAAACGGTTATTTTTCTCTTTTGTGCAAAAAAAATTCCATTTGCAACTAATTGGAGTCAAAGTTGTTTCTAGCACATCTGATAAAAGTCTAAAAGAGAGGGGCTATCCGGTAAAATCCCGATAGCCCCTCTTCATTATTATATTCTTTTTAAAATTATTTTATCATGTCAAAGCCACAATATGAACCAAAGCCTTCGGTATGCGAATACCTTCAGGAGTCTGATTATTTTCCAACAAAGCAGCAACTATACGCGGCAAAGCCAAAGCAGATCCGTTTAATGTATGACAAAGTTCAGTCTTCTTATCTGCATTGCGGTAACGACATTTCAAACGATTTGCCTGATAAGTATCGAAGTTAGAAACTGAGCTGACTTCCAACCAGCGCTTCTGAGCTTCAGAATAAACTTCAAAGTCGAAGCACAAAGCAGCTGTAAAGCTCATATCACCTCCACACAGACGAAGGATACGATAAGGTAATTCCAGCTTCTGCAACAAACCTTCTACATGATCCAACATTTCCTGATGAGATTGTTTAGAGTGTTCCGGTTTGTCAATGCGTACCAGTTCCACTTTAGAGAATTCATGCAAACGGTTCAAGCCACGTACATCTTTTCCATAAGAACCGGCTTCACGACGGAAACACTGGGTATAAGCACAGTTCTTAATAGGCAACTGTTTCTCATCCAAAATCACGTCGCGATAAATATTTGTTACAGGAACCTCTGCTGTAGGAATCAGATACAAATCATCCAGATTGCAGTGATACATCTGGCCTTCCTTATCAGGCAACTGTCCGGTGCCATAACCAGAAGCAGCATTTACTACTGTAGGCGGCATGATTTCTTCATATCCGGCAGCACGAGCTTCATCAAGGAAGAAGTTAATCAAAGCACGCTGCAAACGAGCTCCCTGTCCTTTATAAACCGGGAATCCGCACCTGTAATCTTTACACCCAGGTCAAAATCTATTAAATCATATTTCTTTGCCAGTTCCCAGTGAGGCAGTGCATCTTTAGGAAGTTCAGTTTCCATTCCTCCCATCTTCACAACTTCATTGTCTTCAGCACCAACGCCTTCAGGCACTTCATCGTAAGGAACATTAGGAATAGTATACAACAGGTTCTGCATATCTTCAGCAGCCTGATCCATCTCAGCCTGCAAACTCTTGCTCACTTCCTTTATTTCTGCTACACGAGCTTTAGCTGTTTCAGCTTCTTCTTTCTTGCCTTCTTTCATCAGTAAACCGATATTCTTCGATATTGAATTTACTTCAGCAAGATTTCTATCTAATTGATTTTGCGCATTACGTCTTTTGTCATTCAATTCAATCACTTGCGCAATGGTTTCTTTTGCATTGGCAAAGTGTTTCTTTTCCAATCCGCGAATTACCTTATCGGTATCTTCTGTAATTTGTTTAATAGTAAGCATATCTTTTTTACTTTTTGAACTCTATTTTTTGGTTGTGCAAAGATATAGTTTTTTATCGGAAAACATGCAACATACATTCCGATATAAATTTTACATTATCGGCAAGCCTGACGAAATACGTACCAATTCACCAATAAATCTTCCAGCAAATCGAGCTTCAACATATTTGCTCCATCACTTTTCGCAACCGAAGGATCTTCGTGTGTTTCCATAAACAAACCATCTACTCCTACAGCGACACCCGCTTTTGCAACTGTTTCTATCAGCTGAGGCATTCCTCCTGTTACTCCGGAAGTCTGGTTTGGTTGCTGCAATGAATGAGTCACATCCAATATTACAGGATGTCCGAATGTTTGCATTTCCGGTATTCCGCGATAATCGACCACCAAATCCTGATAACCGAAAGTTGTTCCGCGTTCAGTCAGCATCACCTCATTGTTTCCCGCCTCTACCACTTTATCGGCTGCAAATCGCATGGCCCCGGGAGAAAGGAACTGTCCTTTCTTGATATTTACAATCTTTCCGGTTTTTGCGGCAGCAACAAGCAAATCTGTCTGACGACACAAGAAGGCCGGAATCTGCAACACATCAACATATTCGGCAGCCATAGCTGCTTCATCTGCTGCATGTATATCTGTTACCACCGGGACATCGAATGTATCACGCACCTTGGCAAGAATCTTCAAAGCCTTTTCATCGCCGATTCCCATAAACGAATCCAAGCGTGAGCGGTTAGCTTTACGGTACGATCCCTTAAATATATAAGGTATACCCAGCTTATCGGTTATCTTTACCACACGTTCTGCAATACGCAAAGCCATGTCTTCTCCTTCTATCACACAAGGTCCTGCCAGCAAAAAGAAATTATCGCTTTTCTTTAAATCAGAAATAGTATGTATCATAAATCTTTAAATCAGTTTGGTATTATTAATGTCAGTGCTTCGGGAGCAATGGTTATCTCAATCGGGAAATGACGGTCGAACCAGATACGTCCGTCAAGGCTGATTTCAGCATTCTGGGCACGCAATATCTTTACTTTACGGGTTCGGTACGGCTTTACGATCTTATGATTAAGCAAACGCCCCTGCTGCATCATCCACAGACCAGAAATCAGCTGACGAAGTTCCGGACGATAAACCAGTGATACATCAAGCCAGCCGTTATATGGTACAGCGCTAGGTGTCAGTCCGTAACCACGTCCACTTCCGATAGCTACTGCCATCAAACGTCCCCGTATATGTTCATCGTTTACTTTCAGGTGCATACGATACAACTTACGTTCGAAAGCAACAAGGAACAGTGAAGCAAGATACGAAAAGAGAGGTATTCCCCAAAAACGACGTGTTTCGTTAGTAATAAGTACAATACGTGCCCCCCAACCCGATATAAACAGCATTCAGGAAATGCCGTATCTGATGCTTTTCCCCATCAAAATAACTGAACACTCCCACATCAACCTTTCTAAGACGGCGGTTTATCAGTACATCTACCGCTCCTTTATAATCATCAGAATCAAGCCCCCAATATTTTGCAAAATCGTTTCCGATACCATTCGGAATAATTCCAAACGCGATATCGTGCTTATCGGGAACATCCGAAAGCATAATGCCGTTTACAGCATCGTTTATGGCTCCGTCACCACCCACGATGACAATCGTGCGATAGCCATTGTTTGCCAATGCACGGGACAATCTC
>ENA-OQBJ01000024-OQBJ01000024.1-human-gut-metagenome-genome-assembly--contig:-NODE-24-length-66084-cov-3.258396_pt1 | contig 66084 bp, 67 predicted proteins | sample MGYA00242743_ERZ504545 | MGnify/ENA primary metagenome ERZ504545 (study PRJEB26092, sample SAMD00036252) | human gut metagenome | host: Homo sapiens | study: EMG produced TPA metagenomics assembly of... | reverse complement strand
TGGAAATGATTATTTTAATACAGTACCAAGTTTTGGTAATCTTTCAGATGGTCAATACGTTGGAAGTGAGTTCTTTGTTGATAATATAGTATTGAATTACGAATAAAATAAAAAGCCGACATAATATGAAGAAAATATTTTTAATCTGTTTAACGTTGTTCACTAGTCTATTAGCTTTTACAGCTTGCCATAGTGAAGCCATGGAAAGTGTCTCTAGTGCGAAAGGGGATTTGAATTTGTCCTCAATGAAGGCAGAAGTAAATACGAATGTCGATACGGTGTATGTGGGTTCACGTGCTGAATCAACAGTGGATGTAAGCAATTTTTTGGTGACCATATATGATGCTCAGTCGCAGAAAGTAGAACAATGGAATTACAATGCAATGCCTGAAATTGTGTCGTTGGCCGTGGGGACTTATTCTATTGTGGTTACATCTGCAGAAACTCCGTCTAATGGGTTTGATACACCTTATTATAAGGGAACTGCGACCTGTGAGATAAAAGAAAATGAAGTAGTTGATGTTCCTGTTATTACTTGTAAACTGGCAAACATGCTATTTTCAGTGGAATATGATGAAGAGTTCCAAGGTAAAATGGGAGAGGATGTCGTGACGACAATTACTGTGGGAGAGAATTCTTTAGAAATTCCATACTCAGAAACACGTTCGACTTATCTGATTGCTCCTGAAGGTGAAACGACTTCTATGATTGTCACTCTGAAAGGTACAATTGATGGAGAAAGTATAGATTATAGCGAACGGTTTGAGAGTGTAAAAATCGGTGTACATAATATTATTAAATACAAGTTTGCACCTGTAAGTGATGGCTCTGCGGGTGATGGTACGGTTAGGGGTATCAATTGTGGTTGATTCATCGATGATTGGGTCGGATGAAGTCGTTGGAACTGACCCGGGAAAGGAACCTGGGATAGATGATTTCCCTGAAGAAGGTGGTGAAGAACCGGGCGATGGCAGTGAAAATGAAAATTCTCCGACTATTGTGGGATCTAACTTTAATGGAAATTCTTTTGATATTAGTAACGATGTATTGGAAGTTTCTGTGAATACAGACGCGGAAAATCCAATACCTTTACAGGTTGCTCTTTCAGCTCCTAATGGTATTGCACATGTATATGTGACAATCGATTCTGAAACATTAACTGAAGATTTGTTGTCTGGAGTCGGATTGGCTACATCTTTTGACTTAGCAGAACCGGTGCATTGGAAGCTGGTTTGAATGGATTAGGTTTTCCTACAAGTGATGCCGTTGTCGGTAAAATAGAAATTCCTTTTGATATTACTAATTTTACTCCTTTGTTGGGCTTGTATGGAGCTGCAAATCATAATTTTGTGATTCGTCTGGTTGATCTGAAAGGTTTAGAAATTACGGAAACGTTAAAGATAAAGAGTGTAGAATAATGAGACAATAATTATTATATAATAGCTTTTGCAAGTGCTGTATTAAGTTTAGCTTCTTGTAAAACTGACACGGGGTTTGCTGAGGCAGAAGGAAGTTTAAAGCTTTCTATCGGAGTGTCGGACAAAGTAAATGTAGTTTCTCGTAGCTTAGCCAGTGAGGAACAGGAGGTGCTGGAACAAAATTGCAAGATTCGTATTTACGATGGCGAAACATTGATACAAAAGTATCAGGGAGTAGAAAATGTACCTTCGGAAATTGCATTGGTAAATGGTAACTATTCTGTACGGGTAACTGCTGGAGACTCTGTAGCTGCTTCGTTTAAACAGCGCTTTTTTGAAGGAAAAAAGGGTTTTACCATTACGAAGGGACAAGTTAGTACTGTAGAGGTAGATTGTGGAATTGCCAATACTGTAGTAGCTATCACTTGGGATGAGTCGCTGAAAGAGGCATTCGAGGGAGATTGTCAGGTAACGGTTACATCGGCTACCGGAGAATTAGTTTATTCTTCAGCAAATGCGGATGCAAAAGGATATTTCAGTCTGCCGGAAGATAACCCTAAATTGACTTGTAAGTTTAGTGCAAAGAAATTAGGAGGTGAGTCGTATGAAAAATCTACTGAATTGAGTGACTTGAAGTCGGCTACGCTTTATAATTTGAACTATAGCTATACGGCTGTGGGTAGATCTACTGTGGTGCTGCGTTGCAGATTAAAGAGATGAAACTCCGCTGGCAGAAGAAGAACATGTAATTACTATCAGACAACGTCCGGTGATTACATGCAAGGATTCGGAAGAAAGTTCTTATGACCTTGAGCAGCCTATATATTTGGAAGTTGGTGCACAGAAGGATTTTTATCTGCAAATTGCTACTTCTTCGTCTTTGAGCTCTTTAATCATTCAGAATGAACGTTTTACCGAATGGGGATTTATTGCCAATCAGTTCGATATGTTGAAATTGGATGGTAAAGATGAAGAACTGAAAACTTTTGGTATTTCAGTGTCTGATTCAAAGACTTCTTTGAACGGAGATGTCTGGACTTTGTTGTTTGCAAAAGAGTTGATTGCCAAAATGACAGCAAATGAAGGCAGTGTATCTACTACAATTGAAGCGATTGATGCAAATGGAAAGAGTCGTAAAGTGATTTGGAATATTGTTGCTTCAAATGCGACGGTTGTGACGAATGAGATAATTCCGTATGAAGTGTGGACTTCAAAAGCGACCTTGCATGGAACTGTGACAGGTACGTTGGCTTCTACTCCTAAATTCCGTTATCGTGTCAAAAATACAGCAGACTGGACGACGGTGGATGCTGATTTAGCTGAAAATGTATTTAGTAAGGAAATCACTGGACTGACACCTGGTACTACTTATGAATATCAAGCTATGGACGGTGAGCAGGCATCATCTGTTACTTATGAATTTACAACAGAGGCAACATTCCAGCCGGAGAATGCAGGGTTTGAATATACATCTACTTCTACTTCTTCTTCCGCTATCCTGATGTATGGAAGTGGACAGTCTATGTGGTGGGATTCCGGAAATCATGGTTCTGCTACAATGAGTAAGAATGTGACTACTCCTGATACTTCGGTGAAACATTCCGGAAATCAGTCTATATTGCTTTCGTCTCAGTTTGTAGGATTTGGAGTTATTGGTAAATTCGCTGCCGGAAATCTTTTTTGCTGGAAAATATCTGAAGACCGATGGTACTGATGGTGTGTTGGGATGGGACGTCCTTGCACAAGTCGTCCGAAGGCTTTAAAAGTCTGGGTACGCTACGAACCTGGTACTGTTGATAATGGAGGAAGCCATATAGCTGATGGTGAGACAGATCAGGGTATAATTTATGTAGCTGTAGGTGATTGGGCTGGACAAGAGTATGATGGTGAAACTTGGCCGTTTGTAGTAAAAACCAAAAACTCTTCTAGCTTGTTTAGCGCTGAGAAAGGTACCTATTCTGGTGATGGTACTATTGCCTATGGTGAGAAGTATTTACGGAGTCTTATAATGACGCTGAAAATTTGAAAGAGTTGACCATAGAATTGGATTATGATAACTATGGAGGAACTCAACGTAAACCGACTTCTATTATTATTGTTGCATCAGCTAGTAAGTATGGAGATTATTTTGAAGGAAGTGGATCTAGCAAGATGTGGCTTGACGATATGGAGCTGATTTATGAATAATAAAATAATTCGATTGAATTTGTGAAGAAACTGTTATGTATAATATGTCTTGCGTGTACTGCCTTCGGGGGGTATGCGCAAGATACTCAAAAGAAACTTCCGTCAAAAGTTTTTGTCCCTAAAGGACAATGGATTGTCGGAAGTTCTGTTTCGTATTCAGAACATACGGAAAATAATTATGACTTTCTGGTGGTGGAAAAAATAAATTCGGACGGGTATTCTTTCAAACTCAGTCCGATGTTTGCCTATGCCTTGAAAGACAATATGGCGTTGGGAGGACGCTTTAAGTATGGACGTACGTTGGTACGTATGGATGAAACTCAACTGAATTTGGATGATGAGACGTCATTTGACATCAACAATATTTACCAGTTGAAACATTCTTATTCTGCCATGGCTATTTTTCGAAACTATATTCCTTTAGGGGATAGCAAGCGTTTTGCGGTGTTTAGCGAGACACAGTTGGAAGTCGGTGGAAGTCAGTCGAAAGTGTCGAACGGAAAAGGCGAAGCGCTTACCGGTACCTATTCCAGGTCGACCGACCTTGGCTTTGGAGTTTCTCCGGGAATGGTAGCTTTTATCAATAACTATACGGCGGTGGAAGTCAGTATTGGTGTGTTAGGAGTGAATCTGAGCAAGACAAGACAGGTTACGAATCAGGTGGAGACAGGAGAGCAATCGTCTACCTCCGCGAACTTTAAGATTAATATATTCTCAATCGGTTTGGGAATTGCATTTTATTTGTAAGCATGATGAAGATAAAATTGTGGTACATAGTGTGGTGTTTGCTTTTTTGTGTGGGATGTTTGCAGATGAAAGCTCAGGTGGTGGACTCAGTAGCGGTGACCCGTGGAGATTCATTGATGAAATATAAACTGGTGGTAGTGCATGACACGGTGTATGTACCGATACCGGAAGCAAAGATGCCGGTGGATTCTTCGCGGATTATTTATACCAAGCCTGTGGGACGTTATGACCGTGGAATTACCAATTATCGTTTTATCCCGAAAAATAAATGGATTGGCGGGGTGACTGTATCTGTATTCAATTTTGAAAGTGACAACAGCAGATTGTTGTTTTCGTTGCTGAAGGATATTGATTTGAATTTGCGTACCCTGTCGGTAAAACCTTTTGTCGGTTATGCGATAAAGGATAACACGGTGGTCGGTTTGAAATTTGGATATTCTCGTATTTCAGGAGGTATAGATAACTTGGCATTGAACATAGAAGACCTGGATATTGCCTTGAAAGATATTAAATACACGGACGATTCTTATTCTTTCAGCTTGTTCCATCGTTCTTATATCGGTCTGGACCCCAAAGGCTTGTTTGGACTTTTTAATGAAACGACCTTGGGATATAGTACGGGATCTACTCGTTTTTCACGAGGGGCTGATGAAACGCTAAAATATACGGATACGTCCATCAATCAGTTGAAGGTAGGTATTAATCCGGGTATTGCTATTTTCATCATGCCTAATGTGGGGGCTGAAGTCTCTTTTGGAGTGGCTGGCTTTACTTATAACTGGGAAAAACAGAAAAAAAAGTTCGGGTGAAACCGGAAAGCGTACGAACAGTGGAGCAAATTTTAAAATCAACTTGTTTAATATTAATATTGGTTTAACGGTGTGTATCTGATGAAGACAATGATGACAATAGATAGAATGAGGAGAGTGATGCTTTGTCTGTCCGTTTGTTTGCTGGCAGCTTGTATTCAGAATGATTTGCCTTATCCCACCGTGAAGCTTTATATTACGGGAATGACCGTAGAAGGTCAGGTGGGAAGTGCTGTGATTTCGAATGAGGAACGGAAAGTGACACTGGAACTTGAAGAGACTGTGAATCCTCATCAGGTGAAGGTACAGACGTTGGAAATGACGGAGGGAGGTACGGCAACTATCGGTCCGGATTCGATTGTGGATTTGACAAAACCTTTGCAGGTTACTCTTTCCTTATATCAGGATTATGTGTGGACTATAGAGGCTAATCAGACGATTGCACGTACGTTTACTGTAACAGGTCAGGTGGGGCAAGCTAAATTTTATCCGGATGTACGTGAGGCATCTGTCAATATTCCAAGGGAGAAAGGATTGGGAATGATAGAAGTCACGGATTTGAAATTGGGTCCGGAAGGTTCGACTCAGAATGGAGTGACAGGAGTACCTGCACTTCAGTGGGAGAAGAAGGAGGCTTTGCCACAGCAAAGGTACAAGTGAAATACAGTGATTTCATAGATGAAGAATGGACTTTGTATGTCAATCTTTCAGATATAACAGTAGGAGTAAATAGTGTGGATGCCTGGACGAATGTAGCTTGGGTACATGGATTTGGCCATGATGGGGCAGACAACGGTTGTGAATACAAGAAAGAAGGAGATACAGACTGGACACGAGTCGATGCGTCAGAATTGACTCATGACGGAGGTAACTTTACGGCTCGTATTATCCATTTGCAAGCAAATACAACGTATGTATGTCGTGCTTATTCAGGTGAGGAATATGGAGAAGAAATGAGCTTTACTACCGGTTCAGAGACTCAACCAGAAAATAATAGTTTTGAATATACCTCTGGCACAAGTCCATTGTATTTGTTTGGTGAAGGACAGGAAATGTGGTGGGATTCAGGTAATGAGGGGTCTTCAACTATGAATAAGAATGTTACAACTGTTGACCCTAATTTAAAGAATAGTGGGAACCAGTCTCTTTTGTTATCTTCTCAGTTTGTTGGATTGGGAATTATTGGTAAATTCGCTGCCGGAAATCTTTTTTGCTGGAAAATATCTTAAGACTGACGGAACCGATGGAGTGTTAGGCTGGGGACGTCCATTTTCTGAAAGACCTACCAAATTGAAAGGTTACATAAAGTATAATAGTGGTGTTGTAGATAATGGTGGAGATAAGATTCCTAATGGGCAGAATGATATAGGTACTGTTTATATTGCCTTGACTGATGGTAGCGGAGTTGTGTATAATGATGAAAAAGATGATGATGATGGCAGTATATGGGCTTGTATTATCAAAACAAAAACTGAGGAACTTTTTAATAAGAATGCGAAAAATGTGATTGCATATGGAGAGTTAGTCTTAAAGGAGAGTACAAAAGGTGAAGGACTCATTCCTTTTGAAATAGATCTTGATTATAAAGCCACCGATAGAGTGCCTACTCGAATTATTATAGTTGCTTCTGCCAGCTATTATGGTGATTATTTCCAGGGTAGTACAAGTAGTAAAATGTGGCTGGATGATATAACATTGGAATATGATTATGAGTAATCTTATTTGAAAAGAATCTATTTTGAAAATAAAAAATTTAGTGAGTTGCCCGTCATTGATAAAAATCATTTCAATGACGGGCTATTTTTATAATACACATTTTGCCTGCAAGCAATTATTAATAAGATTGTCGTATCCTTTTGTATGGAATACTTAATTGGTATGTTGTTCTTTATAGTTGTAATCAAGTTGATATTGATTAATCTGTTGCTTTTTATGATGAATAAGGTTCTTTAAAGGATGGAAAATAAACAAGTCTATCATTCTATTTGTTAGTAATAGATAAAGATAAACTTGTTTACCATGAATTTTATTATACGCAATCTACTTCTATTCACTGTTTTATTATGTACTGTAGCTTGTTCTTTAGATGAGAATTTCGACCAGTCTTCTTTGGAAAATATAGATTTTAGAGTCTCTGTGGCAGGACAGTCACGTGTGGCGATGCAGAAAAATGGAAGTGGAGACTTTCAGGCAGGAGACGAGGTGGCTTTGCGAGTGTATGAGTTTCAACCGGATAAACTTCAGGATAACAAATTGTTATATTGCGAAGGGAATCGATGGACTTCTTCCTTATATTGGAAAGATTGGAAGGGAACTCCTCATTTTTATGCGGTTTGGCCTTCTGTTACTCAGATTGAGCTGTGGGAGGGCACCTGCTGGTATGTGCATCGGGTGAGTCAGAACCAGTCGGCAGAGAAGGATTTTTTATCTTCTGATTTATTGGTGGCCGATGCGGAAGGGCAGCGATATTCGCCCGTGAATTTGGATTTTCGCCATGCATGAGTCGAGTAACGGTGAATGTAAGAAACATGGAGGAGACCCTGTCGGACGAGGAACGACAGCAGATGCAAGTGTATGTTCATGGATATTTATCGGGTAGATTTGCTTTGGCAGGAAATGCGGTGCAGGCTGCGGACGAGACGGGCTGGATACAAGCGTTTCCAATGGAAGAAGAAGGTAGTTTTGCCGCTTTGGTTGTTCCAGGAGAGTTGGGACGTTTTCGGACAGAGGCTGGATAAAAATCGTAGCAGGAAATAGGGAACTGGTGTATAACGCACCGGAAAGTATCGGAAATACACTGGAAAGCGGGAAGCAGGTGACTGTGAACTTGCAATTGAAATCGGAGGAAGTGGTACCCGAAGAACCAGTCTGGTGGTAGATGGTGTACAGCTGTCTGACCAGTGGGAGTATGAGGCTCCGGCGTATCGTATGCCTGGAGGCAGAATTGCGGGTGGTTTGATTGCAACAAACTGGATGCTAAGGATACCAGCCCTACGGGAGATGGAAGAACGTGCTGGGAGGCTTCTTCTTCAAACTTGATGCACTAGTGGCTGAATGCGAACCGTAGTTATGTGGAACGTTATCTGGAATACAAACGTCGTCTGAACCCGGATTTCTCGATTCCTTCGGCTTATCCAGATTCAAAGCATAGTGAGATTTATCAAGGATTCAAGAACCGTTTTGGTAATCAGTCGGGGTATATCGTATCGGGTGTAAACTGGTTCTTGTCGGGAATCTGTAGTTGGGTGATGTATCCTCAGGATGTGCCGGAACAGGAAAATGCGGGCTTCTTTTTTGACGTGTTCGGTCGGAATTCACTAGTGAAGCAGTATGGCAACGGGTATATGACGAAGGAGGAGTTTAATAACGCCATCAAATTGGCAAGGAAGCAGGGAATGGCCGTCGGATTGGATATTTTTATTCAAGGAGGCGGGCATGCCATAAATCTTTGGGGAGCTGAGTTTGATGAGAAGGGAGAGGTGAGTACGATTTACTTGGTGGATAACAATGACGGGAATTTAGGTGATTGGATGTATAAGGCTAAAATTGTGTATGAACAGGATGCTTCAAGTGGAGCATTGTTTACTTATATGAAATGGGTTTATAATGAAGATTTGAAGATAAAAATTATGGATTTGGTACTGTTGGATAAAGGTACTTCTTATTGGGAGTCATTCTTTAAAAACAAAAACGGGTGAAACTTGAAAGTTCAAGTTCCACCCGGATTTATAAATTTAGAATAAAGTTTTATACAATTCCCTGAGCCATCATAGCGTTAGCTACTTTCATGAATCCGGCTACGTTAGCACCCTTCACATAGTTGATATAACCATCGGGTTCTGTTCCGTATTTTACGCAAGCTTCGTGGATGTTCTTCATGATGCTCTTCAATTTTTCGTCTACTTCTTCCTGGCTCCAGCTCAGCTTGATAGAGTTTTGAGTCATTTCCAGACCTGATACAGATACACCACCTGCATTGGCAGCTTTACCCGGAGCGTAAAGAATCTTCGCATCCTGGAATACGTGGATTGCTTCTGGAGTAGAAGGCATGTTGGCTCCTTCTGATACAGCAAATACGCCGTTTGCTACCAGTGCTTTCGCATCATCACCGTTGATTTCATTCTGTGTAGCAGAAGGAAGAGCGATGTCTGCTTTTTCATTCCAAGGACGAGCACCTGCTACGTATTTGCAACCGTATTTTTCTGCATATTCACGGATACGTCCGCGGTAGAGGTTCTTCAATTCCATGATGTAATCCAGTTTCTCACGGTCGATACCGTCCGGGTCATAGATGTAACCATCAGAGTCGGACATGGTAACTACTTTAGCACCCAACTGGATTAGTTTTTCTACAGTATACTGTGCTACGTTTCCTGAACCAGATACCAGACAAGTCTTACCCTTGATGTCGATGTTACGAGTTTTCAGCATTTCCAGCAAGAAATAGATGTTACCGTAACCTGTAGCTTCCGGACGGATAAGTGAACCACCAAATTCACGGCCTTTACCAGTCAATACACCACTGAATTCGCGAGTCAGTTTTTTGTACATACCGAACATATAACCTACTTCACGGCCGCCTACACCTATATCACCGGCAGGAACGTCAGTTTCAGGACCGATGTGGCGCCACAATTCCAGCATGAATGCCTGGCAGAAACGCATTACTTCTGCGTTTGACTTACCGCGTGGAGAGAAGTCAGATCCACCTTTACCACCACCCATCGGAAGAGTAGTCAGTGAGTTCTTGAAGGTCTGTTCGAATGCCAGGAACTTCAAAATTCCCAGGTTTACAGAGCTGTGGAAACGGATACCGCCTTTGTACGGGCCGATAGCGTTGTTATGTTGTACACGGTAACCCATGTTGGTCTGGATGTTACCTTTGTCGTCCATCCAAGTGACGCGGAACTGGTATACGCGATCAGGAATACACAGACGTTCAATCAAGTTTACTTTGTCGAATTCAGGGTGTTTGTTGTATTCCTCTTCGATAGTTCCTAACACTTCTTCTACTGCCTGATGATACTCAGGTTCATTGGGGAATCTTCTTTTCAGATCTTCCAGAACTTTAGCTGCATTCATAATTAAAAAAGATTATCTGTCTTATTTATTGGTTTTGAAAAATCACAGTAATATGTTTCTTTTTGTTTGATGTGCCAAAAATATAGATAAAAATTTATTTATGCAACAATAAATCAAGAAAAGTAAGAAAAAAGCGTCAAAAATTCCTTTTTGTCTATTTATTTGTGTTTATTTGTTTCTGTTTTTAAGTGATTTAATTACAGGGATAAACACCAAAGCTCCTGATATAAGAATCATAATGACAAGCAGACCGTCAATTTTGGGAGTAGAGGTGAGTACTAAAAAGCAAAGTGCAGCCCAGCATAAAGTAAGTACGACGCATTGTGTATGATTGAGTGGTTTTCTCATGGTTTATAGAAAAATAATACACGGAGGAACGGTGGCAAGGGTGAATGTTTTGGCTTGCGGCTGCTCCTCGTGTAAGGTGAAATAAATCAGTAATGTTTATTGTGCTTTCTTCTTCTTGTCGACAATGGCATCAATGCAGGCGATAGCTGTGATATTGACAATATCGCGTACAGAGCTTTCAATGTCGGTGAAGTGAATTGGTTTGTTCAATCCCATCTGAATCGGGCCGATCACTTCGGTCTCACTCATGTTTTGAATGAGTTGATAGGTAGCATTGGCTGAACTCAGGTTAGGGAATACCAAAGTGTTTACTTCTTTTCCTTTTAAGCGTGTGAATGGATATTTCTCATCACGAAGGGCATTATTCAAGGCGAATTTCACTTGCATTTCACCGTCAATAGCCAAATCCGGATATTCCTGATGAAGCTGGTTGATGGCTTCGTGTACCTTCGCCGGACTTCCTTCTGCGTCGGAACCGAAGTTTGAATAAGACAGCATAGCCATTACCGGTTCTTGGTTGAAGAAACGTACAGCCTTGGCCGACAGTTTGGCAATGTCTATCAAGGTATCGGTGTCCGGATGACGGTTAATCAATGTATCGGCAATGAAATAAGTTCCTTTCTTGGAATTCAGAATATGCATGGTACCGAAATGCTTGTATCCAGGCTGGATACCGATAACTTCCTTAGCCACCTTGATTGTGTTGGAATATTTGGTGTACAATCCGGTTACAAAAGCATCTGCTTCTCCGGTTTCTACCATCATCATACCGAAGTAGTTGCGTTCGAACATCTTATCGTTTGCTTCCTGGAAGTTGGCTCCTTCGCGGGCACGTTTTTCGCAGAGGATGCGTGCATAGCGTTCACGGCGTTCTGATTCGCGGTCGTGGCGCAGGTTGACGATTTCAATGCCTTCCAGACTCAGGTCAAGTTCTTTGGCCAATTTTTCAATGCGCTCTTCGTTACCTAAAAGAATCGGATGGCAGATGCCTTCAGCCTTGGCTTCTACTGCTGCTTTCAGCATGTTCGGATGAATACCTTCAGCAAATACCACGCGCTGTGGATTGCGGCGGGCGGTTTCATACAACTGGCGGGTCAGCTTGTTTTCCTGTCCCATCAGTTCTCTCAGGTGATTCTTGTATTCATCCCAGTCGGTAATCTGTTTACGGGCTACACCTGATTCCATGGCGGCTTTAGCTACGGCCATAGATACTTCGGTAATCAAGCGTGGGTCAACCGGTTTCGGGATGAAGTATTCAGGTCCGAAGGTCAGGTTGTTCACATGATAAGCTTCGTTCACTACGTCGGGTACAGGTTTCTTTGCCAGGTCGGCAATGGCATGTACGGCGGCCAGCTTCATCTCTTCGTTGATGGCAGTGGCTCGAGTGTCAAGTGCACCGCGAAGATATAGGGGAATCCAATCACATTGTTTATCTGGTTCGGATAGTCAGAACGTCCGGTTGACATCAATACGTCCGGGCGGGAAGCATGGCATCTTCGTATGAAATTTCTGGAGTCGGATTGGCCAGAGCAAATACGATAGGATGAGAAGCCATGCTGCGTACCATATCTTGGCTCAGCACATTACCTCTGGAAAGACCAAGGAATACATCGGCTCCCTTGATGGCTTCTGCCAGTGTATGGATGTCAGTACGGTCAGTAGCAAAGAATTTTTTCTGCTCGTTCAGGTCTGTACGCTCTTTAGAAATCACTCCTTTACTGTCGAGCATGACAATGTTTTCCAAGCGAGCACCGAGGGCTACATATAATTTAGTACAAGATACGGCAGATGCACCGGCACCGTTGACTACGATTTTTACCTCTTCAATTTTCTTTCCGGCTACTTCCAGTGCATTCAGTAATCCGGCACTGGAGATGATGGCTGTACCGTGCTGGTCGTCATGCATTACCGGGATGTCCAGTTCCTCCTTCAGTCTCTGTTCTATTTTGAAGCACTCAGGAGCTTTGATGTCTTCTAGGTTGATACCTCCGAAGGTAGGAGCAATGGCTTTTACCGCTTCGATAAATTTATCCGGGTCTTTTTCATTTACTTCAATATCGAATACGTCGATTCCGGCATAAATTTTAAACAGCAGTCCCTTTCCTTCCATTACGGGTTTTCCACTCATGGCACCTATGTCTCCTAAACCCAGTACAGCAGTTCCGTTAGAGATAACGGCTACTAAGTTACCTTTGTCGGTATAGTCGTATGCCGTATCCGGATTCTTCTGGATTTCCAGACATGGCTCTGCTACTCCTGGTGAATACGCCAGTGATAAATCACGTTGAGTTTGATAAGGTTTGGTGGGGACTACTTCTATTTTCCCCGGTTTGCCTTGTGAGTGATAGAGCAAGGCTGCTTCTTTCGTTATTTTTGTCATATTTCTTCGTTTTTTAGTTGTTTCAAAGAATAATGTATCGCGCAAATGTAGGAATAAAATAACAAATGGACTGTTTTTTTCTGAAAAAAACTATAAAAATGAATTAGACTTATTTTTTCGATAATAAAACTTTTTTGTCGATAGTTTTTGTCGATTGGTCTGATAATATTGGCTATATGTAATGATATTAAGGCATTATGGTTATTCTTAGTTAAAGCCACTTTCCGGACCTTGATTTTTTTTCTATATTTGCACGATAAAAAATTAGAGAAGGGTGTAAAGTTTTCAGTGGAAAACTTTAATAGAGAGAAGAGATAAAACCAAATTTTATATATGAATATAAGTATGAGCACAAAAAGAAACAGAAGTTTTTCTTCTAGCCGAGTGGCATTCTATGCATTGACTCTTTCGGTGCTGACTGCATGTGGAGGCGGTCAGGGGGGTATGAAAATGGGTGATGATGAATTTGCGGTTGAAACACTTGCAGCTGCTTCTAGCAATCAGACAACCCAGTATCCCGCTACAATTAAAGGTTTGCAGGATATTGAAATTCGTCCGCAAGTATCAGGATTTATCGTGAAGTTGTGTGTAGACGAAGGTGCTACAGTTCGCAAGGGACAGGCTTTGTTCCAGATTGATCCTACACAGTATAAGGCTGCATACGATCAGGCTAAAGCAAGCGTTGCTTCAGCAAAAGCTAACCTGGAAACTGTTACTTCAACTGAAGCAAACAAGAAGATGTTGCATGAGCAGAAAATTATCAGTGATTTTGAATACCAGACAGCTGTGAACAATTTGCTTTCAGCTAAAGCAAGCCTGGCTCAGGCTGAAGCTGCTTATGCCGCTGCAAAACAGAATTTAGGTTTCTGTACAGTAACTAGTCCTTCAGACGGAGTAATTGGTACTTTCCCGTATCGTGTTGGTGCATTGGTTGGTCCTTCTGTAGCAGAACCTTTGACAACAGTTTCTCAGATTGGAGATATGTACGTATATTTCTCAATGACTGAAAAACAGTTGCTGGCTTTGACTAAAGCTGGTGGCACATTGAAGGAACAGCTAGAAAAAATGCCTGCTGTCAAGTTGCAGTTGTCTGATGGAACAATGTATTCAGAAGAAGGTAAGATTGATGCCGTGAGTGGTGTAATCGACCAGACTACTGGTTCTGTAAGTATGCGTGCAATTTTCCCGAACAAGCAGAATATCCTTCGTAGTGGAGGTATGGCCAACGTGGTATTCCCGTACACTATGGGTGATATTATCTTGATTCCTCAAACTGCTACTCAGGAAATTCAGGACAAGAAGTTTGTGTATGTATTACAGTCTGACAATACTATCAAGCATACAGAAGTACAAGTCTCTAACTTGAATGATGGTAAGCATTACATCGTGACAGGTGGACTGAAGCCAGGGGATAAGATTGTTGTAGAAGGTGTTCAGACATTGAAAAACGGACAAAAGATTACTCCGATTACACAGGCTGAAAAAGAAGCTAAATTCCAGAAGGCGTTACAAAGACCAGCGGATGGTAATCAATTCAAATCAGACTTTAAATAATAAAAAATGATTCTTATGGTGCTGGGGGAGTGCGTTTGATGAAAATCTCTCAGAACTATAATTATAAATGGTATTTAAAGAATGAAACTAGATAAATTTATTAACCGTCCGGTACTATCAACGGTAATTTCTGTATTGATGGTAATTCTGGGTGTGATTGGTTTGGTTACCTTACCTGTTACACAATATCCGGACATTGCGCCACCTACTGTATCAGTGCGCGCTACTTATACTGGAGCTAACGCACAAACTGTGTTGAACTCCGTAATTGCACCGTTGGAGGACCAGATTAATGGTGTGGAAAACATGATGTATATTCAGTCCAGTGCTTCAAATAATGGTTCCGCCGAAATCAGTGTATATTTTAATCAGGGTACCGACCCGGATATGGCAGCAGTCAACGTGCAGAACCGTGTATCTATGGCACAAGGTCTGTTGCCGGCCGAAGTAACTAAGGTGGGTGTAACTACTCAGAAGCGCCAGAACTCTATGTTGTTGATTTTCTCTATTTATGACGCAGAAGATAAATACAACATTGAATTCTTGGAAAACTACGCTAACATTAACTTGATTCCTGAAATTAAGCGTGTGAAAGGTGTGGGTGATGCGAACGTGATGGGGCAGGACTATTCAATGCGTATCTGGTTAAAGCCGGATATTATGGCTCAGTACAAACTGAATCCGACTGATGTGTCGAATGCATTGGCAGAACAGAATATTGAAGCTGCTCCGGGGCAGTTTGGTGAAAGAGGAAATCAGACTTATCAGTACACCATTCGCTATAAAGGACGTTTGCAGCAGATTGAGGAGTTTGAAAATATCGTAATAAAGGCTTTGCCTAATGGTCAGGTTCTTCGACTGGGCGAAATTGCAAACGTTGAACTGGGCCGTTTGGCTTATACCTTCAATAACAGGGTTAACGGGCATAAATCTGTTACTTGTATTGTGTATCAGATGGCTGGAACAAATGCAACACAGACTATCTCTGATTTGGAGGCTACTTTGGAAAAGGCTCAGGAAACATTGCCTGCTGGTTTGAAAATCAATGTTGCACAGAATGCCAACGACTTCTTGTTCGCTTCTATTCATGAGGTTATCAAGACGTTGATAGAGGCCTTTATTCTGGTGTTTATCGTAGTATATGTATTCTTGCAGGATTTCCGTTCTACATTGATTCCGGCTATTGCCATTCCGGTGGCTTTGATTGCTACCTTCTTCGTTTTGAAACTGATTGGATTTAGTGTGAACTTGTTGACACTTTCGGCCATGGTGCTTGCCATTGCAATTGTGGTCGACGATGCCATTGTGGTGGTGGAAGGTGTACATGCAAAACTGGATCAGGCTACAAATCATCTCGTGAGGCTTCCATTGATGCCATGAGTGAATTGGGAGGAGCTATCGTGTCTATTACTTTGGTCATGATGTCAGTGTTCGTTCCTGTAAGTTTTATGGGAGGTACGGCTGGTACATTCTACCGTCAGTTTGGTTTGACCATGGCTATTGCTATCGGATTCTCGGCATTGAACGCATTGACACTTTCTCCGGCATTGTGTGCTATTTTCTTGAAACCTCACACTGGTGAACATGGTGACAAGAAGAAAATGTCTTTGATAGACCGTTTCCATACTTCATTCAATACGGCGTATGATTCATTGCTGAAGAGTTATAAAAAACGCGTGGTATTCTTCATTCATAAAAAATGGTTATCATTTGGTCTGGTGGCCGCTTCTATTGTACTGTTGGTATTTTTTATGAAGATTACTCCGACAGGTATGGTGCCTAATGAAGATACAGGTACAATCATGGGAGCAGTGACACTGCCTCCTGGTACTTCTCAGGAACGTGCTATGGAAGTGTTGGCCAAAGTTGACAGCCTGGTGGCTGCAGACCCGGCAGTTGAATCACGTACGGTGATTTCTGGTTTCGGATTTATCGGTGGTCAGGGTCCGTCTTACGGTTCTGTCATTATTAAGTTGAAAGACTGGGAAGAACGTTCTACCATGCAAAATTCGGATATGGTGGTGGCTACCTTGTTCATGCGTGCCCAGAAAATTATCAAAGATGCACAGGTATTGTTTTTTGCACCCCCGATGATTCCGGGTTATTCAATGTCAAGTGATATTGAGTTGAACATGCAGGATAAGACAGGTGGTGACTTGAACCACTTCTTTGAAGTTGTCAATAATTATATTGCCGCATTGGAGCAGCGTCCGGAAATCAGCCGTGCACAGACAACTTTCAACCCGACTTTCCCTCAGTATCAGTTGGATATTGATGCGGCAGCATGTAAAAAGGCTGGTATTAGCCCGAGTGACATTCTGGTAACCATGCAAGGATATTACGGAGGTTTGTATGCCTCTAACTTCAACCGTTTCGGTAAGATGTACCGTGTAATGATTCAGGCTGAACCGGATGCAACTAAGAACTTGGAATCTCTGAATAGTATTAAAGTGCGTGGTAGCAACGGAGAAATGGCACCGATTACCCAGTTCGTATCAATGAAGAAGGTATACGGCCCTGATGTGATCAGCCGTTTCAACTTGTACACTTCTATCAAGGTAATGGTAGCTCCGGGTTCAGGATATACTTCAGGACAGGCCTTGCAGGCTATTGCAGAAGTTGCTAAAGAGAACCTGCCAACCGGATTCGGATATGAGTTGGGAGGTATGGCTCGTGAGGAGGCACAAACTAGCGGAAGTTCTACCGGTATTATCTTTATTCTCTGCTTCGTCTTCGTATACCTGTTGCTGAGTGCACAGTATGAAAGTTATATCCTACCATTGTCTGTGTTGCTTTCTATTCCGTTCGGTTTGTTGGGTAGTTTCTTGTTTGTGAACGGATTTGCGGCATTGGGACGTATACCTGCCTTGAAAATGATTTTAGGATCCATGTCTAATGACATTTATATGCAGATTGCCTTGATTATGTTGATGGGTCTTTTGGCTAAGAATGCTATCTTGATTGTAGAGTTTGCGCTCGATCGTCGTAAGCAGGGTATGAGTATTTCATGGGCCGCAGTATTAGGAGCTGCAGCTCGTTTGCGTCCTATTTTGATGACCTCTTTGGCTATGATTGTCGTTTGATTCCGTTGATGCTTGCCATGGGGGTAGGTGCTCACGGTAACCGTACGTTGGGAGCTTCTACAATTGGTGGTATGTTGATTGGTATGATTCTGCAAATCTTCATCGTACCGGTGTTGTTCGTAGTATTCCAGTGGTTGCAGGAGAAAATCAAACCGATGGAATGGGATAGCTTGGATGAAAGTGAGGTTGCATCCGAAATTGAACAGTATTCTCCTAATACGCATAAATAAGATTGATAATGAAAAAACAGATAATAGGAATGATGTGTCTGGCTGCCATGATGAGCAGTTGCCACATTTACAAAGCTTATGACCGTCCGGAAACGATAGATGCCTCAGGCGTCTATCGTGACCCGGCTTCGGCAACCGATACACTGGCTGCCGATACGGCTAATATGGGAAATTTGCCTTGGAAAGAAATTTTCCGTGATGCCAAACTGCAGGCCTTGATTGAGGAAGGATTGGCTAATAATGTAGATATGCAGGCTGCTGCGCTCCGTGTACAGGAAGCGAAAGTGATGCTGACTGCAGCTAAATTATCTTATTTGCCTTCTATTAATCTGGCTCCACAAGGCTCTACAACCAGCATGGGAGGTGGAAACTATGTAAAGGCATACCAGCTTCCAGTGTCTGCCAGCTGGGAAATTGACTTGTTCGGAAAGATTCTGAATACCAAACGTGGTCAGAAAGTTGCCTACGAACAGAGCCAGTATGCAGAACAGGCTGTACGTTCACAAATTATTTGTGGTATAGCTAACGTGTACTATTCTTTGCTGATGCTCGACCGTCAGGTAGAAATTACGACTGAAACGGCTGCTATCTATAAAGAAAACGTACGAGTAATGGAAGCCATGAAAATTGCCGGTATGACAACCGAAGCTGCTGTAGCACAGATGCGTGCTGCCAGCCATCAGGTAGAGGCTTCATTGATGGATTTGAAACGTCAGGTGCGTGAAACAGAAAATTCATTAGCTGTGCTGTTGGCTAAGGCTCCTCAGACCATCGAACGCAGTACATTGGACGAACAGGTTATGCCGGAAGAACTGGCTGCGGGCGTACCGATGCAGTTGCTGGAAAACCGTCCGGACGTGAAGATGGCTGAAATGACGCTTGCTGCGGCTTATTATACAACTAATTCCGCACGTGCAGCATTCTATCCGGGCTTGAACATTACAGGTCTGGCTGGATGGACAAACGGCTCAGGTGTTACAGTGGCTAATCCGGGTGAATTTATGTTGCAGGCTTTGGCTTCATTGGCTCAGCCTATTTTCAATAACGGTAAGCTGATTGCTAACCTGAAGGTTTCAAAAGCAGAAGAAAAGATTGCTCAGATGAATTATCAGCAGACTATCCTGGAAGCTGGTAAGGAAGTGAGCGATGCTTTGTATCTGTTCGATACACAGAATAAGAAACTGGTGGAAGACCGTGGACAAGTAGAACAGTTGGATAAGGCGGTGACTTATACCAAAGCCTTGTTCCAAAGTGGAGGTGCCACTTATCTGGAAATCCTGACTGCACAGCAGAATCTGTTGAGCGCACAGCTGTCAGAGGTAGCTGATAATTTCCAGCGTATGCAAGCTGTCATCAACTTGTACAGTGCGTTGGGAGGAGGAAGAAATTGATTAACCTTAAAATGAGAAAACTATGATAAGTCCTTTAGCTTATGTAGATCCGTCAGCCAAATTGGGTAAGAACGTGACGGTTCATCCATTTGCCTATATCGACAAGAATGTAGAGATAGGCGATGATAACGTGATTATGCCCTATGCCAGTCTGATGAGCGGCACACGTATGGGAAATGGAAATACAGTTTATCAGGGAGCTGTTGTGGCAGCAGTTCCCCAGGATTTTGCCTTTACAGGTGAAGAAACACTGGCTATTATCGGCAATAACAATGTGATTCGTGAAAATGCCGTGATTATTCGCGGTACACATACTTCACATGCTACGAAAGTGGGTAATGGCAACTTCATCATGAGTGGGGCCCGTCTTTCTCATGATGTGGAAGTGGGTAACCGTTGCATTATCGGTAACGGTTCACAGGTTTCAGGCAACTGTATTATCTATGACAATGCCATCCTTACTTCCAATGTGCTGATGCAGGGAAATACACGCCTGGGAAGTTTCTCAGTAGTGCAGGGTGGATGCCGTTTCATCAAGGACATTCCTCCATATATTGTAGCAGCCCATGAACCGATTGCATTCTATAGCATCAATACAAAGGTGCTGGAGTATACCGGTTTTTCTGAAACCATTATCAAACACATTGCACAAGCATATCGTATCCTTTATAAGGCCAATACTTCTTTGCATGATGCATTGGGACGTATTCGTGAACAGATTCCTAACGGACCGGAAATTGAAAACATTATCCAGTTTGTGGAAACTTCAAAATTAGGAATTATTCATTGATATAGATAATGGCAGGGCGAAGAAAGGAAAACGACCGTGAAGAGTTAAAGTTGCGCGTGGTGGAAACAGCTTCCAAGTCTTTTATGACTTTGGGGATTAAGGCTGTGCACATGGACGATATAGCAAGTTCACTTTCTATATCCAAGCGTACACTTTATGAGTTGTTTGGAGATAAAGAAGAACTTCTGCTGGAAGTTTTCCGTTTCTATCGTCGTTGTATGAATGAGTATATGCAAGAGATTGCTTCCAGCGCGAACAATGTGCTGGAAGTAATCCTTACATTTTATGAGCGTAAGTTCAATGAGTTATGTACGGTAAACCCTTTGTTTTTTCGTGACTTGCGCAGATATTCCAAGGTGTTGGAGTATATACACGATGACCGTCGCAGGGGAGATGCTGATGCGCTGGCCTATTTTCAAAAGGGGGTAGAGCAAGGTATTTTTCGTAGCGATATTAATTTTCAGATTATAAATCAGGCCATGGCTATGCAGATGGACTTGTTGATTTATTCAGACATTACAGACCATTATCCGCTGGCCGAAATCTATAGCGAAATCACTATCTTACACATGCGGGGGATTACCACAGAAAAAGGTTACCGCATGGTCGATGATTTTTTGAAGAATATTCGAGAAAAGCATATCGGATATTAAAATTCCTCTATCTTTGATTCCTTGAACATAGGATACGGTCCGGCAATATCTGTACTTAAAAGCAAGCTTTTGGCTTGGTATTGCTCCCACCTTTCACTATCTTTGCACCCGGTTTTAGAGGAAAGTTCATGAAGAATAAATTGTTATACACTTTTCTGTTCACCCTTTTGGTGGTGGCAGGTCTGTTTGCCATGCATTTTTTGCCGTCTGTTTCTTTTCGTGGCGAACCTTTGAGAAGGGTTGATTTGCTTTCAGACATTCGTATAAAGAAGGAAGTAGTAGAACCTATGGATTCTGATACCTTGGTGTTGCCGCCTCCCGTAAAGCCCGCTTTTGTGGATACCTGCAAGAGTGGAATGGTCTGCATTGAAGAATATGCTGATTCTGCAGGGCGTGGAATGGAGTATTTCTATGAAACTTTGGGAAAGGTTTCTTCTTTAGGCCGCCCGGTACGCATTGCCTATTTCGGAGATTCATTTATTGAGGCCGACATCTTGACCGGTGATTTGCGTGAAATGTTGCAGAAACGCTTTGGCGGATGCGGGGTGGGTTATGTGCCCATCACAACGAAAATAGCTGGTTTCCGCCCTACGGTACATCATTCGTTTGGTGGATGGGGCAGTCACTCCATTACGGATTCCACCTATTTCGACCGTTCTCGTCAGGACATTTCCAATCATTATTTTATTCCTTCTTCGGGAGCTTATGTCAGCCTGAAAGGTGAGAAACGTTTCTTGTCCCATATTGACACCTGCGAAGTGTCTACCTGCTATTTTCTGACTTCCGATTCGTTACGGCTGACTGCATCCGTCAATGGGGGAGAGGCACAGCCATTCTCTGTAGATGGAAAAGATGAATTACAAGCTGTGTCTGTGAACGGACGTATCGGCTCTGTGCGCTGGAAAGTGGAACAACTGGATTCTACGGCTTTGTTCTATGCCGTGACGATGGATCCGCGTCAAGGTGTGGTAGTCGATAACTTCAGTACCCGCGGAAGTAGCGGACAGCAGTTGGGTAATATTCCGATGTCTATACTTCGCCAGTACAACCGTTTGCGTACATACGATTTGATTGTGTTGCAGTACGGGCTGAATGTAGCTTCAGATAAGGTAATGAACTATACCTATTACAAGGATGCGATGAAACCTATAGTGGAGCGTTTGAAAACTGCCTTTCCAGAGGCTTCTGTCCTGATTGTCGGTGTGGGAGATAGAGAAAACAAGGATGAAAACGGCGAATTGCGTACCATGCCGGGTGTGAAGCGTCTGATTCGTTACCAGCAGGCACTTGCGGCAGAAACGGGGGTGGCATTCTGGAATATGTTCGAAGCATGGGAGGCGAAGGTAGTATGGTAGAGATGGTGAACCACAAGCCTCAGATGGCCAATTATGATTATACTCACATCAATTTCAGGGGAGGAAAGCACATTGCCGGACTTCTGTTTGAGACCTTGATGTACGGCAAGGAACAGTACGAAAAACGAAAAGCTTATGAAATGGAGTGAGATACGTTTTTGGGGGATACTCTTCGGGTTCCTTTTGGGGGCATTGCCGCTTTTAGCGCAGGATGCTTTGCCGGAGAAATCGCGTCCTGACCGTCATTCCGGACATGTGTCCGACAGCGAGGCCATGCAGCAGCTGATGCGTTTTGTGGAAGTCAGCAATCCGATGCCAGCCAGCTTTAAGGGAGCAACTGAAAATACGATTATAGACCCAACGCATGAACTGGAGCCTTTCTGGCAGAAACTTTCCGTGCTCGACCGACCGTTACGTATCGTGCACATCGGCGATTCTCATGTGCGGGGGCATGTGTATCCTTATATTGTACGGCGTCAGCTGGAAGACGATTTCGGACGGGAGGCCGTGCTCGATATGCAGGTGAGTTACCGTACTTCGGGACTGGCGCAGGAAACGGGAGCCGCAGGGATTGTATATCACATCGTAGGAGTAAACGGAGCGACTTGTGCTTCTTTTGCTACCCCTGAGAACATTCGTCAGATTATCGAACTGAATCCGGACTTGGTTATTCTTTCGTTCGGCACCAATGAAGCGCATGGTCGCCGTTATTCTTCGGCGGAGCATCTGGCGCAGATGGACAATCTGTTGGGAGAACTGAAGAAAGGATGTCCGCAGGCGGTATATCTGCTGACTACTCCTCCCGGAGCCTATGTCCGCAATGGCCGACGGGGTGCAAGAGTAATCAATCCTCGCACGAAATTAGTGGTAAAGACAGAACTGGATTATGCGGCTTCACGGGAACTCGCTGTATGGGATATGTATCACGTGGTAGGAGGTGAACGTTATGCTTGTCTGAACTGGAGTAACGGAAACTATTTCCAGCGTGACAAGATTCATTTTACACAGGACGGATATATTTTGCAGGGATTATTATTACACGAAGCGATTATCAAATCATACAACAATTATGTGGAAACTCAACTGGACGGAACTTGGAATTGACTGGGACAGATTTAAGGATGTGCTGACGTACGATGCGTCGCAACCGATGATTTTCAGCAGTGGCTTCTTCTTGCTGCTTTTTCTCGGATTCAGCCTGATTTACCTGATTTTGCAGAAAAAGACTACGGCGCGTCTGCTGTTTGTTACCTTGTTTTCTTATTATTTCTATTATAAGAGCAGCGGGTTTTATTTCTTTCTGTTAGGCATTGTCACGGTGTCCGACTTCTTGCTGGCTCGCAGGATGGAGCTGACCGTACAGCCTTGGAAACGGAAACTGTTGGTAGTATGCAGTTTGTGCATCAATCTCGGATTGCTTTGTTATTTCAAGTACACCAATTTCTTTTATGAGATGCTGGCTCCGTTGTGGCACGGGCAGTTCGAACCGCTGGACATATTCCTTCCGGTGGGAATTTCCTTCTTTACCTTCCAGTCGCTGAGTTATACCATCGACGTGTATCGTCGTGACCTGAAACCGCTGACAAACTTGCTGGATTACGCGTTTTATGTGTCCTTCTTTCCGCAGTTGGTGGCAGGACCTATCGTGCGTGCACGTGACTTTATCCCGCAAATCCGTCAGCCCTTGTTTGTATCATCTGAAATGTTCGGGCAAGGCATCTTCTTCATTGTAAGCGGCTTGTTCAAGAAAGCGGTGATTTCAGACTATATCAGTGTGAACTTTGTAGAACGTATTTTCGATAATCCGGGGTTGTATTCCGGGTTGGAAAACCTGTTTGGCGTCTACGGATATGCCTTGCAGATATACTGTGACTTTTCGGGCTACAGTGACATGGCCATCGGTATTGCCTTGTTGCTGGGATTCCGTTTTCCGCTCAACTTCGACTCCCCTTATAAGTCGGACAGTGTGACCGACTTCTGGCACCGCTGGCACATTTCCCTGTCGTCCTGGTTGCGCGACTATCTTTATATCTCCCTGGGGGGTAACCGGAAAGGAAAAATCCGTACCTACATCAACCTGATACTGACCATGCTGTTAGGTGGTTTGTGGCACGGTGCTTCGTGGAACTTTGTGGTGTGGGGCGGATTGCATGGAGTGGCACTGGCCTTGCATAAGTTCTTCCGCAACCTGTTGGGCCGGCCCAAGCAATACCGCAGCCGGAGAGTACGCAAATTCTTTGCCGTGGTGCTGACCTTCCATTTTGTGTGCTTCTGCTGGATATTCTTCCGGAATTCCACGTTCGAAGCTTCGGTGACTATGATTCGCCAGATATTTACAGCCTTCCATCCGGAATTGCTGGAGCAGCTCCTGACGGGCTATTGGAAGGTATTTGCACTGATGGGAGTAGGCTTCTTGCTTCATTTCTGTCCCGACAGCTGGCAGAATGCGTGTAGCCGGGGCATGGTGCGTATGCCGCTCATAGCGCAGGCACTGATAATGATTGCATTGATTTATCTGGTCATTCAGGTGAAAAGCAGCGATATTCAGCCGTTTATCTACTTCCAGTTCTGATGCGTGTGATTGTATAGGCGTGTAAGGGTACAACTATCTTAGTTTTCGTTCTCTATTTTTTTCAGGAAAAAATTAAGGAGAAAAGACTGAATAATTGTATTTTTGTCACGCTTTCGAAATATCCTTTTTTAAAAAGGACGTTGGAAAGTGTGCTTATTGATATTTGCGCCCGTAGTTCAATGGATAGAATAAAGGATTCCGGTTCCTTCGATTGGGGTTCGACTCCCCACGGGCGTACATAAAGCTTATTAGACTGAAAAAGAACGGTTTAATAAGCTTTTTTGTTTATAGTTACCTACCTTCAGAAAACGGGGTCTGTACTTTCGGAGAAACGTGTTTTGTGTTTGTGCTAAAACGCCTTTGTGTTTGACACAAAACGTACTTGTGTTTCAAGTAAAACGCACTTGCGTTTTGATTAAAACGTCAAAGCGTTTTCCGGTGAATGTAAAGGCGTTTTCAGAAGGTGAAAAAAATCACAGTTAAAAGTTGACTGAGAGATGAAAAACTACATGTTTGAAATTTGTGCGAACTCTGCAGAGAGTTGCGTGGCTGCCCAGCAGGGAGGTGCTCATCGGGTAGAATTGTGTGCCGGCATGCCGGAAGGTGGAACCACTCCGTCGTTGGGTGAGATTAAGGTGGCCCGTAAGTTGATTGACATCCGTTTGCATGTCATTATCCGTCCGCGTGGAGGAGATTTTCTGTACACACCTTCTGAACTGGAGATTATGGAAGAAGATATTCGGGCTGCCCGTCAGGCGGGAGCCGATGGAGTGGTGTTCGGTTGCCTTACACCGGAAGGCGAGCTGGACAAGCCGGCCATGCAGCGTCTGATGGAAGCTTCTAAAGGACTTTCGGTGACTTTCCACCGTGCATTTGATTATGTCAAGTCACCCCGTGAGGCACTTGAAGAACTGATAGGCATGGGGGTGAACCGTGTGCTGACTTCCGGCCAGATGCCTACGGCCATGGAAGGGGCACCCTTGCTGGCTGAACTGGTGAAGCAGGCGGGCGACCGCATTATCATTATGCCGGGCTGCGGAGTGAACGAACATAACATTGCGGAACTGGCTCGTGTGACGGGAGCCGGTGAGTTCCATTTTTCGGCGCGCGAACAAAAAGAAAGCCGGATGCTTCTTCGCAATCCGGCTTTGTCGATGGGAGGTACGGATATGGATGAATATGCTCATCCGGTTACGACTCCCGAAAAGGTGCGTCGCACCATTGAGGCGCTTACAGTCCGTGGATAACATGGAGCAGTTGCTCGCCCATGCCGATGGTGTATCCGTGTGATTCGAAGACTACACGGTTGAACGTATCGCCCAGGATAATCACCGGCAGGGTGGGTTTGCTGCCCAGCTTCATATTTTCAGCAATCATTTTCAGAATGCTTCCGTCTTTGTCTATACCGAACACTACGTTCGACGGAAGGTTGGGGAATTCCTTGCGGTCGAATTTCTTATAGGCTGCTTCGTCAGTGAAGAGCAGTACAATCGTACGTCCCCATTTCTCAAATTCCGCTTTCTTTACTTCGATGTCTTTCAGGGCATGGTTGGTCGGTTCCTGACCTACGCCCAATACGCCGACAATGTAATATCCTCTTCCTGTGGTGTTGAGTACAGATACTTGTTCGTCTGTGCCCGGACGGGTGTAGAGTGCTTCGGAATTGAAGCTGCCGATAACACGTACTTCTTCCGTATTGTTGCGCATGCAGAGAGGAGTTACCGTGGTCTTTCCTTTGTCGACAGAGAAGAATGAAACCTGGCTCAATACACCTCCGTTGGCCATACGGCTACCCGTTACCATCATATAATAATCGGTCGACATGCTGCTTCCGTTTTTCAGCAGAGAAGCCCAGCTGGCATCTTCCGGATGGTTCTGCAACTGGAATGTGCCGTTGTCATACTTCGACAGGGTGAAGTGAGTGTAATATTTCGGATTGTCCAGTCGAGGAATAGCCTGGTAAGTAGCTTTCAATACACCTTCCGACAGACTTCCACCTTCTGAACTTTCAAAGTCCACCAATACCGGTTTTCCGTTGAGGCGGTAGCAGATGTTACCGTTTACTTCATCCTTCCAGGCGGGGATACCTAAGCTACGGGCAGCAGCTACGAAGAAAATGTCTCTGGACTGTGAGTCGGTTACACGCTGCGCCATACACCTTCGGGGGAGGTAATGGTGAATATCGTACTCAGGTCGTTGCGGATAGACAGGCTGTCCTTACACCATTTCACGAGCACTTGCGGGTCAGCTTTGATTTGTGCGGCTAGTTCGGCAGACAAGGCTTTCTGCAGGTAGGTACGGTAAGGAGTCAGCATTTCAGTGGCAATACGCGGTGCAAGCACTTCTTTTACGTCAGCTTTCGCATCGGTAGCATACAAATGGTCTTCCAGAATGCTGCAAGGTGTGTCGCGCAGGTCTTTATCAGCCAGTGTGCTGAGCAATTCCAATGCACGGGCACCCTGTCCCTTTTCCGCAGCATTCGACAGGAACTGCATGATGTCCGCATGGTTTCCTCTGGATTTCAGAATGTATGTGCTTGTTTGGTTCACATCCAGTTTCAGTCCTTCTGCAAAAGCCTTGGCCTTTTCTTCGGTGGGGAAGCTGGCTACGTAAGCATTGCGGATAGAATCTTCCTGAGCCATACGCCGGTTGTTTTCCTTACGCTGTGCATCGGTCACTTCCGGGAAGTTGGCTTTTTCAGCCGGTGGCACAATGTGCAAGGTATCGGTAAATACATCTCCCGGGCGGTGAGAAAGCGTCAATGTGACTTCTTTATCTTTTCCGAAAGAAACTTTCTGCAAGCCGAAGTGGTCATTTGCCGAAGCGTAGACTACCATGTCGCCCAATCCGGCAGAAAGCGATGCTTTTCCTTGTGCATCGGTTGTTTTGTTGGCTACGGTGAAGAATTCAGCGTAATTGTAAATCTTGAACTCTACGTGAGCGCCTTCTACAGCTTTACCCTGAGCATCTACTACCGTAACAGTGACGGGTGCACTCTGTCCGTAGTTGTCGATGATGTTGATTTCCGTATAGTTGGCAGTGGTTTTCATCACTTCTTCCGGTCCGTCGTATGCACCGAATACTTTGGTGTGCATCAGCATACCTCTGCTGGCAGGAGCGTTGAACCATCCTAAATTGAGTACGGGTTCCGGTTCGCAGGCACCGAGGAAGTACCATTTGCCGTCCACCCAGGCTTCTACCCAGGCATGGTTGTCGTCGGTATGCGCCCAGCGCGGAGTGTACACCTGACGGGCAGGGATACCTACGGCGCGGAGAGCAGCTACCAGGAAGGTAGATTCTTCACCGCAGCGTCCGTAAGCCGTCTTGACAGTAGCCATCGGGGCACTTGTACGGATGTCGGTCGGGGTATAGATTACTTTTTCATGACACCAGTGGTTTACTTCCAGCACGGCATCGTACATGGATAGTTTTTCCACACGCGGCATCAGTTCCTGACGGAACACTTCGCGTGCATTGTCCAGGTTTTCGTTGTTCACTCTGACTGGGAGTACAAAGTGGCGGAATATCATGTCAGGAATTCCGGCTCCCCATGAAGTCTCTTTGCGGTTCTGAAGTGCCAGGCGTACATTTTTCAGGTAAAACTCTCCGGAATAGTCGGAAATATCGCCTGGAGTCATGTAGGCATACAGGAACATCATGGCTTCCCGTTCCTCCAGTGACATGTCCTCATTGAAGATATCAAAAAGATTTCCCCGATTGAGAATCTCTTTTTTCTGTCCGAAATCAGCTTCCACCTTGTTGCGGTAATCGGCTTCTTTCAGAAAATGGTTGGGAGAAGTCGAGGTGCACGACGGGAAGAGGCAACTGAGCCAAAATGCAAATGCGGGTATAAGTAGTTTTTTCATGTAGGTAATAAAGATTTGGTAAAAACAGAAATAAAAAAGACACGGAAACGAGAAGTTCTTCTCTGAAGATGGACTTCTACGTTTCTGTGTCTTTTTGCTTAAAATGTAATATGCACTTAGATAGGTTTATATTCTACAAATGCTTCCATAGCTTCATAGCAAGCCAGACCTAACTGGTCGTAAAGTGAAGCGGTTCCACGGTTGCGGTCTTCACTTCTTTGCCAGAACAGACGTTCGTCATTGCCCAGGAACGGTGCGCTTTCCATCTGAGACTGATGTTTCAGGATAGAATTACGTTTTGCACGAAGTTCTTCCGGACTCAGGGGTACGGCCATTTCGATGTTTTCGATTTCCCATTCAGCCCATGCACCACGATACATCCAGATGCGGCAGTCGTTCAGCCATTCTGCACCGGCATTCTTCTCTTCATCAATAGCGGCAAAGACAGCGTCCGTACATACACGGTGGGTACCGTGCGGGTCGGCCAAGTCACCGGCTACGTAAATCTGATGAGGTTTTACTTCGCGGAGCAGGTTCAGCACAATTTCTACATCGGCTTCGCTGATAGGATTCTTTTCAATCTTTCCGGTCTCATAGAACGGAAGGTCAAGGAAGTGGCAACGGCTGAGCGGAATATGGTTGAACGTACAAGCGGTACGAGCTTCACCACGGCGAATCAGACCTTTGATGGTCAGAATATCGCGTGTATCCATGTCGCCTTCTTTCTTAGTAGAGAAGAACTGCTTGATTTCAGCGTATTTGTCGCAGATTACTTTATCTTCACTGTTTTCGAACAGCTGGTTAAAGCCGTTGATGAAATGCATGAAGCGTACTACTTCTTCATCGCCTACGGCAATGTTTCCAGAAGTTTCGTAAGCTACGTGTACTTCATGTCCCTGCTGTACGAGACGGCGCAGTGTACCTCCCATGGAGATTACATCGTCATCCGGATGTGGAGAGAATACGACTACACGTTTCGGGAACGGTTTGGCACGTTCCGGACGGTATGTATCGTCGGCATTCGGTTTTCCGCCCGGCCATCCGGTAATGGTGTGCTGCAGGTCGTTGAATACCTTGATGTTGGCATTGTAGGCAGAGCCGTAAAGAGCCAGTAGTTCGCTCAAGCCGTTTTCGTTGTAATCCTTGTTGGTCAGTTTCAGGATAGGTTTGTTCAGGGTAGTACATAACCATACGATAGCACTTCTCACCAGTTTGTCGTTCCATTCACAGCTGGTTACTAGCCATGGACGCTGGATACGGGTCAGATGGGCTGCTCCTGCCAGGTCTACACAAACGGTAGTATTTGTATGAAGTTGCAGGTAAGATGCAGGTAATGTGTCACTTACTTTATCTTCTATCGCGCTTCGGATGATGTCTGCTTTGTCTTCTCCCCAAGCCAGCATGTAAATCTTTCTTGCTCCCATAATGGTGTTGATACCCATGGTGATGGAGCAGGGAGGAAGATTGTCTACACCGATATTACGTGCGGCTTCAGAACGGGAAGTGGCATCAACCAAAATCAGACGGGTGGTAGAGCTGGCATGTGAGCCCGGCTCATTCATACCGATGTTTCCTTCACGGCCGATACCCATAATGACCATATCAAGACCTCCAAAAGTCTGTATGCGCTGTTCGTACAAGCGGCAGTGTTCAATGATAGCTTCCTGAGGAATGCTACCATCCATCGTAAAGATGTTTTGGTGGTCAATGTCTATCTGTGAAAGGAAAAGTTTGTTTAAATGGTTGAAGCTACTTCCTGCACCTTCAACCAACGGATAATATTCATAGAGGTTGAAGAAGACTACATTACGGAAGCTTACTCCTTCGTCTTTATGTTTACGAATCAGTTCTGTGAACAGTGGACGGAGGGAAGCTCCTGTACCTATGGCGATTGTACAGAATTTTCCTTCACGTTGTCTGTCCTGTATTTTAGCTACGATTTCATTGGCAATTTGTTCTACACCTTCTTCAATTGTTTCAAAGATATTGGTAGGGATTTTTTCCAGTCGTGTAAGGACAGAACGTTCTACGGCGTTTCCCGGACGATAGTAGCGTGGGGAAACGCGGTTCAGTGAAATTTGAGAGCTAAGATTGGTTCTCATGAGTCAATGAATTAAAGGTTGTTCTTTTCAATATCCTTGAAGTATTTGTAGGTGCCGACTTTCAATTCATCGGTAGCAGCTTCGTCACATACGATGATACCGTGCTGGTGCATCTGCAATGCGCTGATGGTCCACATCTGTGTGATGCCGCCTTCTACTGCGTGCTGTAGAGCACGTGCTTTGTTATGACCGTTACAGATAATCAACACTTCTTTTGCAGAAAGTACAGTTCCGACTCCTACAGTCAAGGCAGTCTTAGGCACTTTATTTACGTCATTGTCAAAGAAACGTGAGTTAGCGATGATGGTATCTGTAGTCAGTGTTTTCACACGTGTGCGTGAAGTCAGTGAAGATCCCGGTTCGTTGAAAGCAATATGACCGTCAGGACCAATACCTCCTAAGAACAGGTCGATACCGCCGAACTTTTCAATTTCTTTTTCATAGTTGGCGCATTCAGCTTCCAGATCGGCTGCATTACCGTTCAGGATGTGAATGTTTTCCTTGCAGATGTCAATATGATTGAAGAAATTGTTGAACATAAATGAATGGTAGCTTTCAGGATGAGATTCCGGCAAACCTACGTATTCGTCCATATTGAAAGTCACTACATTCTTGAATGATACCACTCCCTTTTTGTTTAATTCAATCAGGGCTTTATACATACCCAGAGGAGATGAACCTGTGGGAAGTCCTAATACAAACGGTTTTTCTTTGGTTGGATTAGCTGCGTTGATTTTTTTTGCAACATAGTTTGCTGCCCAGTTGGACAGAGAACTGTAATCGGGTTCAATGATTAATCTCATGGTGGTTAGAATTTTGAATATTGAAATTAAATTAAAATTAAATTAAACTTGTTCCTTAATTGATAAGAAATTCTTACTCTATGCAAATATATCAAAGCTTATTCAGAAAGGCAAATAAAAAAATAGATTTTTTATGTATGAGTTTTTAAAGAAAAATTCTACATTTGTAAATGTTTCTATAAAAAAATAACAAATATGGGTCAGACTCTATTGACGAATATACAGAAAGGCGTTAAAAGTGCATTGGTGAAGCAACGTATCATTACGCACTTGATTTATGCGGGTAGCACTACAATTACAGATTTGTCCAAGTCGATGGGACTAAGTGTTCCTACCGTGACAAAATTTGTAGATGAAATGTGCAAGGAAGGATATGTGAACGATTGTGGAAAACTGGAAACCAGTGGAGGACGCCATCCAAGTTTGTATGGCTTGAATGCGGATTCTGCCTATTTTATAGGAGTCGCTCTGGCTGTACAGTCATTAAGTCTGGGGGCTATCAACTTTAAGGGAGAAGAACTTCAGACCAAAATGGAAATACCATTTAAGCTGGAAAATACACCGGAATGTTTGGAGCGTATCTGTCAGGAGATAGAAACGTTTATCGATGAGCTTCCGTGTGATAAATCAAAGATTTTGAATATCTGTATTGGTATGACCGGAAGAGTAAATCCGGAAACAGGTTGCAGCTACACGCATCTGACTTATGGTGACAAACCTTTGGCTGAGATGTTCACAGAAAGAATGGGTATTAATGTATGTATTGATAACGATAGCCGTGCAATGGCTTACGGAGAATACATCATGCGTTCAGAAAAATGTCCGAAGAACCTGATTTATGTGAATGTAAACTGGGGGCTGGGGCTTGCTATCATTATAGATGGTAAGTTGTATTCTGGTATGTCTGGCTTTGCCGGAGAATTTGGTCATAATTACGGATATGACAATCAGCAGATTTGTTATTGCGGTAAAAAAGGATGTATTGAAACGGAAGTGTCTTGCTCTGCTTTGTATCGTAAGTTTATTGCGCGTCTGCGTCAGGGAGAGAACTCTGTATTGTTGAAAGAAAAGACAATCGATGAGATTACATTGGCTGATATTATTTCTGCTGTTCGTCGTGAAGATGTGCTGGCGATTGAATTGGTGGAAGAAATCGGTGCAAAGCTGGGACGCCATATTGGTGACCTGATTAATGTGTTCAATCCGGAACAGGTAATTATTGGAGGAGAATTCTCGAAGGTGGGAGAGTATTTGTTGCCACCGGTTATTTCTGCAGTTCGTAAGTATACGTTGAACTTGATGTATAAAGACTCAGATATTGTGTTGTCTGAACTGAAAGAAAAGGCAAATGTTATAGGCTCTTCTCTATTGTCAAGAAGCAAGCTGTTTGCTTTGGAATAAGTAATTATTTGGCATAAAAAATCCACGGGAAACTGAAATGTTAGTTTTAGTTTTCCGTGGATTTTTCTTTATAGAGATACTTCTTGTAAACTTTGGCGGCAAGTTTCCCAATTCTCATTAAACGCAGACATGGACGGAAACAAGATGTTGGCACCTTCTTGCAGAAGTACGTTGTCTGGAAGCGGGCCGGTGTTCAATGCGATGGTGAAGATTCCGGCAGCTACTCCCGCTCTGACCCCTAACGGCGCATTTTCAATGACTACTGCTTCGTTGGCTTGTATGCCGCTTTCTGCAAAGCCATCAGGTAAGGTTCGGGATTGGGTTTTCCGTATTTTACATCGAAAGCAGTCACCATCAGTTCCCGCTGGAAAATGCCTGGGAAATAATGGTTCAGTTTGTCTAATAAGGAAAGTTGTCCGGAACCGGTAACCACCATTGGAGTCAGTCCGGCTTCTTTTATTTTCTTCAGCACCTCGAAAGCACCGGGCATAGGGTCGGCTTTGGGCAACTGATTGAATATATCACTCTTTGTCTGATAGATTCGTTTGATTTCTTCTTCATCGGCCTCATAGCCTCTTTCTCTTTGACTGACGATGTTGATGGTTGCCGCACCGGTACGTCCTTCGTGGAGGTAGGCTTCCTCTTTGCTAAGGCTCATTCCGTATTGCTTCATTGCCTCATGCCAAGCGGTGGCATGGTTCTTCATGGAGTCGAACAATACTCCGTCCATATCGAACAATACGGCCTTTAAATTAATGCGTGTATAATGATGGGTGGTAAGATATTGGTTGATTTCTTGTTGGAACATGATGATATGGTTTATAATATTTAGGCACGCATTACATGAATGCACTTTCTTTGTAGAAGAAAGAGTGCTTTTCATGTAATTCGTGCCTGTCAGTCAAAAAACGGAGTGATAAACTCTCGTTTATTTATTTTTTCAGACGAGCCTGGATTGCTTCAGATTCTTTTTCGTATCCCGGCTTGTTCAGAAGAGCAAACATGTTTTTCTTGTAAGCTTCTACACCCGGCTGGTTGAACGGATTTACTTCGAGCAGGTATCCGCTGATTCCGCAAGCCTTTTCGAAGAAATAGATAAGCTGTCCCAGGTAGTATTCGTTCAGTGAAGGAACGCTTACACGCAGGTTAGGAACTCCACCGTCTACGTGTGCAAGCTGTGTACCGAGTTCGGCCATCTTGTTTACTTCATCGATGCGTTTGCCTGCCAGGAAGTTCAGACCATCCAGATTTTCTTCATCGCTCGGGAAGTGAAGTTCATGGCTTGGAGTTTCTACAGAAACTACTGTTTCGAAGATGCTGCGTTCACCCTGCTGAATCCACTGTCCCATAGAGTGCAGGTCAGTAGAGAAGTCTACAGAACTCGGATAGATACCTTTCAGGTCTTTACCTTCGGATTCACCATACAGCTGTTTCCACCATTCCATGAAGTAGTGAAGTTTCGGCTGGAAGTTTACTAAGATTTCAATTTTCTTTCCGCTCTGATACAGTTCGTTACGAGTAGCAGCATACAAAGCAGCCGGGTTTTCGTACATGTTTTCGTTGGCACAAACCTTTTCCATTTCGCAAGCACCGGCAACCAGCTGGTCAATGTCGATTCCAGCTACTGCAATAGGAAGCAAGCCTACCGGAGTCAATACAGAGAAACGTCCGCCTACATTGTCAGGAATGATAAATGATTTGTAACCTTCCTTGTCGGCTGTTGTACGTGCTGCACCTTTCTTTGCATCTGTAACAGCTACGATAACCTTGCGAGCCATTTCTTTACCTCTTTGGTCTTCGCACTGCTTTTTCAGCAAACGGAAAGCAAGAGCAGTTTCTGTAGTTGTTCCAGATTTAGATATGTTGATTACACCAAATTTTTTGTCTTTCAGGAATTCAGTCAGTTCGAACAAGTAGTCTTCGCTGATGTTGTGTCCGGCAAAAATAATTGTAGGCTGTCCGGCTTTTTCTCCTGCAACCAAGCAAAGCTGTTTGACATCGCTTCAATGACCGCACGTGCGCCCAAATAACTTCCTCCGATACCAGCTACGATTACTACGTCGCAGTTTTCGCGAAGTGTCTGTGCAGTAGCTTTCAGGTCATTCAAGTGTTCCTTTGTGATGGAAGAAGGTAAATGCAACCAACCCAAGAAGTCGTTTCCTAAGCCTGTGCCTTTTTCCAGCGTTTCCATACAAGCTTTTACCTTTGGTTCATAAGAAGCCAATTTTTCCTTAGATATAAAATCTAAAGTCTTTTCAATGTTCAGTTTAATGTTTTCCATAACTGTTTTCTGATTTTATCTAAATGAGTCAGTTAATAATTTGATTTCTATCATTGGTGATATACGTTCGTAAAGAATATTATAGACGGCATCCACAATGGGCATATTGACATGCAGGTGCTTGTTCAGCTCCTTGATACATTTGGTGCCATAATACCCTTCGGCAATCATTTCCATTTCAATCTGTGCGCTTTTTACGGAATATCCCTTACCAATCATGGTACCGAACACGCGGTTACGGCTGAAATTGGAATAAGAAGTCACGAGGAGGTCGCCCAGGTAGGCAGAATCGTTTGTACAACGGTTTACGGGATGTACGGTATCTAAGAACCGGTTCATTTCCTGTAAGGCATTGGATACCAGTACGGCCTGGAAATTGTCTCCATATTTCAGACCGCTGCAGATTCCGGCTGCAATGGCATATACATTCTTCAGTACGGAAGCATATTCAATGCCGGCTACGTCCGTATTGACCGAAGTCTTGATGTAGTGACCGGCCAGTTGCCGTGCGAACATCTTGGCTTTTTCAATGTCTTTGCATCCTACGGTGAGGTAAGAAAGCCGTTCCAATGCCACTTCTTCCGCATGACAGGGACCTGCCAGTACGGCTATGTTGTTTTCTGGAACGTCATAAATCTTGTGGAAATAATCGGATACGATAAGGTTTTCGTCGGGTACGATACCCTTGATAGCAGTAACGATGAATTTATCCTTCAGTTTGGTTTTTAGCTTTTTGAGGTGACTTTTCAGATACGGTGAGGGGGTGACAAAAATCAGTGTGTCTGACTCTCTCACTACCTTGTTGATGTCTGATGAAAGTTGATGCATTTTATGTCGAAACGCACACTTGTCAGATAGGCTGGATTGTGACCCAGACGCTTGAATTCTTCAATTCGGTCGTCACGGCGCATGTACCAGTTATGGATTCAGCCTGGGTTAAAATGATTTTAGCTATAGCGGTGGCCCAGCTGCCTCCCCCCATAATCGCTATTTTCCCGGGTAATTTCATACTCTTATATTTAATGAAAAACAGATATGAAGGACAAGGAATATTCTTTGTCCTTCATACACTTTCATTCATTTATTTAATCTTTTCTATCCAGCCAGCAACTTCGTCTACTGTGGGGTTGGCAAGTTCCAGTTTGTATTTCTTGTTGATGCCACAAATGTCCTGATGAAGTTTCTGCGGATTCACTTCCTTCATATCAGTCACAAGATATATCCGGCTTTCTGAATTACCGGAACCCACTCTTCTGTGATTCCTAATTCCATGAATTTAGCAGGTGCATCTTTCGGGATTACTTTTTCTGGACGCATCTGCGGGAAGAATAACACTTCCTGAATAGTGCTTTGGCCAGTCATCAGCATCACCAGACGGTCCATACCGATACCCATACCCGAAGTAGGAGGCATACCGTATTCCAATGCGCGAACGAAGTCCTTGTCGATAATCATCGCTTCATCGTCTCCTTTTTCGCTCAGTCTCATCTGCTCTTCGAAGCGTTCCAGCTGGTCAATCGGGTCATTCAATTCAGAGTAAGCATTACACAGTTCTTTACCGTTCACCATCAGCTCAAAACGTTCTGTCAGATCCGGATTGCTGCGGTGTTTTTTTGTCAGCGGAGACATTTCGATAGGATAGTCAGTGATGAAAGTCGGCTGAATGTAGTTGCCTTCGCAGAATTCGCCGAAGATTTCGTCAATCAGCTTGCCCTTACCCATGGTGTCATCAATTTCCATGTTAAGTTTCTTGCAAACTTCACGAATCTGCTCTTCGTTCATACCAGTCAGGTCATAGCCCGTGAATTCCTTGATAGAATCCAGCATGGTTACACGTTTGAACGGAGCTTTGAAGCTGATTACGTTGTCGCCTACCTGTACTTCTGTAGTACCGTTTACATCCAGACAGATTTTTTCAATCATGTTTTCTGTAAACTTCATCATCCAGTTGTAATCCTTGTAAGCTACGTAGATTTCCATACAGGTAAATTCCGGATTGTGTGTGCGGTCCATACCTTCGTTACGGAAGTTCTTACCGATTTCATACACACCTTCGAAACCACCCACAATCAGTCTCTTCAGGTACAACTCACTGGCAATACGCATGTACAATGGAATATCCAACGCATTGTGGTGAGTGATAAACGGACGTGCTGCAGCACCTCCGGCAATTGACTGAAGAATCGGAGTTTCTACTTCGATATATCCTTTGGAGTTGAAATACTCTCTCATAGAGTTGTAGACCTTGTTCCGTTTCAGGAAGATTTCTTTTACTCCGTCGTTTACTACCAGTCTACATAGCGCTGACGGTAACGGAGTTCAGGGTCTTCAAACTTATCGTAAGCTACTCCGTCTTTGTATTTTACAATCGGGAGCGGACGAATTGATTTCGACAATACTGTCAGTTTTTGTGCATGGATAGAGATTTCGCCCATCTGGGTGCGGAATACAAAACCTTCGATTCCTACAAAATCACCTAAATCCAGCAAACGTTTGAAAACTACATTATATAAATCTTTGTTTTCATCCGGACAGATATCATCGCGGGTTATATATACTTGTATACGGCCTTTAGAATCCTGTAATTCAATGAAAGACGCTTTTCCCATTACACGACGAGACATGATACGTCCTGCAACGGATACTTTGCGAGGTTCAGCATCATCTTTGAATTCGGCTTTTATGTCAGTCGAAAAAGCGTTGGTTACATACTCGGCAGCAGGGTATGGTTCAATCCCCATTGCTCTCAACTCATTCAGGCTGTTGCGTCTGATTATTTCCTGTTCGCTTAATTCTAATACGTTCATTTGTTAGTATATTAACTCATTCTGGGCACAAAAATAAAAAACATTTTGCAAATAATCCCTATTTATAAGGTTCTTTTAGGATAAAAAGCCACGACTATTTCATGAAAAACAGACAGCAGGCTGGGGTTTTATCATCATGTTCTTGACGTTTTTACCTCACACGTACGTGACGAGGTCTTGACACGTTCGTGCGGATGTCTCGTCACGTTCGAGTCGAGACCTTGACAGCAACGTGTCGAGGTATTTTTGTATAAGCGTTTGCAAAAATATACAAATACGTATGCCTTTGAAGTATTTTGATGCTAATTTTTGGTTTCTATGATTAATTTGTTACCTTTGGGCGTTTCTAATGAATGAAAAGCATGAAAGTTATTTTACTACAGACAGATATTTGTTGGGCCGATCCTGCAACCAATGTGGCTTACATGGATAAACTCATCAGTGCCCACGCACAAGATACGGACTTGTTTGTTCTTCCGGAAATGTTTTCCACCGGATTTTGTACTTCGCCGGAAGGTATTGCTGAATCATCTGATAGTGCTACCCTTCAGTGGATGAAGCAAAAAGCTGCCGAACGTAATTGTGCCATTGCCGGAAGTGTTTCAGTCGAGGAAAATGGAAAGTTCTATAACCGCTTCTACTTTGTGCATCCTGACGGAAACGTGCAGTGGTACAATAAAAGCATCTGTTTACGTATGGAGGGGAAGACAAACACTATACAGCCGGGCAGGAACGGGTGGTTGTGAACTTCCGTGGCGTTCGTTTCCTGCTGGAGGTCTGCTATGACCTGCGTTTCCCGGTATGGTCACGTAACCGGGGTGATTATGATGCGGCGATTTATGTAGCCAGCTGGCCTTCGCCCAGAGTGGAAGCCTGGAAAGCTTTGTTGCGTGCCCGTGCCATCGAGAACCAGTGCTATGTACTCGGGGTAAACCGGGTAGGAAAAGATCCTTATTGCGAATATAGTGGTGGAACGGCGGGCATTGACCCGTATGGCAAAACACTTTCTGCTTGTGCGGATGGGGAAGAAGGTTTTGCAGAAGTTGTGATTGATATGGAGGAGCTGCAGTCGTTCCGGAAAAAATTTCCGGTATTGAACGATGCCGACTCTTTTACACTGAATTAATTTCTATATTATATGAAAAATAATGCTTATTGTTGGGCGACCAGGCCATTGCGCTGGGAGCCATTCACGCGGGGATTTCGGGAGTGTATGCTTATCCGGGAACTCCCTCTACTGAAATTACGGAATATATTCAAAACTCTCCGATAGCAAAAGAACGTGGTTTGCACAGCAGCTGGTGCACCAATGAAAAAACAGCTATGGAAGCTGCCTTGGGTGTTTCTTATGTAGGGAAACGTGCCTTGGTCTGCATGAAACACGTGGGAATGAACGTCTGTGCCGATGCGTTTGTCAATTCTGCCATTACAGGCGTGAACGGAGGGGTAGTGGTACTGGCTGCTGATGACCCGTCCATGCACTCTTCTCAGAATGAGCAGGATTCCCGTTTTTACGGCAAGTTTGCCCTGATTCCGATGCTGGAACCGTCTTCCCAGCAGGAAGCTTACGACATGATGTCTATGCATACGAACTTTCGGAACAAATGCGTACGCCGGTACTGATGCGCATTACTACCCGCATGGCACACTCTCGTGCGGCAGTCGAAGTGCAGGAGTCAGGAAAGGAAGTGACTTGCACGGGGCGTCCGTCGGTTCCTTCTGATTGGGTACTCTTGCCCGGTAATGCCCGCCGCCGGTATGTGGAAGCCATCGCTACTCAGGAAAAGTTGCGCGATGAGGCTGAACAGTCTGCATTTAATCGGTTGGCAGGTCAGGAAGGTATAGCTGAGAAAGGAATCGTGGCTTGTGGAATTGGCTACAACTACGTGATGGAAACCTATCCGGAGGGATGTCCGTATCCTTTGCTGAAGATTTCACAGTATCCTTTACCGGTGGAAACCTTGACCCGTCTGGCCGACTCTTGCAAAGAGATTCTGGTAGTGGAAGACGGACAGCCTTTTGTTGAAGAACAGCTGAAAGGTATTCTTCCTTCTAGATATGTGGTGAAAGGCCGTTTAAGCGGTGAGTTACCTCGTACGGGAGAATTGACGCCGGATAATGTGCGTCAGGCTTTGGGACTTTCTTGCGAACCGGTTTATGCTGCCGCTCAGAATGTAGTTCCCCGTCCTCCTGCCTTGTGCAAGGGATGCGGACACCGTGATGTCTATGATGCTCTAAATAAAGTAGCTGCCGAATATCCGGATGCCAAGATTTTCGGTGACATCGGTTGCTATACACTGGGCGCACTTCCTCCGTTCCGTACGTTGAGCAGTTGCGTGGATATGGGAGCTTCCATTACCATGGCCAAGGGGGCTGCGGATGCAGGCTTGTTCCCGTCTATTGCAGTGATTGGCGACTCCACATTTACTCACTCTGGAATGACCGGTCTGCTGGATGCCGTGAATGACAAGTCCAATATCACGGTGGTTATTTCTGATAATTTGACTACTGCCATGACCGGAGGACAGGATTCAGCCGGAACCAATAAGTTCGAAGCCATTTGTCTGGGCTTGGGAGTAGAACCGGAACATGTGCGGGTTGTAGTGCCGCTTCCTAAGAACATAGAAGAAATTACCCGTGTTATTCGTGAGGAAATAGAATACAACGGTGTATCTGTCATTATTCCGCGCAGGGAATGTATGCAGACTTTGAACCGGAAACTGAAACAGCAAAAAGCACAGAAACAATGAAAACAGATATTATACTTTCAGGAGTCGGCGGACAGGGAATCTTGTCCATCGCTACGATTATCGGAGAAGCAGCTCTTCATTTAGGGTTGAACTTGAAACAAGCCGAAGTACACGGAATGAGCCAGCGTGGAGGAGATGTACAGTCTAACCTTCGCCTGTCGGATGCCCCGATTGCTTCCGACTGATTGCCTTGGGAACGGCTGATATGATTATCTCACTGGAGCCGATGGAAGCTTTGCGCTACCTGCCGTATCTGTCAAAAGACGGATGGATTATCACTTCGGCTGCTCCTTTCAAAAACATTCCGAACTATCCGGACGAAGAAAAGCTGATGCAGGAATTGAAGTCACAGCCTCATGTAGTCGTGCTGGATGTGGAAAATCTGGCGAAAGAAAATCACATGCCAAATCGGCCAATGTCATTCTGTTAGGGGCTGCCGCTCCTTTCCTGAAAATCCTGGATGCAGAAGTCTTGCGCGAAAGTGTAGGCGTATTTTTGCGTCAAAGGCGAAGAAGTGGTGCAGATGAACTATCGTGCCTTCGATATAGGTCATGAATATGTCAAACAGTTGAAATTCTGAGAGCCTATGAGTCGCGTGTTTAGTGAAGAGCTGGTAAATTCCGTAGCGAAGGAAATGAAAGTGGCCGACTTGGCCAATGCAACCATAGGGGATGTGTTGCTGGTAGCTTCCCGCTTGGAAGAACTGACAGGTATTCCTTTTATCCGGATGGACCAGGGATCTCCCGGTCTTCCGGCCAATAAAATAGGTATTGAGGCAGAGAAGAAAGCTCTCGATAGAGGAGTCGGTTCGCAATATCCGGCAGCTGCCGGAGTCGTAGAACTGAAACAGGCTGCTTCACGTTTCGTGAAAGCCTTTATCGATATTGATATTTCTCCGCGGGCATGTCTGCCCACTACCGGTTCTGTGGCAGCTTCTTTCGGTGCCTTTATCGCCTGTACCCAACGAATTCCGGGAAAGAACAAGGTCTTGTTTATCGACCCAGGTTTCCCGATACAAAAATCTCAGTTGCGCATTTTAGGCATTGAGTGGGAGTTGTTCGACATTCATGATTTCCGTGGCGAACCGCTGCGTGCCAAACTGGAAAGTTTTCTGTCAAAAGGAGATATTGCCGCTGTAGTATATTCTAACCCTAATAATCCGGCATGGATTTGTCTGGAAGAAAGTGAATTGAAGATTATTGGAGAGCTGGCTACGAAGTACGATGTAATTGTGCTGGAAGACCAGGCTTATTTCTGCATGGACTTCGTCATGCGTTCGGCCGTCCTTACCAGCCACCTTTTGTACCTACGGTTGCACGTTATACCGATAATTATATTCTGATGTTGTCGGCGTCCAAGATTTTCAGCTATGCCGGCCAGCGTATAGCTTTAGCCTGCGTGTCCGATAAATTGTTTGATACGCAGTATCCGGCCCTGGCAGCCCGTTATGAAGATTCAGGCGTATTCGGACCGACTTTCATCGCTTCTATCATGTACATGATTACCTCCGGTTGTACGGCTACTACTCAGTATGCCATGGCCGAGATGTTGGAGAAATCCATTTCAGGAGAAATCAACTTCGTAGAAGATGTACGCGAGTATGAACGTCGGGCACGCCGGATGAAGCAGATTTTTACTGACCACGGTTTCTCGATTGTGTATGATAAGGATGTCACTCAGCAGGTGGGCGATGGTTTCTTCTTCACTTTGGGATACCCCGGACTGACAGGAGGCGAATTGCTGCGTGAATTGATGATGTATGGCGTGAGCAGTATTTCCTTGTCTACCACTGGAAGTGAACAGCAAGGAGTGAGAGCCTGTACGTCGCGCATGCGTGAAGAACTTTATCCGGTGCTGGAGGAACGTATGAAAGCGTTTCAGGAAGACCATCCGCTGAAATAAGAAATCACAAAACTACTACTGAAATAAAGAAAAACACAGCTTATGATTTGGAATCCGAACAAAGAATGTATGCCGCGTGAACAGATGCGCGAGCTGCAAGGAAAACGCTTATGCAAACTGGTGCAGTATGTGTACCATAATGTACCTTTCTATCGTCATAAAATGCAGGAAATGGACCTGACTCCAGATGATATCCGGAGCATAGACGATATTACCAAACTGCCTTTTACTACCAAACAGGATTTACGTGACAATTATCCTTACGGACTGATGGCGGCTCCTCCTTCAGAGTGGTGCGTGTACATGCTTCTTCCGGTACAACGGGTAATCCTACGATTGTGGGCTATACACGTCGCGACTTGTCCATCTGGTCGGAAGTGATGTCACGCTGTCTGTCGGCATACGGGGTGACCCGTGACGATACTTTCTCCGTAAGCTATGGCTATGGATTGTTTACCGGAGGATTGGGCGCACATTATGGAGTAGAGAACTTAGGAGCTACCGTAATTCCGGCTTCTACAGGAAATACGGAAAAGCATGTACGTTTGATTCGCGATTTACACATTACGGGTATTGCCTGTACCCCTTCGTATGCCTTGTATCTGGCAGAGGTGGTAGAAAAGATGGGTATCCGGAAAGAGGAATTAGGACTGCGTATCGGTGCGTTCGGAGCTGAGCCTTGGACCGAAAACATGCGTCAGGAAATACAGAACCGTTTGGGCTTGAAAGGATACAATATTTATGGGTTAAGTGAGATTATGGGTCCGGGTGTATCTTACGAATGTCAGGAGCAATATGGCTCTCACATCAACGAAGACCATTTCTATCCGGAAATTATCGATCCGGTTACCCTGGAATCTCTTCCATACGGCACACAGGGAGAACTGGTATTTACCACATTGACCAAAGAGGGCATGCCGTTGTTGCGTTACCGTACGAAGGACCTGACTTCGCTGATTGCCGATGCGTGTCCGTGCGGTCGTACCAGTGTGCGTATGACGCCGATTATGGGCCGAAGCGATGATATGCTGATTATCCGTGGTATCAATGTCTTCCCGTCCCAGGTAGAAAGTGTTATTCTGGGTATGAAAGAGTTCGAACCGCAATATATGCTGGTGGTAGACCGCAAGAACAATCTGGATACCCTGGAAGTACAGGTGGAAGTGCGTCGTGATTTCTTCAGTGATGACATCGGTTCCATGCTGAAACTGAAGAAAACACTGTCCGACCGCTTGAAGAGTGTATTGTCCATCAGTGCCGACGTGAAATTGGTAGAACCGAACAGCATTACCCGCAGCGAAGGGAAGTCCAAGCGTGTGATAGATAAACGAGTATTGGTATAACTAAAGCAAAAAGAACTATGATAATTAAGCAATTGTCTGTTTTCTTGGAAAACAAGACCGGAAGAATCAATGATGTAGTGCATACTTTGGGAGCAAACGGTATCAATATGCACGCTTTTAGTATGGCCGAAACAGCAGATTTTGGTATTCTGCGACTGATTGTGTCTGATGTGGACAAGGCGGTAGAAGTATTGCGTGAAAAGAATTTTGCCGTGATGTCGACCGATGTGGTTTGTCTTTCGTGTGCCAATGTGCCCGGCTCGTTGGCTGTGGTATTGGAATACTTGGCCGAAGAGCAGATTTTCATTGAGTATATGTATGCGTTTGCACAAGCCGATCAGGCTCATGTGGTTATCAAGCCGAATGACATGTCACAGTGTCTGAAAGTGCTTGAGGCACATCATTGTCATGTGTTGGCAAAAGAAGAATTGTAAATTCTATATGCAAATTCCCCCGTCACGGTTTTAGGTTGGCGGGGGAATTTTTATTGTTAGAACAAGCTCCATGAAACGGTCAGACCTGCCATGACGATGGCTACCATGCTCATCAGTTTAATCAGGATGTTCAGGCTGGGACCGGAGGTATCTTTAAACGGGTCACCTACCGTATCGCCTACGACTGTGGCCCGGTGTACTTCACTGCCTTTCCCGCCAAAGTTTCCTTCTTCCACGTATTTCTTGGCATTGTCCAGGCACCTCCGGAATTGGCCATGAAAATCGCTAAAATGAAACCTGAGGAAAGTCCTCCTATCAGCAGACCGATGACGCCCGGCACACCAAACAGCAGACCTGTCACAATGGGGGCGATGATGGCCAGCAGTGACGGGAATACCATTTCTTTTTGTGCACCAAGAGTGGAAATCTGTACACAGCGTGCGTAGTCAGGTTCAGTCTTTCCTTCCAGAATACCTTTGATTTCACGGAACTGCCGGCGTACTTCCTCTACCATGTGGGCAGCTGCTCTTCCTACAGCATTCATGGTCAGTCCGCAGAACAGAAAGGCCATCATGCTACCGATAAACATTCCTGAAAGTACCTTGGGATTCATAAGCGTGACATCGTAGAACATCATGAAGTCCGTGAATCCGGCTTCCCGAATCATTACTTCCAGTCCGTTGGGAAGTTCCAGTACGGTGGTACCGATACGTTCCAGGCCGATGCGTATTTCTTCAATATAAGAAGCCAGTAGTGCCAGTCCGGTCAGGGCGGCAGAACCGATGGCGAAACCTTTACCCGTAGCGGCTGTGGTATTGCCCAGTGAATCCAGTGCATCTGTGCGTTTGCGGACTTCTGCTCCCAAACCACTCATTTCCGCATTACCACCTGCATTGTCGCAATCGGTCCGTAGGCATCCGTGGCTAATGTGATGCCTAAAGTGGACAGCATACCCACGGCAGCGATACCGATGCCATAAAGTCCCATGCTGATGTTGGTGAAATCGAAACCGGAGGCCAGCCAGTAGGACAGGATGATGCCGGCTACAACTGCAATGACCGGAATCGTAGTGGATACCATTCCTAATCCGATGCCCGAAATGATGACGGTTGCCGGACCTGTTTTTCCGCTTTCCGCCAGTTTTTGAGTGGGCTTGTAGGATTGGGAAGTGTAGAATTCAGTAGATTGTCCGATGACGATGCCTACAATCAGTCCGATGACTACAGCCAGTGAAATATACAGCCAGTTATCAATTTGCAGTACCCAAAGAGTGCTAAAGGTGGCGATGACAATCAATCCCGCACTGAGGTTGGTGCCTGTAGACAAAGCCTTGAGCAATTCTCTCATGCCTGCATTTTCTTTGGTGCGCACGGCAAAAATGCCGATGATGGACAAGATAATACCTACGGCTGCAATCAGCATCGGGGCGATGACGGCTTTAAACTGCATGGCGGTATCTCCCGTGCCGATATAGGCAGCTGCTCCCAGGGCAGCGGTAGCCAGAATCGAACCGCAGTAGGATTCGTAGAGGTCGGCTCCCATTCCGGCCACATCACCTACGTTATCGCCTACATTGTCGGCAATCGTAGCCGGGTTGCGTGGGTCGTCTTCCGGAATGCCCGCTTCTACTTTTCCCACCAGGTCAGCTCCCACATCGGCCGCCTTGGTATAAATACCTCCTCCTACACGGGCAAACAAAGCCTGGGTGGAGGCGCCCATTCCAAAAGTCAGCATCGTGGTGGTGATGACACACAACTTGGCAGTGGGGTTCAGTGCATCTTCCGGAATGCAGAAATCCAACAGCAGGTACCAGAAAGAAATATCAAACAATCCCAGTCCTACGACCACAAGTCCCATAACCGCTCCACTGCGAAATGCCACCTTTAATCCTTTGTTCAGAGAGTTGCGTGCGGCATTTGCCGTACGTGCAGAGGCATACGTAGCGGTTTTCATGCCTAAATAACCTGACAGACCGGAGAAAAAGCCTCCTGTGAGGAATGCTACGGGTACCCACGGATTTTGCAAGTTGAACCCATAGGCCATGATGGCAAACAAGGCAGCCAGTCCGATAAATACAAGGGTAACTATTTTATATTGCTGTTTCAGGTAAGACATGGCTCCTTTCCGGACATACGATGCAATGCGTGCCATGGTGGGGGTACCTTCGCTTTCCTGCTTCATTTGCCGGTAGAAGTATCCGGCAAGTGCCAATGCCAGCAGCGATGCCGCCGGGACCAGCCAGAATAGATATGTTTCCATAATACAGTTGAATAAGAGTTTCTCCAAACTTACAAAAAATCCCGAAGAAAACGAATAAAATGCGGGAGATTCTACTGGCAGAAAAGGCGGATAATTGGGCTTTTATGTGATGGCTCTGTTTTTTTCTAAGTTCGGTAAGTTTATTCGGAAACTTTTCAAGGTTTTATGTTTCCCGTCGCGGAACCGTATGTTTTCCGTTCGGGAACCCTACGTTTTTGCGACGGGAAACATAGGGTTTGCAGTAGGAAAACGTAGAAAACGAACAAGAAAAATAGCAAGAATATGCAGGTAATTTTCAATTTAAGGATAATGACGTGTCAAAAAGTTTTCCGGAATGCGGTAAAAACCAGCCCTCTGTTATAAAGGGATGAGGTTTTGTGGCAGATTGTTGTTTTTTATTTAATACAAGTGTGATATTGTGAGATATTTTCAATATATTTGCGCACGAAGTTATAAAAGATTGTTCAGATGATTTACGACATGGAAATGCAGAAGACGTTCTATGCGTCGTATGCAGAAAAAGTAGAAAAGGCCCGTAAGAAACTGGGGCGTGCCATGACTTTGGCTGAAAAAATATTGTATGCACATTTATACGACGAAAACACGGTGACAGCTTTCCGTCGGGGGGAAGAGTATGTTAACTTCCGTCCGGACCGCGTAGCCATGCAGGATGCGACGGCCAGATGGCGCTGTTGCAGTTTATGAATGCGGGAAAATCCGTTTCAGCTGTTCCTGCTACCGTACATTGTGACCATTTGATTCAAGCATATAAAGGAGTGGAAGAGGATTTGCCTTCTGCTTGCACTACTAATAAAGAGGTATACGATTTTCTGAAAAGTGTGGCTTCGAAGTACGGCATCGGCTTCTGGAAACCGGGAGCAGGTATCATTCATCAGGTCGTACTTGAGAACTATGCGTTTCCGGGTGGCATGATGGTGGGAACCGACTCACACACCCCGAATGCCGGTGGATTGGGTATGATTGCCATTGGCGTGGGCGGTGCCGACGCAGTGGACGTAATGACCGGTATGGAATGGGAATTGAAGATGCCGAAACTGATTGGTGTGAAGCTGACCGGTGCGTTGAACGGATGGGCTTCACCAAAAGATGTGATTTTGAAACTGGCAGGTATTCTCACCGTGAAGGGAGGAACGAATGCCATTATTGAATATTTCGGAGAGGGAACCCGTTCGTTGTCTGCTACCGGAAAGGCTACTATCTGTAACATGGGAGCTGAGGTGGGAGCTACGACTTCCGTTTTTCCTTACGATGAGGAGATGAAGCGCTACCTCTGCGCTACCGGACGTGAGGATATTGCCGCACTGGCTGAGGCTAATGCGGCCGATTTGCGGGCGGATGCAGAAGTAGCACAGCAGCCGGAGAAATATTACGACCGTTTGATTGAAATCGACCTTTCTGCGCTGGAACCGTATGTGAACGGACCGTTTACGCCCGATGCAGCTTGTCCGGTATCGGAATTTGCTGCCCGTGTGAAGAAGGAAGGGTTCCCGCAGAAGATGGAAGTGGGATTGATTGGTTCTTGTACCAACTCTTCTTATCAGGATTTGAGTCGTGCAGCTTCGGTAGCCCGTCAGGTAAAGGCAAAAGGTTTGAAGATGCAGGCTTCGCTGATTATCAATCCGGGTTCGGAACAGGTATATTGCACGGCTCAGCGCGACGGCATGATTGAGGACTTGAAGAGTATCGGCGGTGTGGTGATGACCAATGCCTGCGGTCCTTGTATCGGACAGTGGAAGCGTGTGACCGACGATCCGCTTCGGGCCAATTCTATCGTGACTTCGTTCAACCGTAACTTTGCCAAGCGTGCCGATGGCAATCCGAACACACATGCGTTCATTGCTTCACCGGAAATGGCTGTGGCGTTTGCCATTGCGGGCGACCTGTGCTTTAATCCGCTGACGGATACTCTGAAGAATGAGAAGGGAGAAGAGGTTAGACTTGATCCGCCGATAGGGGAAACACTGCCACAGAAAGGATTTACAGTAGATGACAATGGTTATGTGGCTCCTTCGGCCGACGGAGGAAAGGTGGAAGTGACCATTCAGTCGGACTCACAGCGCTTGCAGAAACTGGAACCGTTTGCTGCATGGAACGGAGAAGACTTCATGGAGCTTCCGCTGTTGATTAAGACGCAGGGAAAATGTACTACCGACCACATCTCTATGGCCGGACCATGGTTGCGCTTCCGCGGACACCTGGAAAATATTTCCGATAATATGCTGATGGGGGCTGTCAATGCATTCAACGGTAAGACTAACTGCGTATGGAATCACCTGACTGGCGAATATGAAGCCGTTTCGGCAGTGGCCAAGCAGTACAAGGCAAAGGGCATGGCTCTATCGTAGTGGCAGAAGAAAATTACGGAGAGGGTTCCAGTCGTGAACATGCCGCCATGGAACCGCGCTTCCTGAACGTACGGGTAATTCTGGCCAAGAGCTTTGCCCGTATTCATGAAACAAACTTGAAGAAACAGGGTATGCTGGCACTGACTTTTGCCGACAAGAACGATTACGACAAGGTACGTGAGCACGACCGGATTTCTATCTTGGGATTGCAACGCTTTGCTCCGGGTAAACCGTTGCATGCCGTGTTGACGCACGAAGACGGCACGACAGAAACTTTCGAAGTGCTTCATACCTATAATGAAATGCAAATTAACTGGTTTAAGGCCGGTTCAGCCTTGAACACCTTTAAAAAATGAGAGAAATGAGCAATAAGATGTATATGCAGGACGGGAAACTGGTGGTTCCCGATCACGTAGTGATTCCTTTTATTGAAGGGGATGGAGTAGGAGCAGAAATCACTCCGGTTTGTCAGAATATTGTCAATACAGCGGTAGAGCTGGCCTACGTAGGTAAGCGCCGTATTGAATGGAAAGAGGTGCTGGCCGGTGGAAAGGCTTTTGAGCAGACTGGTGAATGGTTGCCGAAGGCTACGCTGGAAGCATTTAAGGAATATCTGGTAGGTATTAAAGGTCCGTTGACCACTCCGGTAGGCGGTGGTATCCGTTCGCTGAACGTGGCATTGCGTCAGACGCTCGATTTGTATGTCTGCCTGCGTCCGGTACGCTGGTTCAAAGGAGTCGTTTCTCCGGTGAAAGAGCCGCACAAGGTGAACATGCACATTTTCCGCGAAAATACGGAAGACATTTATGCGGGTATCGAATGGGAACAAGGTACACCGGAAGCACAGAAATTCTATGCTTTCCTTCGTGATGAGATGGGTGTGACCAAGGTACGTTTCCCGGAAACCTCTTCATTTGGTGTGAAACCCGTGTCAAAGGAAGGTACCCAGCGACTGGTACGTGCAGCCATTGAATACGCATTGCAACACGGCCTGCCGTCAGTGACACTGGTACACAAGGGAAATATCATGAAGTTTACGGAAGGAGGTTTCAAGCGCTGGGGATACGAAGTGGCCGAAACCGAGTTCAAGGACCAGACTTTCACTATGAACGAATATGACCGCCTGAAGAAAGAGCTGGGCGAAGAGTCTGCCAAGCTGCCGTAGCCAAAGCCATCAACGATGGAAAAGTGGTGGTGAAGGATTGCATTGCAGATGCTTTCCTGCAAAATACCCTGCTCATTCCGGAAGAATATTCGGTCATTGCTACGCTGAACCTGAACGGCGATTATGTGTCCGACCAGCTGGCTGCCATGGTGGGCGGTATCGGTATCGCACCGGGAGCCAACATCAATTACAAGAGCGGACATGCCATCTTTGAAGCGACTCACGGCACGGCACCGAACATTGCCGGAAAGAATGTGGTGAATCCGTGTTCCTTGCTGCTTTCTTCTGTCATGATGCTGGAGTACATGGGCTGGAAAGAAGCTGCCCAACTGATTGTGAATGCTTTGGAGAAAGCTTTCTCGAAAGGGAAGGCTACTCATGATTTGGCGCGTTTCATGCCGAATGGCCACGCGTTGGGCACGAATGAATTTGGACAGGAAATCATTTCTTTGCTGTAATAGTCGGAGGATTTTCTTGTCGGAGTGTTTTTAATGGATAAAAAGAGAAGTTTATGAAGAAAGAATATATAGTTTACAAACTTTCCGAGTGTGCCAAGCAAGCATGCCGCATCGACAATGAACTGTTCACGAAATACAATGTAAAGCGGGGGCTGCGTAACGAAGATGGTACAGGTGTGCTCGTGGGACTGACAAAGATTGGTAATGTGGTAGGTTATGAACGCACAGACCAGGGATTGAAGGCTATTCCGGGTAAGTTATTCTATCGCGGATACGATTTGGATGACATTGCTCATGCCTTGCTGCGCGAGAAGCGTTTCGGCTTTGAGGAAGTGGCTTATCTGCTGTTGTCGGGTGAACTTCCTGACAGCGAACAACTGGCTTCGTTCAAGGAGCTCATCAATGACAATATGCCGCTGGACAAGAAGACGACCATGAACATTATCGACCTTGAAGGGCAGAACATCATGAACATCCTGGCACGTAGTGTGCTCGAAATGTACACGTTCGACCCGAATCCGGATGATATTTCACGCGACAACCTGATGCGTCAGTCCATCGAACTGATTTCAAAGTTCCCGACCATCATTGCGTATGCGTATAGCATCTATCGTCACAGCATACATGGACGTTCGCTGCACATTCGCCATCCGCACGAGAATCTGTCGCTGGCCGAAAACTTCCTTTACATGATTAAGAAAGAATACACTCCACTGGAAGCGCGTATGCTCGACTTGCTGCTGGTGCTTCAGGCAGAGCATGGAGGTGGTAACAACTCAACATTTACCGTACGTGTCACCAGTTCTACTCGCACGGATACGTATTCCAGCATTGCAGCCGGAATCGGTTCGTTGAAAGGCCCTCTGCACGGAGGTGCCAACATTCAGGTGGTAAAGATGTTCCATCACTTGAAAGAGGTGATTTCTGACTGGACGAATGTAGACGAAATCGATACCTATCTGACCCGTATGCTGAATAAAGAAGCCTACGATGGCAGTGGGTTGATTTACGGTATCGGTCATGCGGTGTACACTATTTCTGATCCGCGTGCCGTATTGCTGAAAGAACTGGCTGGTGAACTGGTGGCAGAAAAGGGGTGTGAGAAAGAATTTGCCTTCCTTGAACTGTTGGAACAGCGTGCCATCGAATGCTTCAAGAAAGTGAAAGGAACCAAGAAGCAGGTTTGCTCGAATGTGGATTTCTATTCAGGCTTTATCTACGAACTGATGGGCTTGCCGCATGAAATCTATACGCCACTGTTTGCCATGGCCCGTATTGTGGGATGGACGGCACACCGTATTGAGGAACTGAACTTCGAAGGTCGTCGCATTATCCGTCCGGCATATAAGAATGTGCTGGAGGAAGTGGACTACAAGCCGATTGGAGAAAGATAAAAGTTCAAGTGATTTTATATGGAGGAAGCGACAGAAACCCGATAATGAGGTATCTGCCGCTTCTTTTCTTTTTAGGAATGTCGGCCAAATTGTGTACCTTTGCGGCGTTTTTATCGTAAAATCAGAAAATATGAATAGTTTGAAAGGTTTTTTCTATGGGATTGCCACTTCGGTAACATTTGGTTTGATACCCTTGTTCACGCTGCCTTTGATGCAGAAAGGGATGATGTTTGATTCGATTCTTTTTTATCGTTTTCTCTTTGCCACCTTTGCATTGGGGGCCATGATGAAAATAAAGAAAGAATCATTCCGTATAGAGAGCCGTGATATTCCGATGTTTCTTTTGCTGGGACTGCTGTACACAGGCTCAGCTATGTTCCTGTTCTGGGGATATGGGTTTATGGGAGCCGGGGTAGCCACGACGCTTCATTTTACCTATCCCGTGTTTGTGACTTTGCTGATGTTGGTCTTGTTCCGTGAGAAAGCTTCCTGGGTAACGTGGGTAGCTATTCTGCTGGCAATATATGGTGTATCTGAACTTTCGTTGAAAGGAGATGAGCTGTCGGCCGATGCGACGGGAGTGGTTATTGTTCTGCTTTCGGCTGTATGTTATGCCGGATACATTGTGGCAGTCAATAAATCAAGATTGCGTGATATGAGCGGGCGGAAATTAGCTTTTTACGTATTTATCGTAAGTACGGTGCTGTTTGCCATAAAGGCATTGACCAATCAGGGAATACAGCCGGTACCGGATGCAGTTTCAATCGGTAATCTGTTCTTGCTGGCGGTGGTGCCTACTGTTATTTCCAATATTACCTTGGTATTGGCCGTACAGAATATTGGTGGAACAATGACTTCGGTATTAGGAGCCATGGAACCGGTGACGGCTGTATGTATCGGTGCCTTGATTTTTGGGGAAGAGTTTACCATGCAGGAAGGCTGGGGAATATTCCTCATCTTGGTGGCTGTTACCTTGATTGTGTTGACTCGGACAATTCAGAAAAGTCTGTCGGCTGTAGTACGTAAAATTCGTCCGCGTCATGCTTGACACGGACGAATTTTGCTGTGAAAAATCATGATTTCCCGTATAGCTTGTTGATAAGGTCGTTTCGACCGATTTTCCGTAATTCGTTGATAATGGCCTTCCGTTCCTCAGGTTTATACCAGAAGAAGAACATACGTTGAGCCAGTTTTTCACGAGGGGTCTTGGCCGAGAATACAGGTTCCAGTGTGTAGGGATGTACGCCTGTGTACCATGCTTCCGTAGAGACGGTCATGGGGGTAGGCGTAAAGTCCTGTACCTGCTCCAGGTGGAAGTCCAGTTTCTTGGTGATGACCGCCAGTTCGGCCATGTCCTCTTCCGTACAGCCAGGGTGACTGCTGATGAAGTAGGGGATGAGCTGTTGCCTTAATCCCGCTTCTTTGTTGATTTTGTCAAAGATACGCTTGAACTCGTAGAACTGCTCGAACGGTGGCTTGCGCATCAGGTATAGCACTTTGTCACTGGTATGTTCCGGAGCTACTTTCAGTCGTCCGCTTACGTGACGTGTAATCAGTTCACGAGTATATTCCTTGGTACTCTGGTTGGTCTTTGCATCTTTACTCTGATGCAGAAGCAGGTCGTAACGCACTCCACTACCGATAAAGCTTTTCTTGATGCCTGGCAAACTGTCTACTGCATGGTATATCTCTAATAACGGCTGGTGGTCAGTGTTCAGATTCGGGCAGACTTTAGGATGGATGCACGACGGACGTTTGCAGCGACGGCAAAGAGCCGTATCTTTTCCACCCATTTGGTACATGTTGGCCGAGGGACCTCCCAAATCGCTTAGATACCCTTTGAAGTCGGGCATTTCAGCGATGGCTTTTACTTCCTTGAGAATACTTTCCTTGCTTCGGCTGACAATGAACTTTCCCTGATGGGCCGAGATGGTACAGAAAGCACATCCGCCAAAGCATCCCCGGTGGATGTTGACAGAGAACTTGATCATTTCATAGGCCGGAATCCGCTTGTTTTTGTATTTAGGATGCGGAAGACGGGTGTAAGGAAGGTCGAACGACATGTCCAGCTCTCCTTGCGTCATGGGAGGATAAGGCGGTTGGTAACCACCGTCTGCTTTCCTACCTGCTGAAGGATACGGGCTGCCGCATAGCGGTTGGATTCTTCCTCGATGTGTCGGAAGTTCTGTGCCTGCTTTTTCTTATCCTTCAGGCATTCTTCATGCGAATAGAGTGTCAGGTCGCCTTGGCCGTTCGGGTTTTCCGGCAGAGCAGCTACCTCTTTCTGTGAAATCAGGTAGGCTGTTTGTGGAATGTCGTGTGGCAAGTCTCCAGCATGAACTTCTACTTCAAGCAAGCGCTCGCTCAGTTCCGTAATGGGTTTTTCTCCCATTCCGTAAATAAGCAGGTCGGCTCCTGATTCTACTAAGATGGAAGGACGTAATTTCTCTTCCCAATAGTCATAGTGCGTCAGGCGTCGAAGAGAGGCTTCGATACCGCCTAAAATCACTGGTACGTCAGGGTACAGTTTTTTCAGAATCTGCGTATAGACAATGCTGGGATACTCAGGGCGCATGTCATGGCGTCCATCGGGTGTATAGGCATCTTCGCTTCTCAGCCGTCGGTTGGCAGTGTATTTGTTGACCATGCTGTCCATACATCCGGCAGATACGCCGAAGAACAATCTTGGTCTTCCCAGTTTCTTGAAGTCGCGCAGGTCATCGCGCCAGTTGGGCTGGGGATGATGGCTACTTTCAGTCCTTTGGCTTCGAGCATTCGTCCGATGACGGCAGCACCGAAAGATGGATGGTCCACGTACGCATCTCCACTGAAGATGATGACGTCAAGTTCGTTCCATCCCCTCAGTTCAGCCTCTTTCTTGGTAGTAGGCAACCAGTCGGTCAGCTTGTATTCTTTCAAGGCGTTTCTTTAATTGTGGTTTTCTTCAGTTTCTTCTTGTTCCTCTTTCTCTTCTTTTTCTCTTTCCCATTTGATATAAAGAAGGATGAGCTGGTGTAAGCCGAACGCTTTCATGTTGTTGTGATAAATCACGTCAATGCACAAATCGAGCAAGTCCTTGCTGTTTTCTTCCATGGACGCAATGAGCGAACGAATGTTCAGTTTCAGTTTGTCAAGTACGGTTTCGTCCACAATTCCGTTGCTGTCAATAAGCTGTTGGAAGAGCGAATATTTTTCGATAGTTTCCAGATGCTTTTCAGAAATTTCCATGCTGCGTGTGCCGGAAGCGTTGGTCTGTATGGTATACATAATATGATAATTTTAAAGTTTATGTAACAAAGGTATTTTTTTTTCTGGATATGATGGCTCGTTTTCTCTCTTTTCTTTAGGGATTTTTGTGTATTTTCGGCTGGTAGAAATGCGGTGCCTGCCTTATCTTTGCCTGACAGATATGTTTCAGACAATATACCTACAAATGGTGATTGCGGGTGTTGAAAGGATTCTCTTATTTTGCAATGTGAATTTATGAATACGATATTTATGTGTAACAATACTACGCGAATGTATAAACCCACCGATAAGATGGGCGACTTGATTTGTGAGAATTATGCTCTTCTGCAGGTGATGAGCCGTTTTGGTATCTCATTAGGGTTTGGTGACAAGTCCGTGCAGGAAGTGTGCGACATGAATCAGGTGGATTGCAATACATTCCTGATAGTGGTCAATTTCCTGGGCGAGGAGAGCAATCATATTCACGACCATTTGCAGGGGCTTTCCATTCCTGCATTGATGGAATACCTTAAAAAGGCTCATTCCTATTTCCTGGATTTCCAGTTGCCTTCTATCCGCCGGAAGCTGATAGAGGCAATCGACTGTTCATCGGAGAATGAAGTGGCTTTTCTGATTGTGAAGTTCTTCGATGCGTACGTGCACGAGGTACGCAAGCACATGGAATATGAGAATGAAAAGGTATTTACTTATGTGGAACATTTGCTGAAGGGAGAACGGCTGAAAGATTACAGTATCGGAGTTTTCGCCCGTCACCATGACCAGATCAATGCCAAGTTGACCGAACTGAAAAATATCATTATCAAATATTATCCGTCGGGCGGGGATAACCAGCTGTTGAATGCTACCTTGTTCGATATATTTAGTTGTGAGGAGGATTTGGCTTCGCACAACCGGGTGGAAGATTTTATTTTCGTGCCCGCAATCATGGAGTTGGAAAAGGAGATAAAATGAAACCGCAGGAAACAATATACATTGCTGTGGCAGATACGTCGATGATTATTCGCAGCGGACTCGTGTCTGTGTTGAGGCGTCTGCCTGATTTGCCGGTACAGGTAATGGAGGTTTCTTCAGAAGAGGGCCTGAAGCATTGTATGGAGGCACATACTCCACAAATTTTGATTATCAACCTCAGTTTGGAGGATGGTTCGATGTGGCTGCTTTCAAGCAGGAATATCCGGAAGCTGCCATGAAATTCGTATCGCTGATTTACACGATGGTGGATGCCAACCAGCTCAAAGGCTACGATGACTCGGTCAATTTATTTGACGACGTGGATTCTTTGTCGCATAAAATTTCGTTGCTGATGAACGTAGCGGATGAGGAAGAAAGCGATCAGGACTCATTGAGCCAGCGGGAAAAAGAAATCGTAGGTTGTGTGGTGAGAGGAATGACCAATAAGGAAATTGCCGAAAAACTCTATATTTCCGTGCATACGGTCATTACGCATCGCCGGAACATTACGCGAAAATTACAGATTCACTCGGCTGCCGGACTGACCATTTATGCCATCGTAAATAAGTTGGTCGAGTTGAGTGAAGTGAAAATGAATCTTTAGAAAGGTTGTTATTTGGATTAATTCTAAAATACCTACATTTAGGTATTGCGGGTACAGCCTTTAACACCTATCTTTGCAGTGTTAGTCATATAGAAATTACGTAAACCACAAAAGTAAAAGAAGTTAGTTATTAGTTGGGTGCGCCCTGCGAAGTGATTCGCGGGGCGCACGCATTTTTTACATTTTGTTATGGTGGTTTAAATTGTTTTCAAAATCTGAAATAAAGTTTTCATTTCCGGAGAAAACCTTTTACTTTTGCTCGAAAGAAGACGAATAACAGATTTTAAGTATATGAAAGTAGGATTATTTATTCCCTGTTATATCAATGCCGTTTATCCGCAGGTGGGGGTGGCTTCTTTTAAGTTGCTGAAAAGCCTGGGGGTGGATGTAGATTATCCGCTGGACCAGACTTGCTGCGGACAACCGATGGCGAATGCAGGATTTGAAGAAGAGTCAGTAGAATTGGCCAACGTTTTGACCGTCTTTTTGAACAGTATGATTACATTGTAGGCCCGTCGGCCAGCTGTGTGGTATTTGTGCGTGATCATTATGGACAGCTATTAGCCAAGGAACCTCATCGTTGTGCCAGCGAAGGCAAAATTTATGATATCTGCGAATTTATTCATGACGTGGTGAAACCCACTTCCTTGCAGGCTTCTTTCCCTCACAAGGTCAGTATCCAGAACAGTTGTCATGGAGTGCGCCTGATGCACCTTTCTTCACCGAGCGAATTGAATATCCCATATTATAATAAGCTTCGTGATTTGCTTTCCTTAGTGAAAGACATCGAAGTGGTAGAGCCGGAAAGACCGGATGAGTGTTGTGGATTTGGAGGTATGTTTGCAGTAGAAGAACACGCCGTATCCGGACAGATGGGACGTGATAAGGTGAAACGTCACATGGATACGGGTGCAGAATATATCGTAGGTGCCGATGGCTCCTGTCTGATGCATCAGAACGGGATAATTGCCAGAGAGAAGTTGCCTATCAAAACCATTCATATTGTAGAAGTTTTAGCTGCAGGACTATGAGTACGAAACATTCAAAAGCCGCCGAGAAGTTTCAGGAAAATAAGAAACTGGCGGGATGGCATGACCAGACCTTGTGGATGATGCGTGCCAAACGGGATAAGATTAGCCGGGAGGTACCGGAATGGGAACAGTTGCGCGACATGGCTTCTGCCATCAAGATGTACAGCAACAGTCACCTGGATTTGCTTTTGCAGGAGTTCGAAAAGAACGCACAGGCAAACGGAGCCCATGTGTATTGGGCGAAAGATGCCGATGAGTATTGTTCTATAATCTATAATATTCTGCACGGACACAATGTGCATCGCTTTATCAAGAGTAAATCGATGCTGGCCGAAGAATGCGGACTGAATGAATATCTGATTCAGAAAGGAATTAACGTGGTGGAAAGTGATTTGGGAGAAAGAATTCTTCAGCTGATGCATAAGAAACCTAGTCACATCGTGGTGCCAGCCATCCATATCAAGAAGGAAGAAATCGGTGAACTGTTTGTGAAAGAGATGGGTACGGAGCCGGGCAACAATGACCAGACTTATTTGACCCATGCGGCGCGTAAGAATCTGCGTCATAAGTTTATTGAAGCAGAAGCAGCCATGACAGGTGCTAATTTTGCCGTGGCTTCTACGGGTGAGTTTGTGGTGTGTACCAATGAAGGTAATGCAGATATGGGTACCTCGCAACCTAAATTGCAGATTGCTGCTTTCGGGTTGGAAAAGATTGTGCCCGACCGTGAAGCACTGGGTGTATTTACCCGCTTGCTGGCACGTTCTGGTACCGGACAACCCATCACTACCTATACTTCACATTATCGCAAACCCCGCAAAGGAGGTGAACTGCATATCATTATTGTAGATAACGGACGTAGTAATATTCTGGCTGATCAGGAGCATGTGAAGACGCTGAACTGTCTGCGTTGTGGAGCTTGTATGAATACGTGTCCGGTGTATCGTCGTTCTGGCGGATATTCTTATACCTATTTTATTCCAGGTCCGATTGGCATTAACCTGGGAATGCTGAAAGCGCCTTTGCACTATTATGATAATGTGTCGGCGTGCTCTTTGTGTTACTCTTGTCAGAATGTGTGTCCGGCGAAAGTAGATTTGGCAGACCAGATTTATCGTTGGAGACAGAAACTGGATGGCTTGGGAGTAGCCAGCTCGTCCAAGCGTTTGATGTCGGGTGGAATGAAAGTGCTGATGGAACATCCGTCTTTATTTAATTTGGCTCTGGCACGGGCATCGTGGGTGAATTCTTTCCCTCGTTCATTGGTGTACAATGGATTGAATGACTGGGGAAAAGAACATGAAATGCCACAGTTTGCCAAGGAAAGTTTTAATGAAATGTGGAAAAAGGGTAAAGTAAAATAGGGAAGCTATGAGTCGTAGAGAAGATATATTGCAGAACATACGTCGTAATACGCGAGTACGTTATGAAATGCCGGATCTGTCTGCATTGGAACAAGGGGCAATTACGTACGCTGATCCGGTAGCACAATTCTGTAAGGTTGTGGAAGAGGTCGGCGGACGTGTGGTGACGGTCAATGAGGGAGAAGATGTCAACGAGTTGGTTCGTAAATTGTATCCGGATGCCAAACGCATCGCTTCCAATCTGAAGAATATTACTTGTGCCACTTTTCATCCTGATGATGTGGCTGCTTCTGCCGATTTGGATGGTACAGACCTGGCTGTAGTAGACGGACGTATCGGAGTGTGTGAGAATGGGGCTGTCTGGGTGCAGCAGGATGTGGAACAGCGTGCGGTGTATTTTATTTCTGAAGCTTTAATTCTTCTGCTTGACCGGAAAAATCTGGTAAACAACATGCACGAGGCCTATCAGAAAATAGATACAGGAGAGTATGGTTACGGCGTTTTCATTTCAGGTCCTTCAAAAACTGCAGATATTGAACAGGCGTTGGTAATGGGAGCACATGGAGCTCGTGAACTGACAGTCTTGTTACTGTAGATGCAAATAGAATACAAAAAAGAAGTCCTGGCATTTTGAGTTGAGGTGCCAGAACTTCTTTTTTGCCTTTTTCCCTGAAAAGGGTTATTTGTGCTGCATGGCCTGTTGGCTAAAAGGTCTTGCAGTTTCTGTTATATTGTGGTTATTGTTCAACTCCAAGAACTGGGTACCTGTCCACCACAATATATTCATGACGATTACAGCCAATATAATGGTGAAAGCTGTAATTTTTGCTTCCAGCTGTTTACTGGAAATTCTTTTTGAATTTTCTTTTCCCATCTCGGTACTGTTCACTAACCTTATTTTTTCCATATAGTAATTATAGTCTTATTGTTTCTTGTTGTTTGTATAATAAATGAAACATAGATGTAATTACTGCATGGAGATGATAAATTTTTTCAGAAAAAGTTGTGACTTTTTGTTTTACGCGGTTAGGAATGGTCTCAGTACTTCCTAAAAAGTACCGTAGTACTGCCGGGGAAGTACTTCAGTACTTGCTTGAAAGTACTATAGTACTTCTTAAGAAGTACTGGGGGTGAATAAGGCATTGTAAACTAATTTGTTAGTTTACGTAAACTGTCTTGAAGTACTTTTCGAACAACTCTTTCGCTTCGTCCAATTGAACTTGCGTGTTGAGTTTCACATCCTTCACTGATAGTCCAGTTTCATAGCTTCGTATTTGTGTACGCCTAAGGTGTGATAGGGAAGTATTTCAACCCGTTCAATCATGCGATAATTTTTGAAATGTTCACCAAGTGCTTCTATGTCTTCTTTAAAATAACTGTATTTCTGTACCAATACATAGCGCAGCCAGAACGGTTTCTGATTTTCTTCAAGCCAAGCAGCAGTTTTCAGGTCTGTGCATTGCTTCTGGCAGTGAGTGCTTTATGGCGTTCGTCATTAAATTCTTTTACGTCAAGCAGAACGAGGTCTGCCAGCGAAAGTAGTTCCTTTACATCTTCGTTCCAGATTCCTCCATTTGTGTCCACGCAGATATGAATGCCCGCTTCTTTCAGCATACGGAATAAGGGAACCAAGGCTCTGGCCTGAAAAGTCGGTTCTCCTCCACTAAAAGTAATACCTCCTTTTTTCCCGAAAAAAGTTTCTGACTTACAGCCATCTTGAGAATCTCTTCGGGAGCGGTTTCTTTACTTTCTCCTTTGGCGTCAATGGTATCGGGGTTGGCACAATAAAGGCATCGGAAATTACAGCCTTGCAAGAAAACAACGAGACGTATTCCCGGACCGTCGTAAGTGCTAATGATTCGTATGAATGTACTCTAATCATGATAGGATAAAAATAATAGACACAAACTACCAGACTGAAATCCGGGTAGTTTGTGTCCAGTTAAAATTATATACTCTTTATGCAAGAATTACATGCGTTCGTGGAAGCTGCGTGAAATTACTTCCAGCTGATGCTCACGGCTCAGTTTGATGAAGTTCACTGCATAACCAGATACACGAATTGTCAGCTGAGGATATTTTTCCGGATGCTCCATGGCATCTTCCAGCATTTCCCGGTTCAATACGTTTACGTTCAGGTGGTGTGCACCTTTCACGAAGTAACCGTCCATCATCGTTACCAGGTTCTCGATACGGTTTTCCATATCTACTCCCAAAGATTTCGGTACGATAGAGAAGGTGTTACTGATACCATCCTGTGAGTCGCGGTAGCGCAATTTAGCTACAGAACTCAGAGAAGCAATGGCACCGTTCTTGTCGCGTCCGTGCATCGGGTTGGCTCCAGGAGCGAATGCCACACCTTTGGCACGGCCATCGGGAGTTGCACCGGTTTTCTTACCATACATCACATTTGAAGTAATGGTCAGGATAGACAAGGTCGGTTTGGCATTCTTGTAAACCGGCAATTTCTTCAGCTCTTCGTCGAAGTAGTAAATCAAGTCTACAGCCAGGTGGTCTACACGGTCATCGTCATTTCCGAAGCAAGGGAATTCACCTTCGATGTCGAATCCTTCTGTCAGTCCGATGTCGTTACGACGAGCTGTTACCTTCGCATGCTTGATGGCAGAAAGTGAATCCACAGCGATAGACATACCTGCTACACCGTAAGCCAGGTTGATGACCGGATCAGTATCTACGAAAGCCATCTGAGCCTTTTCGTAATAATACTTGTCGTGCATGTAGTGGATGATGTTCATGCTTCGTTGTACACGCGTGCCATTTCTTTCAGCACTTTCTTATAGTTGGCAAGCACTTCTTCAAAGTTCAATACATCACCGCTCAATGCCGGAATATCCTTCACCATCAGTGTACCGGTGTTTTCACAGCGTCCGCCGTTGATAGCCAGCAGCAATGCCTTGGCCAGGTTACAGCGTGCACCGAAGAACTGGATGTGACGGCCGATGTCCTGATAAGATACACAGCAAGCGATACCGTAGTCGTCAGAGTTACGTACTTCACGCATCAGGTCGTCGTTCTCGTACTGGATAGAAGATGTATCGATAGAAACCTGTGCACAGAAGTTCTTGAAACCTTCCGGCAGTTCCGGGCTCCACAGCACGGTCAAGTTAGGTTCTGGTGAAGGGCCGAGGTTGTACAATGTCTGCAAGAAACGGAATGAAGTCTTGGTTACTTTTGTACGTCCGTCGTTGAAGCGTCCACCGATGGATTCTGTAACCCATGTCGGATCACCGGCAAAGATGTCAGTATAAGCCTGCATACGCAAGTGGCGTACCATACGCAGTTTGATGACAAACTGGTCAATCAATTCCTGAGCGTGTGCTTCATCAATCAGGCCATGAGCCATATCGTATTCAATATAGATATCCAGGAAAGACGATACGTTACCCAATGACATGGCAGCACCATCCTGTTCTTTTACAGCAGCCAGGTAAGCCATATATACCCACTGAACAGCTTCCTGCGCATTGTGAGCCGGACGTCCCAGTTCAAGACCGTATTGCTCTCCCATGACCTTGATTTCCTTCAGCGCCTTAATCTGCTCAGCTACTTCTTCGCGAAGGCGGATACGGGCATCGGTCATTGGGCCTGTCAGATGACGTAAATCATTCTGTTTAGCTTCAATCAGTCTGTCCAGACCGTACAGTGCCAGACGACGGTAGTCACCGATGATTCGTCCACGTGCATAGTTGTCAGGAAGTCCTGTCAAGAAACCAAGTGAGCGGAAAGAACGGATTTCTTCTGTGTATGCATCGAAAACCCCATCGTTATGAGTTTTGCGATAATGAGTGAAAATATCTTTAACCTTCGGGTCAACTTCTACTCCGTTTTCACGGCAAGCTTTTTCTACTACCTTGATACCTCCAAAAGGTTTGATTGCGCGGCGCAACACTTCGTCAGTCTGCAAGCCGACAATAACTTCGTTTTCCTTATCAATATATCCCGGTGCGAAAGAAGTGATGGTTGATACTGTGGACGGATCGAGTGAGCGTACACCATTGTTTGCACGTTCTTCAGCTAGCGCTTCCAAACATTTGTTCCAAACAGCTTTTGTACGTTCAGTAGGACCGACCAGGAATGAAGCGTCGCCCTCGTAAGGCGTAATGTTTGTCTTTACGAAATCGGTGACGTTGATTTCATGGTTCCAACGACCTTCTTTAAAATTCATTGCCATAAATTTGAAATATTAAAAAGTTATGTAAATGTGGTTTTCTAAACCGAGTGCAAAGGTAGTGAAAAACCTTGTTTTGTACAATACCTAGTTTGTGGTATATTATCATTTTGCATTAATTACAAAGTGGTATAAGATTTAGAATAAAGCTGGAAGTAAAATGTGTTTGTGAAAAAATCTCGGCAAAAGTTTGCACAACTCAAAAACTCGCTCTATCTTTGCACCGCATTTGAGAGAAAATGCGTTCCCAAAGAAGATTGGAAGTTTGGGTGAGTGGCTGAAACCAGCAGTTTGCTAAACTGCCGTACGGGTAACCGTACCGGGGGTTCGAATCCCCAGCTTCCGCAACGACCTAAGAAATTAGGAGGAAAGAAATAGACAAGTCCCGTAAAATCAATGTTTTACGGGACTTTTTTTATTTATCCGACGAACAATCGAAAGACACTAAAATGCCTACTTCTGACAAAGTTCCGTTACTAAATCGTTACTAAAAATCAGCCTGTAAAAATAGTAACGATTACAAGCCTCAAAACGAAATGTGATTATTCCCCAAAACGAATTGTGATTTTTCTTCTTAAAAATACAAAAAGCTAAGAGGTTAATTATCCCCTAGCTTTATATATACTTTTTAAATAGTATTTAAATATTACTTAAATACAATGCTATTCTTTTGGGTATAGCATTACATCTGTATAAGTGGAATTACAATTCATTCTCGCATTAAATTCCGCTTTATTGGCATTCTTAAAAGGATTGCCAATATTAGATGATTGCTCATCCGCCCTACGCTGTAAAATTAAAGGCTTTCAGCCAAAATTCATATAGGAATATAGCTTTTTCTGCTCCAAGAGATATTACATTTACACATGCAATTTGTAAGCAAAACACATTACTCACACCCAATTCCACTGTATAAAACAATAAAAATACTATTTAACACAATAATATTTGCTTACATAATGTTAGTTTATATCTTTGCGACATAATAATAACAACTAAATATTAATGCCTTATGGAAAATATCAAAAATACAAGAACAGAACATGATTTGCTGGGAACAAGAGAACTTCCGGCAGACGCACTATATGGAATACAGACACTGAGAGGTATTGAAAATTTCTCAATAAGTAAGTTCAAATTGCAGGATTATCCTCTTTTCATTCACGGACTGGCATATACAAAACTTGCTGCTGCAAAAGCTAACAACGCTTTAGGTTTAGTTAGCGACGAACAACTGAAAAGCATCGAAGCTGCATGTAAAGATATTCTTGACGGAAAATATCACGACCAGTTCCAGGTGGACATGATTCAAGGTGGAGCCGGAACAAGTACCAATATGAATGCCAACGAAGTAATTGCTAACATAGCATTATTGCATCTTGGAAAGAAAGCTGGAGAATATGAATTCTGCTCACCTCACGACACAATAAACCGCTCGCAGTCAACCAACGATGCTTATCCAACAGCTATCCACATGGGACTTTACGCAAGCCATCTTAAATTCTTACCGCATCTTGAAGCTCTGATTGAAGCTTTGCAGAAAAAAGGTGATGAATTTGCTCACATTATAAAGATGGGACGCACACAGCTGGAAGATGCCGTGCCGATGACACTTGGACAAACTTTCTATGGTTTTGCAAGTATCCTGAGAAATGAAATAAAACATCTTAACGAAGCTGCGGCAGATTTCCTTGTTGTGAATATGGGTTCAACAGCCATTGGTACAGGAATATGTTCCGAACCGGGTTATGCTGAAAAGACTATCGAAGCATTGAAGGAAATAACAGGTTGGGAAGTAAGTCTTGCCGATGATTGGGTAGGCGCGACTTCCGACACTTCATGTATGGTGGGTTATATGTCTGCACTGAAAAGAGTAGCTGTTAAAATTAATAAGATATGTAATGACTTGAGATTGCTTGCCAGCGGTCCGCGTTGCGGATTCGGAGAGATAAATCTTCCTGCACGTCAGCCGGGTTCATCAATCATGCCGGGAAAAGTAAATCCGGTAATACCTGAAGTTATGAGCCAGATTGCTTTCAAGGTCATGGGAAATGAACTTTGTGTAACTATGGCAGGCGAAGCATCACAGATGGAACTCAACGCTATGGAGCCGATAATGGCACAATGCTGTTTCGAATCTATTGATTTATTGATAAACGGTTTCGATACTTTGCGTACATTGTGTATCGACGGAATCACCGCAAACGAAGAAGCTTGCCGCAATGAAGTTAAGCGCAGTATCGGTGTTGTAACAGCTCTGAATCCGTATATTGGTTATGATCACTCAACTTATATTGCAAAGAAAGCAATGGAAACAGGACGAAGCGTTTACGACCTTGTTCTTGAAGAAGGAATTCTTACTCAGGAAGATTTGGATACAATCCTTGATCCTAAGAATATGATTAAGCCGGTGAAGCTGGATATAAAGGCTAGAAAATGAACTGAAATTAATCCTGACAAGCACGGAAATATTTTGGCTGAAAGCCTTAAATTATATAGTACAGGCCAATGCCCTGTATTTCAGGGCGTATTTGGTATGGGGTATTCAAAACGTAGGGCACTGCCCTACGTTGTAAAATTAAAGCTTTCAGCCAAAATTCATAATTGAAACATGTAAAGATCCATCAAAGAGTGTTTGAAGGCGGAGATTTTAATAAAGACATAAATGATGATTGGTTTATATTATCAGCACTTAAATCCGGTTATGACATTCAAAACATTGTAGTGATTAGTTCTGATAATAACTTATTATTAAAAGCAAAAGAG